>Ga0081538_10000677_pt1 | contig 37447 bp, 29 predicted proteins | sample TabmetS5T2R1_FD_71022 | JGI IMG/M metagenome (GOLD analysis project Ga0081538, IMG submission 71022) | Tabebuia heterophylla rhizosphere microbial communities from the University of Puerto Rico - S5T2R1 | ecosystem: Host-associated > Plants > Roots > Rhizosphere ...
GATCACCGAGGCCGTCACCGGGGTCATCGGGGACTACGGCCTCTACGCCGTGTTCCTGCTCATGTTCGTCGACGCGATCCTTCCCGCGGCGAGCGAGCTCGTGATGGTCTACGGCGGCGCGGTCGCCGCGGGAGCCTTCGTCGGCTCCGAGGTCACGCTCTTCAGCGAGCCGATCGAGAGCACGGGCTGGGCGTATGTGGTCATCGCGCTCGCCGGCACCATCGGCTACACCCTCGGTTCGGTGCTCGGGTGGGCGATCGGGCTCTACGGCGGACGCCCGTACCTGGAGAAGCACGGGCGCTGGCTCCACGTCACGCCGGAGAAGCTCGACAAGACCGACGAATGGTTCGAGCGCTACGGAGACACGACGGTCTTCGTCACGCGGATGCTCCCCGTCGTTCGCTCGTTTGTCTCGATTCCCGCCGGCATCGGCGAGATGCCGCTCCTCCGCTACACCGTGCTGACGTTCGCCGGCACCATTCCCTGGTGCTTCGGCCTGGCCGCGATCGGGCTCGCCCTCGGCAGCCAGTGGGAGGAGTTCCACGACGCCTTCCGGTACGCGGACTACGCGATCATCGCGCTGGTAGTGGCCGGGATCGCCGCGCTCGCCTATCGGACGCATCGCCGCCGCACCCGGAGCCGCGCGCTCGAGGAGCGATCTGCCGAGTGGACCGGCCGCTAGAATCGCTCGGCGTGCCTGGCGAGCGAGACGGGAGCGGCGCATGAGGTTGCCTAGCTGGCACCGAATCTGGCAGGTCGGGGCCGACGCCGCCTTGCTGGCGCTCGCGTGGTACCTCGCCTTCCAGGTCCGCTTCGACCAGGGCGTGCCCACGCGCTACGACGGGTTCCTCGATCCCGGCGTCTTCATCGTGGTCGTCGGCGTCCAGCTGGCGGTCTTCGTCGCGTTCGGCCTCTACCAGCACTGGTGGCGGTACGTGTCCATCAGGGACATGTGGCGGGCGATCCTGGCGGTCACTGTCGGGTCGATCGCCGCCGTCGTGATCGTCTATCTCTGGCGACCCGTCGAGGGGCTGAGCATCCCGCGCGGGATCGTCGCCATCGACTGGCTCTTCGCCCTTGCGTTCATCACCGGCGTCCGTCTTCTCGCTCGCACGCTGATCGAGCGGCCCGGCCGGGGGCGGTTCGTCGCCCGAGGCAAGGAGGCGATCATCGTCGGCGCCGGCGACGCCGGTCAGCTCATCATCCGCGAGATGCTGAAGACCCCGAGGCTCGGGTACACGCCGATCGGGCTCGTCGACGACGACCCGCGCAAGCGGAACATGCGCCTGCACGGGGTCCGCGTGCTGGGGACGACCGAGCAGCTGCCGCGACTCCTCGTCGACAACCGGCCCGACGAGGTGATCATCGCGATCCCCTCCGGCGCGGGTGAGGTACGCCAGAACGTCGTCAACGCCTGCCGCGACGCAGGAGTGCCGGTGAAGACCCTGCCTGGAGTCCACGAGCTGATCACCGGCGACCTCAGCCTGTCGCGCCAGCTCCGGGAGGTCCAGGTGGAGGATGTCCTCGGGCGTGAGGCGGTGCAGCTGGACATCCCGTCGATCGCCTCGTACATCACGGGCTCGACCGTGCTCGTCACCGGCGCGGGCGGCTCCATCGGCTCGGAGCTGTGCCGCCAGATCGCGGCGCTCGGCGCCGAGCAGCTCGTGCTCGTCGACCACTCGGAGAACGCGCTCGTCCAGATCGACCACGAGCTTCAGAACGAGCGCGGCTACTTCTCGACCGTGCCCGCGCTGGCCGACGTGAAGGAGGCCGCGAAGATCCGCCACCTCTTCGAGCGCCACAAGCCGTCGGTTGTCTTTCACGCCGCGGCCTACAAGCACGTCCCGCTTATGGAGGCGAACCCGCTCGAGTCCGTGCGGAACAACGTGCTCGGGACGAAGGTGCTCGCAGAGCTCGCAAGCGAGCATGGCGTGAAGCGCTTCGTGCTCGTCTCGACCGACAAGGCGGTGCGGCCCAAGAACGTGCTCGGCCAGACGAAGGCGATCAGCGAGTGGATCGTCGCGGCCGCCGCAGCCCGCAACGGCAACGGCACCAGCTTCATCGCCGTCCGCTTCGGCAACGTGCTCGCGTCCTCGGGGAGCGTGATCCCGCTCTTCCGGCGCCAGATCTCCCTGGGAGGGCCGGTCACCGTCACCCATCCGGACATGGAGCGCTACTTCATGACGATTCCGGAGTCCGTTCAGCTCGTCATCCAGGCCGGCGCCCTCGGGAAGAGCGGCGACATCTTCGTGCTCGACATGGGGGAGCCGGTGAAGATCCTGGCCCTCGCGCAGAACATGATCCGCCTTTCCGGCAAGGAGCCGGATCGGGACGTTCCGATCGAGTTCATCGGCGCCAGGCCGGGCGAGAAGCTGAAAGAAGAGCTGTGGGGAGACGGCGAGAGCTCCACGGACACCTCCCATCCGAAGATCCTGCGCGCGTCGTCGGCGCCCATCGAACCCGCGTGGCTGGACGACGAGCTGGCCGAGCTCGAGCGCCTCGTGGAGGCGGGCGAGACCGTGGACGTGGTGGCTCGGCTCAGCGAGATCGTGGGCGCGCCCCGCCGGGTGCAGGGCGCCGGCGGCGGGGCCGGAGCCCCCGTCACCGCCATGCCGACAGCTTCCTGAGCGCGGGAAGTCGAAGGCCCGACTTACGGCCTCCGCGTAGGCACCGCGCGCTACGACCTAGACCCAGAGCGGCGCATCTGGTAAGACCCTCGTCGGCCACGACTTAGGGGAGGAGATATGAGAAGACGCACGCTCGTTGCATGTGCGGCGCTCGCAGCGGCGGTCTCAGTCTCGGCGGCTTCCGCGGTCGCAAGCGGCGGCGACAGTGGTTTCAGGACGGCGCAGCCCTCGATGCTCACTGCCGTCAAGCCTGGGGTGCAGATCACGCCACTCCTGACAGTGGGAGACGCCCTTCCGAGCGGCTTTCGCTTCGAGGCGATCCCGGACGGGATCTCTGTTCGAACCCGAGGTCAGGGCAGAGTCGACCTCTTCGTGAACCACGAGACGAGCAAGGTGCCGTTCCCGTACAACGCCACGGCGCCGACCGCGGCCAACGGGGAGAACGATTTCGACAACGCGCAGGTGAGCCGGCTGATTCTCAACCAACGGTCGGCCGGCGTGCTCAACGGCTCGTTCGTCATCTCGGGCAGGTCCGGCTACCAGCGTTTCTGCTCGAACTACCTGGCCACGGCGAAGGAGGGGTTCGACCGGGAGATCCTGTTCACGAACGAAGAGTCGCCGGACTACGTGTACCGGCAAGAGGCGTCTTGGCCGGCGACCCCCGGGGACCCGGCGGAGGAGGAGGCGGGCCTCGTTGTTGCGCTCGACGTGAGAACGGGGAAGCACCGCCCAATCTACGGGATGGGGAGGCACAACCACGAGAACAACGTCGCGATCCCCGGGTATGGGCACCCTGTGGTGTTCTCGGGTGACGACACGTTCACGAGCGGTCCCCTGACCGATCCGCTCAATACGTCCGCGAAGCTCGCTCCCGCTCAGTCCCAGCTCTACTCCTACATCGCACCGGGCACGGACGAGCTGCTGGCGGACGAGGGAGACCTCTGGGCCTTCGTCTCCGACACCCCGGGCGTGAGGAACTACTACGATGTCGCGCCCGGATCGGGAACCGAGGTCACCGGACACTTCATCAAGGTGCCGAAGGACATCGCCACCGGCAAAAATCCTGACGGCTCGGAGCTGAAGGCTGCAGACAAGGGGTACCCGCTTCCGCCGACCGACGGCAGCTGGCAGCTCGACCTTCGCTTCGCGACCACCCCCCCGGGTCCCGGCATCGACGGCCCGCAGTGGGTGCTGGAGTACTGGAGCGACCTCAACAACGTGTTCCAGTTCGTCCGCGTCGAGGACATCGCTTATGACAAGCGGCCCGGCATGGGGAACGTCGTCTACATCGTCGACTCGGGCCGGGGCCGGACTGCCGCGCAGAGCCTCGACACGAATTTCAGGTCGACGAACGGTCGCGTGTGGAAGATGGTGCTCGACAAGAATGACCCGACGAAGGTGACGTCGTTGACCGTGCTCGTCGAGGGAGACGACAATCCGGTCAAGACGCTGAACGAGATCCATCAGCCGGACAACCTCGAGTCCACCCCGACCGGCCTGCTCGTGACGGAGGATCCCGGATCGAGCCAGCAGTTTCCGTTCGGCTCGACGGATCCCTCTGCGACGACAGCCCGCCTCTGGTACGTCCCATTCTCGGGTACGCCTGAGGTGATCGCCAAGGTCGACCAGTCCGCCGACGGGGGGCCGACCGATGTCGACGGCCGGCCGCCGGGAAATCTGGGTGCGTGGGAGTCGAGCGGAATCGTCGACGCCTCGGCCGCATTCGGATCCGGCGCGTTCCTGATCGACGTCCAGGCGCACACGCTCTGGGTGGAAAGGGCACCGGGTGACGACAACAACGGCGACGGACAGCCCGACTTCACGTACAAGCGTGAAGGCGGTCAGCTGGTCCTTATCCGCGTCCCGGGGATCTAGCTCGCCGACCGGAAAGCGGGGGGCGCCCTCGTGGCGCCCCCCATTCACTTCGGCGCAGGGGCGCGTGCTTCTCAAAGTCCGGCGACTTCAATCTATAAGCTGCCCTTATGGATACGCGGCAGCTTGCGACCTTCTGCGCGGTCGTCGAGAGGCGGAGCTTCTCGCAGGCCGCCGAGCGGCTCGGGGTGACGCAGCCGGCGGTCAGCCTGCAGGTGCGCGCGCTCGAAGACCGCCTCGGGCAGAAGCTCCTCGACCGCTCCGGCCGGCGGGTCGAGCCGACCGAGGCGGGGATGCGCCTGTACCGGAGCGCTCAGCGGATGCTCCAGCTCGAGGAGCAGCTGCTCGAGGACGTCGCGGCGGCGGACGGCGGCAGGCTCACCGGCACGCTCGCGATCGGCGCCTCCACCGGGCCCGGCGCCCACCTCGTCCCGCTCCTGCTCTGCGAGTTCCAGCGCCGGCACGCGGAGCTGAGCGTCGCGCTCTCCATCTGGGACACGCACGCCGTGATCGAGCGCGTCGCCGGGCGCGAGGTCGAGCTGGGAGTCGTCGGCGCGCGTCGCCGGCAGCGGTCGCTCGTCTTCGAGCCACTGGCCCGCGACGAGATCGTCCTCGTCGTCCCGCCCGAGCATCCGGCCGCCGGCGGCGAGCTCTCCCTCGAAGACCTCCGTGCCGAGACGCTCGTGGTCATGCAGGAAGGAGCGGGCGTGCGCCAGGTGGTGGAGGAAGAGCTGCGCCGCGCCGGGCTTCGCCTCCGCGGGCTCGAGCCGCGGCTCGAGCTCGGGCTCCAGGAGTCGGTGAAGAGCGCGGTTGCGGCCGGCTACGGCGTTGCCTTCATCTCGCGGACCGCCGTCGAGGGCGAGCTGGCCGCGGGCACCCTGGCGGCCGCCCGGGTCGCGGGCCTCGAGCCCTCGCGGCAGCTGTACGTCGTCCGGGCAAAGGGCCGCCCGCCCACGAGGGCGGCCGAGGCCTTCCTGGAGTTCGCGCGCGAGAAGGTCGGCGCGTGATCGTCCGCTGGGGGCTGAGCTCCTATCCCGACCTCCTGGCGGAGATCGGGATCGAGCGGCCGCTCCTGATCACCACCCGCCGGTGGGACGGACTCGCGCTTCCGGCCGCCGCGCGCTACTCCGGGGTGCGGAAGCACGCTCCCCGGGAGACCGTCGAGGAGGCGGTCGCCGCCGCCGAGGGCGCCGACGGGCTCGTCGCCTTGGGGGGCGGAAGCGCGATCGACACCGCCAAGGCCGTGAGCGCGGCCACCGGCCTGCCGGTGGTCTCGATCCCGACGACGTACTCGGGCGCCGAGTGGGCGACGGGGTTCGGCGTTCGCGACGAGGAGCGCGGCGTCAAGGTCGGTGGCGGCGGCGCCCACCTCGCGGGCATCGTCTACGACCCGGAGCTGACGCTCGGCCTGCCCGCGGGCGAGTCGGGCGGCACGGCGCTGAACGCGCTCGCCCATTGCGCGGAGGCGCTCTACGTCAAGGGGCGAAATCCCGAATCCGACCGGGAGGCCCTCGCCGGCGCCCGCCTGATCGCCGCCTCGCTCCCTCGGGTCCTCGAGGACGGAGCCGACCTCGAGGCTCGCCGCGAGCTGCTCGAGGGGGCGATGCACGCCGGCGCCGCGCTTGCCGGCGCGGGTCTCGGCCTCGGCCACGCGATGGCGCAGGCGCTCGGCGGCCGCTACGGGATCTCGCACGGAGCCCTCAACGCGATCTGTCTGCCTCCCGCCCTGCGCTTCAACCAACCGGCCGCCGCGGCAGAGATCGCCCGCTTCGGCGAAGCGATCGGGAGCGCGGCGGACGCTGCCGGCAGGGTGGAGGAGCTCGCGCGGCTCGCGGACTTCGAGCGTCTCCGCGACCTCGGCGTGCCCGAGTCCGAGCTGCCTCTCGTCGCGGCGGCCGTCGTCGAGCGCGCCGGCGCGAAGGCGAACCCGCGACCCGCCTCGCCGGCTGAGGTCGCTGAGCTCCTGCGCAGCGTCTGGTAGGAATTCGACCGTGGCCGAGGACTGGCGGATCACGGTCGACTTCGACGACGAGGGCGACGGCACCCAGCTCGTCGAATGGCTCGCGGCGCGGCGCTTCGCCTCGGAGGAACGCGAAAGCCTCGGTGGCCGCGTCGCCGTCAGCCGGGACGGCCCGCGCGTCTTTCTCTACGCCGACAGCGAGGAGCTGGCCCGCGACGCCGACGGGATCGTGCGCTCCCTGCTCTCCTCGGAGGAGCGCCGGGCGCGGATCGCGCTGGAACGCTGGCATCCCGTGGAGCAGGACTGGAAGGACGCCGGCATCCCGCTGCCCCAGACGGACGAGGAGATCGCGGCAGAGCACGCGCGCCAGCAGGCCCGCGAGGCCGCGGAGTCTCTCGCCAGCGGCCATGCCGAGTGGGAAGTGCGAGTCTCGCTTCCGAGCCGCGAGGCGACCGACAAGCTTGCCGACCGGCTCGAGGGGGAAGGAACTCCGGTGATCAGGCGCTCGACGTTTCTCCTCGTCGGAGCGGTCAACCGCGACGAGGCGACCGCGCTGGCAAAGCGGCTTCGTGAAGAGGCTCCCGAGGGTGCGACCGTCGAGGTCGAGCCCGGCGGCGCCATGGTCTGGGAGGTCAGCCCCCAGAACCCGTTCGCCGTCTTCGGCGGGCTCGGCACCTGACAAGCAGGTCGGCGTCGGGTAGCCTTCTCCCGACCCGGTACCGCGACGAGAGGAGGTCGACAATGGAAATTGCCAGTCCGTCCTCCTTGCGCGGTCCCGACGGCTTCTCCTAGCAGCCGAGCCTCCGAAGCCCAGCTCGAGACCGCGCGAGACCGCGTTCTCAGCCCTGCGAGCAAGGAGTCTCAGGTTGTCGTTCACGATGAGCGCGCTCGGGTGGAGCCCGAGCCGAGAAGAAGAATTCGAGCAGTACGCCGTCGACGGGCTTGAGCCCGCGCGCGTCGCTGCGCAGCACCGCGGCGCCTACGTCGTCTATGCGGAGCGCGGCGAGCGGCCGGCCGAGATCGCCGGCCGCCTCCGCCACGTTGCGATCACGGCGGCCGACCTCCCCGCCGTCGGCGACTGGGTGGTGGTCGAGGACCGGCCGGGCGCTTCGGCGGTGACGATCCACGCCGTTCTGGAACGGTCCACCGCCTTCTCCCGCAAGACGGCGGGCGAGGAGACCGCCGAGCAGGTGGTGGCCGCGAACGTCGACGTCGTCTTCATCGTCGGCGCCTTCGGCGACGAGCTCAACGTCCGGCGAATCGAGAGGTACCTCGTCTCCGGCTGGGAGAGCGGCGCCCAGCCCGTGATCGTTCTCAACAAGAGCGACCTGGCAGACGATCTCGCCGCCGACCTGGCCGCGGTCGAGGCGGTCGCCTTCGGCGTGCCTGTACACGTCGTCAGCTGCCTCGACGGCGCCGGGATAGACGAGCTCCAGCCGTACATCTCCGGCAACCGGACCGTGGCGCTGCTCGGGTCCTCCGGGGTCGGCAAGTCCTCGCTCCTGAACCGCCTACTCGGCTGGGAGCGCCAGCGCGTGCGGACGCTGCGCGGAGACGGCAAGGGCCGGCACACGACGACGCAGCGCGAGCTCGTACGGCTGCCGGCCGGCGGGCTCGTCCTCGACACTCCGGGCATGCGCGAGCTGGCGCTCTGGTCCGCTGGAGCGGGCGTCGACGAGACGTTCGCCGACGTGACCGATCTCGCCGCCGGCTGCCGCTTCACGGATTGCGCTCACCAAAGCGAGCCGGGGTGCGCGGTCCGCGCAGCGATCGCCGACGGCCGCCTCGCCGAGGAACGGCTCGAGAGCTACCGCAAGCTCCAGCGCGAGCTCCTGCGCCTGGAGCTGAAGACCGATCCGCGGGCTCGGGCGGAAGCCCGCCGCCGCAGGCGTCGTTTCGCCCGCTCGCTGAGGAAGAGCGCCTACTGATCGCCATGGGGCTCGGGACGGCATTCGAGAGCGGCCGCCTGTCGCGCGTGGGCATCCTCCGCCCGCTCAGGCTCAGGGACTTCGCCCTGCTCTGGGCCGGAGCCACCGTGTCGCTGGCCGGCGACGGCGTGTACGTCGTCGCACTCGCGTGGCAGGTCTACGAGCTGTCCGACTCGCCGACCGCGCTCTCGCTCGTGGGCGTGGCCTGGACGCTTCCCCTGGGCCTCTTCGTGCTGCTCGGCGGCATCGTCTCGGACCGGTTCCAGCGGCGCCGCATCATGATCGTCGCCGACATCGTCCGCGCGGCTGCCGCCGGCACGATCGCCGTTCTCTCGCTGACCGGCGCGATCGAGCTCTGGCACCTGATCGCCCTCGCCGTCGTCTTCGGGACCGGCGAGGCGTTCTTCGGCCCTGCCTTCACGTCGATCGTCCCGCAGATCGTCCCCCGTCACCTGCTCCTGCAGGCGAACTCGCTCGACCAGTTCATCCGCCCGTTCGCCTTCCTGCTCGTCGGGCCGGCCATCGGCGGCTCGCTCGTCGCCTCGGTCGGCACCGGCTGGGCGTTCGTCCTCGACGCCTGCACGTTCCTCGTGTCCGCGGGGGCGATCTTCCTGATCCGCCAGCGGCGCGTCGTTCGAGAGGACACACCGGAGCAGAGGACGTCGATGTTCCGGGAGTTGCGCGAGGGCCTCGCCTTCGTGCGCGCGCACGCCTGGCTCTGGGCGACCCTGCTCGCCGCGGCCGTGTTCCTGCTCGCCTACTGGGGGCCGATCGACGTGCTCGTGCCCTACCGCGTGCGGAACGAGCTCGGCGGCTCGGCGAGCGACTTTGGCTTCGTGCTCGCCTGCGGCGGCATCGGCTCGATCCTCGCGGCGCTGGCGCTCGGCCAGCGCGGGCTGCCGCGCCGCCACATCACCTTCATGTACTCCGCCTGGACGATCGGCTCCCTCGCCCTGGTCGGGTTCGGGCTCGCGACGGCCGTCTGGCAGCTGCAGGCGATCAGCCTGCTCGAGGGCGCCTTCTTCACGGCCGGTCTCGTCGTCTGGGGGACGCTCGTGCAGTCGCTCGTTCCCGAGCAGCTGCTCGGTCGCGTCACGAGTCTCGACTGGTTCGTCTCGACGAGCCTCGTGCCCGTGTCGTTCGCACTGACCGGGCCTGTCTCTGCGCTGCTCGGCGCGCAGACGACGCTCGTGGTGGGCGGCATCACCGCCGCCGTCGTCACCATCGCCTTCCTCTTCGTTCCGGGCGTTCGCGACACCGAGCGCGACGGAAGCCTCCGGCACGCCCGCGCGATTCAGGAATAAGAACTCCAAATGCGTGAAATTAGGAGAACAGTGGTATAGTCGGGCTGTCATGGGCGAGCCCATCTCCGTCGACGTGCTCGTGGTCGGGAGCGGCGCCTCCGGTCTCGCCGCCACCGTGTCCGCCGAGCGCGCCGGCGCGCGCGTGGCGCTTGCGGCCAAAGGCGCGATTCAGTCCTGCAACTCGGCGAAGGCACAGGGCGGCATCCAGGCCGCCTTCGGAGAGGATGACTCCCCCGAGCAGCACGCCGAGGACGTCTGGCGGAGCTCGCACGAGACGGCGAACATGGAGCTGGTCCACGTTCTCACCTCCGAGGCGCCGGGCACGATCCACTGGCTCGAGGAGCACGGCGTCAGGTTCACCCGCTCGAACGGCGGCTACCGGCTGGCGCGCTGCGGCGGCGCGAGCCGCAGGCGGCTCCTCCAGGTCGGCGATCGGACGGGCCTCGCGCTCACGGGGGCGCTGCGCAGGGCCGTCGAAGGCTCGAGTGTCCTCACGCTCCCGAAGTCCCCGCTCCTCGAGCTGGAGGCAACCGCAAGCGGCTGGCGCGCGCTCTGCGGCGGGCACGTCGTCGAGGCGGGCGCAGTCGTGCTCGCGGCCGGAGGCCGCTGCTTCCGGGAAGCCGAGGAGCGCGGCGAGCTGACGACGAACCACCCCGGCGCGACCGGCGAGGTGACGGAGATCGCGCTCGGGCTCGGCGCCGAGGCCCGCGACCTCGACGCCCTCCAGTACCACCCGAACGGCGGGACCTGGCCCCGCAGCTTGCAGGGCTACTCCATCCCGGAGACGACGCGCGCCTACGGCGCGGTGCTCTTGAACGCCGAGCGCGAGGAGTTCACCGACTCCCTCGGGCCGCGCGACGAGGTATCCCAGGCCATCTTCGACGAGGTGGAGAAGGGCCTCGGCGTCGAGAGCCCGGACGGCCGTCCGGCGGTGTGGCTCGACACGACCCGAATCCCCCCTGAGGATGCCGCCGTGTCGCTCCCGTACATGCTGCGGCGCTACCGCGCGGACGGCATCGACCCGCTCGCCGAGCCGATCCTGACGTACCCGGTGCTCCACTACCAGAACGGCGGGCTCACGATCGACGAGCGAGGCAAGACGACGATCGAAGGCCTGTTCGCCTGCGGCGAGATCGCCGGCGGGACGCACGGGCGCAACCGGATGATGGGGAACAGCCTGCTCGAGTGCTGCGTCTTCGGGCGCCGCGCGGGGAAGGCGGCCGCGGAGAGGTCGAGGAGCTGATGGCGGTCGCCACCGACCTGCAGAAGGTGGTAGAGGACGCCGCCGCGTTCCTCTACGTGTGGGCCCTGAAGGACATCCCCCAGGATCTCCGAGACGCGCTCGCCGAGGCGGCGGGCACGGAGACGTCGGTTCCCGGCCGGCGCGTGCTCCAGACCATCCTCCGGAACGTCGAGGTGGCCGAGGACGAGCGCAACCTCGTCTGCCAGGACACCGGAATTCCCGTCTACTACTGCCGTGTCGGCGAGCACTTCCCCCTGCACCCGGCCAGGATCTACCAGGCTCTCCACGACGGCACCGAGCGGGCGACCGTCGAGCACCCCCTTCGCTCGAACACCGTGCACACGCTCACACGCGAGAACACCGGCCAGAACGTCGGCCACCGCGTCCCCATCGTGCACTGGGACTTCGTGCCGGACTGGGACGGCCTCGACGTCAAGTGCGTCCCCAAGGGCTCGGGCTCCGAGAACATGAGCTTCTTGAAGATGTGTGTCCCCGCCGACGGAGTAGCGGGCATCAAGCGCTTCGTGCTCGACTCGATCGTCGGCGCGGGCGGCAAGCCGTGCCCGCCCGGGATCGTTGGCGTCGGGATCGGCGGCTCCGCCGACTACGCCATGCACCTCGCCAAGGAGGCGATCGCGCGCCCCGTGGGCACGCGCAACCCCGATCCGCACGTCGCGGAGCTCGAGGACGAGCTGAAGGCGCTCCTGAACGAGACCGGCATCGGCCCGATGGGCCTCGGCGGCGATGTCACCGTCCTCCAGTGCCACATCGAGCACGCGGACACCCACATGACCCTGAACCCGGTGGCCGTCAACTACCAGTGCTGGGCCGCGCGACGCGCCACTGCGCACGTCGGCTCCGACGGCGCCGTCGACTACGACCGCGAGGCCTGATGGCCGAGCACCGTCTCACCTTTCCGGCGACCGAGGAAGCCGTGCGCGAGCTTCGCGCGGGCGACTCCGTGCTCGTCGACGGGCACGTTATCGGCATCCGCGATCGCACCCAGATCCGCATCTTCGACGAGGGGATCGCGCCGCCGCTCGACCTCAGCGGCGCCTTCCTCCTGCACACGGCGCCGGGCGTGCGCAAGGTGGCGGAGGGCCGCTACGAGAAGGTGAGCATCGGGACGACGACGAGCGCGCGCATGGTGCGCTTCACGGAGCCGCTCGGCCGCGACTACGGCGTGCGCGCGATCTGCGGCAAAGGCGGCCTTCCGGACGAGGCGATCGAGCCGATGCGGCGGCTCGGGATGGTCTACTTCGCGATCGTCGGCGGTGCGGCGGCGCTCGAGACCACCCAGATCGAGGAGATCGAGGACGTCTACTGGGAGGAGCTCATGCCCGAGTGCCTCTGGAAGTTTCGGGTGAAGGACTTCGGCCCGCTGACGGTCGCGATCGACTCGCACGGAACCTCTCTCTACCACGACGTCCAGGAAGAGGCGAAAAAGCGATTGGAGGATCTCTATGCTCGGCTTTGACGGCTTCCTCGACGTGCCCGCGCGCTCGCCGAAGCCACGTGTGCAGGGGCTCACGCACGTGATCGACAAAGGGATGAGCCTCCCCGAGATCGAGGGTCTCTTCGACACGGCCGGCAACTACGTCGACGTCGTCAAGCTCGGCTGGGGCACGTCCTACGTGACGCAGAACCTCGGGAAGAAGATCGACCTCTACCGCTCCTTCGAGACTCCGGTCGTCTGCGGCGGCACGCTGTTCGAAGCCGTCGTCGCGCGGGGCAAGCTCGACGAGTACAAGAGCTGGCTCGCCGCCAAGCGCTTCTCCCACGTCGAGGTCTCCGACGGGACGATAGACCTTCCGCGGGAGCGCAAGCTCGAGCTGATCGCCGAGCTGGCCCGCGACTTCGTCGTCCTCGCCGAGGTCGGGTCGAAGGACGCGGAGGTCGTCTACGCGCCCTACCAGTGGGTGGAGTGGATCCGGGAGGACCTGGACGCGGGCGCGTGGAAAGTGATCACCGAGGGTCGGGAGAGCGGCACCGCCGGCATCTACAGGCCCTCCGGCGATATGCGCACCGGGCTCATCGACGAGATCGTCCACGGGATCGACGTCGGGGACGTCATCTTCGAAGCGCCCGCCACCGCCGCCCAGGCTTGGTTCGTGCAGCGGTTCGGGCCGGAGGTCAACATCGGCAACGTCCCTCCGGAGGAGGTCATCCCGCTCGAGACGCTGCGCCTCGGGCTCCGGGCCGACACGCTGAGGGAGGTGCTCCTGCGTGACGAGCCTGCGCCTCTCCCTGACTGAGACCGAGATCGAAGCGCTCCCCGCCGAAGACGTGCTTGCCTGGGCCGTCGAGGAGTTCGGCGATCAGCTCTGCCTCTCGTGCTCCTGGCAGAAGCAGTCCTCCGTGCTGGTGCACATGGTCTCCGAGCTCGGGCTCGACGTGGACATCATCGAGCTCGACACGCACCTCTTCTTCAAGGAGTCGTACGAGACGCGCCAGCGGCTCGTCGAGCGCTACGGCCTCACCCTCATCGTGCCCGAGGTGATCACGATCGCCGAGCAGCACCGGCGCGAGGGGCCCAACCTCTGGGAGACGAACCCCGACCAGTGCTGCCACATCCGGAAGGTCGAGCCGCTGATGCGCCTTCTCGAGCCCTACGACGCCTGGGTCTCGGGCATCCGCCGCGAGCAGTCGCCGTCACGCGCGAACGCGAGGAAGGTCGAGCGCTCGCAGCGCTACGGGGTCTGGAAGGTGCAGCCGCTCGCCGATTGGAGCGAGAAGGACGTGTGGCAGTACATCCTGCGAAACGAGATCCCCTACAACCCGCTGCACGACGTCGGCTACCGTTCGATCGGCTGCATCCCGTGCACGCGGCCGACACGACCCGACGAGGAGGAGCGGGCGGGCCGGTGGGCGGGCTCCGACAAGCTGGAGTGCGGCATCCATGTCGAAGAGAAGGACACCTAGGAGGAGAACGGTTTGAGCGAGAACATCTTTGCCCACGAGCACCCGGAGTCCGACCGCGCGCGCGGCGGCGGCTTCACGCTCTGGTTCACGGGGCTCTCGGGCTCCGGCAAGTCGACGATCGCGCACCTCGTCGGTCCGGCGCTGGACGAGCGCGGGCACATCGTCGAGTACCTGGACGGCGACACGATTCGCACGCATCTCTCGAAGGGACTCGGCTTCTCGAAGGAAGACCGCGACACGAACATCGAGCGCATCGGCTGGGTCGCCTCGCGCATCACCCGGCACGGCGGCACGGCCATCACCGCCGCCATCTCGCCGTACGTGGAGACACGTCAGAAGGCGCGCGAAATGGTGGAGCCGTTCGGGCCGTTCGTCGAGGTGTACGTCAAGGCATCCGTGGAGGAGTGCGCGCGCCGTGACGTGAACGGCCTCTACGCGAGGGCGTTCGCGGGGGAGATCAAAGGCTTCACCGGGGTGGACGACCCCTACGAGGAGCCGGAGAGCCCCGAGATCGTGGTCGACACGGAGACGCAGACGCCGGAGGAGAGCGCCCAGATCGTCGTCCAGCGCCTCGAGGAGCTCGGCCTGGTCGAGGCCAAGGTGCCGGCGTGACCGCCGTCACGACCGAGAACCTGATCCGGCCGCACGGCGGCGTGCTCGTCGAGCGGTCGGGGGCCCGGCCCGACGACCTCGACTCGCTCGAGGTGATCACGCTCTCCTCCCGCGAGCTCTCCGATCTCGACATGCTCGCCTCGGGGGCGCTCTCCCCGCTCACGGGCTTCATGGGCCGGGAGGACTACGAGGGCGTCGTCGAGTCGATGCAGCTCGCCAACGGGCTCCGCTGGGCCCTGCCGGTCTGCCTGTCCGTGGCCGCGGCCCCCAAGGGCGACCGGGTCGCCCTCGGCGACGAGAGCGGCCGCCCGCTCGCCGTCCTCGAGGTCGAGGAGGTCTTCTCCTACGACAAGGAGCGCGAGGCCGAGCAGTGCTTCCGGACGACCGACGGCGAGCATCCGGGCGTGGCGCAGCTGTACGCGCAGGAGAGCTCCTATCTCGCCGGCCCCGTCACCGTCTTCGAGCGGCTCGAGCCGGGCTTCCCGCAGCTCCACAAGGATCCGGCCGACACGCGCGCCCTCTTCGCCGAGCGCGGCTGGAAGCGCGTCGTCGGCTTCCAGACCCGGAACCCGATCCACCGAGCGCACGAGTATCTGACGAAGAGCGCCCTCGAGACCGTCGACGGCCTCCTCATCCACCCGCTCGTCGGCGCGACGAAGTCGGACGACGTCCCCGTCGACGTTCGGGTGAAGGCCTACCACGTGCTGACGGAGGGCTACTACCCGGCCGACCGCGTCATCGTCTCGGCCTTCCCCGCGGCGATGCGCTATGCGGGCCCGCGCGAGGCGATTTGGCACGCGATCTGCCGGAAGAACTACGGCTGTTCCCACTTCATCGTCGGTCGCGACCACGCAGGCGTCGGAACCTACTACGGCACCTACGACGCGCAGCTCATCTTCGACGAGTTCGAGCCGCACGAGCTGGACATCGAGCCGATGTTCTTCGAGCACTCCTTCTGGTGCAAGGTCTGCGGTCAGATGGCGACCGCCAAGACCTGCCCGCACGGGGGCGACGACCACGTCTTCCTCTCGGGCACGAAGGTGCGAGAGCTCCTCGCCGCCGGCGAGCTTCCGCCGGAGGAGTTCACGCGCCCCGAAGTGGCGGAGATCCTGATCGAGGCGTATCGCGGCGAGCCCTAGCACTTCTCAGAACGACAGGCCGATCATCGTCCTCGGGTGCCCGCGCTCGGGCACGACGATGCTGCAGGTCATGCTGCACAGCCACCCGCGGCTGGCGATCGCTCCCGAGACACGGTTCATGCTGCCCGCCTACCGGCAGCGACTCCGTTTCGGGAATCTCGAGGAGCCCGCCAACCGCCGGGCGCTCGCGGAGTGCATCGTCGCCGGCCGCTACTTCGGGAACCTCGGCCTCGACCCGCGGCAGACGGTCGAAGAGATCGTCGCCGGGCCGCCGACGTTCGGTTCCGCAATCGGCATCGTCCTACGTGCGTACGCAGAGCGGTTCGGGCGGCCGCGCTGGGGCGAGAAGCGACCCGGCTACTACCGGCAGATCGAGATCGTCATGCGCCTCTTCCCGGACGCACAGATCGTGCACATCGTCCGTGACCCGCGCGATTGCGTCGCCTCGCTCAAGCGTGTCCCGTGGTGGAAGCGGCAGAGCTACCACTCGGTGCTCGCCTGGGCGCAGTCGATCGACTTCACCGCCGAGGCGGCCCGCACGTGGCCGGTCGTGGAGGTGCAGTACGAGCGCCTCGTCGCCGACCCCGAGCACGAGCTGCGTCGCCTCTGCGCTGCCCTCGGCGAGGACTACGATCCGGCCATGGCGGCGCCCGAGCTGCTGGCGCCGGCTGTGATCCCCGACAAGCGCTGGCACCGGCGGACGCGCGGGAGCGCGCCCACGACCGCGCGGATAGGGCGCTGGCAGGGGAAGCTCGAGCCCTGGGAGCTGGCGCTCTGCGAGACCGTGCTGGCTGAGCGAATGGAGCGGTTCGGCTACGTGCCGGTCGGCGCCGGTCGGCCGCCGGCTTGGCATCTCGCCCGCTACGCCTGGATCGCCGTGACGCGAACGCAGAACCACCGCCTGGAGCAGCTCAGGGATCGCTGGCAGAGGCGCTCCGAGCCCAACCCGATCGCCGCCCTCCTGACGTCGGGTCAGCGCGCTGCAGCAGTTAGATCCTGACGAGCTGCCGAAGGATCCGCTCGGCGAGGGCCCCCGGCTCCTGCTCTTTCTGCGGGAGCCAGACCGAGCGCACGTAGTCGATGACGTGGAAGCCTTCCGGAGCCTCCACGGGAACCACTTCCTCCGGCGGCGCGCCGCCGTCGGCGAGGGCCTGGAAGACCTCCCACTCCCGCCGCTTTCGCTGGGTGCGTGCCGTGATGTCGAAGTCGGTGTCCGACCAGTGGTCGAACTCGTCGGCGTCGAGGTACTTGAGCTCGATGCAGGACCAGTCCGAGAGGACGACCCTCGGCAGCCTGCGCGGCAGGACCGGCTGCTCCCATTCCATCGCCTTGACGAAACTGAACCCTGGTTTGTTCGGCCATCCCCAGGCCTCGCAGTTCACCAGCCCGAGGTCGAGGAATGCCCGCCGGTCGTCGGCTACGTAGAGCGGGAAGCGGGGGATCTTCACCACCGCCTCAGTCGCCTCGAGCTGCCAGGCGAGGCTCCGGAGCGTCGAGATCGCCGTGTCGGTCAGCACCATGTCCGCGTCCCACTTGAGGGCGTAGCGGGTTCGGACGTGCGCGAACGACCAGTTGTAGAAGTAGACGAGGCTGTGCACCGAGGCCGCCGGGGTCCCGAGGTGCTCCTCGCCGCAACGGGCCACGGAGAACGGGTAGGAGTGGACTTCGAACCGGTCTTCAGCGTTCTCGGCGGCCGCGGCCGCTCGCGCGACCTCGACCGTCCGGTCGCTGGAGCCGTTGTCGATCAGCACCACCCGGTCCGTGGCGCGCAGGAGCGGTGGGAGCACCCAGGGGAGCGCCCGCTCCTCGTTCTTCGCGCGGACGACCGCCGTGAAGCCGGGCACAGGTCTCTCCTCGGCCCAGGCCCAGCGCACGTTGAAGTCGGCGTAGTCCTCGACGTTGGTCTGCACGGGCCCCTTGGAGTGACCGCTTCGCCGACCGGCGCCGCTCTCCAGCCAGCCTTCGACCGTGTGCACCCGACGGGCCATCCGGTGCAACTGACCGATCCGGACGTGCCTGTCGATCGTCTCCTGAACGAGCGGAACGAGCGGCGCAACCCGCTCCCGCCACTCGGCGATCGCCTCATCCCCAGTCGACGGCTCGACCCGGTCGTAGCCGAACTCGTCGAAGTCGGCGGCAAAGTGCCGGTTGAGGGCAGCGGCGGTGGCGGCGTCGAAGACCGCGCCCGGCATGGGGAGAGGCGTCCGGTTTTCGTGTCTCGTCCTCTCCGGCCAACGCTTGTCGGGGACATGCGCATTCAGCAATGCGAGCGTGTCGTCGAGCGACTCGAGCCGGCCGACGTGGTCGAGCGGAAGCTGGTCGACGAGGTCGTGTTGAACGGACCAGTGGACGTCGACGGCCTCCCCGGCTACCACGGCGGCGACGAAGCGCTGGAAGTCCTCGACGATCTCTCCGGCGTCACGTGGAACTCGGGGGAACCACGGCTCGTCCCCGTAGTCTGCGAGGAATCGGGGCTCGCGCAGGAGGAGCTTCGACTGCCAGGCGGACCAGAGCCTGGGGGTCGGGTCGCGGACGACCGAGAAGCGGAACCAGCCGTCCTCGCCGAGCACGCGCTCGCGCTCCTCGCTCTCGTAGTCGGCGAGCCGTCGCCCGGGGCCCCACAGGCTCATGTCGTGAACGGTGAGCGCGGGCGAGACACCCGGTAACGTCGAGTGCTCGAACCGGTCCGACGGGATTTCCGCCAGCTCGGCCAGAAGCCAGAGGACCGTCGTCCACCCGGCCTTGGGGATAGGGAGGTAGAGGACCCGCAGCTCGGGCAGCACGACGGTGCGGAGCTCCACGTGGTGGGCGAACCGAAAGTCCGGCACTCCCGCTCCGTTCGGCTCGCCAACGTGCTCGGCGAGGCCGACGGCCTGCGCCGCCGTCTCCACACGCTCGGTCACTTCCACCTCGCGATCACCAAGGCGTCCAGTGTACGCAACGCTTCCGCCGAGACCACGCCGGTACGCCGGGTAAGCTGAGCCCGATGAGCACCTCGGTGGACCAGCAGGCTCCCGCGGCGGCTGCCGGCGAGCGCTCGGCGCCCTCGCAGAGCCGGACGCTCATGCTCGTCGTCGGCTCCGGCCGGAGCGGGACGAGCCTCTTCACCGGGATCATGCACCGGCTCGGCTTCCACGTGCCCCAGCCGGAGGTAACCGCCGACAGCACCAACCCGCGCGGCTTCGCGGAGCCGAAGTGGGTTGTCGACTTCCACGATGCGCTTCTCGGTCGCGCGGGCGTGCAGGTCGCCGACGCCAGGCCGTCCGCCTGGGCGCAGACCGCCAAGGTCGCCATCGACGACGACGTCCGGCGGAGGCTGAGGGAGTGGCTGGCCGCCGAGTTTGCGAAAAACGACCACGTCGTCATCAAGGACCCGCGCCTCTCGTGGTTCCTACCGCTTTGGAGTCAGTGCGCCGAGGACGTCGGCGCGTCGTCGAAGTACGCCACCGTGCTCCGGCACCCCGCCGCGGTCATCGAAAGCAAGCAGCGGTCCTACGGGAACTGGCAGGGCGACGTCGAGCGAACGGCAGGCTGGGTCAACCAGGTGCTCTTCACGGAGCGCGCCACACGTGACGGTCCCCGCGCGTTCGTCAAGTACCAGGACTTGCTCGACGACTGGACGGGCGTGACCGCGCACGTCAGTGACGTCCTCGACCTGGCCGTCGTCCGCGAGGCACCGGCGGCGTCCATCGTCAAGATCCACGAGTTCGTCGACCAATCGCTCAGCCGTTCACGTTCGAGCTGGGACGATTTCGAGATCCCCGACAACCTCCGCACGCTCGCCGACGAGGTGTGGACGCTCGTCGCCGGGCTGGCGGACCAGGGCGCCGACGAGCAGGCCGCGCTCGAGCCGCTGGAGGCGGCGCGTGTCTCGTACATCCAGCTCTACGAGGATGCCGAGGCGATCGCTCAGTCTTCGATCACGGCCGCCGCGCGCGCGCCCGCAACCCGCAGCACCACCGTCCGAGCATTGAGCAAGGTACCCAGACGCTACAAGCGCAAGATCCCGAAGCGCTGGCGCGCCACGGTCTCGCGCGCCCTTTCACGTAGCGGCCTCCGCGCCTAGCCCCGCTCCAGGCACGTCAGCCCCGAGACGCTGAAGCTCGGGGAGTAGCCGGCCGCCTCCACGGCTCGTAGCGCGCCGTTCCTCCTCGTCTGGATACAGGCCACGTCGACGCCGACGAGTCGGAGCGCCCGCGCGATCTCCCTTCCGTCGTCGGCCCCCTCGGGCACGGTGGTGAGCGCCGCCACGAGCTCCGGCTCGAGCAGTGACTGGAGAAGAACTCGCTCCTCGACGTATGCCTCAGGCTCATCCTCCAGAGCAAGCGTGTAGAAGACCCGTGGAGACACGGTCGTGACGTCGCCGGAGGTGATGAGAACCGTCTGGGCGATCTCTTGAGGCGCGAGAACGACGTCACCGGGCTCGGACCGCTCGAGGATCCGGCGGGCGGCGGTCACGGACTCCGGTGGGCGCTTCCAGGACGGAGACGACTCCACGGTTCCAGAATCCCAGACAGGGCGTCCCCACACGATCAACGCCGCGCAGAGAAGCACGGCCGGCGCTCCCCGGACGAGCGGCCCCGCCCGCGCGGGGATCGCCGTGACGACGATCCCGACGAGGGCGGCGACGGGGACGATCCAGACGACGCGCCAGAGGACACGGCCGATGTCCGCGACCTCCCAGACGAGCGGCGGCACCGGGGGCGCATAGAAGACGGCCACGAGCAGCACGGTCGACGCGACCATGAGAGCAGCACGGCGGCCGGCGATGAGGACCGGCCCGACGAGCGCCGCCGCCACGGCGACGAATGCGAAGAGGCCGCTGCCCAGGACGATCCGGGCGATCTCGCCCGTGACCACGTCCGACTCGAAGTCCTCCCCCGCCCTGCGCGCCCCGACGAGGGCGGTCACGGCGAGCGCTCCGAGCGGATAGGCGCTGACGGCCGCGAACCCCAGCGCAGCCTGCCTCACGGACCGCAGCGCGAGCGGGATGAGGCAGCCGGCGCCCAGCGCCGGGACGAGAAACGTGCCGGTGGTCGTCAGCCCGACTCCGGCCGCGCCGGCGGCGACCAGGAGCACGCCCTGCCTCCACGTAGGCCGTTCCGCGTATGCCTGGAGCAGGACGAAGAGGAGCGGCACGAGGACGACGAGGAAGACGATCTTCCCCTGCCAGATCCGGCCGACGAAGAGGTTGCCGAGCGTGCGGTGCTCCTGTGCGGCCATGAGCAGGAAGACCGTCGTCGTCGAGAGGGCGAGACCGACCATCGGCGCCCGCCACGTTCTCAGCAGCCGCCACAGCGCCAGCACTCCCAGGGCGGTGGCCAGCGGGGGGACGAAGAAGTAGGTCGCGTCCGGAGCAGAAGCTCCGACGGCGCCGGCAACCGCTCCGATCAGCGCCTCGAACGACGAGAGCGGGGGGTAGATGACGGCCGGGAAGACCTGGTCGGAGAAGAGCGTGTCGCGCAGCGGAAACTCGCCGTGCTCCGCGATCCAGGTCGAAAGGTGGACGTACTGCGTGTCGTCCGCGTCCGGCCTGACCAGGAAAAGGGAGAGGACGGCCAGCGCGCCTGCCCAGGCCAACGCGACCAGCGCTCCGGGCCAGGCACGAGCGCCGTCGTCGGCCAGCTCGAGCCGGACGAGCCCCGTCGTTCTCAGGAATGCGAGGCCGGCACCGGTCGCCGCCGCGAGGAACAGCACGAGCCAGACGAAGGTCCAGCGCGCGTCGGCGAAGGCGTAGACGGCGGCGGCGCCGACCGCGGCCAGCGCATATCCGCCGAGCACGAGCGCGAGGCGGCGGCGCGGCCACTCCACCTCGAGAGGTGGCGGCGTCTCCGCAGGGTCGGCATCGCGCTGGCGGAATGCGACCCACGCACACGGGACGAGGGAGATTCCCCAGGCGATCAGCGCCGCGGCCGTTCCGGCGTCTAGGAGGAGACAGGCGTGGTAGCACCCCGTCCAGGCGCCGACGCCGAGAACGAGGAAGTCGAGGAGGCGGTCCGAGAGCCGCGCCGCGCCGGCCGCGAGCCGCTCGGCGCGCGGCGGGCCGGAGGTCAACCCGCCGCTCCGTCCCCGGCGGCCCGCATGCAGATCACGGAGCCGTCGCCCTCCACCGGCGAGTAGCCGGCCTCGAGCAAGACGTCGCGCGTCTCGGCGTTGTCGACGACGCAGGCGAGGTCGACGCCGACGAGCCCGAGGGCGCGGACGACCTCCTCGGCCTCGGGCGGCCGCGCGCGTCGCGGGATCGGGCCCTCGAGCCCGGTGTCGGCAAACGCCTGCAGGAGCACGCGCTCCTTGTCGTGCGCGGCAGGCCCGCCGAGGCCGAGTGTGTAGAAGACTCGGGGTGCGACCGGGTACACGTCGCCCGACATCACGGCGATCGTCTGGCTCGTATCCGACGGGGCCAGGACGATCTCGCCCGACCGGGCGTTCGGCAGGATCCACCGCGCCTGGGCGATGCTCGCCGGCGGCTGCTTCCAGACCGGTCTCGAGGCGAGCTCGATGCCGCGAACGGACCAGAGCAGCGTGCCCCAGGTGACGAGCGCGGCGCAGAGGACCACGGCCGGAGCCAGTCTGAGCACCGGCGAACGCGCCCTGGCCGAGAGCCCGACCGCGAGCACGCCGACGAGCGCGGCGACCGGAACGGCCCAGATAAGCCGCCAGAAGAGGCGACTCAGGCCGATGACCTCGAACGCCGTCTCCGTGACGGGAGGGAAGAGGAGGAAGCCGACGAGAAAGGCGGTCGCCGCCGTCAGCCGCGCAGGGAGGCGACCGGAGATCAGGCTGGGTGCGACGAGGATCGCCCCCACCGCCACGAGCGCGACCAACCCCTCGTCGAACACCGATCCGGCCAGCTGGCCGGGCCGGATGTAAAAATCCTGGTGGGCGGCGTTCCGCTGCCCGACCACCACGGCGGCGAGCGCCGCGCCCAGCGGATAGGAGAGGGTGGCCGCCAGGCCGGCGAGGGACGGCCGGGGCGAGCGGACCGCGGCGGGAACGAAGGACGCGACCCCGACGACCGGCACGAGAAAGACACCCGTCGTCGAGAGACCCACGCCGGCGGCGCCCGCAGCGGCCAGCAGCAGGAGCCCGTGGCGGGTCGGCCGCTCGAGGTACTGCTGGATCAGGACGAAGAGGAGCGGGACGAGGACTGCAAGCAGGATCACCTTCCCGTGCCAGCTCCGGGAGAGAATGGTGTTGCCGAGCGCCTTGTGCGTCGGGGCGTCGAAGAGCAGGAAGACCATCGCCACCGAGAGCGCGACCGCGACCATCGGCGTTTTCCAGACCTGGTAGAGCCGCCAGAGGGCTAGCACGCCCAGTGCGCTCGCCACAGGCGGCACGACGTAGTACACGAGGTCCGGGACGGCCAGGCCCGTGACCCGTGCCACGGTCCCGACGGCCGCCTCGAAGGACGAGAGCGGAGGATAGAAGATCGCCGGGAACGCCTCGTCGGAGAAGAGGGTGTCGCGCAGGGGAAAGTGGCCGTGCTCGGCGGTCCACGCGGCCAGGCGGACGTAGTATGTGTCGTCCAGGGCGACGCGAGCCGTCAGCAGCGAGAGGCAGGCGAGCGCCGCCGCCCAGAGGAGAGCGGCCGCCGCTCCGAAGCCGGCCTGAAGCGGGGTCCCCTCCGCGGTCGGAGGTGGGGCCGGTCGCAGGTAGCTGACGGCGAAGGCCCCTCCGGCGGCGAGCAGCCAGAGGAGCGAGATCGACGACCAGGGCGTGTCGGTGAAGGCGAAGAGAGTTGCGGCCGCGAGGCCGGCAGCGAGCTGGACGGCCACGGCGGCCCGGAACCGTCCCGTCCGAGCCCTTTCGGAGGCCGGCTCGACCGGCTCGGGCGCCGCCGGCGCGCTGCGTCGCCTGACGACGATCCATCCGCTCGTGACGAGCCCGACGGCGCCCGCGGCGGCCGCCCAGGCGGTGCCGAGCCGGAGCAGCAGGCAGACGTGGTAGACGACGGTCCACGCCGCAAACGCCAGCACGAGGAAGTCCAGCAGGCCGTCGACGCCGCGTGCCATTCCGGCCGGCAGCCGTTCCAACGCCCTCCGCGCCCGCAAGTGGGCAGCATAGTAGGCCGACTGGAGCTCACACCACGGCAACCGACGGGAGCCCGCTCGGCATGAGGGTGACGGGTACGACGCACGAAGCACCGAAGAAGCTGCCGTCGGTCTCCGAGCGAGCCGACCCGCGCGCGAGGCGCTCCGCTCGCCTCGACTGGGCCGTCGGGGGGATCACCGTGTCGCTGAACCTGCTCGTGCAGCTCGTGTTTCTCCAGGGGCCTCATCCCTTCGATCCCTCCTGGTATTTCCGCACGGCGGCCGACTTCCCGGACGTCGCTCCGGACCTCTTCACCCTGCGCATCGGCCTCCTCGCGCCGATCCGCGCTGCTCTGCTCGTCTTCGGGCCCTCGGAGGCCGCTCTCTACGCTGTCCCGCTTCTGTCGGGGATGGCTCTCGTCGGAGCCGTCTTCGCGACGATGCTCCTCCTCTTCCGAGACCGCGTCCTCGCGGGCGCGGCCGCGCTCGCGACCGGGCTGAACGTCAACTACCTGGTCAACTCGAGCCAGATCTTCCCCGACCTCACTGCGAGCGCGACGTTCGCCATCGCGTTCTTCTGCCTCCTGGTCGGCGGGTCGCGTCCGGAGGAATCCTCCAGGAGCTGGGTGCCGACGGCCGCGGTCGTCTGCGGCGGGGTCTTCCTCGGCTGGAGCTATCTCGTGCGGGAGTTCAGCCCGATCCTCCTCCCCGTCGTGGTCGCTCTCGTCCTGCTGCTCCGCTACCCGCTCCGGCGGATCGCGCTGCTTGCCAGCGCCGCGGTCGCGACGGTCTCGCTCGAGCTCCTCTACGGCTGGACCTACCAAGACGATCCAGTCGTCCACGCGCGTCTCCTGCGCGAGCGGGGCACGTCGGACGTCGTCGACGGCGAGGTGCGAATGGCGTACATCCAGGACCAGCTCGGCAGCCTCTTCGACACCCTGCTGGTCTTTCCGCGCCTCCTGCTCGCCTGGGACATCGGCTGGGTCTTCATCGTGCTTGCCGTCCTTTTCCTCCTCGCACTCGTGCTCGTTCGCGATCGCCGTCTCTGGCTGCTCACAGCCTGGTTCCTGAGCTTTCTGGTCACCATGGCCCTGGTCGGGCTCGGGTCGTTCTCCTCGGGCCGCTGGGTCTTGAACATCACCAACATCCGTTACTGGTACCCGATCTTCCCGCCGCTCGTCATGGGCGCCTTCGGCGGCCTCTGGCTCCTTCTGCGCGGCAGATTCGACGGCCCGCGCGGGCTTCCCTACGCTCGGCTGGCGGCCGTCGGGCTCGCCGCCGTGGTCCTGCTTCCGGGCTTTCGCGAGTTCTCGGACTGCGACGCCCGAGAGGCGTGGCGAAACGATCCGGCGAAGCGCTGGCACGAGCTCCGCTCGTGGTTCTCGACGCCCGAGGCCGCGCAGGCGAACGTCGTCTGGACCGATCGCTACACGAGCCGGCTGCTCCCCGCCTACACGGCGTCCACCTTCGGCCGAAGCGTCTGGGACGGCGACGTCGAGACGCTGGCTTCCCTCGGGAGCGTCCCACCGGCATCCGGCTCGCTGCTCCTGGTGCACAAGGACCGCTGGAGCGCCTGGGAGGACGGGCCCGAGGCGCTGGAGGGCCTCCGCGAGGAATGGGCCCCGCTCTTCGTCACGAGCGACCAGAGAATGGTCGTCCTCGCTCCCAAGGCGGCCGGGACGCAGACGGCGGCCGCCGGAGACTGGGGGGAGCTGTGGACAGGCTTCGTCGCGGCGGCACCGGGCGGCACCTGCGGCCGGAACCCATACGACCTCGAAGGGTGAGCGGAGGGCGCTCGGTATCCTCCTCGGCCATGGCGAACCGCGTGCTCGTCGTCGGCTGGGACGGCGCCGACTGGGACATCCTCGATCCGCTGCTCGCGACCGGCGAGCTGCCGGCGCTCCAGGAGCTGATCGTCCGCGGCCGACGCGGCGTCTCGCGGTCCTGCCTCCCCTCTCATTCCTGGGCTGCGTGGCCGACCTTCCTCACGGGCCGGGATCCCGGCGGCCACGGCGTCTTCGACATCCTCGAGTATCGGCCCGGCGCCACGCGCCGGCTCCCGGTCTCCTACCGCTCGATCCTGGCGCCGACCTGGCCGGAGCGCCTGTCGGAGGCCGGCAAGACGACCCTCCTTCTCAACATCCCGCTCACGTACCCGCCGCCGGAGCTCAACGGCGTGGCGATCGCCGGCGGCGTCGTCCCACCCGGGCGGACGTTCAGCCATCCGGCGGCCGCCGGCCCTCGGCTCGGCTGGCCGATCAACGGCGGTTCGTGGACGACGTTCCGGGACCGCCCGCTCGACCTCGTCGCCGAGCTCGAGGAGCTGACTCGCAAGCGCGCCGCGGCCATGCGCACCCTCCTCGACGAGGAGCCCTGGGATGCGGCCTGCATCGTCTTCGTCTCCCCCGATCGGCTCCAGCATTGCCTGCTCGAGTACGTGCACCCCGGGCACCCGCGCTACGCCGAGGCCGGGTCGTCACCTGTGGCCGATCGCGTCCGCGACGTCTACCGACTCCTCGACCGGGAGCTGGCGTCCCTCGTCGAGCGCGCCGATGACGACGACCTCGTCGTCCTCATGTCCGACCACGGCCACCAGCCCTGTACGCGGGCGCTCTCGATGAACAAGGTGCTCGAGCACTTCGGCTTCCTGCGCTTCGGCCGCGGCTCCGGGCTCGTGAACCTGCTGGCGTGGGGGCGGGTGCGCTCGCTTGCGCGGGTCGCCTACGATCGGCTCGGCCTCCATGGGCGGGTCGCCGTCCCCACCGCCCCGATCGACTGGGCGCACACCTCCGCATACACGAGCGTCGTCTCGACGGGGGAGGGAGTATCCCTCAACCTCGCGGGCCGCGAGCCGGGGGGCACGGTCAGGCGCGGGGATTACAAGCGCATGAGGGACGAGGTGGCCGCGGCTCTGCTCGACTTCCGCGACCCTGAGTCCGGCGCGCATCCGATCGGAGGAGTGCTCCGGAAGGAGGGCGTTCTTTCGGGCCCGTATCTCGACAGCGCCCCCGACCTGCTGCTCCAGCCGGCTCCGCTCTACAGCCTCACCCACGCCCGTCAGCTCGTCGAGGAGGCGGACTGGCTCTCCGGCGACCACCGGCCCGAGGGCATCTACGTGCTCGCAGGCTCGGGAATCGACCCGGGCGAGGGGCCGGAGATCTCGCTCGCCGACTACGCGGGGAGCGTGGCGGAGGCGGTCGGGCTCGCGCCCGACCCGGAGTGGAGCCGCAGCGCGGCAGGCCAGGCTGTCGGCGTCTTCAGCGAGGAGGAGGAGCGCCTGGTGGAGGAGCGCCTCCGCGGCCTTGGCTATCTCGAGTAGCGGGCCTCTCCGCGTGTGACGGAAGAGCGGACGATCCTCTCCGGTACGGCGGCGAACGTCGTCGGCCTCTGCGTCGGCGTGGCCGCGGCGTTCGGCACCCAGATCCTGCTCGGCCGGACGCTCCTGCCCGGGGCCTTCGGCGTCGTCACGGTCGTGGTGCAGGTCGCGTTCGTCGCCTCGGCGGGGAGCCGCTTCGGGATGGACATGGCCGCCGTGAGGCTCGTTGCGATCGGCCGCGGTGCGGCGGCGGCCGACCACTTGCGCAGCCTCGTCGACCGCTGCGCGCTCGTGGCCTTTACAGCCAGCGTCCTGCTCGCGGCCCTCCTCGCCGCTTCGGCGCCCCTCTTCGGCGACTACGAGAGGGCGATCGCGCTCGCGGCGCTCGGCATCCCCTTCGTCGCCCTGACGAGCGTCTACCTGGGCGCCACGCGCGGGCTGACCCAGATGCGCCAGACGCTCTACGTCTTCTGGATCGGGCAGCCCGTGGCCTGGATCGTGTTGGCGGGCATCGCGGTCGCGGCGGGGGGTGAGAGCGACGCCGTCATCCTCGCCTACGGCGCCTCCTGGCTCGTGGCGTCGGTGGCGGCTTGGGCGCTCTGGCGCCGCGAGACACGCGCCCTCTCCGGCCGATCGGCCACCAGCGAGGAGGTACGGGCAGCCCTTCGCTACGGGCTTCCCCGCGCGCCGGCTGCGCTGCTCGCCCAGGCGATCTTCTGGGCCGACCTCTGGGTGCTGGCCGCCTTCGAGCAGGGGACCGAGCTCGACGCCTACTCGGCCGCGGCCCGCATCTCGCAAGTGCTGCTCCTCTTCCTCACCTCGCTGAACCTCGTCTTCTCCCCGTTCGCGGCCGACCTGCACGCCAGGGGAGAGCGCGAGCGGCTCCAGGAGCTCTTCCAGCGCAGCACGCGCTGGGCGCTCGCGGCGACGCTGCCGCTCCTGATCGTTCTCTTCGTCGCCGCCGACGACGTGCTGCACGCGTTCTCGAGCCGCTTCGAGATCGGCGAGGGCGCGCTCCGCATCCTCCTGGCCGGTCAGGCCGTGAACGTGGCGACGGGCGGAGTCGCCTTCATCCTGATCATGACCGGGTTCACCGGCGTCGACCTCGTCGACAACGCGCTCGGGCTGGGGCTGCTCGTCGGGCTCGCCGTCGCGCTGACGGCTGCCTTCGGGATGGAGGGCGCCGCGGCGGCGGCGGCCGTGAGCATCGCGGCGCTCAACCTCGTGCGCCTCGTGCAGGTCCGCCGCCGCGTTGGCATCCAGCCCTACGAGCGGGCCTACCTCGGCCTCGCCCTGCCGGCCGGCGCGGCAGCCCTCGCGGCGATAGCGGTGCAGGCGGCGCTCTCGGGCAGTCGCTGGTGGGTGTCGCTCGCCGCTACCAGCGCGTGCGGCCTCGCCGCCTACGCGGCTTTGCTTCCGACCGTCCTGCCTGCACGCGAGCGTGCGCTGCTGACCGCTCCGGTGGCGCGCCTCAGGCGGCGCCCCGGCGTCTAGGCAGCGCTCTGCTTGCGCGCACCGTCCCGAGGGTTTCTGCTGCTATGGTCGCGCGGTTGCAGGAGTCATCTAGAGCGCGCGGAAGCGCGCAGCTGGAAGAAAACGAAGGGAGCACGGAATGCGGGTCGTGATTCTCGGCGGCGACGGCTACCTCGGCTGGCCGACGGCCATGCGCTTCTCGGGCCAGGGCCACGAGGTCGCGGTGGTCGACAGCTTCGCGCGCCGCCGGTGGGTCGAGGAAGCAGGCTCGCATTCGCTCACCCCGATCGCCTCGCTCGAGGAGCGGATCGAGGCCTGGCGCGAGGTCTCCGGGAAGGGGATCGAGGCGTACGTCGGCGACATCGCGGAGGGGACGTTCGTCGCAGACGTCGTTCGCACGGTCGAGCCGGAGGCCATCGTGCACTACGGCGAGCAGCCGAGCGCGCCCTGGTCCATGAAGAGCGTCGACCAGGCGGTCGTCACCCAGGCGAACAACGTGATCGGCTCGCTCAAGCTCCTCTGGGCGATGCGGGACCACGCTCCCGACGCGCACCTGATCAAGCTCGGGACGATGGGCGAGTACGGGACGCCGAACATCGACATCGAGGAGGGCTTCATCGAGATCGAGCACAAGGGCCGGAAGGACACGCTTCCCTTCCCGAAGCTGCCCGGCTCGCTCTACCACCTCTCGAAGGTGCACGACAGCCACAACATCCACTTCGCCTGCCGGATCTGGGGCCTGCGGGCGACCGACCTCAACCAGGGCGTCGTCTACGGGATCGAGACGCCCGAGACGAAGCTCGACGAGCGGCTCATCACCCGCTTCGACTACGACGAGCTGTTCGGGACCGCGCTGAACCGCTTCGCCGTGCAGGCCGTGATCGGGCATCCGCTCACGGTGTACGGCCGGGGCGGGCAGACGCGGGGCTTCCTCAACATCGTCGACACTCTCCAGTGCGTCTCGCTCACCGCGGAGAACCCTCCGAGCGAGGGCGAGTACCGCGTCTTCAACCAGTTCACCGAGGTCTTCAACGTCGCCGATCTGGCGGAGAAGGTCCGCCACGCGGCCGGCGAGGTCGGCATCGACGTGCAGGTCGACCACGTCACCAACCCGCGCCTCGAGCTGGAGCAGCACTACTACAACCCGACGCACACGAAGCTCCTCGAGCTGGGCCTCCGGCCGACGCTCCTCTCGGAGACGCTGATCGAGTCGATGCTCGAGGTCATCCGCCGCTACCAGGATCGCGTGATCGCGGACGTCATCGACCCCGTGACCAAGTGGCGGCCGGAGCCTCTGGGCCAGCCGTCCTCGTAGGGCAATGGACCTGACACCGCTTCGCGCCGCCGGGCTCCTCGCCGCTCTCGCTTTCGCGGTCGTCTCGATCTGGGCCTACCGCAAGAGGCGGATCGGCAACGGCGACCTGATCATGCGCTTCGGCTTCTTCGTCCTCCCGCTGCTGGTCGTCTCGCTCGAGCCCGGGATCTTCACGTGGTTCCTCGACCAGCTCTCGTTCGAGGAAGGCGGCGGCGGACGGATCCTCGGCGCCGCCATCGTGGCGGTTGCCGTCCTCTACGTCCTCGGCTACACCCTGGCGTCACGCCAGGAGAAGACCCGCCGCGACCTCACACGCCTGATCGAGAACCTCGCGCTCAACGAGTTCCGGGCGACCGTGAACGTCGATGAGTTCGCCGGTGGGATCGCGGTGGTGATCCCCGCTTACAACGAAGCCGGGAACATCGCCCAAGTCATCGACAGCCTGCCCGCGGAGGTCTCCGGCCTCTCCCTTCACGCCATCGTCGTCGACGACGGCTCGTCGGACGAGACGATGGAGCGGGCCCGGGCGGCGGGGGCGGCGGCCGTGCACCTCCCCCTCAACCGCGGCCAGGGCGCCGCGCTGCGAACCGGTTACCGGCTCGCGCTCGCGACCGGCGCGCGCCTCGTCGTGACGATGGACGCGGACGGCCAGCACCAGCCGTCCGAGCTGCCCCGGCTCATCCAGCCGATCCTGGACGACAAGGTCGACGTGGTCAACGGCTCACGCGTGCTCGGCGCCGCCGACCCGAACCACGCCGCACGGAAGCTCGGGATCAAGGTCTTCGCGTGGGCGCTGTCGCTTCTCACGGCGAGCCGCGTCACCGACCCGGCCTGCGGCTATCGGGCTGTCCGCACCGAAGCGCTCCACGACCTGGAGTTTCACCAGGACCAGTTCCACAACTCGGAGTTCATCCTGGAGGCGTCCAAGCGCAAGCTGCGGACGATGGAGGTCCCCGTGACGGTCTCGACCCGGCTTTCGGGCGCCTCGAAGAAACCTCCGCACTTCCGCTACGGCCTGGGCTTCGCCAACGCTCTCTTGCGGGCGTGGCTGCGCTAGTCCGCTGAAGACCGCCACGCTGAGCAGCGTGCAACGGCGCGACCTGCTCGAGCAAGCGGCCGTGGTGGTCGCCGCGTTCCTGGCCACGCTCTACGCCGAATGGCAGATCGTCACGGGCGCGCTGACCTTCCAGGGCGACGCGCTCCTGCACGAGTACTGGATGCGGAGGTTCGTCGACGGCGAGCTCTTCCGGGACCCGCTCACGGAGTCGCTGCTCGAGACGGGGTACGGCCCAGCTGCCTTCCGCGCCCTCTACTGGCTCGCGAGCCGCGTAATCGACCCCGTTCTGTTCGGGGAGATCTTGCCCCTCGTGCTCCAGCCCTTCGCGGTGTGGCTCCTCTTCCGGATCGTTCGCACGCACGTCGCGTGGCGCCCTGCAGCCTGGATCGGGGCGGCGCTCTTCCTCGTCCCCTGGGAGGTCCACCGCTTCAGCGGCGGCCATCCGCGGGCCTTCGCACAGCCGATCGTCCTCCTTGCCCTCCTGCTCCTCCTCTCGCGGCGCAACCTGGCGGCGGCCCTCGTCCCCCCGGTCGGCCTGCTCCTCTACCCGCCGGCGGGGGCGGTGGCGCTGGGCATCGTCGTCCTCGCGACGCTGGACTTCCGCCGCCCGCGCTTGCTCGACCTCGAGCGCGTGCGCTGGGCGGGCGTGAGCGTGCTCGGCGTCGGAGCAGCGTTCGTCCTCACCCGGCTCACGACCGGTTCCCAGGACCTGATCGGCGAGGCCGAGGCTCGCTCGTATCCCGAGTTCGGCCCGGACGGCCAGATGCACTTCTTCGCCGCCTCGACGCTCGAGTTCCTGAAGCAGAACTACAGCGGCGTCTTTCTCCTCTACTCCGCCTCGATCCTCGCCGTCGCGGCGGCGCTCCTGCTCGTCCTGCGACCGCGCAACGCCCGCCTGCTCCGCTGGGAGGCCTGGTGCGTCCCGATCGCAGCGCTCGTCCTCTTCGCGGCGGCGCACGCGTTCCTCTTCAGCCTCTACCTGCCGCAGCGCTACACCTATCCGCTCCTGCCGTTCTTCTGCATCGCGATCGCGGTCTGGGTGCGCCCCACCTTCCAAGCCGTGGCCGAGCGGCGGCCGGCCGCGCTCGTCGTTGCCGCTCCGCTCTTCGCCTTCGCTTCCGTGCTCCTCGCGCTCACCGTGTTCCCGCTCGGGCCGCAGCTCTCGCTCGAGGAGCTCGGCTCCTGGCTCGAGGACGCGGCGCCGTATCTGGCCGCCGGCCTCGCAGTCGGACTCCTCGTGGCGTTCCTCGTACGGCGCGGTGAACGAGGCGCTGCGGGCGGCGCCGCCGCGGTCGTCGCCGGAGCGCTGCTCGTGGGCGCGGTGACCCTCGCGGGCGGGACGCGCAGCCCCGGAGCAGTGCGCTGCGGAGACGAGGCCTTGTACCGCCACCTGCGCACCCTCCCGGCGGAGACGATCGTGGCGGCCGACCCGTTCGACTCGAACTGCATCCCGATCGCGGCCCGCCGCCCGGTCGTGATCTCGCGGAAGCTCTACCAGCCCTGGGCGGTGGACTACTTCGAGCTGATCCGCGAGCGGATGTTCCAGACGGTCGAGGCCTACCACGGCGTCTCCGTCGACGCCGTCGCCGAGCTTCGGACGCGCTACGGCGCCGACTACCTGCTCGTGCGGGCCGGCGCGAGCGAGCGCCTCTGGCCGGCTATGGAGCCGTTCACGGGCGAGGTGCAACGGCTCCGTGACGCCGTCGACGAGCCTGCAATCGAGCACCTCTCCGAAGACTGCGTGACATGGAGACAGGGAGATTTGCAGCTCTACAGCCTTGCCTGCATCGCTGGGGAGGAGTCGCGGTGACCGAGCCTCGGCCGGACCAGCGCGCCAGGTACGGCTCCGCGGCGCTCGCGACCGCCGTCACCGTCGCCTTCGGCTACCTCGCAGTCCGGAACGTGGACATCGATGAGCTTGGCGAATCGCTGCGGGAGAGCAACTACTGGTTCCTGCTCCCTGCTTTTGGTCTCCTCGTCCTCGCCTTCTTCCTGCGCGTCCTCCGCTGGCGCTGTCTCTTCGGCATTTGGGGGCGGGCGCAGTTCACACAATGCTCCTCCCCGGGCGGTACCTCGTCGCCCGAATCTGGCTCCACTGCGGGAAGTTTGCGCTCCCGCCGCCTCGACCTCGCTTAACATCAGGAGTGAGCTGGGCCGCCGAGTAGCGCGACTAAAGGTCCGGGCGCGCGACACCCTCCGCCACACGAACGCCAGTAGTGCGCTGAAGCCGGCTGTTCAACCCAGATTTCGGCGTAGCCTCCGGCTTGCACAGCCGAGAGGGCATGCTTTTGGCGCTTCGTACGCTCGATGTAGATGTCTGCGTCGAGCCTTGTCCCTGCCGCGTCCCTCTGGGACATGCCTACCGCTGCCGCCTACCTCGGAGTCCGTCCTGGCTGGCTGCGGGAGGCAGTCCGCCAGAGGCGCCTTCCGCACGTTCGAGTCGGCCGTCATGTGCGCTTCCTGCCTGCCGATCTGGAGGAGTGGGTCGCGGCGCAACGCGTTCCAGCGCGGGAGGAGCGGCCGTGACTTCCGCTACGGCGGCACAGGAGCCGCACACGCCGCGAGATAGGCGAGGCGCGGGCATTCCCTAACCGAACGCGGAGGAGCGCCCTTGTCGCGCCCGGTCTACTCGAGCGCGGAACCGCCCTGAATCGTGCGCTGGCCTGTCCGCAAAAGTCCGGCCTCGTAAGCTCGGGGCCACGCTGTGACGGACTGACCCGGCGTTCGGCTCCTTGCCCGGCCACGCATAGCAAGCCTGAAATGGGCCATATGGCCTATTGCTCTGAGTTGTCATTGATGCCATGCTGGTGAGCTTCAAGCCCGGTGGCCGATCCCTCACGACGAAGAAGGGGGCGGCCTCTTTGTTTCCGTTGCGGGGAGGGGAGGGGTCGGCTATGAGAAAGGCTGTACGGCACAGGCGGGGCGCTCCCGCCCACAGCCAAGGTCTTGGAATGAAGAGGGTCTATGTGCTTCTCGCTCTTGCTTTCGCGCTGCTTCTCGCGGGCCTGGTGCCCGCGGCGGCGCTGGCGGGCGGCGACGACGGCGACGCGGTGACGGTGGTGAGCGGCGCGGGGACGGAGCTTTCGAGAGACGGCGGCGCCACCTGGCGGCCAGCCGTCGTGGTGAGCCCGTACCGCACCTGGGCCGCGCCGATCGCGGGCAGCGAGTGGGTGTCCGTGTTGGCGAACCGCGGCCTCAGGCCGCCCGGTGTGGGCCTGCGGGCCCGTTTCCGCCGCGCGTTCCGCCTTTCCGACTGCGGCGAGGGGTCGCTGAGTCTGCGCCTCCACGTCGACAACGACGCTCGTGTGTTCCTCAACGGCACCCTGATCGGCTCGACTCCGGCGGGGCCGCTGCCGGCGAACTTCCAGGGTGCGCCGCTTGCGTTCGAGGCGGACGGGCCGCTGCTTGACGGCCGCAACGTCCTCGAGTTCCGCGTGACCGACCAGGGGATCGTGACCGGCCTCGACTTCAAGGCGGTCGTGACCTGCGACGACGACGACGGAGACGACGACGACGATGATGACAACGGCAACGGCGGCGACGGCGGCGGCGACGGAGAAGACGACGACTGAGCCCCAGCGGTCTCATCCCGAGCCACGCCGCTACGAGCCTTTAGCCCGCCGCCGGTAGGCCGCGCTGGGCCGCCGGGCCAGAGTCCGGCTAACCCGGCCGCGCCCTGCCGCCCCAGGCCCACAGGAGCTGCCGTGTGCCCGCCGTGGGGCAAGACCGCGCCGACCGCAGCCAGGGAACGCGCCGATGCCGCCCTCTGTGAGGAGGTGTTATGAGGGGATCGGCGGCTCGAAAGGTCAAGGCCCGGCAGCTGGTAGTCGATGAAGAGCACGGCGGGCCTCGACTCCCGCCAAGGAGGTGTGCGGGGAAACCTGGGGAAGCCGCCCCTTCGTCGTGAGGAGTCGAGTCCCAGGATGTGGTGTAACTCGCCGGCATGGTCGGCGGCTCAGGCCGTGGTGAGCGCGGGTACCTCCTCGTCGATGGTCGTTGTCTCTCTTTCTTCGAGCAGAGGCTCCATCGAGTGTGCTGAGAGATAGCGGCGCCCGGCGAGCCATTCGTCGTTTTGCTCGATGACGACCGAGGCGGCAAGCCGGATGAGCGAGCGGTCGTTGGGGAAGATGCCGACGACGTCGGTGCGCCTGCCGATCTCGCGGTTGACCCGTTCGAGCGGGTTGGTGGAGCGGAGCTTCGGCCAGTGCTCGGTGGGGAGGACGTAGAAGACGAGCAGGTCCTCCTCGGCCTCCTCGAGCAGGGCGGCCACCTTCGGCAGCGGCTTTCCCAGCCGTGCGAGCGCATCTCCGACGAGCGCGCGGGCCGTCTCGCTGGACTCGGCGCTGAAGAGCGGGCGCAGCAGGGCGGCGACCATGCCCTGCTGGTCCTTGCGCACGTGCCCGAGCGCCTCGCGCAGGAAGTGGACGGAGCATCGTTGCCAGGGACACCCGAGCACCTGGCCGATCGCTTTCTTCAGACCGGCATGGGCATCCGAGACCACGAGCTCGACGCCGGCGGTCGCCGAGCTTCGGACGCGCTACGCGAGGTGCAACGGCTCCGTGACGCCGTCGACGAGCCTGCAATCGAGCACCTCTCCGAAGACTGCGTGACATGGAGAGAGGGAGACCTGGAGATCTACAGCCTTGCGTGCGTCGCGGGCGAACGCACGGCGTGAGCCTCGAGCGGCCGGTTGTCGGAGCCGGCGGGGAGCGGGGAGGGGCGGGCGATGACGAGGACGACGTCGCCGAGCCAGCCGACAGGCACCCTGACGTCGACGAGTCGCGCGAGGCGCGCTGAGGCTCCGCCCGCCGGCCCAAGGCTCGACTTCATCCGATCGGCGACGTACGAGAGATGGAACGAGCGCGGCACGAGCGACCATTCGACCATCCTGAAGCCCGCCTCGTGAAGGAGCGCCTCGAGGGTCGCCGGCGTGAAGTAGTGGAGGTGGGGGCGGATCAGCCAGGGCCACTTCTCGCCTCGCAGCCGCCCGTGGAGCCCGGCGAGGTTGACCGTCGAGAGCGTGAGCAAGCCTTCGTCGTCGAGGAGCGGGCGCAGTCGCCGCAGGGCCTCGAGCGGGTCGATCAGGTGCTCGAGCACGTCGAGGAGCACGACGGCGTCGGCGCTTCTCGGCGGGTGTGCGAGCTGCTCGAGGGGCACTTGCTCGATGTCGACGCCGAAGCGCTCGCGACCGGTCTCGACGGCCCATCTCGACGGCTCGATGCCGCGCGCGCTCCAGCCGGCGCGCCTGGCCGTGTCGAGGAACAGGCCGACGTTCGCTCCGATCTCGAGCAGGCGATCACCGCGGACGAGGTAGCCGCCCATGACGCGCAGGACCCACTCGAAGAGCTCGCGCCTGCCCTTCTCCTCGCCGAGGTAGCTTTCGTCGACGACGTCTGCGTAGCGGCCGAGGATCTCGTCGCGGTCGAGCGTCGGTCGCGAGCTCACCATTCCGCAGCGAGTGCACAGGAGGACGTCGTCGTGCTGCGAGAGCGCGCCGCTCGTGCAGCTGTACTCGGCGGCCGGTGCCTCCCCGGCCGTGTTGGCGGGGTAGAGCAGGACCTGCCGCTCGGCGCCGCAGGCGACGCAGCGCTGTTCGATCGCCGGCCCGCTCGCCCTCGGGGCCTCGCGGCGGCCCTCGGCGGAGAGCGGCGAGCGCCGGCCGCGGCGGCCGCGGGCCGCCGCCTGGCGCGCGCAGTAGGCGAGGGTGTGCCCGACGTATCTCAGCGAGCGCCCGACCGAGATCGACGACGACTCCTGCGTGTAGCGCGTCGGGATCGGCACCTCCACAACCCGCTGCCCGGTCGTCACCGCGTCCACGAGGAGCTGCGAGTCGAAGCTGAAGTCGTCGGTGTAGCGCAGAAACGGGAGCGAGAGGAGGCAGTCGCGCGTGTACGCGCGGAGGCCGCTGTGCATGTCCGTGAAGCGCGAGCCGAGCATGAGGTTCTCGAGCGTCGTCGTGACCCGGTTGCCGATGAACCGGTACCTCGGCATCCCGCCGCCGCGCGGGTCGCCGAGCCCGGCGAAGCGAGACCCGAACGTCATGTCGGCGTGCCCGGCGAGGATCGGCGCGATCAGCAGTGGAACCGCCTTCGGGTCGTACTGGTAGTCGGGATGGAGCAGGACGACGACGTCGGCGTCCTCTTCGAGCGCCCTCCTGTAGCAGGTCTTCTGGTTACCGCCGTAGCCGCGGTTCTCCAGATGCACGAAGACGGTGATCCCGAGCTCGCGCGCGAGCTCCACCGTGTTGTCGGGGCTCGCGTCGTCGACGAGGATGAGCGCGTCGGAAACGCCCGGAGGGATGTCCGCGACGGTCTGCGCCAGCGTCCCCGCCGCCCGGTACGCGGGCAGCGTGATGACGACCTTCGGCTTCGTCCGGTTCAAGGTGCGAAGTCCTGGCGGCCGGTCACGAAACCGACACGATAACCAGCCCGCTCGCCCGGGGCTCTTAGGAACTCTAGGCGGCTCGAGGCCGCTGGTCGGCAGGGGACCTCGGCTGGAGCGAGCGCTCTCCCAGCAGGCTTCTGGATGCGGCGCGGCCCTCGCCGAGCAGCGACCTGAGACGGGCGCGAAGCGGCACACGCGGCAATGCAATCCCCTGCCGTAGGTGCTCGGCGATCCGGAGCACCTCGTAGTCCTCGGCGTACCACTC
>Ga0081538_10000678_pt1 | contig 37442 bp, 31 predicted proteins | sample TabmetS5T2R1_FD_71022 | JGI IMG/M metagenome (GOLD analysis project Ga0081538, IMG submission 71022) | Tabebuia heterophylla rhizosphere microbial communities from the University of Puerto Rico - S5T2R1 | ecosystem: Host-associated > Plants > Roots > Rhizosphere ...
TCCGCGAGCGGCGTGGAGCTGGTGGTCAAACGCGTCGACACGACGCTGCGCGGCAACGTCGGCGCCGAGCTAGACGCCGCCCTCGAACAGCGACGCAGGCGGCCCGCGGCGGGCACGGGGCGGGGGGTCATGGTGGCCGCCTTCCCCCCCCCCGGCCCTGCTCCCCCCCGCCCTCCCGCTCCCCCTCCCCCCGCCCGCTTTGGCGCAAGGGCATTTTCCCCCCCGAGCCGAAACGGAAGGCGCGACCCCGCCTGTACAGTGGCGGGCACGGCGGTGCTGCGGGAGGAGGTGAGCGCCGGTCGCATCCGTGCTGGTGGTCGGCGACGACATGACCGGCGCCAACGCGACCGGCGCCCTCTACGCGGGTCGCGGCATGCGCACGGTCACGGTGGCCGAGCCCGCCAACCTCGCCCGCTTCGCCGGTGAGTTCGACGTCCTGGTCGTCGACATCGCCTCGCGGCACCTGCCGGCCGAGGAGGCGGCCCGGCGGGCTCGGGAGGCGGTCGCCGCCGCCTCCGCAAGCGGCGTGGAGCTGGTGGTCAAACGCGTCGACACCACGCTGCGCGGCAACGTCGGCGCCGAGCTGGACGCCGCCCTGGAACAGCGGCGCAGGCGGCCCGCGCCGCGCACGGTGCGGGCGATCATGGTGCCCGCCTTCCCCGCCGCCGGGCGCACGACCGTCGGGGGCATCCAGCTGGTGGACGGCACCGCCCTGACCGAGACGGACGCGGCCCGCGACCCGCTCGACCCGGTGCGCTCGAGCAGGGTGGCCAGCATCGTGGCCGCCCAGACCGACCGCTCGCTCGCGGAGGTGCCACTGGACCTGGTGCTGGCCGGCGGCAACGAGCTGCTGGCCGCCCTCCGCAGCTCCACGGACGTGGTCATCTGCGACGCGCAGACCAGCGCGCACCTGCGCGCCATCGCCGCGGCGGCGGCGCGGGTGGCCGAGGCCGACGGCGTGGAATGGCTCTCCGTCGACCCGGGGCCGTTCGGCGCGGAGCTGGCCGAGCACCTGCGCCTCGGTCCGGCCGCCGCCGCGCCGGCGCCGGTCCTGGTCGTCTCCGGCAGCCTCACCTGGCAGACGCGGGACCAGCTCCTGCAGCTCGAGCGGCAGGGCGTGCGCTTCGTGGACGTCGACGCGGGCCGGCTGGACGTCGGGGGCGCGCTCGGCCGCCTGCGGGAGCTGCTCGCCGCGGCGCCCGCCGCCGGCGCCGTGGGGGTGCGCGCCGTCGGGAACGACCGGGTGCGCGCCGAGGCGGCCCGGCGCATCCCGGAGGCGCTGGGCGAGATCGTCCGCCTGTGCCTGGCGGACCGGCCCGTCGGCGGGCTGTACGCCACCGGCGGGGACGTCACCGTGCGGGTGATGGCGGCCCTGGGGGCGGAGGGGATCGAGCTGGAGGAGGAGGTCCTGCCGCTGGCCGTGGCGGGCCGGCTGCGCGGCGGCCCGCACGGCGGGCTGCCGTTCACCACCAAGGGAGGGCTGATCGGGGGGCCGCTGGCGGCGGTGGCGTGCGTCGAGCATACGAGGAGGCTGGCGAGGCGATGGCACGACAGGTGACTCCGGCGGCGGGACCGGAACGCGGTCCCGTGCTGGCCCTGACGCTCGGCGACCCGGCCGGCATCGGCCCCGAGATCGTCGCGAGGACGCTGGCCGACCCGCCCCGCGGCGTCGCCGCCCGGGGGCTCGCGGTGGGTGACGCCGCGGCGCTGCGCCGGGCCGCCGCGGTCTGCGGCCTGGACGTCGAGGTCCGCCCGGTCGCGGGGATCGCGGACGCGCGCTTCGAGCCCGGCGTGGTCGACGTGCTCGACCTGGGGATCGCCGGCGACGACCTGCCATGGGGCGAGGTCTCGGCGGTCGCCGGCAGGGCCGCGATCGCCGCGGTCGAGGCCGCCACGCGCATGGCCATGGCCGCCGAGGTGGACGCCGTGGTCACCGCCCCGATCAACAAGGAGGCTATCTGGGCGGCCGGCTCCTCCCACCTCGGCCACACCGAGATGCTCGGCGCGCTCACCGGCAGCGACCGGTACGCGACCATGTTCCTGGTGCGTGACCTGAAGATCTTCTTCGCCACCCGGCACATGTCCCTGCGCGACGCCCTCGGCAACCTGACCAGGCCGTCGCTGACCCGGGCGATCGAGGAGAGCTGGACGGCGCTGGAGGTCCTCGGCCACGACCCGCCGCGCCTGGCGGTCGCCGCGCTGAACCCGCACGCCGGGGAGGGCGGCAACTTCGGCCGGGAGGAGATCGACGTCATCGGCCCGGCGTGCGAGCAGGCCAGCAGGTCCGGGCGGGCCGTGGACGGCCCCGTCCCCGCCGACTCGGTGTTCCACCAGGGGCTGCAGGGCCGCTACGACGGGGTCCTGGCGCTGTTCCACGACCAGGGCCACATCGCCGCCAAGACGGTGGACTTCGACGGGACCGTGTCGGTCACGATGGGGCTGCCGATCCTGCGGACCTCGGTCGACCACGGCACGGCGTTCGACATCGCCGGGACCGGGAAGGCCTCGCACGCGGCCATGGCGGCGGCCTACCGGGCGGCGGCCGAGCTCGCCGCCTACACCGACCGCATCCGCGCCGAGTACGGCACCGGGCGCTGAGCGTCAATGGCCCGAGACCACCTCGCCATGCCGGCGGCGCTCGCCACCTTCTGCCGGGAGGTGCTGGTCGCGGCCGGGCTCAGCGAGCAGGGCGCCGCCACCGTGGCCGACTCGCTGGTCGCCGCCGACCTGCGCGGGACCTCCAGCCACGGGGTGATGCGGCTGCCGATCTACGTCGAGCGGCTGCGGCGCGGACTGGTCGCCACCCGCCCCGCCATCCGGGTGCGGCGGACCGGCCCGGCCACCGCCACCCTCGACGGCGGCAACGGCCCCGGCCAGGTGGTCGCCCTGCGGGCGATGCAGGAGGCGGTCGCGATCGCCGGGGAGGCGGGGGTCGGCCTGGTCGCCGTCCACGGCAGCAACCACTTCGGGGCGGCGGGCTGGTTCGCGCGGCACGCCGCCGAGCGGGGCATGATCGGCCTGGCCTTCACCCACGCCGAGGCCGACGTCGTCCCCTTCGGCGGCCGGCGGGCGGCGCTGGGCACCAACCCGCTGGCGGTGGCCGTCCCCCGCGCCGACGGCCCCCCGATCCTGCTCGACATGGCCACCAGCGCGGTCGCCATGGGGCGGGTGATGGTGGCACGCCGGCAGGGCCGGCCGATCCCGCCCGGCTGGGCGGTCGACGCCGACGGCCAGCCCACCACCGACCCCCGGCAGGCCAGGGCGGCCGTCCCGCTCGCCGGGCCCAAGGGCTACGGGCTGGCGTTCGTGGTCGAGGTCCTGGCCGGGCAGCTGTCCGGCTCGCGCACCGGCACCGAGGTGCGGCGGATGTACGACGACCTCGACCGGCCGCAGGGCATCGGCCACCTGCTGGGCGCGATCGACCCGGCCAGGTTCCTCGCGCCCGGGGACTTCGCCGCCGGCGTCGAACGGCTCGCCGGCCAGCTCAAGGCCACGCCGCCCGCCGCCGGCTTCGACGAGGTGCTGCTGCCGGGGGAGCCGGAGGAGCGCGCCCGGCAGCGCCACTCGCGCGACGGCATCCCCGTCCCGAGGAGGTGGCGCGCGAGCTGGCGGCGCTCGGCGCCGAGTTCGCGGTCGACTGGCCGGAGGCGTAGCCGGCGGCGGTGCTACTGCATCGGGGGGCCGGCGGTCGGCAGCAGCACCTGGAAGCGGGTGTCGCCCGGGGTGGAGGTGAACGTGAGGTCGCCGCCGTGGCGCTGCACCACGATCCGCCAGCAGATGTCGAGGCCCAGGCCGGTGCCCTTGCCGACCGGCTTGGTGGTGTAGAACGGCTCGAAGATGTGGGCGGCGACCGCATCGGGGATGCCCGGGCCGGTGTCGCCGATCTCGACCAGCACGCGGTCGCCGTCGCGGCGGGTCCGCACCGTCAGGGTGCCGCGGCCGTCCATGGCGTCGACGGCGTTGTCGATCAGGTTGGTCCACACCTGGTTCAGCTCGCCCTCGTAGGCCGGGAGCTTGGGCAGCGACCGGTCGTAGTCGCGCACCACCTGGATGCCCTCGCCCAGCTTGTGCCCGAGCATCGTGAGGGTGGCCTCGAGCCCGTCGTGCACGTCGAGGTGCTGCAGCGGGCTGCGGTCCATCTGGGTGTACTGCTTGGCCGCGCCGACCAGCTTGCCGATGCGTCCGGTGGCCTCCACCACCTCGTCGAGCAGGCTCTCGGTCTCGCAGGCGGCCGCCAGCGTGCCGACCGCCCGCGGCAGCAGCTCGGCGGGGACGCCGGCGGCGACCTGCCCGAGCCGGTCGGCGTCGATGCCGGCGGCGACCAGCGGCGGCGCCAGGTCCCAGGCGTCGGCGACGCCGTGCTCCTCCAGCCAGCCGCCCAGCTCGTCCTCGCGGTCGGACACCTGCAGCGGCGACAGCGGCGGCAGCGCGCCGCGACGCCCGGTGGCCTCGCGCACCAGGTCGACCAGCGCGGCCAGCTGGCCGGCGGCGAGCTCGCCGCGGGTGAGCGCGGCCAGCTCGTCCCACAGGCCCTCCAGCCGCCGGTGGAGGGTGGCGGTGGCGCGGGCGGCGGCGGTGGCGGGGTTGTTCAGCTCGTGGGTGAGGCCGGCGGTGACCGCGCCGAGCGCGACCAGCCGCTCGCGGGTGCTCACCAGCTCCTGCGTGGCCTGCCCCTGGATGGCGAAGCCCGACAGCATGTGCGTGGCCATCGGGAACCACTCCCGCATCGCCCAGCCGAAGTCGGCGGCGGGCAGCTCCCAGAAGCGGCAGCCGGTGACCGCCCGAACGCTGCCGGTGTAGGAGCGCGCGCCGGGCACGTCCAGGTAGGCGAAGAACGCGCCGGCGTAGGCGCCGCGGTGGTCGGTCCGCACCGTCTCGACCTCGGCGCCGCCGGCCCGCACCGTCATCGACAGGGTGCCCTCCAGCAGCACGAACAGGGTGGTCGCGGGCTCCCCGGCGGCGTACACGGTCACACCGGCCGGATAGCTCCTGACCTCGCCGCGCTCGGCCAGCCAGGCGAGCTGCCCGTCGGAGAGCTTCTCGAACAGGAACAGCTCCCGCAGCGCGTCGGGGCCGAGCCGCTCGCTCACTGGGCCTCCAGGTAGCGGTGGACGAGCTGGATCGCCATCGCCCCCTCCCCGACCGCGGAGGCGACCCGCTTGACGGAGTTGGCGCGCACGTCGCCGGCGGCGAAGATCCCCGGCACGCTGCCCTCCAGGTAGTAGGGGTCGCGGTCCAGCGGCCAGCCCGCCGGCCGCCGCCCGCCGACCAGCAGGTCCGGGCCGGTGAGCAGGAACCCGGCCCGGTCGCGGGCGATCACGCCGTCCAGCCACTCGGTGCACGGCGCCGCGCCGATGAACACGAACAGGAAGGTCGCCGCCACCTCCCGCACCGTGCCGGTGCGGGTGTCGCAGAGCCGCAGCCATTCCAGATGCTCCTGGCCCGCCATCCCGACCACCTCGGTGCGGGTGCGCACCTCGATGTTGGCGGTGTCGCGGATCTGGCGGATCAGGTAGTGGGACATGGAGCGCTCCAGGTCGTCGGCGCGCACCAGCAGGATGACCCGGCGCGCGTGCCTGGACAGGAACACGGCGGCCTGGCCCGCGGAGTTGGCGCCCCCGACCACGTAGACGTCCTGGCCGGCGACGGCCGGCGCCTCCATGGCGGCCGACCCGTAGAACACCCCGAGCCCGGTGAGCCGGTCGGCGCCGGGGACCTCCAGCTTGTGATAGGCCACGCCGGTGGCCAGCACCACCGTGTGGGCGGCGACCTCGCCGCCGCCGGCGAAGCGGACCACGCGGGAGGACCCGCGCGCCTCCAGGGCGGCGACGTTGCGGGCGGTGAGGACCTCGGCGCCGAACTTGTGGGCCTGGCGGCGCGCCCGGTCGGTGAGCTGCACGCCGCTCACGCCGTCGGGGAAGCCGAGGTAGTTCTCGATGCGGGCGCTCTGGCCCGCCTGCCCGCCGGTGGCCTGCCGTTCCAGCAGCACCGTGCGCAGCCCCTCGGAGGCGGCGTACACGGCCGCGCCGAGCCCGGCCGGCCCACCGCCGACGATCACCGTGTCGTAGAAGTCGGTGGCGGGCGTGGTCGACAGGCCGACCCGGGCGGCCAGCTGCTCGACGCCCGGGTCGACCAGCGAGTCACCGCCGGGGGTCACCACCAGCGGGATGCTGGCGTCGTCCAGCCCGGCGGCCTCCAGCAGCGCCCGGCCCTCGGGCTGCTCCACGGTGAACCAGCGGTAGGGCACCGAGTTGCGCGCCAGGAAGTCCCGCACCTCGAACGAGCGCGCCGACCAGCGGTGCCCGACCACCTGGGTCTCGGTGATCGGCTTGTCCCCGGTGACCTGCCACAGCTCGATCAGGGCGTCGACCACCGGGTACAGCTTCTCCTCCGGCGGGTCCCACGGCTTCAGCAGGTAGTGGTCGAGGTCCACCACGTTGATCGCCTGGATGGCGGCGTCGGTGTCGGCGTAGGCGGTCAGCAGCGCCCGCCGCGCGTGCGGGAACAGGTCCATGGCCTGCTCCAGGAACTCCAGGCCGCTCATCTCCGGCATGCGGTAGTCGGCCAGCAGCACCGCCACCAGGTCGCCGCGGAGCTTGATCTCCCGCAGCGCCTCCAGCGCCTGCGCGCCCGACTCGGCCCGCACCACGCGGTAGTCCTGCCCGTAGCGCCGCCGCAGGTCGCGCGCGACCGCGCGCGAGACCCCCGGGTCGTCGTCGACCGTCAGCAGCACCGGCTTGCTGGTCTCCATCACGCCCCGATGGTAGGCGATCGCACCAACAGCTCGGGCCGTCACGGCCGGCCGCTATGATGGCGCCCGGCCCGCCCACCCGGACGCATCCTCCAGAAATGGCGTGAGCACATGGCACTTGGGCACGACCGCTACTGCGACGAAGTCACCACCCAGACCGACCTGCTCCGCAAGGTCGTGGCGGGCGCCGACCTGTCGGCGACCGTACCGACCACGCCCGACTGGACCCTCGCCGACCTGCTGCGGCACATCGGCGGCAACCTCCGCGCGGTCGAGACGGCCGTCCGGACCGGGACGACCATCGCCCAACCGGCCAGGCAGGTCCCACAGGTGGCCGGCCCGGCCGACGACGACCCCGAGGCGCTGGGCGCCTGGCTGGCCGAGGGCGCCGCGCGGTTCGCCGACACGCTGCGCCGCGCCGGCCCCGACGTCCACGCGCAGGTCTGGGTGTATCCGCAGCGCACCGGCTTCTGGGCCCGCCGGGCAGCGCTGGACCTGGTGGTCCACCGGGCCGACGCCGCCGGCGCGGTCAACGCCGACTACACGGTCGCGCCCGAGCTGGCCGCCGACGCCGTCGACGAGCTGCTGGACCTGATCAGCGACCCGCAGGTCGCCGCCGCCTCGCCGGCGCTTCAGGAGCTGCGCGGCCCCGGCAAGAGCATCCACCTGCACGCCACCGACACCGAGCCCGGGCTGTCCGCCGAATGGCTCATCGAGCTCGGGCCGGACGGCTTCACCTGGCGCCGCGGTCACGGCAAGGCCACCGTCGCGCTGCGCGGCCCCCTCACCGACGTGCTGCTGGTCTTCTACCGGCGCCTGCCCGCCGACAGCCGGCGGGTCGAGGTGGTCGGCGATGCGGCCCTGCTGGACTTCTGGCTGGAACGCGTCCGCCTGCAGGGGCCAGGCTAGCCGAGCGGCTGGAACGCCTGCTCGAACTGCCTGGCCAGGGGCTGGGAGCTGGCCCACTGGTCGACCGGGGCGATGAGCTCGACGTTGTAGCCCCAGGTCCCGGCCGCGACGTTGACGTGGCTGACGTGGACGCGCCGCCCGTCCCTGACCGCCTCGTACTCGAACACGACCGCGCCCGCGTGGCCCGCGTAGGTCTGCCGCTCGGCGTAGCGGACCTCCCGGAAGCCGGCGAAGTTCCGCCGCGCCCACGCGCGGTAGTCCTGGGAGGCCTGCGGCAGCGGGTTGGCCGGGGTGGTCGACCGGACCGTGAGCACCCGTCCGGGAGCGCGCCGCTCCTCCACCACGGTGGCGTTGTAGCGCTGCCTGGTGCGCGCCTGGAACCCCGGCGGGACGCCGACCCGGTGGTTGCCGGCCCGGTTGGTGAAGGCCCGCCATCCGGCCGGGAGCCCACCCTGGGGGACGGTGGCCGCGGTGGTGGGCGCCTGGGTGGTCGCGGGCTCGTTCGTGGTCGCGGGCTGGTTCGTGGTCGAGGGGGCCGGCCGGGTCGTCCCGGTCGCGGCGGCGCCGGCCCTGGTGGTGGCCGGGGCCGCCCGCTCCTGGTCGGGGTCGGCGCCGATGCCGCCGGCCAGCCAGACGGCCAGCACGACGGCCAGGAGCACCAGCACCCCGAGCACGCCGGCCAGCCGGCCTCGCCGCCCTCCCCTGGGACGGTCGAGCAGCGCGTCCTCGGGGAACGGCTCCCGCGGCCCGGCCGGCGCGGGGGTGGACGGGGGCGGCGCAGGCGGCAGCGGGACGGTGGCGCCCGGCCGCTGGGTCGGCCTGTCCAGCCAGGCCCGGAGCGTCGCGGCGGAGGGGCGCGCGGCCGGGTCCTTGGTGAGCAGCGCGCCGATCACCGGCGCGAGCGGGCCGGCCCGCCGCATCGGCCTCGGCTCCTCGGTGACCACCGCCGCCAGCGTCGGGACCAGGGCGCCCTTGTCGAACGGCGGCACCCCCTCCACCGCCGCGTACATCGTCGCCCCCAGCCCCCACAGGTCCGCCGGCGGCCCGCTCGGCCCGCCGCCTGCCTGTTCGGGCGCCATGTACGAGGGCGACCCCAGCACCAGGCCGGTGGCGGTCAGCTTCGCGTCTCCCAGCAGGAAGGCCACCCCGAAGTCGGCCAGCTTCACCCTGGAGCCCTCGGGCACGATCACGTTGCCCGGCTTGACGTCGCGGTGCACGACCCCGGCGCGGTGGGCCGCCTCCAGCACCGCCGCCAGCTGCCCGCCGATGTCGGCCACCCGTGCCGGCGGCAGCGGCCCCCCGTCATCGATCAGGTCGGCCAGGGTGGGCGCCTCGACCAGCTCCATCACCATGAAGGTCTGGCCCTGGTCCTGGACCACGTCGTAGAGGGTGACCGCGCCGGGGTGGTTGAGCCGGGCGGCCGCCCGCGCCTCCCGCATCGCCCGCGCCTGCAGCGCGCGGCGCTCAGCGTCCAGCGGCGTGAGTGGGAGCCGGACCTCCTTGACCGCCACCACCCGGCCCAGCAGCCGGTCGTGGGCGCGCCAGACCACGCCCATGCCGCCGCGGCCAAGCGGCGCCCTGAGCACGTAACGGCCGGCAACCATCCGGTCGGCTTGCGATGCTGCCACGGTGTCCGGCTACCCGCCGGCACGGCCGCCAACCCCCGGCAACGGGGCGGTGCTACCGGAGGGCCTGGAACTCGGCGTCGCTCAGCTCGATCTCCAGTGCCGCCAGGTTCTCCGCCAGGTGGTCAACCGACAGGGTGCCCGGGATCGGCAGCGTCGTCGGGGAGCGCCTGAGGAGCCACGCGAGCGCCACCTGCGCCGGCGTGGCGCCACGCCGCCCGGCGAGCTCGGCGAGCACGCGGCCGCCCTGGCCGTGGAGGGGGAAGTAGGGAACGAACACGATGCGCTCGCGGGCGCAGTAGTCGACGACGTCGTCGTGCCTGCGCTCGGAGAGGTTGTAGTGGTTCTGGACCGCGGCGACCGGGACGACCTCGCGGGCGCGCTCGATCTGGGCGATGCCGACCTGGGAGAGGCCGACGTGCCGGATCTGGCCGCTGTCGCGGTACTCCTTGATGACGCCGAGGCTCACCTCCAGCGGCGTCTCCGGGTGGACCCGGTGCAGGTAGTAGAGCGCGATGCTGTCGGTCCGCAGCCGGCGAAGGCTCGTCTCGATCTGCGACCGCAGGATCTCCGGGCGCCCATGGCCGGGGGCGTACCCGCCCTTGGTCGCCACGACGATGCCCTCGGGGACGGGCGCGAGCGCGGCGCCGATCGTCTCCTCGCTCGCTCCTCCGGTGTAGGTGTGGGCGGTGTCGATGAGACCCACGCCCGCGGCGACCGCCTCCTTCACGAACGCGATGTGCTCGGGCGTGCTGGTCAGCCGGTTCGTCCCCAGCCTGATCCGGGCCACCTCCGTGTCACCCAGCCTGAGCCTCGGGAGCGGGGCCTCCATGGGTTCCTCCAGGCGTTCTCGCGTCCGGCATACCGTACCGCTGCGGCCGGGATGGCAGGCTATACCCGGTCGACCCAGGCCATGCACGGCACCTGACCGGTTGGTTCGGCGACAAGGAGGAAGCGTGGGCCCCGACGACGCACGAGAGTTCGTCACCAGCAACCACCGAGCGGTGCTCATCACCCGCAGAGCCAGCGGAGGCCTGCAGACCTCACCCGTCCTGGTCGGGGTCGACGGCGACGGGAAGCTGGTCATCTCCACCAGGGAGGGCGCCTACAAGACGCGCAACCTGCGGCGCGACCCGACCGCGGTCCTCTGCGTCTTCGCCGACGGCTTCTTCGGCAGCTGGATGCAGATCGAGGGGACGGCGGAGGTCGTCTCGTTGCCGACGGCCATGGACGGGCTGGTCGACTACTACCGCCGCATCAGCGGGGAGCATCCCGACTGGGACGACTACCGCCGCGCCATGCGGCAGCAGCGGCGCGTGCTGCTGCGGGTCTCCATCGACCGGGTGGGTCCCGACCGCGCCGGGTAGGCCAGTCGCTATCGTGGGTCGGGTTGTGGGCAGCAAGACGAGCGTGTGGTGAACCAGGACCGAGGACGACCCATGGCCGACCAGCCGATCCCGCTGTACTACCAGCTCAAGCGGCGGCTGCTCGAGCAGATCCTGGAGGGCCGCTACGGCGCCGACGGGCGGCTGCCGACCGAGCACGAACTGTGCGAGCAGTACGGGCTGAGCCGCACGCCGGTCACCCGCGCGCTGTCGGAGCTGGCAGAGGAGGGCGCCGTGCTGCGGCACCGGCGCCGGGGGACCTTCGTGAACCCGCACTGGCTGCGCCGCCAGCCGGGCGCCCCCGAGGTCCGCGTCCTGGTCCCGGACGGCCCCTGGGTGGAGCATCTCGGCAGGACCGCCGGAGGAGACCTGCGCCTGTCGTTCGTCACCGTCGACCTGACCGAGCTCCACTCGGTGTTCATGCACGCGGTCGCCGAGGGCCGCGGCCCCGACCTCGCCGTGCTGGACTCGGTGTGGGTGCCGGAGTTCGCCGCCGACGGCTTCCTCACCACCCTGGAGGAGCTGGACGACGGCTGGATCACCAAGGAGCACGACAGCGACTTCCTCCCACCGTTCGTCGACGCCTACCGGTACGGGAACGGCACCGTGGCGGTCCAGGCAGAGACCGACCTGGCGGGCCTGTGGTACCGCCGCGACGTCCTGGCCCGTGCCGGCGTCGAGCCGCCGACGACCTGGAAGGAGCTGCGCGCGCTGGGGCGGCGGTTGATGGCGGAGCACGCCACCCGCGGCCACGCGGTCGCGTTGCCGGGAGGATCGCGGGCGGCGGAGACGACCACCTACTGCCTGGTCACCCTGCTGGCGTCGAACGGCGCCACGGTCCTGTCCGCCGACGGGGTCACGCTGGACAGCCCCGCCACGGTCGAGGCGATGCGGTTCCTGCGCGGCCTGGTCGACGACGGCACCCTCCCGGTCGACGCGGTCGGCTACCAGAGCGACCGGCCGATCAAGCTGCTCGCGCACGGCCAGGCCGCCATGTGCTTCGCGGGCAGCTACGAGGCGCACGTGCTCGCGCGCACCGCCGGGATCTCGCTGGACGAGGTGCCGCGGGAGTTCGGCTTCGCGCCGATGCCGGCAGGGCCGCATGGCCGCGCCGCCGTCCTGGCCGGCGGCATGGTCTACTGCATCCCCCGCCAGGCGCATCACCCTGCCCTGGCCATGCGGGTGCTGCGCGGCGCGGTCGCCCCTGACGCGCTGGCGCGCCTGTGCCTGGGGACCGGCCAGATCCCGCCGCGCCGCACGGCCGTCGACATCGTCGCACCGGACTCCGCGTTCCACGCCCACACCGCCGCGCTCCTGCACCAGGCGGTGGTGCGCCCGGCGACGCCGTCGTACGCGCTGGTGTCCGCCCAGCTCCAGGCGATGCTGGAGGCGGTGTTGACCCGCCAGCGCAGCCCGGCCGCGGCAGTGGCGCGGGCCGCCGACATGATCGGCGCGATCACCGGCCTGCCGGTGCTGCGCCGTGCCCGTACGGCTGGCATTGCTTGACACGCCGACCGGAAGGGACGAGCATTTGTCACTGAGCCGTGGCAAATGCGGCTCCCGCGCGGTGACCATCTCGAGAGCAACCGTCGGGGGGTCCCTCAAGGGGGGTGCCATGCGCCGGCGCCACGCCATCGTGGCGATCGCCCTGGCCGCCGCCTTGGCCGCCACCGCCTGCGGTGGTGGCGGTGAGGAGCGCGCGGAGCCCAGGACCATCAAGGTCGCCTACCTGAAGTTCGGCACGTTCGACGCCAACGACAAGCTGTTCAAGAAGGTCAAGCCCGCCTTCGAGCAGCAGAATCCCGGGGTCACCCTGGAGCTCATCCCCATCGAGGCGCCGATCGACACCGAATACCACACCAAGCTCAGCCTCATGCAGCGGTCAGAGTCCACCGCTCCCGACGTCCTGTACGAGGACAGCTTCCGCATCAGCTCCGACGCGCAGGCCGGGTACCTGCGCCCGCTGGACGACTACCTGGCCAAGTGGTCGGAGTGGGGGCAGTACTTCGACGCCGCCAAGCAGGCCGGGCGCGCCCAGGACGGCAAGACCTACGGCGTCCTCATGGGCACCGACACCCGCGGCCTCTGGTACAACCAGGAACTCCTGCGCAAGGCCGGGCTGCCCCTGCCCTGGCAGCCCAGGTCGTGGGAGGACGTCCTGGCCGCCGCGCGGCAGGTCAAGGCCAGGGTGCCCGGCGTCATCCCGTTCAACATCTACTCCGGCAAGCCCATGGGTGAGGCCTCGTCCATGCAGGGCTTCGAGATGCTGCTGTACGGCACCGGGCACAAGCTGTACAACCCCTCCAGCAACCGCTGGATCGCCTCCAGCCCCGGCGTCACCGACTCGTTCCGGTTCATCGAGACGGTGTTCAAGGAGGGGCTGGCCCCCAAGCCACAGCAGGCACTCAACCCCAACTTCGGCACCGTCGTGGCCACCGACCTGCTGCCCAAGGGCAAGCTGGCGATCGCCCTGGACGGCTCCTGGCTGCCGCAGTCGTGGCTGGAGTCCAGCCAGAAGCCGTGGCCCCAGTGGAGCCAGGTGCTGGCGACCACGCCGATGCCGACCCAGAACGGCCAGGCACCCGGCAGCGTGAGCATGTCCGGCGGCTGGACGCTGGCGATCAGCGCCAAGTCGCGCAACCCCGACGACGCCTGGAAGCTCATCGAGCTGGCGCTCAACCAGGAGAACTCCCGCTACCTCGACGTCATCGCCTCCCAGATCGCACCGCGCAAGGACGTCGCCGCCGATCAGGAGTACCTCAAGAGCAACCCGACGGTGAAGTTCTGGACCGACCTGGTCGAGGTCACCAACTACCGGCCGGCCTACGGCGCCTACCCGCGGATCTCCAACGAGATCGCGGCGGGCATGGAGGCCGTCATGACCGGGCAGGCCTCGCCGGAGGAGGCGGCCAAGAACCTCGCCGACTCGATCAGAAGCATCGCCGGCGCCGACCAGGTCGAAGACGCCACCTGAGATGACCGCGGAGGCGCTGCCGCGGGCGGCCCGGTCACAGCGGGCCGCCCGCCGCGGCCGGCTGCTGCGCTGGCTGGTCCCCATGGGCCCGGCGGTCCTGCTGCTGCTGCTGTTCTTCACCGGGCCGATCCTGTGGTGCCTGTGGGCGGCGTTCACCGACATCGCGCTGACCGGGGCCGGCGCGAGCAGCCCGCGGCTGGTGGGCACCGAGAACTTCTCCCGCCTGCTGGCGGACCCGGCGTTCCGGCAGTCGGTGCTGATCACCGTCTGGTTCGTGGTGGGGTCGGCGGTGATCGGGCAGAACTGCCTGGGGCTGCTGCTGGCGCTGCTGCTGCGCGGCCGCAGTGGGCTGGTCCGCGGCGCGGTCGGCGCGGTCGTGGTCGGCGCCTGGGTGGTCCCGGAGATCGTCGCCGGCTTCGTCTGGTACGCGTTCCTGTCCGACGAGGGGACGCTCAACGCGCTCCTGGGCCGGCTCGGGCTGGAAGGCACGAGCTGGCTCTACAACTTCCCGGTCCTGTCGGTGATCGTGGCCAACGTGTGGCGCGGCACGGCGTTCTCGGTGCTGGTCTACTCCGCCGCGCTGTCGGAGGTGCCGACCGATCTGGTCGACGCGGCCGCGGTCGACGGCGCCGGCCCGCTGGCCCGGCTGCGGTACGTGGTCCTGCCGCTGATCAAGCGGTCGGCGCTCACCAACCTCATGCTCATCACGCTGCAGACCCTGGCGGTGTTCACGCTGGTGTTCGTGATGACCGGTGGCGGGCCGGGCACCCGCAGCCAGACCATGCCGATCTACATGTACCAGGAGGCCTTCAAGTTCTTCCAGCTCGGCTACGGCACCGCGGTCGCCTTCGTCCTGCTGCTGCTCGGCGCGCTGTTCTCGCTGGTGTACGTGCGGGCGCTGCGCCCGGAGGTGTGAGCCGTGGCGGTCACCTCACCCCGAAAGGCCGCCGCCGCGGTCGCCGCCAACCTCACCCTCGTCGTCGTCGCCGTGGCGTTCCTGGCGCCGTTCACCTGGATGCTGCTGGCCTCCGTCGACGAGGCGGCCACCCTGACGGCGGCCCTGCCCCAGCAGCCGACCCTGGACAACTTCCAGCAGGTCCTCACCCGCGAGAACCTGCGCGCGTTCGGCAACGGCATCCTGCTGTCCGCGGGCTCGGGGCTGCTCACCATGCTGGTCGCCACGCTCGCCGCCTACCCCCTGTCCCGCTTCAACCTGCGCTTCGGCCGGCCGTTCCTGTACACGATCCTGTTCGCCACCGGGCTGCCGATCACCGCCATCATGGTCCCGGTCTACGGTCTGTTCGTGCAGCTGGACCTCATCGACTCGCAGCTGGCCACCATGCTGTTCCTTGCCACCACCGGGCTGCCGTTCGGGATCTGGCTGACCAAGAACTTCATGGACGGCGTGCCCGTGTCGCTGGAGGAGGCGGCCTGGGTCGACGGCGCGTCCGGGCTCCAGGCGCTGCGACGCGTCGTCCTGCCGCTCATGCTGCCGGGCGCCGCCGTGGTCTTCATCTTCACCTTCATCCTGGCCTGGGGGAACTTCTTCGTCCCCTTCGTCCTGCTGCTGTCCCCCGAGAAGCAACCGGCGGCGGTGACCATCTACCAGTTCTTCAGCCAGTACGGGCAGGTGACGCTGGGGCCACTGGCGGCCTACTCGATCCTCTACTCGCTGCCGGTGATCGCCTTGTACCTCGTGGTGCAGCGCACGCTCAGCGGCGCCTTCAGCTTCGCCGGCGCGACCAAGGGCTAGCCGGGGATGCGGATCGGCGAGGTGGCCGGGACCGACCTGTTCGTCGGCAGCGAGGCACGCCCGCTGCAGGTGGTGCGGGTGACCCTGGTCAACCAGGGCGCCGGCATGGCGAGGGGACCGGCCGCGGTGGGCGTGCGCGTCGAGGGCGCCGGCCTGACCACCCCGCGGCCGGTGCTGGTGCAGGACCCGGCGCCGGGGGAGCAGTACGTGGTGGAGGTGCCGGTGGCCGTCGACGCGGCGTTCGCGGAGGGCAGCAGCCGGCCGGTGACGGTCCTCGCCGAGGCCGGCGAGGACCGGTCCAGCGCCACCGCCGAGATCGTGGTCGCCTCCCCCGGCTGGACGATGTTCATGGTGCCCCACTTCCACTACGACCCGGTGTGGTGGAACACCCAGGCGGCGTTCACCGAGACCTGGTACGACGTCCCCGCGGCCGAGCGCCACCGGCCCCAGCAGGCCCGGACCGCGTTCGACCTGGTGCGCGCCCACCTGGAGGCGGCACGGCAGGACCCCGACTTCAAGTTCGTGCTCGCCGAGGTCGACTACCTCAAGCCACACTGGGACGCCTACCCGGAGGACCGGGCCGCGCTGCGGGCGCTGATCGCCGAGGGCCGGGTGGAGATCGTCGGCGGCAACTACAACGAGCCCAACACCAACCTCACCAGCGTCGAGAGCACCATCCGCAACGCCGTGTACGGCATCGGCTTCCAGCGCGACGTGGTCGGCGGCGACCCGCGGTCGGCGTGGATGCTGGACGTGTTCGGCCACCACCCCGCCTATCCCGGGCTGATGGCCGACGCCGGGCTCAGCTCCAGCGCCTGGGCGCGCGGGCCGTTCCACCAGTGGGGCCCCAAGCTGACGGTCGGCGACAACGGGCGCATGCAGTTCCCCAGCGAGTTCGAATGGATCTCGCCGGGCGGAGGCGGCCTGCTCACCAGCTACATGCCCAACCACTACGTCGCCGGCTGGAGCATGGAGGGCCTGGCGACGCTGGAGGAGGCCGAGGCAGAGGCCTACCGGCTGTTCCGCGACCTGCAACCGGTGGCGGCGACCCGCGTCGCCATGCTGCCGGTCGGCAACGACCACATGATCCCGTCGCGCTGGTCCACCGAGGTCCAGCGGGACTGGAGCAAGCGGTACCTGTGGCCGCGGTTCCTGGTCGGGCTGCCCAGGGACTTCTTCGCCGCGGTCCGCCGCGACGCCGCCGAGCGGCGGATCGCCTTCACGCCCCAGTCGCGCGACATGAACCCGCTCTACACCGGCAAGGACGTCTCCTACGCCGACACCAAGCAGGGACAGCGCGCGGCAGAGGTGGCCGTGCTCGACGGCGAGCGGCTGGCCACGCTGGCCGCGCTCCGCGGCGCGCGCTTCCCCGGCGAGGCCCTCGACAAGGCGTGGCGGCAGCTGCTGTTCGGCGCCCACCACGACGGCATCACCGGCACCGAGTCCGACCAGGTCTACGTCGACCTGCTCGGGGGCTGGCGGGAGGCCCACGAGCTGGGCGCCGCGGTCCGCGCCGCGGCCATCGACCACCTCGGCGCGCAGGTCGACACCGCGGCGGTGTGCGGCACGGGCGGGCAGGCCCGGGCGGTGCTGGTGGTCAACACCCTGTCGTGGTCGCGGGACGGGCTGGCGCGGGTGGCGCTGGCCTTTCCCCAGCCGGGGCCGGCCGGCGTGGAGCTCCTCGACGAGGACGGCGCCGCCGTGCCGGCGCTCGGCGAGGGCGTGCGCCGCCACCCGGACGGCTCCCTCGCCGAGGTCACCCTCACCTTCCTGGCCCGGGACGTCCCGGCGCTGGGCTATCGGTGCTACCGCGCCGGGCCGAGCGCCCTCCCGCCGGACGGCTGGACGCCGGCCACGGGGACCGCGATCGACAACGGCACCTACCGCGTCGAGGCGGACCCCGAGCGTGGCGGCGCGCTCTCCCGGATCCTGGACCGGCGCTGCGGCAAGGAGCTGCTGCGCGACGGCGCGGTCGGCAACCAGCTGCTCCTGCAGGAGGAGTATCCGGCGCACCCCAAGTGGGGGGAGGGCCCGTGGCACCTGCTGCCGAAGGGCCCGGGGCGCGGGTCGGCCGGCGTACGCGCCACGACGCGGGCCGAGCGCTGCCCGATCGGCGCCCGGCTGGTGTCGACCTGGACGCTGGAAGGGTTGCGCGTCACCCAGGAGGTGCTGCTGTGGGACGGCGTTGACCGGGTGGACTTCCGCACCCACGTCGACGGCTCGATCGGCCAGGACCGGCTGCTGCGGGCATGGTTCCCGCTCGACGTGCCCGGGGCCCTGCCCGTCTACGACGTCGGCCATGCCGTGGTGGGGCGGCCGTTCGGCTTTCCCGGCGAGGACGCCGCAAAGCACCCCTGGACGCTCGACAACCCCGCCTACACCTGGTTCGCGCTGGGCTCGACCGCGCGGGTGGCACTGGTCGACGAGCCCACGGCGGGTGGGGCGGCGGTGCGGCGGCTGGTGGCGATCGGGGTCGCCGAGATCGTGGCCGCCGACGGCCACCACCAGCCCGTGCGCGACCTGGTCGCCCGGCTGGCCACCCAGGGCGTGACCGCCACCTGCACGCGGCCGGGCGGGCCGCGCTACGGGGCGCTCGACGTCGACTCCAACCTGCCCGACGTCCGCATCGCGCTCGGCGGTCCCGAGCGCAACGCCTTTGTCGCGCGGGTGCTGGACGACGCCGACCCGGCGTATGCCAGGCGGCTGCGCGAGCAGCTCGCCCGCCACGGCCGCGCGCGGCTGTGGGTGCCGGCGGCCGAGTCCCGCCCGCGGGCGTGGGTGCCGGGCGCCGACCTCCGCGGCCCGCGCGACCTCCCGGTGCTGGTGGTGGCGGGCGACGACCTGAACGCCGCCATCGGCGCGCTCGCCACCGATCTCGACGACGCCACCGTCGAGGTCGTCCAGCCGGCCGCGCTGGACGGCACCGACGCACTCCTCGAGGACTACTCGGTTGCCCTGCTCAACCGGGGCACGCCGAGCGGCGTCGCCGAGGTGGACGGGTCCCTGTCGATGGCGCTGCTGCGCGCGTGCAGCGGCTGGCCGGCCGGGGTCTGGCTGGACGGACCGCGCCGCACCCTGCCCGACGGCTCCAGCTTCGCCTGGCAGCACTGGAGCCACACCTTCGAGTACGCCCTGGTGGCCGCGGCCGGCGACTGGCGGCGGGCCGGGTTCGTGGCCGCCGGGCAGGCCTACAACCATGAGCTGCGGGCAGGGGTCGTGGGCGTGCATCCCGGCGAGCTGCCGCCGTCGGCCAGCCTGCTGCAGGTGGACCCGGCCCGGGTGGTGCTCACCGCCCTCAAGCCCCGCGGCAACCCGCTGGCCTCCGGCAATCCCGGCGAGGTCGACGTGCGCGCCACCGGCCTGACGCTGCGCTGCTTCGAGTCGACCGGTCAGCCCGCGCAGGTGACGGTCCGTTGCCCCGGGGGCTTCGCCGAGGCGGCCATCGCCAACCTGCTGGAGGAACCCGGCCACGGCCATGGCCCGGTCGACGTCGAGGCCGGCGCGGTCGGCTTCCAGATCGGCCCGGCGCAGACCGTGACCGTGGTGGCTCGGCCGGCGGCGGTCCGCGACGGCCCGCCCGGCCAGCTCGGCCCACGCACCGAACCGGCCCAGCCGGTGTTCACCCGCTACTGGCTGCACAACACGGGGGCGGCGCCGTTCGGGAACGTGCCGGCCAGCGTGCACCTGCGGCCCGCCGAGGTGGTCATGGCAGCGGCCGACCAGGAAGCGGCGACGCTGCGCATCACCGTCGCCTGCGGGTCAACCGGCGCCACCGGCCAGGTCGAGCTGGCGGTCCCCCGCGAGGTCGTCGCCGAGCCGGCCACCGCGCTGCGGTACCGGCTGGCGCCCGGTGGGCACGCCGCCTTCGACGTCGCCGTGCGGCCCCGGCCAGGCGCGCCCACCGGCCGCTACTTCGTCGCCGCCCGCATCCACGACCAGTTCGGCCAGACCCTCGAGGACGTGGCCACGCTCACGGTGGGCGATCCCGACCCGCAGGGGTCGAAGCCGCTGCTGGTGACGATGCAGACACCTGCGGTCGGCGTGGCAGTGGGCGGACAGGGGGAGATCCTGGTGCGGCTGGAGAACCGCGCCTGCTCCGAGATCCGCGGCGAGGCCCAGCTGGTCAGCCCCTTCGGCACCTGGGAGACGATCACCCCGCGGACCCAGGGCTTCGCCGTCGAGCCGGCGGCGGCGCGGACGTTGCGGTACCTGGTCCGGGCGCCGGCCACGGCGCGCCCCGGCAGCCACTTCTGGGCGCTGGTCAAGGTGACCTGGTTCGGCCGGGTCGCCTACACCCAGGCCATCCCCGTCATCTACGACGGCTGGTAGCCACCGGACGCGCCGCCCTGCGCGTCCGGTGGCGCTTGCCGGTCAGCCGGCGGCCACGCAGGGCCTGGAGAAGTTGAAGTCCCTGGCGGTCGGCCCGACGAAGAAGTCCTTGAGGACCGAGGAGCCGAGCGGCGCCGACTCGTCCGGCCTGGCGATCAGGGCCTGGCGCATCATGGTCTGGTTGGCGTCACCGCCGTAGGTCTTGGGTGGCAGCGCCCCTTCATAGTCGACGGTCACCTGGGTGCTGGCCTGGCGGACCCCCGCCCGGGTGAGGTCGCCGTTCTGCACGGCCTTCTCGAGCACCGCCTTGAGCGGGTAGGACCAGATCCAGCCGAAGGTGTAGCCGTCGTTGGCGGGCGGCTTGCCTCCCGCCGCCTCCTGCATGGCCTTGTGGGCGGGGGTGTCGGAGCCCCACGGCCCCCACGGGGACACGAAGTGGTACAGGGACTTGATGGCCGGCGCGGCCTCGCTCTTCAGCAGGGCCGGGTTGTAGGTCGGCACCGAGCCGACGAAGCGGCCCTTGAAGCCCTGGGCGGCGGACTTGCCGACGATCTCGGCCATCTCCGCCGGCCCGGTGGCGACCACCACCACGTCCGGCTTGGCCCCGAGGATCTTGCCGACGGCGGCGTCCTGGTTGCCGGCCTGGGCGTTGGGGGTGGTCTGCACGTCGTGCGTCTTGGCGTCGAAGGTGACGCCGTTGGCCTTGGCCCACTCGGCCACCCCGGCGGCCGAGTCGCCGCCGTAGTCACCCGGGTAGTGGACGGCCATCACTGTCTTCGGCTTACCGAACTCCTCCGCCGCCCAGTCCAGCCCGTTCATCGACTCGGTGCAGTAGTTGTAGCCGCTCTCGAGGATGACGTCCTCGAACGCCCAGCCCGACCACCAGGAGGCCGGCGCCCCGACGATCTCGGACTCCTTCATCAGCGGCAGGGCGGCCAGCGTCGTCGGGGTCCCCAGCGTCTGGGCCAGCGCCAGCACCTTGGGCGTGATCTCGCGGAACTTGGCCACGTGCTCCTCGGGGTTGTACTTGTTGTCGCGCGTGTAGGTGTCGATGTCCACGTCGTACCTGCCGCCGATGCCGCCCTGGGCGTTGACCCGCTTCCAGAACGCCTTCTGGCCCTCCGTGATCGGCACGGCGAGCGCCCGGAACGGCCCCTCGGTCAGGTCCGAGAGCACCCCGAGGTAGATGCAGCCGCGGTCGGCGTTGCCGCCGGGGCAGGGGTCGGCGGTCACGCCGATGTCGGTCTTGGCGCCCGTGTCCCCGCCGCCGCCGCCGACCTCCCCACCCTGGCACGCTGTGAGCAGCAGCGCGACCGCGGCGAGCCACGCCAGGATCCTTCCTCTCCCGATGCCGGCCATGGGGCCTCCCTCCGCTCAGTACGAAAACGGCCATGCCCTCCAGTAGTTGCGGACCCGGACCCAGATGCCGAACAGCCCTCGCGGCTCGGCGATCAGGAACACCACGATCAGGACGCCGTAGATGATGGTTTGCAGCTGGAAGGTGGTCAGGAACCCGCCGGTGGACTGGGTGGTGACGAACGGCAGGACGCGGGGCAGCTCCTCCACCAGGCGCGGCAGCAGCACCACGAAGGCGGCGCCGAGCAGCGCTCCCGTCAGGGTCGCCACCCCGCCGATCAGGATCATGGCCAGGAACTGGACCGACAGCAGCAGGCTGAACCTGCCCGGCTCCACGAAGCCGGTCACGGTCGGCAGCAGCGCCCCGGCCACCCCGGCGTAGAACGACGACACGGTGAACGCGATCAGCTTGTACCTGGTGAGCGAGACGCCCATGACCTCGGCGGCGACATCCTGGTCGCGGACGGCGGCGAAGGCGCGGCCGACCGCCGAACGGGTCAGGTTCTTGGCGAGGACGGCCAGCACCAGCAGCACCACGAGCGCCAGCAGGTAGAGCTTGATCTCCCTGGTGAGGGGGTAGCCGAGCACCTCGCTGCGCTGGCCGAGCTGGACGCCGAACAGCTCCAGCCGGGCGGCGGGGCGGCCGACCCCGGGGCCGCCGGTGACGGAGCGGACCTCACGGAACAGGTGCTCGCCGATGAACACCAGCCCAAGGGTGACGATCGCGAGGTACAGCCCCTTGAGCCGGATGGCGACCGGCGCCACCGCAAGCCCGACCAGGGCGGGGACCAGCCCGGCGGCGGGCAGCCACACGACCATGTCCAGTCCGAAGCCGAGCACCCGCCCGTCCGGGTCGCCCGAGAGCACGGCCGCCGTGTAGGCGCCGAGGCCGAGGAAGAAGGCGTGCCCGAGGGAGACCTGGCCGGCGTAGCCGGTGACGATGTTGAGCCCGATGGCGCCGATCGCCGCCAGCAGCGCGGTGGCCAGCAGCGCGGTCAGCTCCGCGGTCAGGCTGAACGGCAGCACCAGCAGGACCGCCAGCAGCACCGCGAACCACCAGCGCCGTGCCTGCGTGTTGAGTGGCGCCTGGTCCGACTCGTAGCTGGTGAACAGCTCGGGGCGGCCCTTCACACCCGTTCCACCTCCCTGGTGCCGAACAGCCCGTAGGGCCGCACCAGCAGCACCAGCAGCATCACGACGTACGGCACCACCTGGTCGAAGTTGTTGCCCAGCCAGGGGAACCAGTCGGGCTGGTAGGTCTTGGTGTAGGACTCGGCCAGACCGATCAGCGGCCCGCCGACGACCGCGCCGGGCACCGAGTCGAGCCCGCCGAGCACGATCGCGGGCAGGGCCTTGAGGGCGATCAGGGTGGTGGTCTCGTTGAAGCCGGCGCCGCCGGTGGCCACCAGCGCGCCGGCGACGGCGGCCAGCGTCCCCGAGATCGCCCAGGCGAGGCCGAACATCCGCCCGGCGGGCACGCCGAGGGCCAGGGAGGTCTCCTGGCTGGCCGCGGTGGCGCGCATGGCCAGCCCGAGGCGGGAACGCTTGAGGAACAGCGCCAGGGCGGCGACCGCCACCGCGGTGATGACCAGCTTGGCCACGTCGGCGTGGAAGACGACCACGCCGGCCACCTCGGTGCGGTCCAGCCCCCACGGATGGCCGACCTGGCGCAGCTCCAGCCCGATGAGGTCGCCGGCCAGCACCTGCAGCACGATGAACACGCCGACGGTGACCATGGTGGCCGAGAACACCGGCTCGCCGACCATCGGCCGCAGCGCCACCCGCTCCACCGCCGCCCCGACCAGGGCGGTGACGGCCACGGCGATGGCCAGGGCGAGCCAGAAGCCGAGCCCGACGACCAGCGCGAAGTACGAGGTCCAGTAGGCCCCGAGGATCATCAGCGCCGGCTGGGCGAAGTTCACCACCCCGGTGCCGCGGTAGACGATCACGAACCCGAGGCCGAGCAGCGTGTACAGCGAGCCCTGGGCCAGCCCCCTGACGGTCGCGCCGAGGAACTCCTCCATCAGCCCGCCTCCCCGGTGTGCACCTCGACCAGGTCGCCGCCGGCGTGGCGGCGCCGGTTGGCGTACATGTCCTCGATCAGGTCGCCGAACGCCCTGGCGATGGCGGCCCGCTTGACCTTCTGGGTGGCGGTGAGCTCGCCGTCCTCGTGGTCGAGCTCCTTGGGGATGACGCGGAACTTGCGGACGCGCTCGGGGCGGGCGAGCCGCTCGTCGACCTCGGCGATCACCCGCTGGATCAGGCGGAGCACCTCCGGCTTCTCGGACAGGTCGCGGTAGGTGGTGTAGGGGATGCGGTTGCGCTGGGCCCAGTCCCCCACCGTCTCCAGCTCGATGCCGATGAGCGCGGTCAGGTAGGGGCGGCGGTCGCCGACGACGACGGCCTCGCGGATGTAGGGGGAGAACTTGAGGGAGTTCTCGATCTCCGACGGCGAGACGTTCTGCCCACCCGAGGTGATCAGGATGTCCTTGAGGCGGTCGACGATCCGCACGTGGGTGCCGTCGACCCACTCGCCGACGTCGCCGGTGCGCAGCCAGCCGTCGGGACCCAGCACCTCGGCGGTCTTGTCCGGCTTGTTCCAGTAGCCGACGAACACCCCAGGGGACCTGGTGAGGATCTCCCCGAGGGTCTCGTCGATGCGCAGCTCCGTCCCCGGGTGCGGCTCCCCCACGGTGCCGACCTTGATGCGCCCGGGCCGGTTGGCGGTGGCGACCGCGGCGTTCTCGGTCATCCCGTAGACCTCGTGGACGACGATGCCGAGGCCGAAGAACCACTGCAGCAGCTCCGGGGCGATGGGCGCGGCGCCGGAGCCGGCGAAGCGGCAGCGCAGCAGCCCGATCCGCTTGCGCAGGGCGCGGAACAGGAACGGGTAGCCCAGGGCGTAGCGCAACCTGCTCCGCGGGGTGTGGACACCGCCGCTGCGCACCAGCTCGGCCCCGATCCGCTCGGCCTGCCGCATCCAGAAGCGGTAGTTGGCCCGCTTGAGCGGCGAGGCCGAGGCCACCTTGATCTCCACCGTCGCCCGGATCTTCTCCCAGATGCGCGGGACGGCGAAGAACAGGGTCGGCTGGACCTCCCGCAGGTTGTCCTGGACGGTCTCGATCGACTCGGCGAAGTGCACCTGGGTGCCGGCCTGGGCGTTGACCCACTCGGTGGCGATGCGCTCGGCCACGTGGCACAGCGGCAGGTAGGACAGGGTCACGTCGTCGGGCCCGGGGCGCTCGAAGAAGCCGCCGCCCTCGACCAGCACCTCGACGGCGAAGCTGACGTTGCCGACGGTGAGCATGGCGCCCTTGGGCGGGCCGGTCGTGCCCGAGGTGTAGATCAGGGCCACCACGTCGTCGTCGCCGGCCTTGGCGGCCAGCTCGTCGAGCAGCCCTGGCTGCGCGGCCCGGTGCTCGGCGCCCAGGTCGAGCAGCTCGGTGAAGGACAGCAGCAGCGGGTTGTCGTAGCGGCGCACCCCTCGTGGCTCGACGTAGACGATCCGGCGGAGCGCGGGCAGGCGGTCGGCGACCTCGAGCGCCTTGTCGACCTGCTCCTGGTCCTCGGCGATCAGCACCTTGGCGCCGGAGTCGCCGAGCAGGTAGGCGACCTCCGCCGCCGGGTTGGTCGGGTAGAGACCGACGGTCACGGCCCGCAGCGCGACCGTGGCGACGTCGGCATAGAGCCATTCCGGCCGGTTCTCGGAGTGCACGGCGACCCGGTCGCCCGGCTCGACGCCGAGCGCGGCGAGGCCGTGGGCGACCAGCTCGACCTTGTCCCAGTAGTCCCGCCAGGTGATCTGCTGCCAGACCCCGAAGCGCTTCTCGCGCAGGGCGACCCGGTCGGGGGCGGTCTGCGCCCAGTGCCTGACCCTTGCCGGGATGGTGGTGATGGCCTGCCCGCTGGCTGGCGGTCGGGCTTCGACGACGGCGCTCATGGCGGACCTCCGAGGCCGGACTCGGCCACCGCGGCGTCCGACCGGGCCGCGGGCGCGGTGCCGTGCTGCTCTCCCAGGTAGGCGCGGATGACGTCGGGATGGTGCTGGATCGCCGCCGGTGGGCCGACGGCGATGGGGGTACCGAAGTCCAGCGCCAGCACCCGGTCGGCCAGGTCCATGACCACCCCCATGTCGTGCTCGACCAGGATCATGGCGATGTCGAGCTCCTCGCGGATGTCGAGCACGAAGCGGGCCATGTCCTCGGTCTCCTCCACGTTCATGCCGGAGACGGGCTCGTCCAGGAGCAGCAGCCTCGGCTCCATGGCCAGGGCCCGGCCCAGCTCGACCCGCTTCTTGACGCCGAAGGGCAGCACCCCGACCGGGAGCTTGCGGTAGGGCTCGATCTCCAGGAAGTCGATGATGTCCTCGACCACCCGCCGGTGGCGGACCTCCTCCCTCCTGGCGCGGCCGCGCCACAGCAGGGCGGCCAGGGTCCCGTAGCCGATGTGGACGTGCCGGCCGAGCATCAGGTTGTCCAGCACCGTGAGGTTCTCGAACAGCTCGACGTTCTGGAAGGTCCGCGCCATCCCCGCCCTGGCGATGCGGTCGGGCTTGACGCCGACGATGTCCCGGCCGAGGAAGCGGATGGAGCCGCGCTGCGGCCGGTACAGGCCGGACAGGCAGTTGAACAGCGAGGTCTTGCCGGCGCCGTTGGGCCCGATGATGGCGAACAGCTCGTGGGGGCCGACCTCGAACGATACCGACTGCAGGGCATGGAGGCCGGCAAAGCTCAGACTGAGGTCGTGGACCTCGAGCAGGGACCGGTCGGCGGCGGGCGCGGTCACGACAGCCACCGCTTGCGGCGCTTGTAGTGCTTGACGTCACGGAAGGAGCGGGCCCGCCCCTCGGCGTGCAGGCCGAGGTAGAACTCGCGGATGTCCTCGTCGTCGCGGAGGATCGCGGCCGGCTTGTCGAGCACCAGCTTGCCGACCTCCATCACGTAGCCGTGGTCGGCGATCGACAGGGCCATGCTGGCGTTCTGCTCGACCAGCAGGATGGAGGCGCCCTGGCGGTTGATCTCGAGCAGCAGGTCGCGGATCTGCCCGACGACGATCGGCGCCAGGCCGAGGCTGGGCTCGTCCAGCAGCAGGTAGCGGGGGTTGGGCATGAGGGCGCGGCCGATGGCGAGCATCTGCTGCTCGCCGCCTGACAGGTACCCGGCGACCTGCCTGCGGCGCCGTTCGAGCAGCGGGAACAGGCTCCAGACCCGATCGAGCCCGCCGGCGAGGTCCCTGGGGGCCGAGAACCCCCCGACGCGCAGGTTCTCCTCGACCGTCAGCTCGGCGAAGATCCGCCGGCCCTCCATGACCTGGCCGATCCCGGCCCGGACGATCCCGGGAGGGTCGAGCCGGTCGACGCGCCTGCCGTCGAGGAGGACCCGGCCCTTGGTGATCTCGCCACGGTGCAGGGGCAGCAGTCCCGTCACGGCCCGCAGGGTGGTGGTCTTGCCGGCGCCGTTGGCGCCGAGCAGCGCCACGATGGCCCCGTCGGGCACCGTCAGGCTGATCCCCTTGAGCACGAGCAGGACGTCGTCGTAGACGACCTCGAGGTTCTCGACAGCGAGCATCGCAACCCCACCTCGCGCCCACATCCAGCACGATTTAGGTCTGCGCGTGCGCACCTTGTCAACCAGGCGGGCGGACGGGCCGGGCGGAGCGACGCGGCGGCACCGGCGCCGGGGATCATCAGCGATCGGGCGTACCCGGCCAGAAACGGGCCAGTCCGGCCAGCCCGCTCCGTGCCAGGCCGCCCGGGCGGTGGGGGCCGCTGTGGCCGGCGAGGCGTGCCACCCGCTGCTCCTGACGCGTCGTGGTGCGGCGCACCACCCGGAGCGCGAGCAGGCCGGCCAGCACGGTGAGCAGGTCCGCGAGCACCTGCACGTCGGCCGACGCCTGGAAGCGGTCCAGCTGCGACGGCAGCAGCCCGAGGGTCATGACCGAGGCTGCCGCATGGACCGCCTCGGTGGTGATGCTGCGTACCAGGATGGAGGACAGGAACGTCAGCCACCACCAGGCCAGCAGCGGGCTCACCGGCCGGTGGCGCCAGCGGTCGCCCATGTCGGGCGGGAGGTCCGGGTCGCTCGCTCGCCAGATGTCGTTCAGGAGCTGCTTGGGGCGGAAGAGGCTGAACACCGGCAGCACCCAGGCGCCGATCGTCCACCAGCGCCCGTAGCGCAAGCGGCGGGCTCCGAGAGACGCCAGGTTCGTGTAGGCCCGCCGGAACCAGGCCAGGAACAGCGCGGCCGAAACCAGGAACCACAGCGCCTGCACGACCCCGACCCCGAGGGCAGCGCCGCTGGCCGGACCCGGCTGGGGCGGCCGGCCCTCCAACAGCCCCACCAGCCAGGTATCGCCCAGGTTGGCGAACGCGCTCGCCACGGCGATGACCATCGCAACCCAGAGGGCCAGCCGCGCCCGGCGGGCCGGGCGGCGGAGCGGTTGGTAGGCGACCAGGTCGACCGCCGGATGCGGCTGGGAAGCCCTCGGAGGATGCTCCTGGGCGGCGGCTGGTGGGGCGGTGGGCCGAGCCGGCGCGGACGAGGGGGGCAGCGGTGCCGCTGGCAGGATCTGGGTCGGCACCGAGCCGCCATCGAGCGCCGGGGCGAGGGCGCCACGGGCGGCAGCGATCAGCTCTCGGCAGGAGGCGAAGCGGTCCTGTTTGGCCTTGGCCATGGCGCGCTGCACGACCCGGTCGATCGCGGCTGGCAACTCGGGCCGCTCGGCCGTGACCCGAGGTGGGGCCGCCTCCAGGTGAGCGAAGAGCAGAGCCTCGTCGGACCCGGCCGGGAACGGCGGGCGGCCAGTGAGGCACTCGTACAGGACGCAGCCCAGCGCATAGCCGTCGGTGCGGCCGTCGACCGGCTGGCCGGCGACCTGCTCGGGTGCGGCATAGCGCGGGGTGCCGATGAACAGCCCGGCCCCACTGATCGACAGGTCGTCGCTGGCCGACCTGGCGATCCCGAAGTCCACCAGGTAGACGTGCTCGGCGTCCTCGTCGGCGGCCGGCGGCAGCAGCAGGATGTTGCCCGGCTTCACGTCCCGGTGGACCAACCCGCGCGCATGGGCGGCGTCCAGGGCCCGGGCGACCTGCTCCAGGACGACGATGGTCCGGCCGGCGGTCAGCCGGCCTTCGTCGTGGAGCACCTGGCGCAGGTCCAAGGCGTCCACATAGCGCATGGCGATATAGAGCCGGCCCTGCTCATCGCCGGCGCGGTAGACGGGAACGATATTGGGATGGTCGATGGCGGCAGCCACCCGCATCTCACGCAGGAAGCGCTCCCGAAACGCGGGGTCGCCGGCCAGGGCGGGTGACAGCAGCTTGAGAGCGACCGGGCGGCCGCCGAGCCCGACCTCCTCGGCCCGATAGACCACGCCCATGCCGCCACGGCTGACCGGCGCCATGATCCGGTAGCCAGCCACCACCGTGCCGATGGCGGGGTCGGGGGTCATCGTCACCTCCACACCTCGACCCACGTTGCCGTCTACCCAGCAATCCCGCCAGGCAACCGAAGGCCGCCAGGACGGCCTGCGCCAGCGCTACCGGTCTCCGCGGGGCGGCCAGTGTTCGTGGAGGGTCGAACCTGACAGCAGGCAGCCGGATGCGATCAGCTCCCCGTCGTCCTGAACGATCACGTGATCGTCGTGGACCAGGAGCTCGACCGACGGATGGCTGAGCTTGGCAGCCCAGTGCCGCAGCGACGCGATGGCGTCCTGCTGCATCTCGTCAGCCCATCAGCTCGCCGCGGGAGCAGGATCGGCCGACACGCCCGCAGCGGCCTGGTCGCCCGCTGCCCTGGGTCCTGAGATGGCCGTCGCCAGGGCTGCACGTCCCCGTGGTCCCTGCAGCGCCAGATAGCGGCGCAGCGCCCGGCGGGCAAGCGCGAGGCCGACCAGCCGGCCGGCCCAGGAAGAGCGTCCAGGTGGCAAGGGGGGCCTCCTCATGCCGCTTCGTTGGCCGCACGACCGGTCTAACGGTCGTGGATGGCGTGCAGCCGAACGAGCGCCCCCGTGGACCGGAACAACCGTGGAAGCCTGGATGAGCGCAGGCGGTCTCACTTGCGCCTGCGGGCGGCGCCCACAGCGCGGCAGCCACGACCGTCACCGGGGCGGTCGCCGACCGGTCTGGCGCCGCTGCGGTCAGGATGCGACGGCGACCGTCAGCCTGGCCCGGAGCGCCCGATGGACCTCAGCCGGCGGACCGGTCGGGTCGCTGGCGGCGATGGCCTCCTCCACGACCCGCAGCGCCGCGCCGGTGCGCGCTCCCAAGGCGGGCGTGGCCGGCATGGTGGACAGGACGTCCCGGGACATGAGCAACTCGACGGCCAGCAGGTCCTCCAGCAGCCCCAGGGCGGCGTCGGCCTTGCGGACGCTCAACGGGGCGCTGGTGCCGTGGTCCTCCAGGCCGCCGCTCTCCAGCGTCGGCACGTCCAGGGTCGCGGGCGCGGCCAGCTGCTTCAGCTCGGCGGACACCGCCGCGGCCGGATACCGCAGCGACAGCCCGGGGAAGCTCGGGACCGTCCCGCCCGGTGGTTCGGCGCCGAGACCGGCGACGTTGCCGAAGAAGGCGTCCCACAGGTGGCTCATGCGGCGCTCGCTGAGCTGGCCGACGTGGGCGATGGCTGCACGGAGGCCGTCGAAGGCCAGCGCCAGCACGATCGGGTGGAAGTTGCCGTTGTGGACCAGCGCCTGGTCCGCCACCGACACCAGCGGGTTGTCGCTCTGGGAGTTCAGCTCGGTCTCCACCGCGCGGCGTGCGAACGCCAGCAGCTCGCGCAGCGCCCCGTGGACCTGCGGCGCCACCCGGAACGACAGCGGGTCCTGGATCGAGGCGGGAGCGTCCGGCTGCAGCAGGTAGCTCCCCTCCAGCGCCGCCAGGATCCGCCGGCAGGCCTCCACCTGGCCGGCGAAGGGCTTGGCCTGGCCGACCACCGGCAACGCGACCGAGGGGTTGCCGCCGGTCGCCTCCAGCGACAGCGCGGCGGCCAGATCGGCCGTTGCGGCCACCCTGGCGGCGCGGGCGACCACCAGGGCGCCGTGCCCGACCGAGATGCCGTTGGCGGACACCAGGGTGAGCCCGTCCTTGGGCTCCAGCTCCAGCGGGGCGATGCCGGCGCGTCGCAGCGCCTCGGCGCCGGGCAGGATCTCGCCGGCGTGCTCGGCGCTGCCCATGCCGATGGCCACCAGGGCGATGGCGGCCATCTGCGCGAGGTCGCCCGCCCCCACCGACCCGGTCTCGGCCACCACCGGGTGGACGCCGGCGTTCAGCATCGCCGCCAGCGTCTCCGCCACCGCGGGGCTCGCCCCCGAGCCACCCCGGGCGATCCCGTTGAGCCGGACCATCATCGCCGCGCGGACCAGCTCGGCCGGCAGGGCCGGCCCGATCCCGCCGGCGTGGGTCATGACCAGGGACTGTTGGGCGCGCCGCAGCTCCTCGTCGGGCACCCGCGTGTCCTTCAGGTGGCCGATGCCAGTCGTGAGACCGTAGATCGCGTCGCCGCTCTGAAGGGCCCGGTCCACCACGGCCCGGCTCGCGCGGATCCGGGCGAGCGCCTGCGGCCCGAGCGCCACCTTGGCGCTGTGGACGACATCGACCAGCTCCTCGACGGCCAACGGCGCCTCGGTGATGACGACGGCCTTCATCCTCGACCTCCCCGTCGGCACCCGGTTCGGGTGGCTGGCGCGCTCCTGCCAGAGGGTCCCACATCGAACGACCGGATCCGCACCGGCGTGGCCGTTGGCGCCCGAGCGGGCCTCGGCGCGGGTCCTGGCCGTGCCGGCTGGTGAGGGCGTCCAGCAGCGTCGCCCCGGCCGCACAGCCTCAGGCTGCCCGCTCCGCGCCGAGCGGCGCGGCCGGCTCCGCGACCGCGGGGTCCGGGACCTCGATCGGGTCAGAGGCGGCCCTCCGCCGGCGCGCCAGCGCCACGAACGGGGCCGCCAGGAGCTGCACCGCCGCTCCCGCCAGCAAGGAGGCCGGGTAGCTCCAGGCGTCGGCCGCCCTGCCCAGGGCCGGCTGGATCACCACCCCGCCGCTGGATCCCAGCAGGTGGTCGAACGACAGCACGGTGGCGCGCTGCTCGGAGGGGATCAGGCCGTTCAGGTAGGCCTGGCGGATCGGCACGGTGGCAGCGAACAGCGACGCCCAGGCGACCAGCAGCGTCACGGCCATCCAGAAGCTGGTCGTCACGCCGAGCAGCACCAGCGACGCGCAGCTCGCCAGCAGCCCGGCCAGCAGCGCCGACGTCCGCCGGCGGAACAGCCGCCGGATGCGCGACGCCGCCGCGCCGCCGGCGATCTGGGTGCCGGCGAAGATCGCCGCCGCCAGCCCGGCGACGCCGTAGGCCCGCCGGTCGCCGTACAGCTCCAGCAGGTAGGGCTGCATCGCATAGCCGGCGTAGAGGACAACGCCCTGGACGAACGGCGCCGACAGCATCATCCAGCGCACCGGAGGGTTGCCGAGGCCATGCCGCAGCGAGCTGTGCAGCACCGTTCGCGCCTCGCGCACCGGCCGCCCACCCGGCCTGGGGGTGAACCCCCAGTCGTGCATGTACCTCCAGGCCACCAGGAACGTGACCGCCAGCGCCGCCGCCCGCAGCAGGTAGGGCACGCCCAGGTTCGTCGACTGCGCGATCAGCCCGCCGGCGACCGATCCCGCCAGCATGCCCGCGCCGGTGACCACCTGCGCGCTGGAGAAGACCGACTCGAGGTCACCCTCGAAGCCGGCCGCGGCCAACGCGTCGACCAGCCAGGCCTCGGTGGCGCCGGAGAAGAACGCGAACCCCAGGCCGATCAGCGTCGAGGTCGCCGCCCAGGCCCAGAACGGCGCCTGCAGCTGCCAGGACAGCCAGTACAGGACGGTGGCGGCGGCCAGCGTCAGCGCGCGTCAGGATGGCGTTCACAGGAGACGTCGGAGCGGACCGCGAGGCCTCGACATCGCGGAAGGAGCGGCCGTGCGGTACATGCTGCTGATCTACGCCAACACGGCGACCTGGGAAGCCCTGTCGGAGGAGGAGCGCGCCGCGTTGGGACGAGAGCACGCCGCGCTGGTCCGGGAGCTCGTCGCGTCCGGGGAGTGGGTCGGCGGGTCGCCGCTCGCCGACGAGTCCCAGAGCAGGACCGTCCGGGTCCGCGACGGGGTCCCGGCGGTGACCGACGGGCCGTTCGCGGAGGCCAAGGAGCACCTGGCCGGCTACGACCTGGTCGACTGCGACGGCCCCGAGCGGGCCGCGGAGATCGCCGCCCGCATCCCGGACGCCCGGCTCTGCGCGGTGGAGGTGCGGCCGCTGCTGGACCTGGCCGAGTTCGGGATGTGACCGACTACCCGTGGGCAGCGCGATGGTGGATCGACGTCGGCGGTTTGGCGGCGGCGCCAGGTCGGCACCACCGGTGCCCCAATGACCGACGCGATCAGGGAGGTTGGCTGCTGGGAAAGTGCCAGCCCAGCATGACCGTGTCAGGCTCCCGAGCCGCTCCGGCAGCCTGATAGGTGGCCAGCGCCGCGCGGTTGTCCTCGTCGGTGAGGACCCACATGCCGTAGCAGCCGGCCTCCTGGGCCAGCTGAACCAGCGCGGCCACCAGGGCCTTGCCGATCCCCCGCCGCCGATGCGCCTCGGCAACGCCCAGCTCGTACAGGAACATCTCGGTGCCCTTGTCGGGGTGGGTCAACTCCATCCCGGTCACGAACCCAGCCGGCGTGTCGCCGACGTAGGCGATGAGCAGGTGATGACCGCGCTCGCCGAGGAACCGGCGGGTCGCGTCGGCGCGTGCGGGACCGTCGAACAGGGCGCTGGCCTGCGCGACCTTCGCGTCATCGCCCGCGCCGAGACGTTCGATGCGCATCCCTAGCTCCATCGGGGCGGTGTCGGCAGGAGGGGTTCGGCCATCGCCCACAACTCGTCGGAGACGAGCCGATCAACCACGGTGGTCATGGCCGCAGATCCTGCCATGCCAAGCCAAGGGTGTGAAACGACGTCTCAGGGGTCGCGATGGTGGCCAAGCGAGCTCCGCCCGAGGGGTGTGAGCAGGAGGATCAGGGTTGCGCCCAGGAGCACGATCATCACCCGGTGGTAGCTGTCGTTGAGCTGGGTGTGGGGCCCGCGGCCGGCAGCCACGGCCACCATCCCCCACAGCACCCCGGCGAGGGGCACGGCGAATGGCCGCCGCGGCTCGTCCAGGACGGCGAAGCCCAGGGGGATCTCACCAGCCTTCGCGGCGGCACCACGGCCGCCTCCCGCTCTCATTGGGAGTCCCGGGCCTGCGTGTGGTAGTTGGCACGCGTGGCGATCACGCCCGCGATCAGGGCGGTGAGCACTCCCAGCACCTGGATTCCCTGGCCGATGGCGACACCGGCTCCGGCCTCGCCGAACAGGTTGCTCAGTCCGGTGGGGCTGATGAGGAAACCAACCAACACGAACAGCCCCAGAAACGCTCCCACGCCCGGGGCCCATCGCCATGGCGCCAGTCCGACCAGCAACGCGCCGGCCAGGAGGATGACGATCCCCGGCGGCGGGTAGATCGGGAAGTCGACGCCCGACGCCCACAGGAGCGCAATCCCCAGGGCACCGACCACGAGGCCCAAAACGGTCACGGCCCGTGACCCGGACCACGATCTCTGCACGCTCATGGGTCTCTCCTCAGTAGGGCAGCAGCCGGCCCGAGGGGGTACGCCGGTCCACCGGGCTGGCCGGCCGGCGGCCCCGTGGTCGCCTGCCGACCCGGAGCTGCCGGCGCTGTGGCGTCCCACGCGCACGTCGAGGGGTTGGAATCTGCTGCATCGTGCCTCCTTGCCGGGGTGTCAGTCGGGGTCGGTGCGGCGCACCTCCAGGAGTTCCAGGCCCAGGTCGCGGACCTTGTCGAGCACCCCGTGCAGGGCCGCCTGGTCGGTGACCGGCCCGGCGATGGTGGTCTGGCCGCGGTCGTCGCTGCTGACCTGCAGGCCGTCGAACCAGGCCGACCAGCGGCCGTCCAGGACGCCGTCCACCCGGACCTCATAGCGGGCCGGCCACCTCACACCACTCACGACCGGCCGCCTGCCTGCCTGAAGCACTCCGAGCCGGGCCACGCCGCCTCCCGCTGCAACCGGATCCACGCAGCGGGGATGCCTTCCACCCAACCACTCCACCGTCCCGACCCGACGCGCCGGGCGCTCCTGCGGCGACGCCCCGACCGGACGAGCTGGGCGAGGCGCTGCTGCTCGGCCTCACCGCGGAGGTTGGCGGTCCGCTCGCTCACGGTCGATGCAATCCAGATGGCCGGTGTCATCTCCGACTCCGTGTTCAATCGGTGCTGTCGTACGGCCAACGGTATGGACGGGATCGCGCCGAGGCGTCACACGAAGGTGGAACCCTCGGTGGAATCTTTGGGGCGAGGCGCGCTCTGGCAGCCGAGCCGACCTGCTTGGTTCGTTCCCGCAGGGTCTAGACTTGGTGGTCCAAGGTGAGCTTCCGTCGATCGCCAGGCGGGTGATGCGATGGCCGGATCGCGCACATCGTCTCCGGACGACGCCGCAGCCGGCGAGCGAGCTGACCTGCTGGCCACCAAGCTCAACCTCCCCCAACCCCGCCCAGACCACCTCTGCCGAGCCCGCCTGATCGAACGGCTCAACCAGGGGATGGCGCGGGAGGTGATCCTGGTATGCACGTCCGCCGGGTTCGGCAAGACCACCCTGCTGGCCGAATGGGCCGCGGGCGCGAGGTGGCCGGTCGCGTGGCTGTCGCTGGACCCCGAGGACAACGAACCGGCACGCTTCTGGCGCTATGTGGTCGCGGCGCTCGGCCGTGTCCGCGGAGACCTCGCCGAGCACCTGCTGCCCCTCCTGACGCCTCCTGCTGCGGTGTCGGGCAAGGGCGTGGTGACCGCGCTGGTCAACCGGTTCCAGGACGCGCCCGAGGAGGTCGCGCTGGTCCTGGACGACTACCACCTCCTGGGGTCGCGGCCGATCCACGACGGCATGGCGTTCCTGCTGGATCACCTTCCGCGGCAGCTGCGCGTGGTGATCAGCAGCCGCAGCGACCCGCCGCTGCCGCTGGCACGGCTGCGGGCCAGGGGCCAGCTGGTCGAGCTGCGGAACGCCGACCTCCGTTTCACTCCTGAGGAGTCGGCGGCGCTGCTGCGGGAGGTGTGGCAGCTACAGCTGGCCCCGGCGGCGATCGCCGTGCTGGGGAGCCGGACCGAGGGCTGGGCGGTGGGGCTGCAGCTGGCCGCGCTGTCGCTGCGCGAACGGCCCGATCCCGATGCCTTCCTTGCTGCCTTCACGGGCACGCACCGCTATGTCCTGGACTACCTGAGCCAAGAGGTGCTGGAGCGCCTGCCGGACCGGGTGCGGAGCTTCCTGCTGGAGACCTCGATCCTGGAGCGGCTGTGCGGCCCGCTGTGTGACGCGGTCACCGGCCGGTCCGACAGCCAGGACCTGCTGGAGGAGCTGGAGCGGGCCAACCTGTTCCTGACCCCGCTGGACGAGCAGCGCCGCTGGTGGCGCTACCACCACCTGTTCGGCGACCTCCTCCGCGCCCGGCTGCGGCGGGTCGAGGGTACGCGGCTGCCGGAGCTGCACCGTCGGGCCGCCGCCTGGCACGAGCGGCACGGACTGCTCGACGAGACCATCCGCCATGCCGTGGCGGCCGGAGACCCGATCCAGGCGGTGCGGCTGGTGGAGCAGCACGCGCATCAGACCCTCCACCACGGAGAGAACGTGATCCTCGAGCGATGGCTGGCGATGCTCCCCGACCAGGTGGTGCAATCCCGCCCGGCGCTATGCCTGGCGCAAAGCCTGATACAACTTCATCGAGGCCACCTGGACCCGGCCGAGCGCCTCCTGGAGCAGGCCGAGCGCGCCTTCGACCACGAACAGAAGCAGCAGGAATTCCAGGTGGCGACCGACGCCGGCATGGTGGCCGAGGTGCCGGCCGCGATCGCGCTGCTGCGCTCGGTGGTCGCCGGAGCTCGGGGCCAGGCCAAGGCAATGGCGAAGCATGCACGCTCGGCGCTGGCGCAGCTGGCCGAGGAGGAGGCCGGGCCTCGGTTCCTGGCGCGCGGGCTCGCCGGCCCCTGGGCCGACTGGATGCGGGGGAGCGTGGCGGATGCCGAGCGCGCCTACACCGAGCTGCTGGCCGAGGGCAGGACTGCTCCCGACCCCTTTCCGCTGCTGCTGTCCAGCCTTCCCCTGGGCGAGGTGCAGCAGGCCCAGGGCAAGCTCGGCGCGGCCCTGCGAACCTCCCGAGAGGGGCTGCGCTTCGCCACCGAGGGCGAGCGCACCTCGGCCTACCACGCGGCTGCGGCGCACCTGGGGATCGCCCAGGTGCTCTACGCCCGCAACGAGCTGGACGACGCCCTCCAGCACGTGATCGAAAGCATCAAGCTTGGCCGACAGATGCTCTGGCTCCTTGAACAGCGGCTGGTCACGTCGGCGTGGATCCGCCAGGCCATGGGACAGCCGGAGGCCGCCCTCGACACCATGGACGAGGCCTGCCGGACGTATCCCAGCCCGGACACCATCAGCCTCTGGCACCCGGGCCCGTCCGAACGGGCGCGGCTCCTGCTGGCCCAAGGACGGGCGGAGGCAGCAGCGCGCTGGACCGAGGAACGCGGGCTGACGGCCGAGGGCGAGGTCTCCTATCCATGGGAGCGCGATCACCTCGTGCTGGCCCGGGTGTGGCCGACAGGACAACACCTGGGGAAGACGGTCTCGTTCCTGGCGGTGGACGTCCGCCAGTACGCAAGGAGGAGCACATGGGAAGAATTATCGTAACCGAGTTCGTCTCGCTGGACGGCGTCATGGAGGCACCCGGCGGCGGCGAGGACTTCCAGCGCGGAGGGTGGACCCTCGACGTCGATCAGGGCGAGGACGGCGCCAAGTTCAAGCTCGACGAGACCCTCGACGCCGAGGCGGTGCTGCTGGGGCGGGTGACCTACGAGCGCTTCGCCGCGGCCTGGCCCTCCCAGGAGGGCGAGTTCGCCGACCGGTTCAACGCCATGCCCAAGTACGTCGTCTCCTCCACCCTCCAGGACCCTCAGTGGACCAACTCGACCGTCCTCAACGGCGACGTGGTCGAGGAGGCCGCCAAGCTGCGGCAGAACCGGGACGGGGACATCGTGGTCCATGGCAGCGCCCGGCTGGTGCAGACGCTGGTCGAGCATGACCTGGTCGACGAGCTGCGCCTGATGGTCTTCCCGGTGGTCGTGGGGGCCGGCAAGCATCTGTTCGGCGACACCGGCGGCATGAAGCGCCTGCGGTTGGTGGACGCAAGGACGGTCGGTGACGGCGTCGCCATCCTCGTCTACCGGCCGGCGGGCGAGGACACCCCGGCGGCCGACTCCAGCTAGCTCGTCGTCGCCCCCGCGCGAGCGACGGCGCCGGGAAGCCGAG
>Ga0081538_10000679_pt1 | contig 37387 bp, 34 predicted proteins | sample TabmetS5T2R1_FD_71022 | JGI IMG/M metagenome (GOLD analysis project Ga0081538, IMG submission 71022) | Tabebuia heterophylla rhizosphere microbial communities from the University of Puerto Rico - S5T2R1 | ecosystem: Host-associated > Plants > Roots > Rhizosphere ...
CGAGCGGCGGGCCGTCTCGACCACTTCGGATCGCGGGCGGCCCGCCATCTCCTGTCCGCCATCCAGGAGCAGGGCCCAGCTGTCGCCCAGCCCGAACCGCTCCATGAGTGCGGCCAGGACGCGAACGTGGGACTCGTCGGCGTCCATGTCGGGCTCGAGCCTGTCGAGGAACAGAACGTCGAACCCCAGCCGCCGGAAGCCGAGCAGGTACTGGAGGAAGACCCAGGCGTGCCCGCCGTGGTGGGGGCGCTGCGCCACGGAGCCGGCGACGATCACTGCCTCGCGCAAGCCGCGAATGATCGCAGCGGAGCATTGTCGTGACGTAACGTCGGAGACGATGGTCGTCCTCGTCAGCGGCATGATCGCGGCGACTCCGCGCCAGGGCGGCGCGGCATGGGCGCTGATCCAATACCTGCTCGGACTGCGTCGGCTCGACTGCGATGTGCACTTCATCGAGCCGATCGCGGGTGACCACGTGCCGCAGACGTCCCTGAGCTACTGCAGCGAGGTCATGGAGCGGTTCGGCTTCGCCGACCGCTGGGCGCTGGTCCCTCTGGATGCCGTCGAGCCTGCCGGGATGTCCCGTGAGCGGTTGCGCCGACTGGCCCGGCGAGCCGAGGTCCTCCTCAACGTGTCGGGAATGCTCCAGGACCGGGACGTCTTGGAGCAGGTTCCGGTCCGCGCCTTCGTCGACCTCGATCCGGCCTTCACGCAGATCTGGCATGAGGCCGAAGGCGTCGACATGCGGCTCGATGCCCATACGCACTTCGTGACGGTCGCCGACGCGATCGGGCGACCCGGCTCTCTGATTCCGGACTGTGGTCGCCGCTGGCTCCCCACGCTGCCGCCGGTGGTGCTCGAGGAGTGGCCGGTCGCAACGCGCCTCGAGTACCGCGCCCTCACCACCGTCGGTCACTGGCGCAGCTACGGCTCGGTCCGCCACGGGGGCGTCCAGTACGGGCAGAAGGCGCACTCCCTGCGGCCGCTGATCGACCTGCCGCGGTGGAGCGCCGCTCCCTTGGAGCCCGCCCTCGCGATCCATCCCGACGAGACCGACGACCTCGCCGCGCTGGAGGCGAACGGGTGGCGTGTGCTCGACCCGGACACGGTCGCGGGAACGCCTGACGACTACCGTCGGTTCGTCCAGAGCTCCTGGGCGGAGTTCGGGCTTGCAAAGTCGGGTTACGTCCTCTCCGACAGCGGCTGGTTCAGCGACCGCAGTGCGTGCTACCTGGCCTCGGGCCGGCCGGTCGTCGCCCAGGACACCGGCTTCGGCCGGCGCCTTCCGTCCGGTGAGGGACTGCTGGCGTTCACCACGGCGGCGGACTTCGCCGGGGCCGTCGACGATCTCGAGCGCGACTACGAGCGCCATCGCGTCGCCGCGCGCGACGTCGCCGTGCGGCACCTGGATTCCGATCGTGTCCTCGGATCGCTGATGGAAGAGCTGTGCCGGTGACCGCTGCCGCCTCGGACCGTGAGCTGATCGAGGTGCTCCGCAACCAAGGCGGGCTGAACGACGTCCACGAGCTGTCGCGCTTCCCCTACCGCTACGCGACGAGCGCGCCCCTCGAGGAGATCCATGTACGCCGGCGGGACGGCACGGAGACGGCTTTGCTCCTCAAGGACCTGTCCCGCGACAGGCTTCTCGGCGACGCGCGGACGACGAAGCCGGCCTTCCTGCACCAGCCCCTGCGGGAGATAGAGACCTACCGCGGCATCCTCGGCCGGGCGGCGATCGGGCCGCGCTGCTTCGGCGTAGTCGCGAACTCGGACGAGCAGCGGCACTGGCTCTTGATCGAACAAGTGCCGGGGGTGGAGCTCTGGCAGGTGGCAGAGCTGTCGGTTTGGGAGCTCGTGGCGAGATGGCTCGGCGAGTTCCACGCGGCGTTCGCGGGCAGGGTCGACGAGGCGAGGGCCGCCAACCCGTACCTGCTCGAGCTGTCAGGCGACTGGTTCCGGTTGTGGTCGGAACGCGCCCGAGCCGCGCTCGCCGGCTCGCCAGATCCGAGGGCCGCGGTCGTCGGCTCCGCGCTGGAGCGCTATGACGCAGTGGTGGCCCCGCTCGCCGCCCTCCCCGGCACCTTCGTTCACGGCGAGCTCTATCCCTCGAATGTGCTCGTGGTCCGCGAGGAGCACCCGCTCCGCGTCTGTCCCGTCGACTGGGAGATGTCGGGGATCGGGCCGGGGCTCGTCGACCTCGCGGCGCTGGTGGGTGGGTGGGCGCCCGAAGAACGCAGCAGGCTGGTGACCGCATATGTCGAGGCCGAGTCGAGCGCGGGCGGTGTTCCGCGGCGAGGGACGCTCGAGACCGACCTCGCACGCTGCAGGCTGCATCTCGCGCTTCAGTGGCTCGGCTGGTCCACGGACTGGCAGCCGCCGAGAGAACATGCCCACGACTGGGTCGGAGAGGCCCTCGAGCTGACGAGGGAGCTGGGACTCGTGTGAGCGGGCGGGTGCTGATCGTCAACGCGGACGACTTTGGCCGCTCCCGGGGCGTGAACAGCGGCGTCATCCGAGCGCATGGGGAGGGCATCGTCACGAGCGCGACGCTCATGGTTCGCTGGCCGGACGCCGAGGAGGCGGCGGGATACGGCCGCCGCACCTCGCTTGCCGTCGGCCTCCACCTGGACCTCGGCGAGTGGGAGTACTCCCGGGGGGAGTGGCACTCGCGCTACGAGGTGGTGGACATCGAGAGCGCGGACGCCGTCGCCGCGGAGCTGGAGCGCCAGCTCGGTCGGTTCGAGCAGCTCATGGGCCGGCCGCCGAGCCACCTCGACTCGCACCAGCACGTCCACCGCAACGAGCCCGTTCGGAGCGAGCTGCTACGGGCTGGTGAGCTGCTGGGCGTGCCGGTGCGCCATTTGACGCCCGGGATCGCCTACAGCGGTGCGTTCTTCGGTCATGACGGCAGGGAGACCTCGCTGCCGGAGGCGCTCACCGTCGAGGCGCTCGTCCGGGTGATCGACGAGCTGCCGCTCGGCGTGACGGAGCTCGCGTGCCACCCCGCGGCCGAGGTCGACCACGAGTCGAGCTACGGGCACGAGCGCCTGCAGGAGGTGGAGACGCTCTGCGACCCGCGCGTCAGCGCTGCCATCGAGCGCCGCGGCGTCGCTCTGCGCTCGTTCGCCGACCTCCCGGCCTAACCGGGACCCACCTGTACGAGCGGCGACGCCCCGTAGTTCTGGCCCTTTCGAGCGATGGCCCGGAAGCGCCCAGGGCGCTGCAGCACGCGCGACACCGTCGCCCGTCCGTCCTTGTCGGTGCGGCCCCGCGCCCCGGCGAACGTCACCCGCGCCTGCCGCAGCGGCTTTCCGTCGTGCGTCGCACGGATCGCCGCGGTGACCTCGCCCGGGAGCAAGCCCGCCTCGACGTGCTCGACCTCGACGGTGAAGCGCTCGTGCGCCGGCCTTCGGGTGAAATGCAACAGCGCGCTCGACGGGCCGAAGGTGAGTTCACAGCCGGGGTCGAATGGGGCGATCAACCAGTGGAGGTGCCCGCCGAGCGTGGGGATCACGTCGAGGCCCTCGGACTCGCCGCAGATCCGCATCTCCATCTCCAGCCGGCGCGCGCCCGTGCGGGTGTCGACCGCCCAGACCTGGTACACGCCGCCGGCCTCGCCGGCCAAGAGAAGCCGGTCGTCTTCGAACACGGCGCCCGTGACGCCTGTCGGAGGCACCGCGCCGGACAAACGGCGCACTGAGCGAATGAGCGGGCCCGGCCCCGCGTTGACCGCCGACACGTCGCTCGTGCGGTAGGCGAGGAGGTCGTCGCCGCTGCTGGTCCAGACCAGAGAGCCGTCGGGCGACGTCTCCGCCCACATCGCCTTGGGGATCTCCGCGGGGTCGAGCTTCACGTAGTAGCGGAACCCGAGCGTCGCGGGATCGGCCACGCCGATGGCGCCGGTGCCGCACGTGTTCCCGACTCCAGGCGTGAAGCACTCCATCGGCAGCAGCACGCGACCGCCCTCGCCGGGATTCCAGGTCGGGTCGCCGATGTGGTTGTAGCCCTCGGTCTGGGTCACAGCCGCTGGAATCGCGCTGGGCGCTCCCGCCGTCTGCTGGAGGTCCGGCGTGGTCCGCCACAGGCCCTGGAACACGCCGACGAAGAACACGTTCGCGTCCTGCGGGTCCGACGTGAGCCCCTGCCAGTAGTTGTTGGAGACCGAGCTCGCGCCGCTCAGGAGCCACCTGCCTGGATCCTGGGCCGCGGCAGCGGGGGCTGCATACGTCGTGACCACGGCGACGAGGAGCACCGCGATAGGTGTGCGCATGCGGCCCAAGGACAGGACTGTAAGACAAGCCGAGGCGCCGCTGAAGATCACGCCTTGCGCGCCCGGCTCGGCGCCACCCGCGGAGGCTCGTTCGGCTGCTTCGGATATACCGGCGGCCACGGCGCGTCGAGCAGTCCGGCGGCCATGTCGCGCTCGTGCAGCTCGAGCAGCGGCTCCAGCGATTGCGGAACGTCGTTGATCGCGGCCCAGGGGTCATCGCGAGCCGGGACGGTCGCGATCGTCAGCTCGTCCGGATCGACGTTCCGCAACTCGTCCCAGGTGAGCGGAGTCGACACCTGGCCCCCCGCTCGCGGTCGCACGGACCAGGCGCCGAAGACGGTCTTGTGCGGCGCGTTCTGGTTGTAGTCGACGAACACGCGCTCGCCGCGCTCCTCCTTCCACCACGCCGCGGTGATCAGGTCCGGGCGGCGGCGCTCGAGCTCGCGCGCCGCCGCAACCGCTGCCGAGCGGACGGCGTACGAGTCCCATCGTGGCTCGAGCCGCACGTAGACGTGCAGCCCGCGGTTGCCGGTCGTCTTCGGGAAGGACACGATGCCGAGCTCGTCGAGCAGCGCCTTGAGCTCGCCCGCCGCGTGTACGGCCTCGGCGAAGTCCGTGCCCGGCTGCGGATCGAGATCGAGGCGGAGCTCGTCGGCGTGCTCCGGATCTGAGGCGAGGTACGGCCAGACGTGGAACCCGAGACACGCCATGTTCACCGCCCACGCGACGTGCGCCAGGTCGGCGATGACGAGCGCCCGCGAAGGGGTCCCGTTGACCGTCATCACGGTCGTCGTCTCGAGCCAGTCCGGCGCGCCCTCGCCGACGCGCTTCTGGAAGAACGACGGGCCGCCCGCGCCCTGGGGAAACCGCTGCATGAGCACCGGCCGGCCACCCATCGTGCGCAGCACCGCGTCGGCGACGCTCAGGTAGTACTCGATCAGCTCGAGCTTCGTCTCGCCCCGCTCGGGGAACAGCACCTTGCCGGGACTGGTGATCCGAACCTCCTGGCCCGCGATCTCGAGCACCTGGACGTCCGTGGACGGCACGAAGCCAACCGTACTAGTGCACGAGGCGCGTCTCGGCGGACGAGCAGCCCGCGCGCCGCGAGGCGTCCCAGCCCGGTGGTGACGCTCGGGCGGGTGGCGCCCACCATCTTGGCGATCATCTCGTGGGTGAGGGGCAGCTCGGTCGAGATGCCGGTAGGACCTCCGCGTGCTGCACGTGCTGGCCGCCGGCGCGTCGATCGACTGGGTGGCCCTCGCCCAGGCCGCGCAGGCCGCGAAGGACGCCGCGCTGCTCGACACGGTGACGGCGTGCCACGAAGAGACCCTGCGGACGTTGAAGTGGACGACCTACCGGCTCAAGGAGGCGGCGTCGCAGGTGCTCACGAGCTGACCAGAGGCTAGGGTCCGGACATGAACGAGCAGCCCATCCTGGATCGAATCGAGCGCCTGGTGGACGAGGAGCATCGCCTGTGGCGCGCCAGCGAGAGCGGGGGCCTCAGCGATGCGGAGCACAAGCGGCTGCTCGCCGTGCAGAAGGAGCTCGACGGCTGCTGGAGCGCCCTGCGCCTGCGGCGGGCCGGCGTCGACCGCCTGCCGCCCGACAGCGAGGTCCCGGATCCTCCGAACGAGCTCGAGGGTCCCGAGTCCGAGCCGCCTCATCTCGAGCACGGCGTGCACGACGATCAGCCGGCCCCGGATCCGGATGTGCCGCGCGACGTGCCCTAGCCCGCGGCCACGCCGCCCAGGGCGCTCGGCATCCGGGTCTGGAAGTCGACCACCCCGACCCAGGCCGGGCGGACCGCGATGCGCGCCATCCTGGTGCTCGGGTGGTCGATCTGGGTGAGGTAGGTCGTCGCTTCCTCCTCGCCCAGGTAGCGGTGTGCCGCGAGGGCGTACTCGGGCGAGACTCCGTCCACCTCCGTGACCTCGGCGGCGCCTCGAATCGTGAGCACCTCGGGCGGGAACGACTCGGTGTCGATCGTGACCGCCACCTCGGGGTTCGCCCGGAGCGCGCGCACGCGATAGGCCGGATGGCGGATGTGCGGCGCCGAGATGAACGTCGGCATCACGAGCTCCTCGCCCGTCCAGTGGAACCAGCTCGCCACGACGCGGGGCGTGCCATCGGCGGCCGTGTACGCGTAGCGCGCGGGAATGCTCGACGCGAGGAGCCGCTGGGCGATCTCACCGTCGAGTAGCCGCCGGTCTCCCTGCTCGAGCTGTTGCGCGGTCATGTGGTCATGGCCTCCGGTCGGGTGACTTTCTTGAAGGAAGCGACACCCTACCACAGTAACTTCCCCGAGGGAAGTAAGCTATGGGCAACCATGCAGAGGACCCGGTTCGGCGACATGGTGTGCTCGATCGCGCGGACGCTCGACGTCGCGGGCGAGCCCTGGTCGCCGCTGATCATCCGCGACGTCTGGGTGGGGATCACCCGCTTCGACGATCTCCAGCGCGACCTCGGCATCTCGTCCAAGGTCCTGACGGAGCGCCTCAACTGGCTCGTGGACCAGGGAATGCTCGAGCGGCGCCCGTACTCCGAGCGGCCCCTGCGCCACGACTACGTCCTCACCGAGAAGGGCTACGAGTTCTGCGACGTCCTTCTCGCGATCGCCGCCTGGGGGGACCGCTGGACCGCCGGCGAGGCGGGACCGCCCGCGGTCCATCGCCATCGCACCTGCGGCCACCTGACCCGGATCGACCCGCGCTGCGCCCACTGCGGCGAGCCGCTCCATGCGGTGGACGTGGAGGTGGAAGCAGGACCGGGCGCGGCTGTACAGTCGCCCTCGTGAGCGTTGACGGGCCGCCCCCGGAGCCTCGGTCGCGGAGATCGCGCTCGCCGGCTGCGCGAGTGCTCGGCGCCGGGGCCCGTGGCGCCGGGCGAATCGCCGGGGCGACCGGCGTCGACCAGGCGCTCGAGGATGCCGTCGAGGAGGCGATCGTCCGCGCCATGCGGAGCCCGGCCGTCGAGCGAGCGATCATGCGCGTGCTCGTGGAGCAGAACGCCGTCGGGCGTGCGTTCGAGCAGGCCCTGACCAGCGAGCAGGTGGCGAAGGCGGTCGCCGAGGCGCTCGACAGCGAGGTCGCCGACAAGGTCTGGGCGGAGCTCCTCGCCAGCGACAAGGCGCAGATGCTGGTAGAGCGGATCGCGGAGGCGCCCGAGGTCCGCGCTGCCATCGCCCAGCAGGGCGTGGGGCTGATCACCGACATAGGCAGGCGGCTCACCGCGATCACGGAGGCGCTCGACGACGCCGCCGAGCGCGTCGCCCACGGCATCCTGAGACGGCCGGGTCACGAGGCCGAGACGAACCAGGTCGGTCTGATCACGCGCGCGCTCGCCGCGGTCGTGGACCTCGCTCTCATCAGCGCCCTGCTCTCGATCGGGTCCGGCCTGCTGGCGTCGATCATTCCGGCCGTGTCGGGCGGCAGCGACGGCCTCTCGATCTGGGGCATTCTCACGTTCGGGGTCGTCGGGTTCGTCATCGGCAGCTCGATCTTCGTCGCCTTCTGGGCGCTCGTGGGCCAGACGCCGGGGATGCGCTTTCTGAGCATCCACCTCGACGCGAACGGGTCCCGCGAGATAGGGGTGAGGCGCGCCACGAAGCGGGTTCTCGCGGTCCCAATCTCCCTGCTGGCCTTCGGCCTCGGCTTCCTCGCGATCCTGATGTCGCCCGAGCGGCGCGGCTGGCACGACCGAATCGCCGGCACGACGGTCCTCTACGACGAGGAGAAGACGGTGGCGCCCTGGTCGCAGCTCGAACCTCGACCCGGGCGGGACGTCAGCGCGTGACGACGAACGTGCTGCGGCCGATCGCCCTGCCGTAGTCCGCGCGCGAGCGCGGGCCGTAGCCAGGCCAGACGATCCAGCGGTACCGAGCAGGGCTCAGACGGCGCACCTTGCCGGCATACCGCCAGCGCGCCTTGAGCTGATACCGCGGGCGGGAGGGCCAAGCGGTCAGGATCTTGCGGCCGTTGCGCCTGAGCTGGACGTTGTAGTACCGGGCCCGCTTCACGCCGACCCAGCGGAGCAGCGGCGGGTCGCCTACCGCGAAGACCGTTCCGGGCAACGGCGCGATCAGCCGCCGCGCTCGGCGTCGCGTGACAGGAGCCTGCGGTGCGGCGACCACCTCGGTCACAGGCGCGGCGGAGGGGATGCCCGCGACCGTCCCGCTGGCGCCATTGCCGGCGAGGTCCCACACGGTCACCTTGTACGTGTAGCGCACGCCGTTGTTCACGCGCTCGTCCGCGAAGCTCGTGCCGGGCCCGCCGAAGACCACCGTTCCGGCGTCGGCCCCGACGCCTGGCGTCCTCAGGACCTCGACGGAGTCGACGTCTGCGGTCGTCCGCCAACTCAGCGCCAGGCGGCGATCTCCGGCGTCCAGCTTCAGGTCCATGATGCCCGGCGGGTTGCCGTCGAACTTGAGCCCGAAGGCCTGCGTCGACACGTTGCTCGCCCGGTCGCGGCATTCGCCGATCACGGCGGAGTTCGGGCCATCCGGGCCCGAATACGTCACGGAGGGGCACGCGGCGATTCCGGAGGTCTCGTCCTCGCCGGTGAAGTCGAAGCGCACGGGATCGAGGAACCAGCCCTCCTGGTCGGGCGGGCGCTCGGCGTGGGCGCCGGTCACCTCGGGGTCAGTCTCGTCGTACTTCAGGGCGAACGCCAGCGGATTACTCTCGTTGCCGGCCCTGTCGGTGCAAGTGCCCGAGACCGAAACGGATGCGCCGTCCGGACCGTCGTAGCGGGGAGAGCTGCACCCGTCGAGCCCTGACGTCGCGTCGCTCCCCCGGAACACGACGGACACCGGATCCTTGTACCAGCCCTCATCGTTGGGCCGGCGATCCGGATCGGCGGCGGTCGCCTTCGGGGCCGTCGCGTCGTACTTCAGGGCGAAGCCGCGCGCCGCGCTCCGGTTGCCGGCCTTGTCGGTGCAGGTACCCGCCACCGACGCGGTCGCGCTGTCGGGTCCGTCATAGGTCTTCTCGGCGCACGCGTCGACGCCGGAGGTCTGATCCGCGCCTTCAAAGGTCAGCTGGACAGGCTGGTTGTACCAGCCGGCGGCGTTGGGGCTTCGGCCCGGCGTGGCGCCCGTGGCCGTCGGCGGCGTCGCGTCGTACTTCAGGGCGAACGGGCGGCTCGAGACGTTGCCCGCCCGGTCAGTGCACCTCCCCGTCACCGTGCCGGCCGCGCTGTCGGGCGCCTCGTACGTGACCGGCGTGCAGCCGGAGACGCCAGATGTCGCGTCCGCTGCGGAGAAGTCGAAGCCGACCGGGTGGTTGTACCAGCCGTTCGCGTCGGGCTGACGGTCCGGAGACGCGCCCGTCACGCTCGGCTCGGTCTCGTCGTACTTCAAGCCAACCCCGAGCGAGGCGCTCGTGTTCCCCGCCCGATCGATGCACGTGCCCGGCACGGAGGCGGTTCCGCTGTCCGGGCCCTGGTAGGCGGTGGCGGTGCAGGACTGCACGCCCGAGGTCTGGTCGCTGCCGGAGAATGCGACACCGACAGGGTGGTTGTACCAGCCGTTCGAATCAGCCGAACGCGCGAGCTGTCCACCGGTGACCACCGGTTTGGTCCCGTCGTAGCTCAGACTGAACCTGAACGGGTTGCTCACGTTGCCGGCCTCGTCCGCGCACGTGCCCGCCGCCGACGCCGCGCCGCCGTCGGGCCCGTCATACGTGAGCGTGGTGCACGAGCGAACGCCGGAGAGCCCGTCGCTGCCGCTGAACGAGATTGAGACGGGCTGCCTGTACCACCCGTTCGCGTCCGGCCCACGCGCCGCGCTTGCGCCGGTCGCCGACGGTGCAGTCCCGTCGTACTTGAGCCCGAACCGGCGCGTGGCGGAGTTCCCCGCGGCATCCGTGCAGGTGGCGGTGTACGACGCCGTCGCCGAATCCGGCCCTGCGTAGGTCACGGATGGGCAGGACGCGATCCCGGAGGTCGCGTCGGTTCCCTGCACGTCGAACCCGATGGGCTTGTTGAACCAGCCGGCAGCGCTTGCGGGACGCTCAGGCGCGGACGCGGTCACGGAGGGGTCCGTCTCGTCGTACTTCAGCCCGTAGGGAAACGGGACGCTGAGGTTCCCCGCCTCGTCCCTGCACGTGCCCGACAGCGACGCGCTTCCACTGTCCGGCCCGGTGTAGGTCGTGGACGTGCAGGAGTCGATGCCCGACGTCTGGTCGCTGCCGGCGAAGGCAATGCTGACCGGCTTGTTGTACCAGCCGTTCTCGTCAGCCCCTCGCGACGGCGTCCCAGCGGTGGTCACCGGCGCTGTCTTGTCGACCTTGATCTTGAGCTGCACGGTGACCGACGCGACGCCGTCGTCGGCGCTGCACAGCTCGTTCGTCCCGGCGGTGTCGGTGCTGTACGTCTTGTCCTGGCAGCCGATGGTCGTCGCGTCGGACGGCAGGACCGTCCAGTCGATGGAGACGTTCGAGCGATACCAGCCCGAGCAGTCCTGCGGCGCCGGGGTGCACTTGTAGGTGACTATGGGGACCGCCTCGGCGCGTGGCGCCGACAGCAAGAGGATCAGCAGACCCAGCGCCAGTGCCGCCGCCAGGAGGCGGACGCCGCCGTTTGAGCCATCACGCGCCCATCGCACTGCGGTGCAGGGCATCTCGCGCGTGTCCGTTCGCTGGCCGATGACACCTACCTCGGCTGTAACGGTGGGTTCACCCGCGACGGTAACCCCCCCAGCCGGCTAGGTCAACGGGCCCCCTCCTCTCGCTCGGTCCCGAGCGCGGCGCGGGCCCAGAGCATGTGCCGCACCGCGGGCGGGCCGTCACCCCGGTGGAAGGACCGCGTCAGCTTGGTGAGCTCGAGGTCCGCGACCGTGAGGCGGGCGTGCTGGCGGAGATGCTCCGACCACGAGTCGACCACGAAGGTCTCGAGGTAGTAGCCCGGGCGCTCGAGGTCCGCGTACAGCTCCCAGCGGTAGGCGCCGTCGCGGCGGCGGATCCTGCCGAGCTCCTCCATCGCGGGCACGAAGCGCTCGGCGTCCTCGAGGTCGACTCGATATTCGACCGTGATCAGCACCGGACCGTCGTCGGGGCCCGGCTCGATGTCGACGTTGGGGTCGGACCACACGCCCGCCGGCGTCAGGTCGCTGCGCTCCGAGGCCCCGAGGGGCCAGCGGCGTGCGACGACCACCCCCGCGACGAGGCCGGCCGCCGCGATCGTCAACGCGGTCTCCACGTCGGCGGCGCCGGTCACGAGCCCCCAGGCCAGGCTTCCGAGCGCCAGCCCTCCCTGCATCACCAGCTGGAAGGTCGCGAGCGTGCGCGCGCGAACCCACCCCGGCGCCACGCGCTGGGCCGACGTGTTGAGCGACGAGAGCACGGTCAGCCAGCACGCGCCCGTGAGCAGCAGGGTGAGCGCGACGAGCTCCGCCCAGGGGACGTAGGCGAGCGCGATCAGGCCGCCGGCCAGGCCCAGGCTCGCCACCGCGATCATCCGGTCGAAGGCGAAGCGCCGCCGCAGGCGGGGCAGCATCGTGGCGCCGAGGATCGCGCCAGTGCCGACGCATCCCATCAGCAGGCCGAAGCTGCTGTCCGACAACCCCAGCCGCCCCAGCGCCGCCACCGGCAGGAGCGCCCACAGGGCGCTGGCGGACACCGAGAACAGCGCGCCGCGCAGCAGCACCGTGCGCACCGGCGGGGAGAAGCGGACGAAGCGGACGCCGGCGCGCACGGCGGGCGCCAACCGCTCGGCCGAGGCGCGCGCCGGGCCCGGGGGCCGCACGCGCACGAGCACGAGCCCGACGATCGCGACCAGCAGGCCGGCCTCGAACGCGAACAGCGCGCCCGCGCTCAGCGCGGCGATGACCAGGCCGGCGAGCGCCGGCCCTATCGCGCGCGCGAGATTGATGGCCACGCCGTTCAGCGCGACAGCGGCGGGGAGCTCGGCGTGAGGGACGAAGTCCTGGGTGAGCGCCTGGTAGATCACGAACGTCGTCGCCATCCCGGCGCCCAGGGCGAAGGTGAGCCCGAGCGCGAGTCCCGGCGTGATCACGTCGCCGAGCGTCAGCCCCGCGAGCGCCGCCACCGACAGGAGCATCCAGCCCTGCGAGGCGACCGCGAAGCGCCGGCGGTCGACGATGTCCGCCATCGATCCCATGACGAGCGCCAGCAGCACGGCCGGGACGCTGTTGGCGGTCTGGACCAGCGCGATGAGCGTGGGCGAGTCCGACAGGGACGCAATCACCGTGACCGCCCCGACGGTGTTCATCCAGATCACGAGCTGCGAGCCCGCGAGCGCCGTCCACGCGGCGCGGAAGCCGGGCCGGCGCAGCGGCGCGAGCGCCGACTCCTTGGCCGGCGTGGCTGTCATTTCGGCTGCAAACGTATGCATAATGCTCGTGGATGGCGACCTCGAACGTGAGGGCGGGCGCGGCCGTGACGTTGCGGGATGTCGCGCGCGTGGCCGGCGTCCACCCGGCCACGGTATCCCGGGCACTGAACGAGGAGACCCGCGCGCTCGTGAACGAGGAGACCGCGCGGCGCGTCCTGAAGGCCGCCGAGAAGCTCGGCTACCAGCCCAATCCGATCGCCCGCGGGCTGAAGACGAACCGGTCGTACACGATCGGCGTCCTGATCCCGGACCTCACGAACCCGCTCTTCCCGCCGATCCTGCGCGGCATCGAGGACCGGCTCGAGACGGCGGGCTACACCCCGCTCATCGCCAACACGGACAACGACCCCGAGCGCGAGCTGCTCGACTCGCAGGCGATGCGCGCGCGGCAGGTGGACGGGATCATCGCCGCGACGGCCCGTCGGGACCACCGCCTCCACGACGCGCTGCTCGAGGCCGGCATCGAGCTGGTGCTCGTCAACAGGCGGCAAGAGGAGCTCCCGGTGAGCTCGGCGACGGCGGACGACCGGATGGGCATGCGCCTGTCGGTCGAGCATCTGCTGTCGCTGGGGCACACCCGCATCGCGCATCTGGGAGGACCGCTCGACTACTCGACCGGGCTCGATCGCCACGACAGCTTCCACGAGACCATGCGCGCGGCAGGCCTCGAGCCGGATCCCGGCCTGGTGCTGGTGGCGGAGGCGTTCACGGAGTCCGAGGGCGCCCGGCTCTGCGGCCAGCTCCTGGCGGACGGCCGCGAGTTCTCGGCGGTCGCAGCGGCGAACGACCTCCTCGCGCTCGGGTGCTACGACGTGTTCGCCGAGCGCGGCGTGCGCTGTCCGGAGGACATCTCGGTCGTCGGCTTCAACGACATGCCGTTCACGGCGCGCTTCCAGCCGCCGCTCACGACGATCCACATCCCGCACTACGAGATCGGCAAGGCGGCCGCCCAGCTGATCCTGGAGCGGCTCCAGGACGGGGAGTCGCCCACGCGGGAGATCCGGCTGGAGCCGAGCCTGGTGGTGCGCGAGTCGACCGCGGCCCCGGCCGGGTGAGCCCCGCCAAGAATCCCTTAACAAGCGTCTCGCTTGACGGCCCCGACGCCCGCCCATAGGATCGCAAACGATTGCAGCGCAATCGATTGCAGTGAGGAGGAACAGTCCTGGCAGAGCAGGCTGAAGCGGCGACCGTATCCGGCGGCGCGCGCGGAACGATCGCGGTAACCGACGCCGTCAAGCAGTTCGAGGGCGGCGTCCTGGCCGTCGACCACGTCAGCTTCGAGGCGACGCCGGGGGAGTTCGTCTCGATCGTGGGCCCCAGCGGCTGCGGGAAGTCCACGCTGCTCCGCCTCATCGCCGGCCTCATCCCGCTAACCGAGGGCGGCATCTCAGTGAACGGGCTCGAGGTGACCGAGCCGAGGCAGGACGTCGCACTCATGTTCCAGCGCCCGACGCTGCTGCCGTGGCGCACCGCCCTGCAGAACGCGCTGCTCCCACCGAAGATCGGCAAGCGGCTCGACGGAGCCGCCGAGCGCCAAGCCTACGAGCTGCTCGACCTGGTCGGCCTGAGCGGCTTCGAGCACACCTACCCGCGCCACCTCTCGGGCGGCATGCAGCAGCGCGTCGCTCTCGCCCGCCTCCTCATGGTGGGCGTCGACGTGCTGCTTCTCGACGAGCCGTTCGCCGCGGTGGACCAGCTCACGCGCGAGCGCCTGAACCTCGAGCTCCTGCGGGTTCACGAGCGGATGTCGGCCACCGCGCTGCTCGTGACCCACAACATCCAGGAGGCGATCCTCCTCGCCGACCGGGTGATCGTGATGACGCCGCGGCCGGGCAGGATCGCGGACGTGATCGACGTCCCCTTCGAGCGCCCGCGCGCCCAGGAGATGGTCGCGGAGCGCGAGTTCCAAGAGCTCGTCCTCAGGGCCTACAGCGGGCTGCAGGTCCCGCTCACGGATGAGGCGGACACCCGGCAGGCAGGCGTCCATGGCGCATAAGGTCCTGCACGCTCTCTCTCCCGTCCGCCTCGCGCGGCGGTTGTGGCCGCCGCTCTTGTTCCTGGCGATCCTGGTCGGCCTCTGGGAGCTCGCGCTCGCGGTGGACTACGTGTCCGAGCGGATCCTGCCCCACCCGAAGGACATCGTCGTCTCGTTCTGGGAGCTCATCCGGAGCGACTTCGTCTGGGACGACATCGCGGCGACCCTGTGGGAGTCCGTGGCCGGCTTCTTCCTCGGCGCCGCGCTCGGGCTGGCGCTCGCCATCCCCTCAGGCCTCTCGCCGATCATGCGCCAAATGCTGGGCCCGTACGCGGTCGCTCTGCAGGTCACGCCGCGCATCGCGATCGCGCCGCTGATCATCGCGTGGGCGGGCTTTGGCTACAGCTCGAAGATCTGGATCGCGGCGATCATCGCGTTCTTCCCCGTCTACGTGAACGCGCTGACCGGCATCCTCACGGTCGACGAGGACGCGCGCGAGATGTTCCGCTCGCTCGGCGCCAGCAGGTGGCAGACCTTCCAGCACCTGATGGTCCCGGGGTCGCTGCCCGTCATGTTCGCGGGCCTCAAGACCGCCGCCGGCCTGTCGCTCGTCGGCGCGGTGGTCGGCGAGTTCATCTCGGCCGAGCGCGGCCTCGGCGTGCTGGTCCAGCAGTTCTCGAGCCAGCTCGCGATCGCGGACGCGTTCGCGGTGATCCTGATGCTTATGTTCCTCGGGCTGCTCCTGTACGGCGCGATGGAGTGGCTCGAGCGAACGACCGTCTTCTGGCTCCACGACGGCCGGCTGGTGGCGCGTTCGCGCCGCCGCGCCGCCCGGGCCGAGAAGAAGCTGGCGCGGGGCGAAGGGGTGCCTTCGAAGCCGCGTCCGACGTTGGCGGGTCGACGTTGAACAAGAGGAGGGAAACCGCAGTGATCAGCTTGAAGGCTGTGCTGGCCCTGATCGCCGCCGCGATCCTCGCGCTCGGCGCAGGGTGCGGCGACGACGATGACGACGGAGGCGGCGGAGGCGGAGGCGGAGGCGACGGCGGCGGAACCCAGGAGATCGTCTACAACCTGCCCACACCGCCCTCGACGCTGTTCTATCCGACGCTCGTGGCCGAGGAGCTCGGGTTCTTCGAGGAGGAGGGCGTGAGCCCCGATCTTGCGCCCGCCGCGGAGGAGATCTCGGCAACCGCCTTCCTCGACAACGGCGACGCCGACGTCTCGTTCGCCGACGTGGACGAGATCATCCTCGCCCGCTCGCAGGGGGGCGAGCACACGGCCATCTTCAGCCCGCAGCACACGAACACCGCCGGCATCGTCGTGCCCGACGACAGCGACATCCAGGACATCTCGGACGTGGCCGGCAAGAAGGTCGGCCTGGAGTCCGAGGAAAGCACCCGCTTCCTCGACGCCATGCTCGAATCCGAGGGCGTCAACCCGGATGACGTCGAGACGGCCGTGGTGGGCACCAGCGGCGCGCTCGTCGCCCAGACGTTCGAGGACGGCGAGATCGACGCGTACGTCGGCAACGCGTCGGACTTCACGGCGCTCTCCGCCAACGATGTCGCGCTTCGGAACATCACCCCCGAGGAGGCCGCCGCGATCGACGGCAACCCGCTGGCCGTCCTGCCGGGCACGCTCGATGAGAAGCGGGATGCGATCGTGGGCTTCCTGCGGGCGTGGGCCAAGGGCCAGTACGTGGGCCAGGTCAACCGCGAGGTGGTCGAGCAGATCGCGCGCGAGAAGGTCCCCGCCGAGTGGCGCAACGAGGCCAGCGGCGAGGCGGCGCTCGATCTCGCCATCTCGCTGATGGAGCCGGACGATGAGGAGCGGATCGGGGACGTCCGCCCCGACGTCTGGAACACGGCGCAGGACTTCCTCGTGAGCGCCGGCGTGATCGAGGAGGGCCAGAAGATCGACATCGAGGAGGCCCTCGACGACTCGCTGATCGAGGAGATCAACGACTGGGATCGGGCAGAGGTCGAAGCCGCAGCGGAGGACTACGCGGGGGGGTCGTAGAGCGCGTACGCCCTCCGCTGGACCGGGGAGCCCCGTCGGCCGCGGCGGGGCTCCCTTCTCTTCTTGACAAGGTTCCCGCCGCAGCTATAGGCTGCACACGATTGCAGCAAACGTTTGCAAGGCGGCGTGGCCGGGAAAATCCAGGATCAGAATCCCGGCCGTGACAGGCGGAGGAGGTCGAAATGCACAAGCTTCGCTGGCTGGTGCTCGCACTGCTGACCACGGCCGTGCTCATCGCGGCCGGTTGTGGCGACGATGACGACGGTGGTGGCGGCGGCGGTGGCGGCGAAGCCAGCGGAGATCCGATCAAGATCGGCGCCTCCCTTCCCCTGACCGGCGAGTTCTCGGAGCCCGGCAAGGCGGCGAAGCAGGGCTACGAGGTCTGGGAGGCGATGGTCAACGAAAGTGGCGGGCTGATCGACGGACGGCCCGTGGAGATGGTCATCAAGGACGACCAGTCCAACCAGAACACGATCGTCGCCGACTACAACGCCCTGATCAGCCAGGACAGGGTCGACCTGCTGCTCGGCACGTTCTCCTCGCTGCTGAACCTGCCGGCCTCGGCCGTGGCGGAGCGCAACCGCATGCTCTACGTCGAGCCCGCCGGCGGCGCGCCCGAGCTCTTCGAGCGCGACTTCAAGTACCTCTTCTTCGCGCAGCAGGCGACCGCCGACAAGCAGGGCGAGGTATGGGCCAACTACATCGTCGACCTGCCCGAGAACGAGCGCCCGAAGACGGCCGCCTACCCGACGCTCGACGACCCCTTCGCGCAGCCGACCTCGGAGGGGATCGAGGCGATCCTCGAGCCGGCCGGGATCAAGACGGTCTACCGCGAGACGTACACGATCGACAACCCGAACCTCGACGGCATCGCCAGCGCGCTCAAGGCGAGGAACCCCGACCTCGTGGTGCACGGCGCGACCTTCGAGGACGGCGTGGGCATGGTGCGCGCGCTCCGGAAGGCGAACTTCACGCCGAAGATGCTCTACCAGACGACGGCCCCGTCACTGGGCGACCAGTACTCGGGCGCGCTCGGGAAGGGGACGACGGAGGGCATCTTCTACGGGGTGAGCCACTCGAAGGAGGCGGAGACGCCGGGGAACCCGGAGTTCGTCGCCAAGTACCAGGAGATGTTCGGCGGCGAGGAGGTGCCCGAGGACGCGGCCGACGCGTACGCCACGGCGCAGGTGCTCCAGGCGGCCGTGGACGGGGTCGGCACGATCGAGCGCGAGCGTCAGATCGAGCTCGCCGACTGGCTGCGCGAGAACGAGGTCGACACGATCCTCGGTCCGCTCAGCTGGGACGACCTCGGCCGCCCGGAGGGCGAGTTCCTGGTCGGCCAGTGGCAGAGCGGCGTGCCTGAGATCATCCTGCCGGAGGAAGCGGCCACCACGGACAAGATCATCCCCGGGTGGCAGCCGGACGGCGCCGGGTAGCAGCGTAGACGTGAGCGACATCGGCGCCCAGTGACCGAGTTTCTCCAGGCGCTCATCCTCGGCCTCCTGATCGGAGGCGTGTACGCGCTGCTCGCGTCGGGCCTCACGCTCATCTTCGGCGTGATGAACGTGATCAACATCGCCCACGGGGCGTTCCTGATCCTCGCGGCGTTCGTCACCTGGTCGCTGTGGCGCGAGACGGGGCTCGATCCGCTGGCGGCGATCGTCGTGCTGACGCCGCTCATGTTCGCCTTCGGGTGGCTGCTCTACAACGCCACGATCCGGCCGATACGCAGGGCGCCGCCCGCGGCGTCGGTCCTGCTCACCTTCGGCCTCGCCCTGTTCATCGAGGGCCTCATGGGCGAGATCTGGGGCAACACGTCCCACTCGGTGCGGCCCGGCTACTTCACCGAGAGCTTCCAGATCGGCGAGATCTTCCTTCCGAAGGCCCAGGTCTACGGAGGGCTGGTCGCGATCTGCGTGCTGGCATCCCTCTATCTGGTCCTCACGCGGAGCTGGCTCGGGCGTGCGATCCGCGCCAGCGCCGTGAACCCGCAGGGGGCTGAGCTCGTGGGCGTGAAGGTGGCCTCCGTCGCGGCGCTCACCTTTGCGATCGGCGTGGCGAGCGCCGGCGCCGGCGGGGCGATCGCGAGCGTGCTCTATCCGTTCCTGCCGGGCTCGCACTACCAGTGGATCGCACGGCTGCTCGGGATCATCGTCCTGGGAGGGATGGGCAGCCTGCCGGGCGCCGTGATCGGAGCCCTGTGCCTGGGAGTGGCCGAGCTCATGACCGTGACCTACATCGGTCCCGAGTGGGCGACCGGCGTGCCGTACCTCTTCGTGTTCGTCGTGCTGCTGCTGAGGCCCCAGGGGATCCTGGGCATGCGCCTGCGCCAGGACGTGGCCACGGCATGACCGACGCCGGCGCGACAGCCGTCGCCGAGGGCACGCTCAAGGGCGGAGGCGGCTCGCCGTCGCAGGCGCCGTCGAAGGCGCTGCGGTCGCCGTGGACGGCCGTGGTCGCCGTCGCGGTCCTCTTCCTCGCCGCCTTCCCGGTCCTCTCCGACGACCTCTACTACCAGAACATGTTCATCCTCTCGATGGTCTTCGCCATCGGGGCGGTGGGGCTGAACGTCATCACCGGCTACGCGGGCTACGTCTCGCTCGGTCAGGGCGCCTTCATCGGGCTCGGCGCGTACACGCTCGGCATCTGCGTGAACGACATCGGAGGGTCGCCCTGGGTCTGGGTCCCGGTGGCGGGCCTGCTCGCCGGCGCTGTGGCCGCGCTGCTCGGGGTGGTCGCGATGCGTGCCCGCGGACACGCCTTCGTGATCCTCACGATCGCCTTCCTGTTCCTGCTCCAGCTGCTCGCGACCAACTGGGACGAGCTCACCAACGGGACCGGGGGCATCACCCCGCCGCTTCCGACGTGGAGCGTCGAGTACCAGAACTGGCCCTACTACTACTCGCTGATGGGCCTGCTGGCGCTGTCGCTGCTGATGTCGTGGTGGATCCGCCGCACCAAGTTCGGCATGGGGCTGATCGCGATCCGCGAGGACGAGGACAAGGCGGCCACCGTGGGAGTGAGCACGCCGACGTACAAGATCCTGGCGTTTGCGGCGAGCGCCGTGTTCGTCGGCATGGCGGGCGCGATCTACGGCTACTACATCGCCTTCATCGACCCGCTCGGGATGTTCAACATCCTGCTCAGCGTCCAGATCATCCTGTCGCTCTTGATCGGCGGGCGGGCCACGCTCTGGGGCCCCGTGCTCGGCGCCTTCCTGATCGAGTGGCTCAACGAGACCAGCAACAACGAGTTCGGCGGCGGGAACGCCCGGCTCCTGATCTTCGGCGGGCTGCTCACGCTCGTCGTGCTGTTCCTGCCGCAGGGCATCATCCCGACGGTCGGCGGCTGGATCGAGCGGTGGCGGACGCGGGGCAAGGCCGGCCTCGCCGGCGAGCGCCTGAGCGGCATCGACCTGCGCGAGCGCGCGGCGCCGGCGCCCGCGGCGCCGGCCGCCTCGGCGGCGCCCCTGCTCGAGGTGAAGGGGCTCGAGAAGCGCTTCGGCGGTGTCTGTGCGGTGGACGGCGCGTCGTTCACGGTGCCGGAGGGGTCGATCACGGCGCTGATCGGTCCGAACGGCTCCGGAAAGACGACGGTCTTCAACCTGATCGGCGGCACGATGGCGGCGCAGGCCGGCGAGGTGTGGTTCGACGGGCGGCGGATCGACGGGCCACCGTGGGCGCGCGCACACCGTGGCCTCGGGCGGACGTTCCAGATCACGCGGCTGTTCGGGGAGATGACCGTGCTCGAGAACGTGGTGGCGCCGCTCCGCGAGTTCCACGTCGGCCTGCTCAACGCCAACGCCGTCTCGGGCCGCGAGGCCGGCCGCGCCGAGGAGCTGCTCGACTTCGTGGGCATGCGCAAGTACCGCGACGTGCGCGCCTCCGCGCTGTCGTACGGCCAGCAGAAGCTCGTGGAGCTCGCGCAGATCCTGATGCTGGATCCGAAGCTGATCATGCTCGACGAGCCGGCCGGCGGCATCAACCCGACTCTGATCGAGCGGATCGGCGAGATGATCAGGGAGCTCAACTCGCGCGGGAAGACGTTCCTGATCGTCGAGCACAACATGCCGTTCGTGCTCGGCCTCTGCAATCCCGTCCTCGTGCTCGCCCGCGGCCAGACGATCGCGAGCGGCGCGCCGGACGAGATCCAGAAGGACCCCAAGGTCCTGGACGCGTACCTCGGCGAGGACTTCCGCCTCGAGCAGCCGGTGGGAGCGTGAGATGCTCAAGCTGACCGACGTGTACGCCGGCTACGGCGGGGGCGACGTCCTCCAGGGCGTCGCGCTCGACGTGCCGGAAGGTTCCGTGTGCTGCATCGTCGGGCCGAACGGCGCCGGCAAGTCGACCGTGCTGCGCGCGGTCAGCGGCCTGCTCCAGCCGCGCAAGGGCGACGTGCAGCTCGAGGGCAAGTCCCTGTCCGGCCTGCACCCGTCGAACATCCTGGCGATGGGCGTATCGCAGGTGCCGCAGTCGAACGCCCTGTTCCCTGGCCTGACGGTCAAGGAGAACGTGCTGATGGGGGCGTACATCCAGCGCCGCGACAAGAAGCTGCTCCAGAAGCGCTACGACTCCGTGGCCGAGCTCTTCCCGGTCATCCGGGAGCGCGCGGACGACCGCGCCGGCAACCTCTCGGGCGGCCAGCGGAGGATGGTCGAGTTCGGACGCTCGCTGATGCTCGAGCCGAAGCTGGTCATGCTCGACGAGCCGTCGCTGGGGCTCGACCCCAAGGCGCTCAAGCACGTGTGGGAGTCGATCAAGGTCATGGTCGACGCCGGCAAGACGGTCCTGCTCGTCGAGCAGAACGTGCGCTTTGGACTGCGGCTCGCGAAGCAGGGTGTGGTCATGGAGAGCGGGCGGGTGCTCCTGACCGGCGAGGCGGGGGCGGTGCTGAACAACCCGGAGATGGCCGCGCTCTACTTCGGTGGAAGCGTCACGAAGACGTGAGCGGCGTCCTGTGGGCGACCGCCTCCGGCATCGGCTTCGGGCTCTTCCAGAGCCTGAACCGGCGAGCGATCCGCGGCATCGAGGACCCGTACGTCTCGACGTTCCTGCAGCTGGCCGTGGCCACGGGGATCCTCGTGGCGGCGAGCCTCGTCTCGGAGGACCTGAGCCAGCTCGGCGACGCGAGCGGCGAGGCCATCGCGCTGTTCGCGATCGCCGGGGTGATCCACTTCGTGCTCGGCTGGCTGTTCCTCAACGTGAGCCAGGCGCGGATCGGCGCATCGCGGACGGCGCCGTTGATCACGCTCACGCCGCTGTTCGGGGTCGTGCTCGCGGTAGTGACGCTGGGCGAGCTCCCGAGCGCCGCGGCGCTCGCCGCCATCGCCCCGATCATGCTCGGCGCCTGGCTCCTCGCGAGCCGCGGCAGCGGGCAGGTCGCGATCGAGCGCGACTCGGTCTTCGCCTTCGGCACCGCCTTCATGTGGGCGCTGAGCGCGGTCCTCACGGTGGAGGCCCTGGAGGGCCTCGACTCGCCGCTGCTCGGCGTGACGCTGGGCTTGCTCGCGGCCACGGCCGCGCTCGGCGGTGCGCTGGCCGCGCGCGGCTCGCTGGGCGCGGTGCGGTCGATCGCGCGCAACACGCTGGCGCTCAAGCTGTTCGCGGCGGTGCTGGTCGCGTTCGCGACCTGGTTCCGGCTGCTCGCCCTCGGCGAGACCGACGTGGCGGTGGTGCTCGCCACGAACCTCGTCGGCGTGCCGATCACGCTCGTGCTCGCGCCGATGATGGTGGGGCGCCATCTCGAGCAGGCCGACGCCCGCATATGGCTCGGTGGGCTGCTCGTGGTCGTGGGCGTCCTCACGCTGATCGCGATCGAGGCGTGAGCGCGTGAGCTTCGACGTCCACGCCCATGTGATCGTGCCGGAGATCACCGGTGACGAGGACTGGCAGCCCCGCGTCTGGCGCGGCGACTCCGGTCAGGTGGTGGAGCTCGGCGGGAAGCAGATCCGCGCCGCCATCCAGGAGTTCGTGGACATCGAGGGGATCCTCGCCGCCCAGGACGAGGCAGGCGTGGACCGCGTCCTGCTCTCTCCGTGGGTGCCGCTGCTCTTCTACGACGCCGATCCGGACGAGGGGCTCCGGCGGGCGCGCATCCAGAACGAGGCGCTGGCCGGGCTGGTCGGCGAGCGGGTCGCCGCGCTCGGGGCGGTACCGCTGCAGGATCCGGAGCTGGCCGCACGCGAGCTGGTGGACGTGATGGGCGCGCTCAGCGGCGTCGAGGTCGCGGCGAGCGTTCGGGGCGTCTACCTCGGCGACGACCGCTTCGAGCCGTTCTGGGCGGCGGCGGAGGAGACCGGCGCGCTGGTGTTCATCCATCCGACCACGCGCGGCTTCGACTCGCCGGCATTCCAGGACTACTACCTGTGGAACACGGTGGGCAACCCGCTCGAGACCGCCGCCACGGCCGCTCACATGGTGATGGCCGGTGTGATGGAGCGCCACCCCGGGCTTCGCGTGCTGCTCGCCCATGGGGGCGGCGCCCTCCTCGCCGTGAGGGGCCGGCTGCGCCGGGCCCACGGCTTCCAGCCGCAGGCGAAGTCCCGCCTGCGGGGGTCGCCTGAGGACTCGATCCGGCGCTTCTACTTCGACACCCTGACGCACGACGATGAGCTGCTGCGCGCGCTGATCGACTTCGCCGGCGCCGACCATGTGCTGCTGGGCTCCGACTACCCGTTCGACATGGGCGATGCCCGGCAGGTCGACACCGTCCGGTCGCTCCGACTCGCCCCCGATGTGGAGGCGGCCATCCTCGGCGGGAACGCGGAGCGCCTGCTCGCAAGGAAGGAGATCGCCAGATGACGCAGACCGCCGACATCGTGGTGGCAGGCGCGGGCCACAACAGCCTGATCACGGCCGCGTACCTTGCGAAGGCCGGCTACCGGTGCGTGGTCCTCGACGCGCGCCCCATTCCGGGCGGCGGCGCGGCGACGGAGGAGCTGCTGGGACCGGGCTACAGGATCGACTCGTGCTCGACGGGGCACACGATCATCCGCGTGAGCCCCGTGCTCACGAGCGACGAGCTCGGCTTGCACGCCGACTACGGGCTCGAGTACTTCGAGCCCGACCCCGTCGGGCACGTCGCCTTCCCGGACGGGGAGCAGCTGACGATGTGGCTCGACCTGGACCGGACCTGCGAGGAGATCGCGCGCTTCTCCGCGAAGGACGCCGATGCCTACCGGCGGCTGATCGCGGAGTACGACGAGGTCAAGGGCATCTTCGGCCGCGCGCGGGTCACGCCGCCGGGGTTCGGGCCCTCGCTCGAGGAGATGCTGCTCGAGCACCCGCGCGGACGGGTCTGGCTGCGGCGCAACGCGATCTCCGCCTGGGACGTGATCAGGCGCGAGTTCGAGGACCGCCACGTCCAGGCGTTCATGATCTGGCAGGCCTTCCAGACGCTCGTCCCCGTGGACGCCGCGGGCTCCGGGGTGAACGCCTACTCGATCATCTTCGGCCGGCAGGGCCGCAGCTGGTCGGTCCCGCGTGGCGGGTCGGGCTCGTTGACCGACGCGCTGGTGCGCTTCCTGGAGGAGCGCGGCTCGACCGTTCTGTGCGACCGGCAGGTGTCCCGCCTCGTGATCGAGGACGGGCGCTGCACCGGCGTCGAGACGGACGACGGGGAGCGCTACACGGCGGGGCGCGCCGTGCTGTCGACGATCCACGTCAAGCACCTCGTCGACATGGCGCCGCGTGACGCGTGGGGGGAGGAGTTCGTCTACGGCGTCGAGACCTACGACGTCGGCATGTCCGGCATGGCGTGCTACCTCGCGACCGACGCGGCGCCGGAGTTCCAGACTCCGGACGGGCCGCGCAGCGCCGTGTCGGCCGGCACGGTGGGGTGGCCGGAGGAGGTGCTCGCGCTGGGACGCGCCGTCCGTGACGGACGGCCCTTCGACGAGGGCGTGCCGTGGCTGCTCGTCGCCACCCCGACGCTCGTGGACCCCGACCGCGCGCCGGCGGGCCATCACACCGTCAAGCTGCTCAGCCCGCAGACCTGGGACCTGCCGGAGGGGGTCGCGAGCTGGGAGGAGCACAAGGAGACGGTGTTCCGGCGCCAGCTCGAGCACGTGCGCCGCTTCATCCCGGCGCTGTCCGACGAGCACATCCTGACCTCGTACGTGAAGAGCCCGGCTGACATCGAGCGCTCGAACCAGCACATGGTCCGCGGCGCCTTCCACGGCGGCGACCGCAGCTACGCGTTCAGCGGGAAGCACCGGCCGGTGCCCGGGTGGGCCGATCACCGCATGCCCATCCCGGGCCTCTACCAGACCGGCGGCACCACGAGCGTCGGCGGATCGGTGACCGGCGTGCCGGGCCGTAGCGCCGCGATGGTGATGCTGAGCGACCTCGGCCACGACCCGGAGGAGGTGATGGCCGGTGCCGGACGCGCGCGTGCAGGCAGCCATTGACCACTGGGCGCCCCGGTTCGTGCAGGCGGGGGTGGACTACAGCGACTTCGTCGCCACGACCGCCGGCGTCGAGCGCTGGGAGGACTGGCACGCCGCCTGGTGCCGGAACGGCGACATGCACGCCGGGCTCGCAGGCGAGGCAGGCAGCCGCCTGACCGCCGGGGAAGCGTGGTCGAGGGCGACCGTCGCCTACCACTTCGCGAAGTTCGTGTGGATGGTCGATCCGGAGCTGAGCCGCGCGGCGGCGGACAAGGCAGTCGCCGCAATGGCGAAGACACACGAGTACCTCGATCCCGACGCAGAGCGCATCGAGGTGCCGCTCGACGGGGGCCGCGTCGTCGGCAACCTGCGCCGCCCGCGCGGTGAGACTCGACCGCCGCTCGTGCTGCTCGTCCCCGGGCTCGACTCGACCAAGGAGGAGTTCTTCAGGCTGGAGAACGTCTTCCTCGACAGGGGGATGGCCACCCTGTCGATGGACGGGCCGGGTCAGGGCGAGTGCGGCTACGACCTGCCGATCCGGCCCGACTACGACGCGGCGGTCACCGCGGTGCTCGACGCGGTCGCGGACCGCACCGACGTCGATCTCGACCGCGTCGGACTGCTTGGCGTGAGCCTCGGCGGCTACTACGCGCCGCGCGTGCTGGCCTTCGAGCCGCGAGTGAAGGCCGGCGTCGGCCTGAGCGGGCCGTACAAGTTCAGCGACATCTGGGACGACGTCCCGCCGCAGACCCGCGAGACCTTCGTGGCGAAGTCGTTCTCACGGTCCGACGACGAGGGCCGGGCCAAGGCGGCCGAGCTCGACCTCAGCGGGGTGGCGGAGCGCATCCGGCAGCCCTATCTCGCGATCACAGGCAAGCTCGACCGCCTGATCCCGTGGGAGCAGACGGAGCGCGCGGCGCGGGAGGCGCCGAACGGCGTGTTCCTGCTGCACGAGGACGGCAACCACGGCTGCGCGAACGTCCCCTACAAGACGCGCCCGGTCGCGGCGGACTGGCTTCGCGAACAGCTCGGATGAGCGGGATCGCGATCGTCGGCACCGGCATGTGGGCGCCGCGGCTTGCGGACGCCGCCGGGCGCGCGGGCCTCGACCTCGTCGCCTGCTTCAGCCGCGATTCGCAGCGGTGCGGCGCCTTCGCGGAGCGCGCCGGGTGCGAGGCGGCCGCGAGCCTCGAGGAGGCGATCGGACACCCCCGCGTCGAGGGCGTGCTGCTCGTCACGCCCAACGACGTCCACGAGGAGCAGGCGCTCGCCTGCGCGGAGCGCGGCCGCCACGTGTTCGTCGAGAAGCCGATCGCCGACAGCGTGGAGGCCGGCGAGCGGATGCGGCGCGCCTGCGCGCAGGCCGGCGTGACGCTGATGGTCGGGCACGCCTTCCGCCGGCTGGGCGCGTCGCGCCGCGTGAAGCGGCTGCTCGACGACGGCGCGCTGGGGCGGGTGGTACTGGCGGAGGCGAACATGTCGCTCCCAGGCGTGCTGAAGCCCGAGGCCTGGCGCGCGCATCGGTCGCGCAACCCGGGCGGGCCGATCATGCAGCTCGGGATCCACCACGTCGACACGCTGGCCTACTGGCTCGGCCCGGTGGAGCGAGCGTCGGGCCGCTTCGCTCACGTCGATACGCCGGCCGACATCCACGACGTGGGCGTTCTCACCCTGGAGTTCGAGTCCGGCGCGCTCGGCTCCCTGACCGGCAGCTACGTCTCGCCCAAGACGCTCTCCCTGCGGCTGTTCGGCACGGAGGCCGTTCTCGACTACCGCACCGACTTCTCGGTCTGGCCGGACAGCCGGGCGCTCGACGGGGTGACGATGCTGACGCTCGACGGCGAGCGCGTGTCCTTCGAGGCGCGCGACATGCTGGCGGAGGAGCTCGCCGAGTTCGGGCGCTGCATGCGCGGCGAGGCCGAGCCGGAGACCGGCGCGGAGGAGGGCATCGCCGCGCTGGCAGTCGTGCTCGACGCACTCGCCTCGAACACGGAGGCCGTGGCCTGATGCGTGCCGCGGTCGTGCGGGAGGTCGGCTCGCCGCCGGTGCCGGGCGAGGTCGAGGAGCCGGCGCGCGAGGACGGGACCGCGCTCGTGGAGGTGGAGGCGGCGCCGTTGAACCCGGTGGAGATCCGCGTGGCGGCCGGCAGCCACCCGAGGCGGGCGGAGCCCCCCTACGTCCCGGGTCTCGAAGGCGTCGGCACGGTGCTCGAATCGGTGCAGGTCCCGCCCGGCCGCCGCGTCCGTTTCGAGAGCACCGCTCTGCCGGGCTTCGGCGCCCGCGGCACGCTGGCTGAGCGCGCGGCGGTGCCGGAGGAGTCCCTCGTCACGCTTCCCGACGACGCGGGCGCCGACGTCGCGGCCGCGGTCGGGGTGGTGGGCATAACCGCGCTGCTCGCGCTCGAGCGCGCGGCCGTCACGGGTGGAGAGCGTGTCCTGGTCCTGGGGGCCACCGGCGCCGTCGGGCAGATGGCCGTCCAGCTGGCGAAGCTGATGGGCGCCGGCCGCGTGGTGGCGGCCGGGCGGAGTGCCGACACCCTGGAGCGGGTCCGCGAGCTCGGCGCGGACGAGGTCGTGCGGCTGGACGGTGGCGGCCAGCTCGCCGAGGCCTTCGAGCGCGCGGCCGGCGGCCCGCTCGACGTCGTGATCGATTCCCTGTGGGGCGAGCCGGCGATGGCGGCTTTGCAGGCGATCGCGACCGAGGGCCGCCTCGTCAACGTGGGGCAGTCCGCCGGGACCGACGTCCGCCTCCCGCTCGAGGTGGTCCGCAACCGCCAGGGGGCGATCCATGCGATCTCGTCCGGCTGGACCGAGCTCGACCGGAAGGCCGACGCGTATCGGGCCGTGGTGGACCACGCCGTCGCGGGCCGCCTCACCGTGGACCGGGAGGTCGTGCCGCTCGCCGACGTGGCGGCCGCGTGGGAGCGGCAGGCGACGTCGCCGGGGAAGAAGCTCGTGATCTCGCTGACGCAGTGAACCTGGTCGGCCGCCCCGTTCCGCGTCGCGAGGACGAGCGCATCCTGCGCGGCAGGACGCGGTACCTGGACGACATCGACCCGCCCGGAGCGGCGCACGTCGCGTTCGTGCGCAGCCCATTCGCGCACGCCCGAATCGCCTCCGTCGCGGTGCCCGATGACCTCGACGGCGTCTTCGCCGTGATCACCGCCGCCGACCTGGAGCGGGTGGGCGATCTGCCCGTGCAGGGAATCGAGGGCGGCGAGGTGTCGGCCGAGGGCCACCCGGTGCTCGCCCGTGACGAGGTGCGCTACGCGGGGCAGCCGGTGGCGGCGGTCCTGGCGGAGTCGCGCGCGCTCGCCGAGGACGCCGCGGAGCTGGTCGAGGTCGACTACGAGCCGCTCGATCCGGTCCTCGACGCGCGCAGCTCCGAGGTCACGATGAGCCGCTGGCACAAGGTCGCCGGCGACGTGGACGGCGCCTTCGCGTCGGCCGCGCACGTGGTCCGCGCCACGCACGCGCTGGCCCGACTCGCACCGGTGCCGATGGAGCCGCGCGGGGCGATCGCCTCCTACGACCAGGCAGAGGACCAGCTCACGGTGTGGGTGTCCGCCCAGGACAGCCACCGCCAGCTGGCGGGGCTCGCGAAGGTGCTGGACCGGCCCGAGGAGTCGATCCACGTGATCGTCCCGGACGTGGGCGGCGCCTTCGGCAGCAAGGGCGCGCCGGCGCCGGAGACGATGCTGGTCGCGGCCGCGGCGCTCGCCACCGGCCGGACCGTGAAGTGGGCCGAGGACCGCGAGGAGAACTTCGTCGCCTCGTACCAGGGCCGCGGCGTGGAGGCCGACGTCGAGCTGGCGCTCGACGAGGACGGCAGGATGCTCGCTCTGCGCGCGCGCATGTGGGCCGACCTCGGCGGCTACCTGATGCCGACCACGGCGATCCCCACGCACACGACCGCGATGCTCATGTGCGGCGTCTACGACATCCGGGCGGCCGACGTCGAGATAGTGGGTAGGCGGACCAACAAGGTGCCGACCGGCCCCTACCGCGGAGCCGGGCGGCCGGAGGCGGCCTACTTCGTGGAGTGCACGGTCGACGTAGCGGCGCGCGAGCTCGGGATCGACCCGCTCGAGCTGCGTCGCCGGAACCTGATTCGGGACCTCCCGTACGAGACTGCCCTCGGCTGGACCTATGACTCGGGCGACTACGCTCGCTGCCTCGACGCGGCGGTCGAGCTGGTGCGGCCGGAGCGTCACTCGGACGACGAGCGCGTGGTGGGCACCGGCTTCGGCATGTACGTCGAGCGCGCCGGCGGCCAGTTCGAGACGGCCGAGGCGGAGCTGCTCCCGGACGGGCGGGTCCTCGTGCGGAGTGGCTCGTCGCCCCACGGACAGGGCCACGACACGACGTTCGCGCAGCTCGCGGCCGAGCGGCTCGGGGTCGGCATCGACGACGTCGAGCTCCGGTTCGGCGACTCGCGCGAGGTTCCGCGCGGTGTGGGCACCTTCGCGAGCCGCTCCGTCGCGATGGGCGGATCCGCGGTGGTGCAGGCGGTCGGCGCGCTCAAGGAGAAGTGCGATGCGGTGGCGGGCGGACGCAGCATGTCGCTTCGCGAGATCGCGGAGGCGGAGCCGGGGCTCCGTGCGAGCGCGCGCTTCGAGTCCGACCTCGTCTTCTCCTCGGGCGCGTACGGCGCGGTCGTGGAGATCGAACGCGCCACGGGGCGGCTGCGCGTGCTGCGGCTGGCCGCCGTTGACGATGCCGGGACCATCGTCAACCCGCTCTTGGCCGAAGGCCAGGTGATCGGTGGCACCGCCCAGGGCCTGGGCCAGTGCCTCGTGGAGCAGGCGGCCTACGACGAGGAGGGCAACCCCACCTTCGCCTCGTTCGTCGGGTACAGCCTGCTGACCGCCGCGGAGATGCCGCCGGTGGTCACGGCCTTCGTCGAGTCGGCCTCGCCGCTGAACCCGCTGGGTGCGAAGGGGATCGGCGAAGGCGGTTCGATCGGAACGCCAGGCGCCGTGGCCAACGCGGTGGCCGACGCTCTGGGCGGCGTACGGATCGATCCGCCGTTCACCGAGGACAAGCTGTGGAGGGCGCTCCGGTGAAGCCGCCTCCGTTCGCGTACCACGCTCCACAGTCGGTCGAGGAGGCGCTGCCGCTGCTGGCGGAGGAGGCCTCCGTGCTCGCCGGCGGGCAGAGCCTCGTCCCTCTCCTGAACCTGCGGCTCGCCCGGCCGGAGGCCGTCGTCGACCTGGGCGGGGTCGCGGAGCTCGACTACATCGACGCGCGCGAGGGGCCGCTGCGGATCGGCGCGATGACGCGCCAGGCGACGCTCGAGCGCTCCGAGCCCGTGTCGCGCGGGTGGCCGCTCCTGCGCAAGGCCGTGCGGCACGTGGGGCATCCGCAGATCCGGAGCCGAGGCACGGTGGGCGGGTCGGTCGCGCACGCGGATCCCGCGGCCGAGCTCCCGGCCGCGCTGATCGCCCTGGGAGCGCGCTTCCACCTGCGCTCGGCCGGGGGCGAGCGGACGGTCGACGCGTCCGAGTTCTTCCTCGGCCCGCTGTACACGGTGCGGGAGCCCGACGAGCTCCTCGTCGAGATCGAGGTGCCGGAGCAGCCGGACGGCACGGGCAGCGGTTTCGCCGAGCACGCGCGCACGCACGGCGACTTCGCCACGGCCGGCGCCGCGGCGGCGATCTGTCCGAGCCGGGCGCGCATCGCGCTGTTCGGGGCCGGTCCCGTCCCGGCCCGGGCGGAGGCGGCCGAGCGGGCGGTTGCGGAGGGGGCGGCGCCGCGCGAGGCCGCGGCGCTGGCCGCCGAGGAAATCGACGACGAGCACCGGCGCGCCCTCTGCGCCGAGCTCGCGCGCCGGGCGATCGAGGAGGCCATGCGGTGAGGATCGCGGTGGAGATCAACGGGAGCGCCTACGAGGGCGAGGTCGAGCCGCGCACGCTCCTGTCCGACTTCATCCGCCACGGCGCCGGGCTGACCGGGACCAAGGTCGGCTGCGAGCAGGGGGTCTGCGGCGCGTGCACCGTCCAGCTCGACGGCGAGCCCGTGCGTTCGTGCCTGATGCTCGCGGTGCAGGCGAACGGGCGGTCCTTGAGGACCGTCGAGGGCCTGTCGCCGGACGGCGAGTTCCACCCGCTGCAGCGCGCCTTCCACGAGGCGCATGCGCTCCAGTGCGGCTTCTGCACGCCGGGCTTCCTGATGTCGATGGAGGCGTTCCTGCGCGAGCATCCGGACCCGGATGACGAGGAGGTGCGCGAGGCGCTCGCCGGCAACCTGTGCCGCTGCACCGGCTACCTCGGGATCATCGAGGCGGTGGAGCACGCCGCCCGCGAGATGAGGGAGGGACGATGACGCGCATCGGCTTCGCGGGGCTGGGTGCGATGGGCGCCGGCATCGCGCGCCGGCTGCTCGACGCCGGCTACGACGTCGTGGGCTGGAACCGCACGAAGGAGAAGGCGGAGCCCTTGCTGGATGCCGGCATGGGCTGGGCCGACACTCCGCGCGAGCTTGCCGCGTCGGCCGACGTGCTGTTCACGATGCTGACGAACACGGAAGCGCTCGAGGCCGTCGCCGAAGGGCACGACGGAGTGCTGGTCGGATTGCGCGACGGCGCCGTCTGGGCGGACATAAGCACGATCGCGCCGGACGCGAGCATGGCGCTCGCGGAGCGGGTGCGCGAAACGGGCGCGTGGTTCCTCGACTGTCCGGTCTCCGGCAGCCCGGCCACGCTCGCCGCCGGCCAGATGTCGGTGATGGTCGGGGGCGACCGGGCGGCGTTCGAGCGCGTCGAGGAGGTCCTGCATGCGATCGGACCGAAGGTCACCTACATCGGCCCGAACGGCCAGGCGATCCTGACGAAGGTCGCGATCAACCTGGCGCTCGTGGTGTCGGTGACGGCGTTCGCGGAGGGCTTGGCCCTCGTCGAGAAGGCCGGCGTCGACCGGGCGGCGGTGGTGGACGCGGTTCTGAAGAGCGTGATCGCGTCGCCGGTGATCGGCTACCGCGCTCCGCTCCTCGTGGAGGACACCGACGTGTTCGCGGACGTCGAGCTGCAGCAGAAGGACCTGGTGCTGGCGCAGGAGCTGGCGCGGCGGCTCGGGATGGCGGTGCCCACATGCGCCGCGACGACCGAGATGCTGAACGCCGCGCGGAGCTCCCCGCTGGCCGACCGCGACTTCCTCGTGAGCGTGCACGACGCGTACCGGCGGATGGGAGGGATGCAGTGACCGCGGGGCCCTACCGGACCAGGATCGCCGACGTCCCGCTGGAGCGGGGCCTCCGCGAGGACGAGGGCTGGATCGACATGCAGGTCCAGTTCCTGATCGACGAGCGATCGGCCGGCGCCCGCAGCCTGGTCGTGGGGCGCACGGTGCTCCCGCCGGGAGCGCGCCACGAGCGCCACCGGCACCCGAACTGCAACGAGTTCCTGGTCGTGATGAGCGGGCGCGGCGAGATCTACACGAACGAGGGCACCGAGCCGTCCGAGGCAGGCGACGTGATCTTCACGCCGGCGGGCAACTGGCACGGCTTCAACAACACCGGGTCCGAGGACGTCCTCCTGATCTGGGGCTGGGAGGGAGCGGGCTCGCTCGATGCGGCCGGCTACGAGCTGCCGCCGGGGCATGCCGACCCCCGAAGGTAGCCGGCACGCCCCGATCGGAGCAGATCGAGCACTAGCGGATCAGGCCCCACCCCCGAGCCCGAGCTCCGCGAGTATGCGCTGGAGGTCGAGCTGCGACAGCCCGCCGGACAGGTCGCCGATCCCGAGCCGGTTCAGCACGTCCTGCAGCTGCGCGTCGGTCAGGTTCAGGCCGAGCGCCTGCAGCAGCGACTGCAGCTGGGCGAGCGACGTGATGTTGCCGCCGCCGGCCAGCGAGCACAGCAGGTCGCCGAGCAGTCCGTGCCCCGGCTCGCCGGTGATCGTCACCTGCACCGGGTCACGCTTCGTCCGCCCGTACAGGTCCACCACGAGCCCGAGCAGGTCGAGATGCAGCGGCCCGAGGATCAGGTCGAGGATCTGACACGTGCCCTGGTGCGACGCCACTCGCATCGGGGCGCTGGCGCGCGACACGATCGGGTCCTGATCGAGCCGCCTGTTGAGCTTCGCCATCGCGGCCCGGGGGAAGCGAATCTCGGCTTCCGTCAGGGCGCAGAACAGGCGGCCGAGCACTCCGCCACTCCGGCGTGCGAGCACGTCCAGTGAGATGTGCGACGTATCGACGCGAACCCCGAGCAGCGCCAGGTGCACGGGCGCGAGCCGCAGCGCCAAGATGTTGCAGCGCCCGTTCTGCTGCCGCTGGCTGACACGGAACCGCGCCGGCGCCCTGTCTCGAATCACGGTCCCGCCGGAGTTCAGCTTGCCGACGACCACACCATTGGCCACGAGCCCGCTGCCCGTGGCACGGACACTCGTGATCTTGGTAGCCATCGTGAATTTCCCGACCCGTTTCGGCTTTTCTGCGGCCGATGCCGGTGCGGCTACTACAGCTGAGACCGCCACTGCGGTCGCCAACACTGCGAAAACGCGTCTCATTCGGATCCCTTTCTGCCCCTGCCAAGGGGCCTTCCGTGGCGCAATTCGAGTGCCCGAACCTCGACGCCTCAAACAGGGATCCTGGGTCGGCGGGCCTCACGGTGCCCCGCCGAGCTCGCGCCACGAGCGCTTCAGCCCCTACCCGGCGACGTGATCTACACGCCCGCCGGCGGCCGGCAGAGCTTCACGCAGATCCGACGCCTGAACGCTCCGTCCCCCTATCGAGATCTCGCGAAAGCGAGAGCGCGCGAACGCCGCCCGAGGCGGCACCGTCCTGACTTTGCGCCCGTATAGGGCCAAGAGTCAGGACAGTCGACGGCCTGAGGCGGAGGGGACCGGGCACTTGCTTCGCGCGACGCGCGAAAGCGAGTGCGAACTCCCTCGAGATGCGGGCTAGGTGCGCTCCGTCACCAGCGCCAGCTTCCGGACCCGCCCCTCTTCCAGCCATTCGATCCACAGCCGATGGGCGGCGAGCAGCTCGTCCAGCGCCTGGCGGCCGATCTGCGCGCCGATGTTCTCGGCGTCCGCGGTGAACGCGTTCGCCAGCTCCTGCGCCGTCGCGCGGTGTGCGTGGCTGTGGTCCTCCTGCCACGTGACGGCGAGCCCGGCCCTGTCCAGGGCCGTGGCCATCTCGCCGAGCGGGATGGACCAGACCGTGTCGGCGTCTGGCATCGCCGCCCGCTCGGCCGTCGTCAGCGGCGGTCCCTCCTCGAGCGTGAACGCGAGGCGCCCGCCGGGTGGGAGGGCCGCGGCGATCTGGCGCACCAGGGCGTCCTTGTCCTCGAAGGCGAGCATCGTCTCGAGCAGCAGCACGACGTCGAAGGAGCCGGCTGGGAGGGGCGGAATGTGCGCGGTCGCGAAGCGGCACGGCAGACCGTCCGTGCGCGCGGACGCGACGGCGACTGCGCTCGCGCTGGCATCCACGCCCAGGTAGTCGCAGCCCAGCTCCCGTGTCAGGAAGCGCCCCGGCCCGCCGGCGCCGCAGCACAGGTCCAGCACCGAGACCCCGGCGCTGATGCCGGCCTGCTCCGCGAGGCCCCGGATCTCGCCGGCGGTCATGAAGCTCTCCTGCCCGACGAACTCGCCGGGGGCGTACGCCGAGGCGCGTGCGCCGTGCAGCGCCCGGTCGAACCTCGCGCGGTCGTCCTGCCTCACGGCCGCGAGCCGAACGCGGTGAGGAAGCGGTCACGGAACGCGGCCATCGGCCAGACCGGCGCCTCCGGGCTTGGCAACACGCCGTCCTCCCAGCTCCACCCGGCGATCTGGTCCATCACCTTCGGGTCGTGGGCGATGACCGAGATGGGCACGTCGTGGCTGGCGCCCTCGCCGGTGACGACCGTCGCGGGCTGATGGTCGCCCAAGACGACGAGGACGAGGTCCTCGTCGCCGTAGCGCTGCACGAACGAGAAGAGCGTTCTCAGCGAGTACTCGATCGAGTGCGTGTAGGCGGCGCGGGCCCGCTCGGAATCGCCGAAGAGCGCGGCCCGCGTGGACTGCTCCGCCGGAAGGCGGTCGAAGATCGAGCCGTCGCCGACGTCGTCCCAGGAGATGAACCGGGGAATGCGCGTCCACGGCGCGTGGCTCGAGATGAGGTCGACCTCGGCGAAGAGCGGCGGCCGCTGCCGCTTGCCGAGCTCGCGACGTTGAAGGGCCAGCAGGGTGTACTGGTCGGGCATCGGTGCCACGGCGAAGTTCGGGCCGCGGTAGCCGAAGTTGCGGCGATCGTAGACCCGGTCGTAGTGGTAGAAGGTGGAGCCCTCCGGCCACGCCCGGCGGTTCCCCGGCATGGCGCCGACAGCCCGCCACCCGGCTCGCTTGAACGCCCGGGTGAGCGTGAGGTGGCCTCTCTCGACGAGCTGGTCGTACCTCCGCTGGCCGTCGACCCGGACCCCGGCCTGGAGGGTGGAATGCGCCAGCCAGCTGAGGCCGCCGAAGGTCGGCGACGTGAGGAACGCGCTGCGCGAGGAGAAGCCGGCGGCCTTCAGCTGTCCGGAGCCCCGCTCCAGCACGGTGCGGACGCGGGGCGAGATGGACGCGTCCTGGAGCGCGACCCTCCCGTAGCTCTCGATGAACACCAGCAGGACGTCCTTGCCCCGCAGGCCTGTCAGCAGCCGGTTGCCGGGACTGGCGCCGAAGCGGTCGTGGGCGAGCTCGCGGGCGAACGCCTCGCGATCGGCCAGGGCGGCCCGCACGGCCTGCACCTCGTCGACGGCCAGCGCGGCGGCGCTCGAGGACGCGACCGGCGCGTCGACGACGCGGAGTGCTACCCAGACCACGCCCAGCGCCGCCGCCGCCCGGAGTGCCCACACACGGTGACCGGCCGCGACCCGCGTCACACGCAGCAGCGCCAGGACCGGAAGGGCGAGGAGCGCGAGGACGACCACGGCCCCGACCGCGACGACGACGTTCGCGCTCGACGTGCCGATCGCGTGGCGCAGCGTCTCGATGCCGATCCCGAGGTAGCTCGAGTCGTCGAGCGGCTTGAACGGCCGGTCGAACGCCGTGAAGAACCCGATGTCGAGGACCTTCACGACCACGAGCGCGCTCAGGACCACTCCCGCGACCACGGCCAGCACGCGGCGCGGCGTGGCCGGGAGCAGGGCGGCCACGGCGACGACGACGAGGAGCTCGACGGGGAGCCGCAGGAACGCGCCGAGGTTGAGGTGGGTCGGCTGGTTCGGCGCCACGAGGGCGGCCCAGACCAGCAGCAGGGCGAGGACCGTGAGCGCCACGGCGAAGCCGGTGGGGAGCGAGCCGCGCTGGGCCTGTGCCGCGTGCCGGCGGCGCCACAGCCACCACACGCACTCGCCCATCGACGCCGCGAGCAGCGCGAGCGCGGCGGCGAGGAGCGCCTGCGTGAGCGCCAGGGGCAGGACCCCGGCCGCCGCGACGGTCAGCACGACCCCCTGTGTCGCCGCGACGACCTTGCGCCAGCGGCGCGGGGGCAGCGGCGCTCGCATCCACGGCAGCAGCCACTCGCCGGCGAGGAAGAGGTAGCGGGCGGCGCCGATCGCGAGCACCCACACGCCGCACGCGGGGGCGACGTAGACGCTGAGGGCGAGGATCAGGAACGCGTCGACCTCGCCGTCGAAGCGCGCCCCCAGCGCGGTCGCCATCCCGGTGCGCCGCGCCACCCATCCGTCGACCGCGTCGAGTACGAGCGCGACGACCGCGAGCGTCACGAGCAAGGCGACCGGCGTGTCGTGCGTGAGCGAGTCCGCGGCCAGCGCGGCGACGCCGACGACCAGCGTGGCCCGGGCGAGCGTCACCCAGGACGCCGGCGCCAGCCGCTCACCGGGACGGTCCACGAGGACGCGTGCCAGCGCCGTCGCCATGGTCACGGCGCTGGCGCTGCCGACGATCCAGCCCTCCGCGCCGAGCCCGGTGGTCCCGGCCAGGACGTTCAGCAGCAGCAGCTGAGCGATCAGCCCAGCGGCCGGACCCGTCTGGGTGACTCGCTTCGTCCTCATTCGTCCCGGAACCGCGGTGAGAGCGCGTAGCGCAGCAGCACGACGTCGCCGAGCTGGCGCACCTCGGCGAGCGTCGCGCGCCGGTCCGCGTTCCACGGGAAGTGTCCGTCGCTCACGAAGCGCGGGGCATTCGAGTCGCCGACGAAGAAGGGCGCCACGACGAGGTGCAGCTCGTCGACGAGGTCGTCGGCCAGGAACTGCGTGTGCACGATGCCGCCGCCCTCGACCATGAGCCGTGCCACGCCGCGGTCGCCGAGGTCCTCGGTGAGCCAGCGCATGCGCACGCGCCGGCCGCCGTCCACGATCGTCGCGGCGGGCCCGAGCCGTGCGCGGGCGTCGGCCACGCGTGGGCTCGGCGTGTAGACGAGCTTCTCGGCCTCGCCGGCGGTGAAGAAGTTCGAGCGCGCGTCGAG
>Ga0081538_10000680_pt1 | contig 37368 bp, 36 predicted proteins | sample TabmetS5T2R1_FD_71022 | JGI IMG/M metagenome (GOLD analysis project Ga0081538, IMG submission 71022) | Tabebuia heterophylla rhizosphere microbial communities from the University of Puerto Rico - S5T2R1 | ecosystem: Host-associated > Plants > Roots > Rhizosphere ...
GCCGGCGTGCTCGTGCTCCTCGCTCGCGGCCCCCTGCCGCGCCTGCGCCCGCCCGAGGCGCTCGGGCTCGCGGCCCTCGCGGCCACCGGGCTCGTCCTCTTCAACCTGTTCGTGATCGAGGGGGTGCGCGAGACGGATCCGGCGACCGTCGGGGTGATCGTCGGTTGTGTTCCCGTGGTGCTTGCCGTGGCCGGCCCGCTGCTCGCGGGCCGGACCGTGAGCGCCGGCGTGGTGGCGGCAGCGGTAGTTGTGGCGCTGGGTGCGGCCGGCGTGCAGTGGGCCGACGGCGGGATCACCGCCGCCGGGCTGCTGCTCGCGCTCGGCGCGCTCGCCTGCGAGGCCTGCTTCTCGCTGCTCGCCGCACCTCATCTGGAGCGGCTTGGGCCGCTCGCGGTGTCGGCGTACGCCTGCCTGTTCGCGGTGCCGATGCTCGCCGCTTGGGGCCTGATCGCGGACGGTCCTTCGCTGACGGTCCCGAGTCCGGAGGAGGCGGCGGCAATCGCCTACCTCGGCGTGGCCGTCACCTCGGTCGGATTCGTGGCGTGGTACACCGCCGTGGGGCTTCTGGGAATCGATCGGGCCGGGCTTTTCTCCGGCGTGCTACCGGTCAGCGCCCTGGTGTGCTCGGCGGCGCTGGGAGTCGCGGGCGTCACGCCCGAGCGGTTCGCCGCCGTCGCCGTGGTCGCGGCCGGGATCACGCTCGGGATGCGGGCGGGCGGGCCCGAAAGAGCTCCCGCGCCTGCGACGGCGTGACATTCCGGTGATCCACTCCGCGGCCGTCATCCGAACAAGGAGGTAAGCGACCCTGTAACACGAAGGAAGCCGAAATGTGGGACAAGAATGAGCTCGATCGGGCGGTGGCGCAACGCGACGCTCTGTTCGCTCTTGCAGACGCCACGGCCGAGTTTCTATCTCGGTCGTCCGTCGCGGCCGGAGAGATGCTGCGAAGCCAGGCGGTCCGCTGCCTCCACGCCCCCGAGGCCGAGCTGACCTCGCTCGCCCGCCGAGAGCACGAGCATCAGGCTGTCAGGCAAGCCGCTTAGCCTGCCCGAGCTCGCCGCGGCGCTGCGTGCCGCCGACCGTCCTATCCTCAGCCGAATGCTGCTCGACTCCATCGAGTGGCTCGGTCACTCGGGCTTTCGCATCCGGGTGGGAAGGGCCGTCGTCTATATCGATCCGTACCGCGTGCCCGACGGATCGCCGCCGGCGGACCTGATCCTGATCACCCACGGCCACTACGACCACTTCTCGCCCCAGGACATCGAGCGCCTCTCCGTGAGGGGCACCTGGCTGGTCGGTCCCGCCGCCGTCGCGGAGCGTGTGAGCGGCCGGGTGCACTCGATCGCCCCCGGTGAGACGCTTGTCGACGAGCTCGTACGCGGCGTGTACGTGAGCGGGGTGGCGGCCTACAACACCTCGAAGCGCGACGGCGACGGGAACCCCTTCCACCCACCCGAGGCCGGCTGGGTGGGATATGAGGTGAACGTCCGCGGGGAGCGGCTTTACCACTCCGGCGACACCGACGTGATCCCCGAGATGGACAGCGTCACGGGCGTGGATGTGGCGCTGCTGCCGGTGAGCGGCGTGTACGTTATGACCGCGCATGAGGCCGCCGAGGCAGCCCGGCGCATTCAGCCCCGCATAGCCGTTCCGATGCATTGGGGCGAGAACATCGGTACTGAGGAAGATGCTCGCAACTTCGCCGAGCGCGCCCCGGTGGAGGTGCGGATCATGAGCAAGCAGGAGAGCTGAGCCGGATGGACGCCGACCGCCAGCGCGCGGCGCTCAGGGAGATAGCCGCCGACGATCCCGAGCTCGCCGCGCGGCTGATCCTGATGTCACTGCCCGCGACCGCGTCACGGATTCCCGGCGACCTGGTTTACGACCTCGAGGTCGAAGGGCTCGGCGTGCGCCGCATCTCGGTCGCCGACGGGCGAGCCAGCGTGGAGCAGTCGCCGGACGGCGCCGGAGAGACCGACTTCCGCATCCGGACGGACCCGCGCACCCTGGTCGACCTGGTGACGGGCGCGCTCGGGCCGGTCCGGCTGATGCTCGGCCGCCGCCTGCGCATTCAGGGCAAGCGCCGACGTGTCCGGCGGCTCAGGGAGATGTCATCCGGGGGAGTGGATCTCGCGCAGGTAGTGGATGCCGGCGGAACGCTCGACCCGGACGTCCTGTACCGCTGCCTTCCGTATCTCGTCGACCCGGACTGGACCCGGGGCCACGACTTCACCGTCCGCTACCAGGTGACCGGACAGGGCGGGGGCGAGTGGTACGTGAGCGCCCGCGACGGCGAGCGGCTGGAGGTGACTCGCGAGCGCCCGAAGGATCGTGAGGTCGCCGGAACCGCGCGCGTCTCGTTCGACGGCTACCAGCGAATGGCCGCCGGCAAGGTGAGTCCGTCCAGGGCGATGGAGACCCAGCTGACCGTCGTCGACGGCCAGATCCACCCGGTGACCGTGCTCGGCCGCTGGATCGACCGCTCGCAGGGCGGCGACGAGGTCGAGATGAAGCGCGAGGAGGTCCAGCGCCGGCAGCAGGCCTGGCGCGCGAGGCTCTATGAGGCCGACGGAGCGGATCCCGGCCGGCGCGATAACGGCCTGCTCGACTATCGCCAGCTCTACGCGCTCTGGGAGCGCCAGAACTGGAAGTCGAACGAGATCGACTTCACGGTCGATCGCGAGCAGTGGGTGGTCACCCCGCGCGAGGCGCAGGAGAGCACGATCTGGACCCTCGGCTCGTTCTACGTCGGCGAGGAGCGCGTGACCGCGGACCTGGCGCCGTTCCTCGCGGCCGCGCCGAGCGGCGAGATCGAGCTCTTCCTGGCGACCCAGCTTGTCGACGAGGCGCGCCACGCCGCGTTCTTCGACCGCTTCGGGGCCGAGGTCATGTGCCTCGCCGCCGATGACCTGCGCGGGCGCATGCGGGAGGTCGAGCGGATCCTGCTGCCGCCCTGGCGCGAGGTGTTCGACGACGGCCTGCGCGACGTCGCGAGGCGGATCGAGGCAAGGCCCGACGACTTCGACCTGTTCGTCGAGGGGATCGCGACCTACCACATGGTGGTCGAGGGCTTCCTGGCGGTCACCGGACAGACGCTGATTCGCGACTACATGCTCGAGCACTCGCTCTACCCCGGCTTCTGCGAGGGCTTCGGCCTGGTGGAACGCGACGAGCACCGCCACCTTGCCTTCGGGGTCCGCTTCCTGCGCGACGCGATCGACGCGGACCCGCGCCACCGCGACACGGTCGAGCGGGTGGTGATGAAGCTGGCCCCGCGGGCGGCCTACGTGTTCGCGCCCCCGTACGTCACTGATCCAAGCGACTACGTCTCGTACGGCTATACCTCACGCCAGATCTACGGCCTCGCCTACCGCACGCTGAGGCGGAGGATGAGGGTGCTGGGCATCGAGATCCCGCCGCCCGAGGAGTTCATGCCGGGCCCGATCGACGAGGGCGACTCAGCGGAGCGCGCGGGTGCGGTCGCGGCGGCGGGGCCTCAGCGCGGTGCCGAGGGTGAGCACGCCGAGCCCAATAGCGGCGAGCGCCGCGATCTCGAGACCAGTCCAGGGTAAGGAGCCGCCGCCAACTCGGTCGCCGCCCGTCGGCTCCCCGGCGCGGGCGGCCTTGACGCCGGCGACAGTCCGGGACTCGGTCGCGCCCGAGGACGTCGCGGCGCCGGCCGGCTCGTCGACGGCCGGATAGGGAGCCCATTCCCGCTCGGGCGCCTCCTCTTGCCAGTGCGGTGCCGCCCCGCGCTCCTTCCGCGCCGCCTCGGCCACGGCGCCGCCGCCGTGCGGGCTCGGCTCCGTCACCTCCGACGTGCCCGACCGTGCGGGGGCTAGTGCGCCGCCTCCGGGCCCCTGGCGGAGGGGCTCGGCAAGCGCACCGCCGGAGCCCGTGCCGGGCGCCGCCGATGCCGGCGCAGCGAGCGCGAGCAGCGCGGGAACGATGAGCAGAGGGCGTGGGAGGGCCACGTCGCCCGCCTGTTCGGCGAGGGCGACGCCAGTCCTTGCACCTGCACGAAACCGTGCCGGGGCCGTATGCTGCTCGCGCCTTGCGAAGCACGCGCGCCCTCCGCCTGTTGGCGTGGGGCGCGGTGGCGGTCGGAGTCGCCACGCCGCTGGTCCGGCATCGCCTGAAGCTCCCGGCGCCGGCGGTGTCGGCGCTGACGTGGCCGGCCCCCGCCGCGCTCGCACTCGCCACTCCCCGCACGCCCTTGCGCGACGCGGGCATCTACGCCCTGCAGATGTGGGCGTACTTCGCGCACTACGACATGCCCGACGACGACCCCGAGGCCCTCATGCGGCGGCTGAGGGTCGACTACCCGATCCGGCTGGACCGCGCGCTGGGCCTCGGCCGGTGTCCCACCACGCGGCTGCAGGGAGCGCTCGGCCGCGAGGGCCACGTCGGCGTGCTCGACTACACCCTGTCGGTCGTCCATTGGAGCTGGTTCGGCGTGCCGCACGGGACGCTCCTCTACCTGCTCATCCGTCACCCCGAGAAGTACCCCCGCTCGGCGGTCCTGATGTCTGTCTGCTTCGACCTCGGCTGCATCGTCTACTGGCTGGTGCCCACGGCGCCGCCGTGGTGGGCGGCGAAGCAGGGCCACATGCCGCCGGTACGGCGCATCATGGAGGAGGCGGGCGAGCGCTTCTGGAGACGTCTCTGGGGCCCGCTTTACCATTCTCTGCAAGGCAACCCGTTCGCCGCAATGCCCTCACTCCACTTCGGCACCTCCGTCATGGCAGCCCGGCTGCTCTCCCAAGTAGGCGGCCGGCACGGCGCGCTTGGCTGGGCGTATGCGCTCTCACTCGGCTTCGGGCTCGTCTATCTGGGCGAGCACTACGTGGTCGACCTGATTGCGGGTCTCGTACTCGCGGAGGCGATCTGGCGGCTCGCTCCGCGGCTGGAGCCTGCAGTGCGGCTGGTCGCGGGCGCCGTTCATCGGCTGGAGCCGCGGGTCGGCTGATGGAGGCGGACGAGCGCCGCCTCCTGTATGAGGAGCCTCCCCTCCAAGGTCTCGTGGAGGAGGAGGAGGAGCGCGCCGACGACGAACTCGAGGTGGGGCGCTTCCAGGCCCTGCTCCAGGACCGGCGCAGGATTTTCCTCGGCGTGCTGGCGGTCGTGGTCATCGTGTTCGCGATCTACGTCGTCTTCCCACGGATCGTCGGGACCGAGGAGGCCCTCGACAGGATCGACAACGCCGTCTGGTACTGGATCGTCATCGCGCTCGCCTTCAACATCGCCGCCTTCGCGGCGTATGTGGCGCTCTTCCGCGGGATCCTGTCGGGAAACGTCGACGACGACGTGCGTCGGCGCCTCGACATGCGCGCCTCCTACCTGATCACGATGGCCGGGCTGGCAGCCACGCGCATCTTCTCCGCCGCGGGCGTGGGCGGGGTCGTGCTCACCTACTGGGCGCTGCGCAAGGCGGGAATGCCCCGGCGGCGCTCGGCGTGCCGGATGGTCGCGTTCATCGTCCTGACGTACTTCGTCTACCTGGCCGCGGTGATCATCTTCGGGATCCTCCTGCGCACCCACGTGCTGCCGGGGGACGCTCCGCTCGCCGGCACGATCGTGCCGGCGGCGGTGGCCGCGGCCGTGATTGGAGCGTTCCTCCTCATCGCCCTGATCCCGCGGGACGTCGAGCGCAGGATCTATCAGTTCGGACGGGGCTACAGGCACACGCGCTACCTCCTGCGTCTCGCCAAGGGCCCGGCCACGATCGCGACCGGTACGCGAACGGCGATCTCCTATGTGCGCAGCCCGCGGCGCGGCGTGCTCGCGGTGGGCGGCGCCGTGGGCTTCTGGGCGGCCAACATCGGGGTCCTGTGGGCGTCGTTCGAGGCCTTCGGAGGCGACGTGCCCATCGCGGTCCTCGTGCAGGGCTTCTTCGTCGGGATGGCCGCCAACCTCATTCCATCGCCCGCGGGCGGCGTGGGATCCGTGGACGCTGGCATGATCGGCGCGTTCGTGCTGTTCGACATCCCGAGCTCGGTCGTCTTCCCGGCGGTGCTCACCTACCGCGTGATCGCCTTCTGGCTGCCGATCCCGCCGGGCATCGTGGCTTTCTTCCAGCTGCGCCGCACGGTGGCGAGGTGGGAGCACGAGCGTAACCAGAAGGCCGCTCGCGCGTCTATACTTCAGAAAGTAAAGTGAGGGTGATGAGTACGGAGATTCGGGACATCGAGAATGTCGTCATCGTTGGCAGCGGGCCCGCCGGTTACACGGCGGCGCTCTACACGTCGCGCGCGGATCTCGATCCGCTGATGATCGAGGGCTTCGCGTGGGGCGGCCTGCTCCAGCAGACCACCGACGTCGAGAACTACCCGGGCTACCCCGACGGCGTGCTCGGCCCCGAGATGATGCAGGACTTCCGCAATCAGGCCGGGCGCTTCGGAGCGCGGTTCATCACCGACGACGCGACGAAGATCGACCTGGCCCGCGAGCCCGGCGGCCTGCACGTCGTGCACGTCGGCGATCAGGAAATCCGCGCCCGCGCGGTGATCCTGGCGATGGGCGCCGAGCCGAAGAAGCTCGGAGTGCCGGGCGAGGACGAGCTGGCCGCCCGCGGCGTCTCCTACTGCGCCACCTGTGACGCGGCCTTCTTCCGCGGCGCCCACACGATCGTGGTCGGCGGCGGTGACACCGCGATGGAGGACGCGACGTTCCTGGCGAAGTTCGCCGACAAGGTGATGGTCGTGCACCGCCGCGACGAGTTCCGCGCCTCGGCGATCATGCTCCAGCGCGCGAAGGACTCCGAGAACATCGAGCTGCTCACCCCGTACGTGGTGGATCGCTTCGAGCCCGGCGAGAACGGCTCGCTCTCGAAGGCGGTGCTGAGGAACGTGGAGGACGATTCGCAGGAGGAGGTGCCGATCACCGGCGCATTCATCGCGATCGGCCACCGCCCCAACTCTCAGCTCGTCGAGGATCAACTCGACGTCGACCCGAACGGCTACGTCCAGGTGGAGGGCCGCACCACGAAGACGAAGCTGCCGGGCGTGTTCGCGGCCGGCGACCTCACCGACCACGTCTACCGCCAGGCGGTCACCGCCGCGGGCACCGGCTGCATGGCCGCGCTCGACGCGGAGGCCTACCTGCGCGATACCCCGGTGGATGCCGAAGCCCACTGGGCCAGCCGGCCGGACCGAGTCGAGGCCGCGGCCGAGTCCGCAGCGTCCTAGCCCCCCGGCCTGGGTGACCCGTTGAGGGTGGCCGGGGTCTGGACCAACTGGGCGCGCGAGCAGCGCTGCGCGCCGGAGCGGATCGAGCGGCCCCGCGCCGAGGAGGAGCTCGTCCGGGTGGTGGCCGGGGCGCGCCGGGTCAAGGTCGCCGGCTCAGGCCACTCCTTCACCGACATCGCCTGCACCGACGGCGTCATGGTCGACCTCTCGGAGATGAACCGCGTACTCGGGGTCGCGGGCGAGGACGTGACCGTCGAGGCGGGCATCACCCTGCACGAACTCGGCGAGCAGCTAGCCGCGCGCGGTCTCGCGATGGAGAACCAGGGCGACGTCGACCCGCAGACCATCGGCGGCGCGATCTCGACGGCGACCCACGGCACCGGCGGTCTCTTCCCGAACCTCTCGTCCCAGGTGGTCGGCGTGCGGCTCGTTACGGGGGGAGGGGAGGGCCTCGACATCCGCGACGGCGACGAGCTGCGCGCCGCGCGCGTGAGCCTCGGGGCGCTGGGCGCAATCTCGGCGGTCACGCTCCGCTGCGTTCCCGCCTTCACGATCCAGCGGATCGACGAGCCGCGCCCGCTTGACGACGTGCTGCCCCGGCTCGACGAGCTGGTCGACGCGCACGACCACTGGGAGGCATTCACGCTCCCATACACCCGAGCGGCGCTCACCCTCAGCTCCATGCGGACGAATCGCGAACCGCAGCCGCGGCCGCGGGCGAGCGTGTTCCTCCGCGACGTACTCCTCGAAAACGCCGCCCTCGACGCCGGTTGTCGGCTCGGCAGGCGCTTTCCCTCCACGATCCCCGCGGTGAACAGGCGCTTCGCCGCGCTGATGAGCCGCGCGGAGCATCTGGACGCGAGCCACCGGGTCTACGCGAATACGCGCCTGGTGCGCTTCACGGAGATGGAGTACGGGATCCCGCGCGAGAATGCCGCCGAAGCGCTCGAGCGCGTGCTGGCGATGATCGAGCGGCGCCGGCTCCAGGTGGGCTTCCCGATCGAGCTGCGCGTGACCGCGCCCGACGACGCCCTGCTCTCGACCGCATACGGTCGCGCGACCGCCTACATCGCGGTCCACCAGTACCACGGCATGGAGTTCGAGACCTACTTCCGCGCCGTGGAGGACATCATGGAGGACTACGGCGGCCGGCCGCACTGGGGCAAGCGCCACTACCAGTCCGCCGCCACCCTTGCGCCCCTCTATCCGGAGTGGGAGCGCTTCCAGGAGGTGCGGCGGCGCCTCGACCCAGAGGGGCGCTTCGAGAACGACTACACCCGGCGGGTGCTCGGCCCGCTTGCTGGCTGACCGTCAGGCGCAGTCCGGCAGGCGCCGGTCCAGCGTCACGACGCGGCCGTCGAGCATCCGCACCGTCGCCCGCACGCGCCCGCCGTCGACCAGCGCGGCGAACGGCCGGCGTCCGTCGCTCGTCCGGGTACGGGCGCGGAACGTGACCTTCTGAATCGCCGGTCCCCTCGCTCTCACCCGGCAGCCGGTCACCCGCAGGCGCACGGCCGGGGGTGTGCGGCAGCCGCTGCCCACGCAGACGCGGAGAGCCCGGAGGCGCCGGGATAGCTCCGACCGAACGGGCGCGTAGGCCGGATCGTCGTGAACGCTGCGGAGCTCGTGCGGGTCGCGCTCCAGATCGTAGAGCTCGCGCTCGCCCGTCACGTACTCCGCGTACAGGTAGCGGTATGTGCGCAGCGCCTGGAAGGCAGTGACCGTGAACCCTTCCGCCCCCTCGATCAGCAGGTCGCGGCCCCACTCAAGGCGGGGGTCCGCGAGCAGCGGGAGGAGCGAGCTGCCGTCCTGCGGCTTGGTGGCCGCTGCGTCGGCCGCATCGAGGATGGTCGGCGCAAGGTCGGCGTTCGTCACCAGCTGGCGGCGCTCCGCGCCGACCGGCACCCCCGGGCCCCGCATGATCAGCGGCACGCGGATCGAGGGTTCGTACACGAGCATTTTCTCGCTGGGCATCCGGTGCTCGCCGTGGAAGAAGCCGTTGTCGGAGGTGAAGACGACGAGCGTGTTCTCGAGCTCGCCCTCCTCCCGCAGGGCGTCCGTGATCGACACCACGGCCTCGTCCACCGCCAGCAGCGACTCGAGGCGCTGGCGGTAGTTCTCCTCGATCGCCTCCGCTTTCTGGACCCCGATCGGAGGGAGCGTGCGCAGGTAGGCGGGCTTGTCCGACACGTCTGCCTCGTTGAAGGAGGCGCGGACGCCCGGCGGGAGCGGCTCGTAGGCGAAGCGGTCGCCGTGACGCGGCGCGGGCACGGGCGTCGCCAGGCCCGCCGGGTCGTCGAGCTCGCGCGGACCGCCGCTGTGCGGCGCGAGGAAGCCGACGGACAGGAAGAACGGCCGGTCGCCCGTGGCCGCACGTCCGATCAGGTCGATCGCCCGGCGGGCGTAGAGGTCCGTCGAGTAGTCCGACGGATAGCTGCGCAGCGCTCCGTTCTCGTTCAGCAGCGTGCCGTAGAACTCGTATGTGAACGGGTCCACGGACCCGTGCCAGTCGTCCCATCCCGGCGGTACGTGGTAGGGCCCGCGGTCCTGGCCGTAGCGGTTTAGGAACTTGCCCACGTGCATGGTTCGGTAGCCGGCCCGCCGGAGCCACACCGGCAGCGTCTCCCTTCGGTCCAAGCGGCCGTAGCCACCCGTCGGCAGGCGGTTGCCCAACACGCCGTGGTTGTGCGCGTACTGGCCGGTGAGAAAGGTCGCGCGCGATGGGCAGCAGAGCGCGAACGACACGAAGCTGCGGGTGAACGTCGTGCCCCGCTCCGCAAGCGTCCGGCGCACCCCCGGCATGACCCGCATGGACTCGAGCGTCTGGTCGTCTGTCATCAGCACGACGACGTTCGGGCGCTCGTCGGGTTCCTGTGCGGGGCCGGAGCCTGTGCCGCAACCGGCCGCAAGGACTGCTGCGAGTCCGATTACAAGCGGGCCGAGGCCGCCGCGCGCCATCTCACCGGCATGCGCGCACGCGGCGGTCAAGCGTGAGGCGGCGTCCGTCGCGAATCTCCGCGCGGACTCGCAGGCGGAACGGTCGTCCCCGCCGCAGGCGGGCATGCGGGATGAGGCGCGTGAGCGGCGGGGGACTCACGCGCGCCACGCGGCGGCGACCGACGAGCACGTCGGCGCTCACCACTTGCTTCCTCTCGGGCCCGCCTACGTACACCCTCAGGTCGCCCGGGACGCAGCGGGTCGGGCGCGGCCGGACATGCAGCTTGATCCGCGGGGCCTCCGAGCAGGACGAGCCCGCGCACCGCTTCAGGGTGCGGAGGCTGGCCCTCAGGTCCCTCTGGGCCTTCGCGTACCGGTCGGCGCCGTCCCTGCTCGCGAGCTCGAACGGGTCCTTCAGCAGGTCGTAGAGCTCGTACTCGCCGGTCGTGTTGTGCTCGACGTAGAGGTAGCGGTAGTTGCGGATCCCGCGGTAGGCGGGCACGCCGTTGGCGCCGTTCCCATTCTCGATCAGGATGTCGCGGCCCCACTCCTCCCCGGGGTCGGCCAGCAGCGGCAGCAGCGAGCGGCCGTCCTGTACGCGGCCGGGGAACACGTCGGTCTCGTCGAGGATCGTGGCCGGCACGTCGACGTTGGCCACCAGCCGGTTGTCCACGCGGCCGTGCGGTACGCCGGGCCCGCGCATGATCAGCGGCACGCGGATCGAGGGCTCGTAGGGCAGCACCTTCTCGGCGAGCGCGCGGTGCTCGCCGTGCATGAATCCGTTGTCCGCCGTGTAGACGATCAGCGTGTTCTCGAGCTCGCCGGTGTTCGCCAGCACGTTGAACACGTGAGCCACCGCCTCGTCCACGCTGAGCAGGCTCTCGAGCTCCTGCCGCCAGTTCTCCTCGATCGCCGCCTCCTTGTCGGGGCTGAAGCGGGGCCTGTCGGCGACCACCTGGGGCTTGTCGTACATGCTCTTCTCGTCGAAGTTGGGGAACTTCGGCATGCTCGCCCCGGCGAACGCGTCGCGGTGGCGCGGGGCGGGGGAGGGTGTGCCGATCCAGGTCGGGTCGTCGGGGTCGCGCGGCCCGCCCCGGTGCGGCGCCGTGAACCAGAGGTTGAGGAAGAAGGGCTGGTCGCCCGGGGCGGCGTCCTCGATGAGCTCGCCGGCGCGCCGGGCGAGGAAGTCGGTCTGGTACTCGCCGGGATGGTCCAGGTCCGGATAGGACTCGATGTCGCCGTCCTCGTTCACCTTCCACGAGCTGTAGTTGAAGGCGTTCGCGTGGGGCATCCCGTGCCAGTCGCTCCAGCCCGGCGGGACGCCCGAATTCGCGTTGTAGCCGTTCAGGTAGCGACCCACGTGCATCGTCCGGTAGCCGGCCTGCTGGAGCCAGACGGGCAGCGAATTGGCGCCGTCGAACGCCGCGTAGCCGCCGAACGGCCCGCCGTTGTGGAGCACACCGTGGTTGTGGGCGTACTGCCCGGTCAGGTGCGTGGAACGCGAGGGACAGCAGAGCGGGAAGCTCGAGATGGCCTGGTCGAAGCGCGTCCCCTGGGCCGCGAGAAGCCCATTCACCTGCGCCATGTAGGGCAGGGAGGCCTGCGTCTGGTCGTCCGTCATGAGTACGACCACGTTCGGCCGCGCCGCGGCCGGGGAGGCGGCGAAGAGCAGCACAAGAGCGGTCAGCACGACGAGACGGGCCATGGGGACCGGAACACGAGCGGGGGCGATCGGTTGCGCGGATCGGCTTACAGCTCGCAGCGGCCTTCGCCGCGATATGTGGGCACCTCGTCGACGATCTCGTCGCCGCTCACGAGGTAGAGGCTCTCGAATCGCTCGCACAGCTCTCCAGCCTTCGCGTGGCGGAGATACACCCTGTCTCCGACGCGGAGGCTAGCGGCAGCGGCCCCGATGACGGGCGTCTGCACCTCTCCGGCGCCCTCGAGCGGATCGAGCCGCAGGCCCTCCGGCAGTTGCGGCTGCGGCAGCCGGTCGCGATTCGCGGCGCCGGACGCAAGGTACCCGCCGCCAAGCAACGTGGCCACGCCTGCGCTCGGGCGGCGCACCACGGGCATGGCGAACATCGCGGCCGGGGTCAGCCGGAAGTCCTTGTAGCGGTCGAAGAGCGTGGGGGCGAAGAAGCCCGAGCCGGCCGTGACCTCGGTGACGACCTCCTCGCGGCGCGTCGTGTGGATGCTCCCCGTGCCGCCGCCGTTGACGATCGGGGCGGGGGCAATCTGGCGCACCGCCGCCACCACTGCCGCGCGGCGCTCGGCGATCTCGGCGGCGGACAGGCGCTTCACCAGCCGGATGAACGGCTCCTGCAGGCGCTTCCCCAGCGGCCGATCGCCGACGCCCGCGATGTGCGCCTCGTAGCCCATGAGCGCGGCGAGCTCAAACCCCGGCCGAGCGGCGATCTCGCGCGCCAGGGCCTGCGCCTGCTCGGGCGAACGCAGCGGGGAGCGCTTGGCCCCGATCTTGACGCGGCCGCCGAGGGGCCACCAGCCCACGTCGAGCTCGATGCAGACGCGGACCGGATGCGCCCGCCCATGCGTGGCCGCCTCAATGTAGTCGAGGTGCTCGGTCGAGTCCACCATCAGGATCGGCCGGCGCTCCGACTCGAGCCGGCCGAGCTCGGCCAGCGCGCCGCGGGCGGCGGTGGGGTATGCGAGCAGGAGGTCCTCGAAGCCGTGGCCGTGGAGCCACAGGCTCTCTGGCAGCGTGAAGGTCATCAGCCCGCGGAAGGACGCCTCGTGCTCCAGGATCGCCGCGAGCAGCGCCCTGCAGCGCACCGACTTGCTCGCCACCCGGATCGGGGTGCCTGCGGCCCTGTCGCGCATCTCCCGCGCGTTCGACCACATCGCGTCGAGGTCGACGAACGCGAACGGGGCGTCGACAGCGGAGAAGATCGATTCGAGCTCCTCGTAGCTGCGCACACGCGCGCGACTGACGGGCTCGACTGCGGTCGCGGCCATGGCGGCGAAGTATCGCGAGTAGCGTGCGGCCGTGGCCGAATCCACGATCACGGCACCTCCGCGGGTGCCGCCGGTGATCCTCGTGCTCGGGGCGATCTCCTCCGTCCAGGTGGGCGCTGCGCTCGCCAAGACGCTCTTCGACGAGATCGGCGCGAGCGGGACCGTCTTCGTGCGGGTGCTGTTCGCCGCGCTGGTGCTGGTGCTCGTGTGGCGCCCTCAGGTGTCGGGGCTCCGCCGCGGCGACCTCTGGCTGGCAGCGCTATTCGGCCTCACGCTCGCGGCGATGAACCTCGCCTTCTACTCGGCGCTTGACCGGATCCCGCTCGGCATCACGGTCACGCTCGAGTTCGTCGGCCCCCTCGGGGTGGCGGTCGCCGGCTCGCGCGGAGCGCTCGACCTGCTCTGGGTCGCGCTGGCCGCGGCCGGGATCCTGCTGCTGTCGGACTTCGGCTCCGCCGACCTCGACGGCCTCGGGGTTGCTCTGGCGCTGCTCGCGGGCGGCTTCTGGGCCGCGTACATACTGCTGAGCGCGCGCGTGGGCCGGGTGTTTCCCGGGGGCAGCGGTCTGGCGCTCGCGATGGTCGTCGCCGCCGGACTGCTGCTACCGGTGGGGGTCGGCGACGCGGGCGCCGACCTGCTCGTGCCCTGGATCCTCGCCGCCGGGGCCGCAGTGGCGCTCCTCTCCTCGGCGATTCCCTACTCGCTCGAGCTGGAGGCTCTCAGACGCATGCCGCCCGGCGTGTTCGGCGTGCTGATGAGCCTGGAGCCGGCGGTGGCGGCACTGGCGGGGTACGTCGTACTCGGCGAGGACCTCGTGCCGCGGGAGCTGGTGGCCATCCTGTTGGTGGTGGCGGCGAGCGCGGGCGCGGCGAGCGGCGGAAAGATCGCGCCGCGGGACGCGTGACTCTGGGCGGTCGTCCGGGCCCCGCTGACACCGAACGTCCCGGGTTGTGTCGTATAGGGACCCTTCCGGGACGTTCGCGCGCCTTCGCCCCGGGCGACTCCGCCGCTCAGCCGACCGGCGCCGGTTCCCAGAGGACGCGGCCGCCCTTGGCCGGTACCAGCGCGAGCCCGCGCCGGGCCACCCGTTCGTCCTCGACCTCGGCGGGGCGGATGCGGCCGGCGAGCGCGATCACCCGCAGCACCGTCTTCATCTCGAAGACGGCGAAGGCTCCGCCGAGGCACCGCCTCGTTCCGCCGCCGAAGGGGATCCAGCCGTAGGTGGTCGCGGGATGTTCGAGGAAGCGCTCGGGTCGGAACGCCTCGGGTTCGGGATAGAGATCCGGTCTGCGGTGCACCAGGTGCACACAGGGCGCGACCCGCACGCCGGCGGGGAACTCGCGGTCGCCGACCCTGAACGGGCGGGCGAGATGGCGTATCGCGAAGGTGATGACCGTGCGGACCCGAAGCGTCTCCTTCGCGACGGCGTCGACGTAGTCGTCCCCATCCTCGGCCGCTTCGGCCCGCAGGCGCTCGAAGCTCGCCGGATGACGAGCAAGGCGCTCGAACGCCCAGGCGAGCGCGGCCGCGGTCGTCTCGTGACCGGCCACGAGCAGCGTCATGAGCTCGTCGCGCAGCTGGTCGTCTCGCATCGGCCGGCCGTCCTCGTCGCGGGCCTGTAGCAGCAGGGACAGGATGTCCTCACGCTCCGGCGTGTCCGGAGCTGCGCGCCGGCGGTGGATCTCGTCGAGCAGCAGGGCGTCCACGGCCCTCATCGTCGGGGCGTGGCGGCGCCAGGCAGCGACCGTCGGTCCGCCGGGATCGAGCAATAGCAGCGCCAGGATGCGGTATGGCTTCGTGATCGAGGCGAGGAGGCGCCCAAGCGCGGCCTCGAGCCGCGCCAAGCGAGCGGGCTCCTCCACGCCGAAGACCGCGCGCATGATCACCTCAAGTGTGATCGCTCGCATGGTGGGCGCAACCGCGAACGGCCTGTCCACGGGCCAGTCGGCCGTCCGCCGCTCGGTCACCCCCGCGATCAGGTCGCCATAGCGCCGCATCCGCTCACCGTGGAACGGCGGCAGCATGAGCTTGCGCTCGCGCAGGTGCTCGGCTCCGTCGATCACGAGAAGGGAGCCGGGCCCCAGGGCCGCGCTCAGCAGAGCGTTTGCCTCGCCTGAGCGGAGCACTTCCGGATCGCCGGTGAACACCTCGCGCACGGCGTCCGGGTCGGCCAGCATCACCATCGGCGGCATTCCGGCCAGACGGAGCGTGAAGGAGTCGCCGTACCTGCGCCCGCACCCCTCGAGCATGCCAAGCGGGTTCCGTACCCACTCGAGCGTCTGGGCGAGGGGCGCGTGCGGGGGGCCCGGCGGGAGCTCGGTGAGCGGCGGCGCCGCTGCCTTCATGGCCCGGCCAGGGTCCCACCGCGAAGCCGGTCCGGCAACAACGTGCCGTCCGGCACTTCAACCCTGCTCAGCGCAAGTAGATCGGGTTCGACAGGATCCAGGTGCGCTCGCGGCCGCGGGCGTGGCGATAGGCCTCCACCCGGTAGGCGCCCGGCTCCTCGACCACGTGGTCGAGCGTCGTGCCATCGCCGCCGGCGATCTCACGGCCGTCGCGCAGCAGGCGCAGGCGGGCGGGCTGGGGCACCCGCGCGTGCAGGCTGCGGCGGCCGGCCGGCGCCTCCGCTCCCATCGGCAGGTCGTCGGCCTCGAAGGCGAAGCCGCGTGCGGGGGCGAGCGCGTCGACGGCGATGTAGCAGCGGCCCTCCCGCAGCGCGTCGTAGACCTGCTCGCGGTCGTGCTCGAGCTCGCGCCTGGGGTCGTTCTCGCAGAGCACGTGGGTGCGGATCTGGCGGAACGAGCGGCGGTAGGACATCACGCGGAGCGGCACGAACGGGCCGAGCCTCTTGCCGAACTGATGCGCGTCGAGGCCCCCGATCGCGACCACGCGGCGGGTGCGGCAGAGCTCGTCCCAGCCGCGCATGTTGCGCTCGGGAGGGTGGGCGAGCGCGCGGCTGGGCATGGTCACGAACCGCGCGATCTCGGCGATGCTGGCGGCCCGCTCGGCGGTGTCGTTGACAAAGCTCCACAGCTCGATCCCGTGCAGCGCGTCGCAGTCAAGCGCCTCGAACGGCATCCCCGGCGCACGCTCGAAGCGGGGCGAGCCCTCCGAGAAGGGGTGGGCGGCGAAGCCGAAGCCGCCCGCATCGCGGACCGCCCGGCAGATGCCGGCTCCATCGAGTCCCTTGTGGTCGATCGGCTCGTCGAGGCCGAAGGCGAGGTAGTGGTTGCGCCTGCGCGGCGAAACCTCCTCCCCGACCAGCACGAGAACGTCGCCGTACCAGCCCTCCTCGCCGCGCTCCTGGGCCTCGAGCGTGTCGTGGTCCGTGAGCAGGACCACGTCCGCCCGCGCCCGCCGGGCGGCCCGGGCGATCTCGGGGACGGTGCCCGTTCCGTCCGAGTAGAGCGAGTGCAGGTGAACGACGCAGGCCAGATCGTGCATGCAAGTAGTGTCTAAGACCGTGACACGTTCCACGCTCGAAGTGGGCGGCGAGTCCTACGAGATCTTCCGTATCGACGCGCTCCAGGACCGGTACGACGTCGCCCGGCTGCCGTACTCGCTCAAGGTTCTGCTGGAGAACCTGCTCCGTAACGGGGAGGATGCGGGAGCGGAGGCGGTGGCGACCTGGGTGGCTGCCGACGAGCCGTCCCGGGAGATCGCCTTCACGCCCGCGCGGGTCCTCATGCAGGACTTCACCGGCGTGCCGGCGATTGTCGACCTCGCCGCGATGCGCGACGCGATGGAAGAGCTCGGCGGCGACCCCAGGCGCATCAACCCGCTGGTGCCGGTCGAGCTCGTGATCGATCACTCGATCCAGGTGGACGTGTTCGCCGAACGGCTTGCCTTCCAGCGGAACGCCGAGCTCGAGTTCGAGCGCAACCGCGAGCGCTACGCGTTTCTGCGCTGGGGTCAGACCGCGTTCGACAACTTCAGGGTCGTGCCGCCGAACACCGGCATCTGCCATCAGGTGAACCTCGAGTACCTGGCGCGCGTGGTGGAGACCCGCGACGGCCAGGCCTTTACCGACACGCTCGTCGGCACCGACTCGCACACCACGATGATCAACGGGCTGGGAGTCCTCGGCTGGGGCGTGGGCGGCATAGAGGCCGAGGCGGCGATGCTCGGCCAACCGGTGTCGATGCTGATACCGCAGGTCGTCGGCTTCAAGCTCACCGGCGAGCTGCCCGAGGGCTCGACCGCAACCGACCTCGTGCTCACTGTCACGCAGATGCTGCGTGAGCGCGGTGTGGTGGGCAAGTTCGTCGAGTTCTTCGGCGAGGGGCTCGCGAAGCTGCCGCTGGCGGACCGGGCCACGATCGGCAACATGGCCCCGGAGATGGGCGCGACCTGCGCGATCTTCCCGGTCGACGCGGAGACGCTCCGCTACCTCGAGTTCTCGGGCCGTCCGGCCGAGCGCGTGGAGCTCGTGGAGGCCTACTGTCGCGAGCAGGGGCTGTTCCACGAGCCGGACTCGGAGGAGGCCACCTACTCGGACACGCTTGGGCTCGACCTCGGCGACGTGGAGCCGTCGCTTGCGGGGCCCAAGCGCCCGCAGGACCGCGTCGCGCTCACGGACGCGGCGGCGGACTTCCGGGCCGAGTTGACGGAGCTGACGGGCGACGGCGGCAACGGCCCCCTCGCCGGCTACGACGAGGCGGCCGCCGAGTCCTTTCCCGCGAGCGATCCCCCGACCGGGAACGGCGGCGGCACGGCTGCCGCGCCCGGGCACGAGCACGCCGGCACGGCCGTCGCCGAGCGCCGCGAGGGGCTCGACCATGGCGCCGTGGTGATCGCCGCGATCACGAGCTGCACGAACACATCCAACCCCTCGGTGATGCTCGGCGCGGGCCTCCTCGCCAAGAAGGCCGTCGAGGCGGGGCTCGCCCGCAGGCCGTGGGTCAAGACCTCGCTCGCCCCGGGCTCCAAGGTCGTGACCGACTACCTCAAGCGGGCGGGACTGATCGAGCCCTTGTCGCAGCTCGGATTCGACCTCGTCGGCTACGGCTGCACCACCTGCATCGGCAACTCGGGCCCGCTGCCGGAGAAGATCTCGCGCGAGATCCAGGAGCGCGACCTGGTCGTGGCCTCGGTTCTGTCCGGCAACCGCAACTTCGAAGGGCGGATCCACCCCGAGGTGAGGATGAACTACCTCGCCTCGCCGCCACTGTGCGTGGCCTACGCGCTGGCCGGCCGAATGGACGTGGACATCGTCAGCGAGCCGCTCCAGGGCGACGTCCACCTGCGCGACATCTGGCCTTCTCAGGGCGAGGTGAGCGAGGCGATCGAGCGGGCGATCGAGTCCGACATGTTCCGCAAGAGCTACGGGGAGGTCTTCGACGGCGACGAGAACTGGAACGCGCTCGAACTCCCCGAGGGCGACCGCTACGCCTGGGATCCCGACTCGACCTACGTGAAGCGTCCGCCCTACTTCGAGGGCATGCCGACGGAGGCGCCGGGCTTCGCCCCGATCCGCGGAGCCCGGGCGATCGTGATGCTGGGCGACAGCGTCACAACGGATCACATCTCTCCCGCCGGCGCGATCAAGAAGGACTCACCGGCCGGCAGCTACCTGCTCGAGCGCGGCGTCGAGCAGCGTGACTTCAACTCCTACGGCTCGCGCCGCGGCAACCACGAGGTGATGATGCGCGGGACGTTCGGCAACATCCGCCTGCGCAACAAGCTGGCCCCAGGCACCGAGGGCGGCTTCACCCGCAAGGACGGTGAGGTCACGACAATCTACGAGGCGGCAATGGAGTACGCCGAGGAGGGCGTCCCGCTCTGCGTGCTCGCCGGCAAGGAGTACGGGTCGGGCTCCTCCCGCGACTGGGCCGCCAAGGGGCCGCGCCTCCTCGGCGTGCGCTTCGCAATCGCGGAGTCGTACGAGCGGATCCACCGCTCCAACCTGGTCGGAATGGGGGTCCTGCCGCTCCAGTTCCCCGATGGCGAGTCGGTCGAGTCACTCGGGCTGACCGGCGAGGAGACGTTCGACCTGGCGCCGCTCGAAGAGGGCGCGAGGACACTCCGCGTAAAGGCCGGCGACGTCGAGTTCGACGCGCGCGTCCGGATCGACACGCCCAACGAGTGGCAGTACTACCGGCACGGCGGGATCCTCCACTACGTGCTACGTCAGCTTGTCGGGCGCTAGCCGCCTCGTCCACCACGACCTCTGCTTCGGCTGTGGTCACGCGAACCTCTTCGGGCTGCAGCTCGAAGTGGAGCCCCGTCCCGGGGACGGTGTGGAGGGGCGTTTCTTCGTGAAGCAGGATCACCAGGGGCCGAAGGGATACGCGCACGGCGGGGTGTTGGCCGCTGCTCTCGACGAGGCTATGGCGTTGCTTCTCCAGGCCCAGGGCACCCACGCGCTTACCGCACGCCTGGAGGTCGACCTGCTCGCGCCCGCGCCGGTGGGAACTTTCGTTCGCGTCGAGGCGGGCGTCGAGGAGTCGGACGAGAGCACCCTGCGGCTGCGCGCCGCCGCCTCGAGCGAGGACGGCCACGAGCTCGCGGTTGCGCTTGGGGTGTTCGTGCGGACCGACGGGCGATGACAGCCCGCCCGCTTGACAATTGATAGATCAATCAATAAACTGCTCGACATGAGCCCAAGGACCGCCGTCAAGCCAGAGAGCCGCGCCAGCTCGGACGAGCGGCGCGAGCAGGTGATCGAAGCAGCCGTGAAGGAGTTCGCGGCGCACGGGTTCCATGCCGCCAGCACCGGCGCGATCGCCAAGCGCGCGGGCATCTCGCAGCCCTACATCTACGCGCTCTTCCCCAACAAGCACGAGCTGTTTCTCGCCACCCACGGCCGAGTGGTGCAGCGGATCCGCGACGCGTTCGCCGAGGCGGCCCGCGGCGTGGACGGCCCGGAGGAACGGCTCGACCGGATGGGCGAGGCCTACCTCCGCCTGCTCGAGGACCGGGACGAGATCCTGGCGCAGATGCAGGCGCACGCCGCCGCGGGGGATCCGGCCCTGCGTGACTCCGTGCGGAAGGAGTTCATGCAGCTGATGGACGACGTGCAGCGGATCAGCGGCGCCCCTCGAGAGCGGGTGCTCGACTTCTTCGCGAAGGGAATGCTCCTGAACGTCGCCGCGGCGCTCGACCTGCCCCGGGAGTACTGCTCGCTGGGGCCGGCCTGACCGCCCCTCTTTTTTTTCGACCGAGCTTGATAGATCAATCAATAAGGAGATGAGAACAATGCAGAGCCGGCGCAGCCTCTGGACCCTCGCGATCGTCTCGGTCGCGCTCTTCATGGTCACGCTCGACAACCTGGTCGTCACAAATGCGCTCGTGAGCATCCGGGAGGACCTCGGCGCTTCTCTCGAGGAGCTCGAGTGGACCGTGAACGCCTACACGCTGAGCTTCGCTGTCTTCCTCCTCACCGCGGCCGCGCTTGGCGACCGGCTGGGCCGGCGAGCGGTGTTCGCGGCCGGGCTGGGCGTGTTCACCGTCGCATCCGCCGCCGCGGCGCTCGCACCGAGCACCGACGCCCTGATCGCCTCCCGCGCGATCCAAGGGCTCGGCGCGGCCGTGATCACCCCGCTGTCGCTCACCCTGCTCAGCGAGGCCTTTCCCGCCGAGCGGCGCGGCCTCGCACTCGGCATCTGGTCGGGCGTATCCGGGCTGGGCGTTGCGTTGGGACCCGTCGTCGGCGGCGCGGTCGTCGAGGGCTTCTCGTGGCAGTGGATCTTCTGGCTGAACGTGCCGATCGGCCTGGCGCTGGCGCCGGCAGCGCTGTCTCTGCTCACCGAAAGCCGAGGGCCGAGCCGGAGCCTCGACGTGCCCGGCGTGTCGCTCGCCAGTGCCGGCCTGCTCGGCGTGGTCTTCGGGATCGTGCGGGCGCAGGCGCTCGGCTGGACGAGTACGACCGTGATGGCATCGATCGGGGTCGGGGCGGCGCTGCTCGCCGCATTCGTCGCCTGGGAGCTGCGCGCGAAGGCCCCGATGCTCCCGATGCGCTTCTTCAAGAACCGCGCATTTGCTGCCACCAGCGGCGTGTCGCTTGCGATGTTCTTCGGGGCGTTCGGGTCGATCTTCCTGCTCGCCCAGTTCTTCCAGGTGGCCCAAGGCTACTCGCCGCTCGAGGCGGGGATCCGGACGCTGCCGTGGACGGCGATGCCGATCTTCGTGGCGCCCATTGCCGGCGTGCTGTCGGACCGCATCGGCAGCCGGCCGCTGATGGCCGCGGGACTGGCCCTGCAGGCGGTCGGACTCGGGTGGCTCGCGCTCGTGAGCGAGCCCGACGTCGCGTACGGCGTGCTCGTGCCCGCGTTCGTGATGGCCGGCGCCGGGATGGCGCTCGTATTCGCCCCGGCGGCCAACGCCGTGCTCGGCGCCGTCCGGCCGAGCGAGGCCGGCCAGGCGTCGGGGGCCATGAACACGATCCGAGAGATCGGCGGAGTGCTCGGGGTGGCGGTCCTGGCCTCGGTGTTCACCCACGTCGGCGGCATGAGCTCACCCGCCGACTACGTCGACGGCCTGGTGCCGGCGGTGTGGGTCGGGGCCGCCGTGCTGGCGGCGGGCGCGCTGGTTGCGCTGCTCGTGCCGGGCAAGGGGGCGGTCGCGGCGGACCCGGCGTACGACGGGCAGGTGAGAGAGGCGGTGGCCGCGTAAGCGGCCCCGTAAGCGGCCCCGCTTCGCCACCCCTCAGCGAGCCGCGGAGGGCGCCTGCTCGGACTGCTTGGCCGTGACGACCGTGACGGGCAGGCCGAACTTCTCCACTCGATGGGGTAGGTCCCGGCGGAGCCAGTGCGAGACGCGCGCCGGAAGCGTGGAGATGATGATCTCGTCGTAGCTGCCCTCCTCGAGCGCCTGCTCCACGGCCGCGAACGGGTCCGTGTCGCCGATGATCCCCTCGACGTGTCCGTCGGCGGCCTCCTCCAGGAGCGGGAGGGCGAGCTCGAGGGTGGCGGCCGTCTCCTCGGTGTCCGGGTCCCAGTAGGGGCGCGGCACCAGCAGGGTGAAGGCGCAGCTGGACCGCTCTGCCCGGGCGCGAACCGCCTCGAGCAGCCGCGGCGTCGCCGCCGTTCGATGAGCTACGACCAGCACGCGGGTGGGCGTCATGCCGGTGCTGATTTTCGCACCGCTCACCGACGCGCGGGGGCCGCTGGGCGCCACCGGCCTCGCCTATTCTGGGTCAGGTGCACGGGCGATCGCTCCTGCCGTTGGCGCTTGTCGTTCTTCTGGCGGTCGGCGGGTGCGATTCGGGCTCGGAGGAGGACCGGGCCGAGCGGTCGGGCACGTCCACCTCGCGCGAGCGGCCTCCGGCTCCGGACCGGGCCCTGGTCGAGCGACTCGGGCGGGGCGGCAACGTGATCCTCTTCCGGCATGCGGCGACTGACGCCTCGGCGACCGACATGACGGGCGATCCCCGGGACTGCTCGCGGCAGCGCAACCTGGACGCGAGGGGACGGCGCCAGTCACGCGAAATCGGGCGCGCCTTCCGGCGGCTCGGCATCCCGGTCGGGCCGGTGCTCGCCAGCCCGTTCTGCCGAACCCGGGACACCGCCCGCCTCGCCTTCGGCCGCGTACGGGCGTCGAGCTCCCTGCTGTCCGCCGACTTCTTCCCCGACCAGGGCGCCGGCGCGCGGCAGGCAGGCAGGCTTCGACGACTGCTCGAGGAGCGCCCAAGCCGAGGCACGAACACCGTTCTCGTCTCCCACGCCTTCGCCATTGACGACGCCACCGGCGTGAGCCTGGCCGAGGGCGAGGCCGTCGTCGTCGCCCCCGGCCGGGGGCGACGCGGATTCGAGGTCGTCGGGCGGGTCAGGGCCGAGCAGTGGCCGCGCCTCGAAGCCGGCGGCGCGTCTGCTTCTTCGGACCAAGAACCTCGCCGAACGTCCCGCGTTGCCGCCCATAGGCCGTAGTCCGGGACGTTCGCGCGCTTGGGGGCGAGCGCTAGCAGCGCGAGCGCTTCACGGTGCCCGGCCCCGGCTCGACCCAGATCGGGCTCGAGACGCTGTCGATCAGCGCGCCGCGCATCAACTGCAGCCGCCAGCGGCCGCTGCCGTTGCCCTCGAAGCGATGCGTGAAGCGATCGCTCGTGACCGGCACCCTCGCGACAGTCGCCCCGTCCTTCACCACGAGCAGCTCGCGGCCGGCCCCGCCGAGCACGCGTGCCCTGAAGCGCGCTCCGCGGGCGCGAATCACGTCGCCGACGATCGCCCGCCGCCCGCCGCCGTGGGGGCGCGCCGTGAACCGCAGGTCGGGACCGGCGTTGCCGGTGACCTTGACGTAGGTGTGGCGCTCCTGGACACCGCACGCGATGCCGCGCTCCGATAGCTCCCTGGCATGGACGACCGTCGTGGCCATCCCAATCGGCGCCTGCGTGATCGAGGTCGTGCGTCCGGCGTTGTGCGAGTCGCTCGAGCCCACTGCGGCGATTCGGTGGCCGAGTCCGAGCAGGCGCTCGTATTCTGCGATCGCCGTGACCGTGAAGGGATTCGGCGAGGTGCCGAACTCGGACGGACCGGTGGCGATCTCGTAGGCGTCGACCCGCGAGAAATCGGTCTCCTCCTCTGAGTACTCCCAGAAGCAACCGCGGCAGAATGCCGCCGCCGCCGGGGTGACCGGCGGGAAGATCGTCGGGTGGTTGATCTGCGTCCAGCCGCCGAAGCGATGGATCTCCCGGAACAGCTCGCGCGGGTCGCGGTCGTCGCGCAGCCGCCGCAGCGAGCCGTCCTCGGCGCGTTCGTAGATCGGTCCCTCGCGGTAGTCCACGAAGCGAGCGCTGGCGTGGTTGTTCGCGTGTCCGCGGTAGGTGATCACCTCGCCGCTGCGGACGATCAGCTTGCCGGGGTGTAGCCGCTGGTGGCGGCCGATCTCCCCCCAGGCGCTGCCCGAGACGTAGTCGGAGAGCGTGATGAAGTCGAGTCCGGCGCCCTGCTCCGACAGCGGCCGGAACGCGTAGCCGAAGACCTCCGTCATCGTCGCGTCGCCGTAGGCGGAGTGCTCGGCGTGCACGTGCATGTCGCCCGCGTACCAGCCGGGCCTCCGGACCGCGGGCCGGGGGTCGTAGCGGGCCGGCCGGTAGGGCTCGTCGGCGAAGGCGGGGTCGTCGGCGAGGTCGACCTCCACCCGCCAAGCGACCCTTCCATCCGCGTCGCCCTCCGACTGCGGAATCACGGCCGCCACGCCGAGCTCCGCCGCCCACAGACCGGGCCGGACGGGGCCCGGCAGGAATGCCCGAGTCGTCTTGCCGGGTGGGTCGATGCGGGGCCGCGCGGTGTACTCGGCCTCGGTGGAGAACCCCTCGGCCGAGACGGTCACGTCGGGATGACTCGAGCCGCCCCAGCCGCGAAACTCATCCTCGCCCCACAGTTCCGACCCTCCCCGGCGCGGCTCGTACAACCCCAGATCAAGTGTGTGGTTGCTCGCGCCGGACTCCGGCCGGTCGAAGCAGTACTTCACGCGGATGGCGGTCGTCCCGCGCGGCACGTGGAAGGGAACCATCACGAAGCTCTTCGCGAGCTCCGTGCCGAACTCGCCGATGATCGCCCGGTCCGGCTCTATGGGCCGGCCGGGGCACGATGCAGGCGGGGCCGCAGCGGCCGGCGCGGCGGTCGCCAGGCAGGCGGCGGCCACCAGAACGGAGAGGGCCTTCCCACGCACGCGCGCGAGTGTAAGCGGTGCGGGGAGCGCATGGCGCGGGTACAACTTCTCCGATGCCCGAGAACCTGACCCGCCAGATCCTGCGCGAGCGGCTCGTCGACGGCGAGCTCACGCCCGGCGAGGCGATCTCGCTGAGGCTCGATCAGACGCTGCTCCAGGACGCCACCGGGACGATGGCGCTGATGCAGTTCGAGCAGCTGGAGGTGCCGCGGGTGCGGGTCGAGCGGGCGGTGCAGTACGTGGATCACAACGTGATCCAGCTCGACTTCAAGAACCCCGACGACCACCGCATGCTGCAGGCGCTGTGCCGTCGCTACGGGATCGACTACTCCCGTCCGGGGAACGGCATCTGCCACTACGTGCACATCGAGCGCTACGCGAAGCCGGGCGGGATCCTGGTGGGCGCCGACTCCCATACCACCACGAGCGGCGCGCTCGGGATGATCGCGATCGGCGCCGGCGGCCTCGACGTCGCCGTGGCGATGGCGGGCCACCCCTACGAGATCGCCTGTCCCGAGGTCGTCGAAGTCCGGCTCGACGGGACGCTGCAGCGGCCCTGGGTGCAGGCAAAGGACGTGATCCTGGAGCTGCTCCGGCGGCTGAGCGTCCGCGGGGGCAAGAACAAGGTGTTCGAGTTCACCGGGCCCGGCACGCGCGACCTGAGCGTGCCCGAACGCGGCACGATCGCGAACATGATCGCGGAGCTTGGCGCCACCGCCGCTGTCTTCCCGCCCGACGAGGCCACGCTCGAATGGCTCCGGCGCCAGCAGCGCGAGGAGGACTTCGCCGAGCTCGGGCCCGAGCCCGCCTGCGGCTACGACGACCGGGTCGAGATCGACCTCGCGGAGCTCGGGCCGCTGGTGGCCAAGCCGCAGAATCCGGACAACGTCGTGCCCGTGGAAGAGGTGGCCGGCACCCCGGTGGAGCAGGTCTGCATCGGCTCCTCCGTGAACTCGGCCTACGTCGATCTGGCCCTGCCGGGCGCGATCCTCGCGGATCGCGACGGGCAGCTGGTCCACGAGCGGGTGACCGCCACGGCGACGCCGGGCTCGCGCCAGATCCTGGTTGCGATCGCCGAGTCCGGCGTCTACCGCCAGCTCGTCGAGGGCGGCGTGCGCATGCTCGAGCCCGTCTGCGGCCCGTGCGTGGGGATGGGCCAGGCGCCTCCCTCGGGCGCCAACTCCCTGCGCACCTTCAACCGCAACTTCCCGGGCCGCTCCGGGACCCCCGAGGACTCCGTCTACCTCTGCTCGCCGGCCGTGGCGGCGGTATCGATGCTCCGCGGCGATATAAGCGATCCGCGCGAGTACGGCGATCCGCCCGCGCTCCTCGAGATGCCGACGCTGCAGCCGTACGTCGGCGACCGGCATATCTTCCCCCCGGCGCCCGCAGACGAGGCCGACGAGATCGAGATTCCGCGCGGCCCGAACATCAAGACTCCGCCCGAGCACACGCCCCTCGAGGAGGAGCTTTCGGCGCGCATCGCGACGATCCAGCCCGACAACATCTCGACCGGCGACCTGGCGCCCGACGGCGTGATCGTCATGAGCTACCGCTCGAACATCCCCGCGATCGCTGAGTTCACCTTCCAGCACCGCGACCCCGAGTTCCGCAAGCGCATGCAGGAGTGGGGCGCGGGCTTCATCGTCGGCGGCCACAACTACGGTCAGGGCTCGTCGCGCGAGCACGCCGCCCTGGCACCGCTTCAGCTCGGCGTGAGGGCCGTGTTCGCCAAGTCGTTTGCGCGGATCCACCGCCGCAACCTGGTGGCCCAGGGCATCCTCGCGCTCACGTTCGAGGACGAATCGGACTACGAGCGGGCGAAGGTGGGGGAGACCTGGACGCTCCCGAACGTGAGGCAGGAGCTTCGAGACGGCGCAGACGCGATCGCCGTGCGAATCGAGGAGTCGGGCGAGGAGTTCACCGTGACGCACGACTTCGCGGCGAAGGAGCGTGAAATCCTTCTGAGCGGTGGCCTCCTCCATTACCTCAAAGAGCAAGCAGCCGCTTGACGTGATCGCGGTGCGCGAGCGCTTCCCCGCGCTCGCCTCGGGTGCCGCCTACCTCGACGGGCCCGGCGGATCCCAGGTGCCCCAGGAGGTGCTCGACGCGGTGGCCGCGTACCTGCGCGGCTCGAATGCCAACCTCGGCGGGGCGTTCGCCACCTCGGCGGCGTCGGACGAGGTGATGGCGAGCGCACGCGCGGCGGCAGCCGACTTCACGGGCGCAGAGCCCGAGGGGATTGCCTTCGGGGCCAACATGACCACGCTCAACTTCCAGCTCGCCCACGCGGTCGCTCGCACGCTCGAGCCGGACGACGAGATAGTGGTAACGCAGCTGGACCACGACGCCAACGTCTCGCCCTGGCTTCTCGTGGCGCGCGATCACGGATTGTCCGTGCGGACGGCGCCCATCCGCACGGACGATGTAACCCTCGACGAGGAGGCGCTAAGCGAGCTGATCGGCGAGCGCACGCGGGTGGTGGCCTTCACGCTCGCCTCGAACGCCGTGGGCTCGATCCCCGACGCCGCACGGATCGCCGCCGCGGCGCACCGGGTCGGGGCGCTCGCATGGGCGGACGGCGTCCACCTGGCCCCGCACCGCCGCCTCCGCGCGCGGGAGTGGGGGATCGACGTGCTGCTGTGCTCCCCGTACAAGTTCTTCGGCCCGCATCTCGGTATCGCCGCCATCCGCCCGGACCTCGCCGAGTCGCTCCCCGCGGACCGGGTGCGGCCGGCGAGCGAGGAGCCGCCGGGCCATCGCTTCGAGACCGGCACGCAGTCACACGAGGCGATCGCCGGCACCGTTGCGGCGATCGGCTACCTCCGCTCGCTCGGCGACGGCGACCTGGACACGGCATTCGAGCGCATTCAGGAGCACGAGACGGCGCTCAGTGAACGGTTTCTCGCAGGCATGCCCGAGAACCTGACGCTCTACGGGATCGCGGGGGCGGAGGGTCGCACCCCGACGTTCTGCTTCAACCTCGCCGGCGAGGAGCCGCGGGCGGTGGCGGCGCGCCTTGGGGAGCGAGACATCTACGTCTGGGACGGCGACTACTACGCGTTCGAGCCGATCCGCGCGCTCGGCCTCGGCGAGGGCGGCGCAGTGCGCGCCGGCTTTCTGCACTACACGACCGAGGACGAGGTCGACCGGCTGCTCGAGGCTGTGGCCGGCTGAGCCGACGCGCGGCGTTGTGAGTCGGGCATCAAGGCGCTAGATGTCGCCGCCGAGCTGGTCCTCGACCGCGCGCACCTTGTCCTCGAGGGTCTGCCCGGGGCGGTCGCGGCGCTCGTCGAGCTTGAGGATCGTGTAGACGCGCGGGATGCCCTGCTCGAACGGCACCGCGTGGAGCTCCGCCACGACGCCGAGGATGTCCTCGGTCGAGCCCTCGAGGGAGGTGCCCATCGCGTGCATCCGATACCTGACGCGCTGCTGCCGCTGAAGCCGTCGCTGGATCTCGGCTATGTACTCGCTCGCGCTCACGCCCGGGCGCCCAAGCGCCAGCACGCTGAGGTCGGCCGTAGCCACGCGGCGAGCATAGCCCTGCTCAGTGCCGGTGGATGCCCAGGAGTGTCAGCGCGGCGACGCCGAGGGCGACCAGGGTGTGCGCTAGATGCTTGGCGGCGTTCCGCATGTCTGTTTTTGCGGACTCCGCGGCGGGATGGATCATTCCGATCTAGACCCGACGACCTGTGATACTCGGGCGCATCGGGACCTTCGCGGTCACCCAAGAACGCTTCAACCAGTGGGACTGGTCGCGTGACATGCGCCAGCAGGACAACTGGGAAGCCCACGCGGCGTTCATCGACGAGCTCACCGAGCAGGGGTTCATCGTCCTCGGCGGGCCGCTCGGCGACGCGCGGAGGGTCCTGTTGATAGTCGAAGCCGACGACGAGCCCTCTATTCGAGAGCGCTTCGCCGCCGATCCCTGGATCGGCACACATCTGCGAATAGAGCGAATCGAGCCGTGGAACGTGCTGATACGCGGCCGGCGGGAGTCGGGACATCTGAATGGCCGCTGACGAGTACGTGCTCGACACCTCGGTGGTGCGCGGCTTCATCGCCGGCGTTCGCGGCACGATCGACGCCGCCGGGTCTCCGGCCGAGGCGTGCGAGCGCATCCGGCCGCGGTTCGCAGACCTCCTGGCCGACCCGGACTGGCTGCCGGCGGCCTACCAGGAGCCGGCGCCGGAGAGCGGGATGGGAGGCGGGATCGGCCAGTGGCTGCTGTATCGGGCCGGAGACGGCTCGCTGTCACTGTTCAGCCTGGTTGTGCCCCCGGCGGCCGAGACGCCCGTGCATGACCACCTCGCGTGGGGGCTGGTCGGCCTCTATCGGGGCACGCAGGACGAGGACATCTACGCGCGCAGCGAGACCGGCCTCGAGCTGGTCGAGCGGCGAGTGCTCGCCCCGGGAGACTTCTACGTCCTCATCCCGCCGCGCGACGACATCCACCGCGTGCGCACCACCTCGTCCGAGACATCGGTGTCGATCCACCTGCTCACCAACGACACCGGCTGCGTCTGGCGGCACGCGTACGACACCTTAACCGGCGAGGCGCGGCCCTTCCGCTCCGGCTACGTGAACGTGGACTGCGACGAGGCGACAGCCCGGCGGACGAGCGGCGCGGCGCGGTAGCGCTCCTCGTGGCGCTCCTCCCAGAGGCCGTCGAGCACCGCCAGCACGTGTCCGGGCCCGATCGCCTCGCCCCACTCGATCGGTCCGCGCGGATGATTCAGGCCGAGGGTGAGCCCGGCGTCGACGTCCTCGGCGGAGCCCACTCCCTCGCCGATCGCGAAATGGGCCTCGTTCACGAGCTGGCAGACGATGCGGCCGAGGACGAGGCCGGGGGAGTCCTCCACCCACTCCGTGAGGAAGCCGAGCGCGGCGAAGAACCGCTCGGCGGCCTCGGCGGCGCTGCCCGGCGTGGTCGGCAGGCGAGTGAGCTCGACGAGTCGCGAGCGGTCGAGCGGCGGCAGGGCGTGGAAGCCCACGGCAGCGGGCTGCCCGCGTGCCGCGAGGCTGGCTGCGGCGCATAGTGCGATCAGCGGCACGCCCTCGGGCCGGGATCCGAGGGCCGGGACGCCGGCGTCCACGACCAGCTCGCCGCCGGCGTCGTCGCGGAGCTCGAAGCCGGCAGCTCGCGCCTTCTCCCGCAGCCCGTCGGCCAAGGCGGTCTTGCCGACGATCGACACGCTCCGGCCGTCGCCGCCACCTGGTGGCGGCGGCGCCGGGTCCTCCGGCCGGTAGGGACCGTCGCCGCCGTACTCGTAGTACCCGCGACCCGACTTCCTGCCGAGGCGGCCGGCGGCCACCATCCGCGCCTGGATCGGATTCGGCTTCCAGCGCGGCTCGCCGAACGAGAGCTCGGTGAACGACTTGGCGACCTCGAAGCCCACGTCGATCCCGACCAGGTCCATCAGCTCGAACGGCCCCATCCGGAAGCCGCCCCCAAGACGGCATATGCGGTCGATCTGGTCGTGCGTCGCCGCTCTCTCCTGCAGCAGCCGTAGCGCCTCCGTCCCGAACGGGCGGCCGCAGCGGTTGACGAGGAACCCCGGCCCGTCGGCCGCGAGGATCACGCGCTTGCCCATCGCCTCACCGGCGGCGACCGCGACCTCGAGGGCGCGTTCGCCCGTCTGGTCGGCGCGGATCACCTCGAGCAGGCCCATCAGGGGCGGCGGATTGAAGAAGTGCATCCCGACCACGTTCTCCGGCCGCGCCGCCGCGCCCGCCAGCGACGTGACCGGAATCGACGACGTGTTGGTGGCGAGCACCGCTTCGGGGGCACAGATCCCCGACAGGCGCTCGAAAAGCTCGCGCTTCAGCTCGGCCCGCTCCGGGGCCGCCTCGATCACCAGATCGCAGGGCGCGAGCTGGTCGAGTGAGCGGACCGGCTGGAGACGCCCGGCCGCATCCTCGCCGACGCGCCCTTTCTCGACCCACCTTGCGAGGCCTTGCCGCACCCGCTCGACGCCGCGATCGAGCGCCTCGGGCACGGGATCGTGCAGGACCGTGCTCATGCCGGCGGCGCAACCGAGCTGTGCGATCCCGGCGCCCATGGTGCCGGCGCCCACAACCCCCAGCCGCTCAGGGACGCTCGTCATATGCTGCCGCCGAACCCCTTGGGCCGGGTATGCGTACACCATTTCGTCCCGCCCGAAGTCGATCGGAGGTCGCTCATGCGCAAGGTGCTCCCATTGGTTCTGCTCGCCGCCCTGGCCGGGACCCTACTCGCCGCCGTACCCGCCCTTTCCAAGCGGAAGAGCGTTGAGGTGGACGACAACTACTTCGTGCGAGAGGGCTCCCCGCCGACGGTCAGGGTCAACCGGGGTGACACCGTCGTGTGGAGGTGGGAGGGCCGGAATCCCCACAACGTGAGGGCCACCCGCGGTCCCGTGCGGTTCAGGTCGCCCGTTAAGAGCTCTGGCACCTACAGGAAGAGGATGACCCGCCGCGGGACCTACAGGATTATCTGCGACGTCCACCCGCCGGACATGCGGATGACCTTGAGGGTGCGGTAGGAGGCACTGCTCAGCGGCCGCGGAACTGCGGCTGGCGCTTCTCGATGAAGGCGTTCATGCCCTCCACGCGGTCCTCGGTGGCCATCGCCAGCTCGTAGAGCCGCCGCTCCTGGTCGAGTCCCGCGGCAAGCGGGGTCTCGTCGGCGGCCAGCACCGCCTGCTTGCCGAGCCGCACGGCGAGCGGCGGCCGGCGCGCAACGACGTCGGCGAGCTCGATTGCGGCCTCCAGCCAGCCGCCGGCGGGGGCCACCCGGTTGACGATCCCCAGGTCGAGGGCCTCCTCGGCCTTGATCCGCCGTCCCGTCAGCACCAGCTCCATCGCGCGCTGCTTGCCCATGACGCGGGCGAGCCGCTGGGTGCCGCCGCCGCCCGGGATGATGCCGAGCAGGATCTCGGGCTGGCCGAACTCGGCGGATTCGGAGGCGACGATCATGTCGCACACGAGCGCCAGCTCGCACCCGCCGCCGAGGGCGTACCCGGACACTGCCGCGATCATCGGGGTGCGAACCGCTGCGAGCCGCGACCAGAAGCCCGCCGTGGGCGAGGTCAGGGTCTCGGCGAAGGTCCGCTCCGCCATCGCCTTGATGTCCGCGCCCGCTGCGAACCACTCGTCGCCGCCGGCGATCACAACGCAACGCACCTCCGGGTCGACGTCCCAACGCTCCACCAGCGCCGCCAGCTCCGTCATCAGCTCCGGGGAGAGGGCGTTTCGCGCCTCGGGTCGGTTGAGGCGGGCGATCCCCACCGCGCCCGAGGTCTCGGCGGTGACCGTTGCCATCAGGCCAGCGCGTTCACGCCGGTGACGGCCCGCGCGATGATCAGCTTCTGTATCTGCGAGGTGCCCTCGTAGAGGGTGGTGACGCGCGCGTCGCGAAGGTAGCGCTCCACGGGATAGTCGTCGACGTAGCCCGAGCCGCCGTGCACCTGGATCGCGGTGTTGGCGCACTTGACCGCGGCCTCGGTCGCGTAGAGCTTGGCGATCGAGGTCTCGGTGGTGTTCGGCCGCTCGGTGTCCTTCAGCCACCCCGCCCGCCACACGAGCGCGCGGGCCGCCTCCGTCTCCACCACCATGTCGGCGATCATCTCCTGCACGAGCTGGAACGAGGCGATCGGGCGGTCGAACTGCTGACGCTCCTTCGCGTATGCGACCGAGGCCTCGACGCATCCCCGGCAGATGCCGACGCAGCCGGCGGCAACGCTGTAGCGGCCGGAGTCGAGCGCGGTCATGGCAATCTTGAAGCCCTCGCCCACCTCGCCCATCAGCTCGCCCTCCACGCCGTCGAGCGACAGCTCGGCCGTGTCGGAGCCGCGGAGCCCGAGCTTGCCGTGGATCTCCTGTGTGGTGAACCCGGGCTGATCGGTGGGCACGAGGAAGCAGGCGAGGCCCTTGTGCTTCTTCTCCGGGTCGGTCTGCGCGAACACGAGCGCCAGCCGCGCGTAGTTGCCGAGCGAGATCCACATCTTGCCGCCGCTGATGCGCCAGGTCCCGTTCACCTTCTCGGCGCGCGTCTTGAGGTTCGCGGCGTCGGAGCCGGTGTCCGGCTCGGTGAGCCCGAAGCAGCCGAGCGCCTCGCCCGAGCAGAGCCGCGGCAGCCACTCCTGCTTCTGCTCCTCGCTCCCCCAGCGAACGATCGAGGAGCACACGAGCGAGGTGACCACCGAGACCACCGTGCGCATGGCGGAGTCGCCGCGCCCGATCTCCTCCACGATCAGCCCGTAGGTGCGGTAGTCGACGGCCCGGCCTCCGTACTCCTCCGGCACGATCGCTCCGAGGAAGCCCATGTCGGCGATCTTCTGGACGAGCTCGGTGTCGAAGCGCTCGTTGCGGTCGTTTTCACGGACGCGCGGGACGATCTCCCGGTCGGTGAAGTCGCGGGCGGTCTCCCGGACCAGCCGCTGTTCGTCTGTCAGCTCGAAGTCGATCATGAGGTGCGGATTTTGCCTGCCGGCCGTTCGCGCTCCGCGGCCTGGAGCGCAGCCTGCTCGTCGGTAAAGCTCTCGAAGCGCACCAGCATCCCGTCCTCGAGCGTCCAGACGGTGTGGAGCACGACCTCGGTGGTCACTCCACTCGCCCGTCCGCGTGCCCGGAAGTGCGATCGCGTGAGCACCCTGTGGTCGTCCAGCTCGCGGATCTGGTCTGCCTCCATGGTGATCGTCTCCCACGGGTCGCGGAAGGCATCCCAGAACCGGCGGACGCCCGCGTGCCCGCGGTACTCGGGCTGGACCCCGGGCCAGGCGGTGACGGGCTGCCAGACAATTCCCGGGTCGATGAGCTCGAGCGTGCCCTCCAGATCGCCCCGGCTCCACGCTTCCATGCCCGCGCGCACCAGGTCGGCATTGCTCTTCACGGTTGCTCCACCACCGCGGCCATCCCCTGCCCGACGCCGATGCACATCGTCGCGACGCCGTAGCGCGCTCCGCGGCGCCGCATCTCCCAGGCGAGCGTGCCGATCAGCCGAGCGCCCGAGCATCCGAGCGGGTGGCCGATCGCGATCGCGCCGCCGTTCACGTTGAGCCGCTCGTGGTCGAAGCCGAGCTCGCGCATCGAGGCGAGCACCTGCGAGGCGAACGCCTCGTTCAGCTCGACCAGGTCGATGTCGTCCGCCTTCAGGCCGGCACGGTCGAGCGCCTTGCGGGTCGCCGGCACCGGCCCGATGCCCATGTAGCCGGGATCGACCCCGGCCGAGCCGCTCGACACCATCCGCACGAGCGGCTCCTTCCCCAGCTCGCGGGCCTTTTCCTCACTCGCGAGGACCACGCAGGCGGCGCCGTCGTTGATCTGCGAGGAGTTGCCGGCGGTGACGGTCCCGCCCTTCCGGAAGACGGGGCGCAGCGAGGCGAGACGTTCGAGCGACGTGTCGGCCCGGGGGCCCTCGTCTGCGTGGATCGTGACCGGATCGCCCTTGGGCTGGGGGGCGTCGACCGTCACGATCTCGTCGTCGAAGCGGCCGGCCTCCGCCGCCGCCACAGCCCGCTGGTGCGACTCGAGGGCGAACGCGTCCTGATCCTCGCGCGACACGCCGTAGCGCTCGGCTACGTTCTCGCCGGTCTCGCCCATGGACTCGGTCGAGTAGCTCTCGGCCATGCGCGGGTTGACGAAGCGCCACCCGATCGTCGTGTCGACCAGCTCGATGTTGCCGCGCGCAAAGCCGCGCTCGGGCTTGAGCGCCGCGAGCGGCGACCGCGACATCGACTCCACGCCGCCGGCGAGCACCAGGTCGGCCTCACCGAGCCGGATCTGGCGCGCCCCCTGGACCACCGCCTCGAGGCCCGAGGCGCAGAGCCGGTTGACCGTAGCGGCGGGGACCTCCACCGGCAGCCCCGCCAGCAGCGCGCCCATTCGCGCCACGTTGCGGTTGTCCTCGCCCGCCTGGTTCGCGCAGCCCATGTAGACCTCGTCCACGTCGGCCGGATCGATCTGGTTGCGCTCGACCGCGGCTTGCAGTACCCGCGCGGCGAGGTCATCCGGGCGAACGCTCGAGAGCACACCGCCGTAGCGCCCGATAGGGGTGCGCAGCGCGTCCATGATCACTGCGTCTGGCATGGAGCGGGAGCGTACACTCGCCGCGTGGACGAGTTCGCCGTCTTCGTCCTGTTCGGCTTCATAGTCGTACTCGGCATCTTCCTCGCCCTCGGCAAGTGGTATCCGGGCTCCGGCGCCGAGCAGGTCCACTGGCGCCCGACCCGCTCGCCCGAGCTGGAGGCCCAGCTCGAGTTGGACGACATCGACCAGATGCTGGAGGCGCAGAACGCCCGCCGCCGCGCGAGCGGCCGGCGGGAGCTGACCGAGGAGGATGTGCGCGCTCAGGTTGCGGAGGACGAGCGCCTGCGCGAGGAGCTCCGCCGCCGCGCCGGGCCGCCGCGCTCCGGATAGGGTGACCCGCCACATGGCGCGCGTGCTGATCGTGGGCTGCGGCTGTCGCGGCCGCGCGCTGGCGCGGCGGCTGGCCGCCGAGGGTTACGCGGTGCGCGGCACGACGCGCGACGCAGCCGGCACGGCGGAGATCGATGCGGCCGGCGCCGAGGCAGTGGTGGCGGATCCCGACAGGCTCGGCACGATCCTTTCCCGGCTTGCGGGAGTGAGCGCGGTCTGCTGGCTGCTCGCGAGCGCCGAGGACGCGCCCGAGCTGCACGGCGCCCGGCTGCGCACCCTGTTGGAGCGGCTGGTGGACACTCCGGTGCGCGGAGTTGTCTACGAGGCGGCAGGGAGCGCCGACGACGCGCTGCTCGCGGACGGCGCGGCGATCGTGCGCGAGGCATCGGCCCGCTGGCGGATTCCCGCGGAGGTCGTGGAGGAGGACCCCTCGTCCCACGCGGACTGGCTGGAAGAGATGACCGCGGCGGTCGGCCGCGTGCTCGGCGACCGCGCCGGGAGAGGAGAATAGGCCGCAAGACGGGTCGCGGGCGATAGCCTTAATCTCGACTGAATTTAGAGGAATTCGAGCAAGGGGAAGCGTCATGGCCGAGTACGCAAAGGACGTCCTGGTGGACACGCAGTGGGTGGAGAACCACCTGAGCGACGACTCCGTCCGGGTCGTCGAGGTCGACGAGAATCCGGCCCTCTACGCGGAGGCCCACATCCCGGGGGCGATCGGCTTCGACTGGAAGAAGGATCTCCAGGACCAGGTCAAGCGCGACTTCCTGGGCCCGGCCGAGTTCGGCGAGCTGTTCGGCAGCCGCGGGATCTCGAACGACCACACCGTCGTGCTGTACGGCGACCGCAACAACTGGTTCGCGGCCTACACGTACTGGTATCTCCTCTACTACGGGCACGACAAGGTCAGGCTCATGAATGGGCCGCGCGAGAAGTGGATCTCGGAGGGTCGCCCGGTCAGCGCCGACGTCCCGAGCTACCAGCCACAGCAGTTCACCGCCGGCGAGGGCGACGACGCGATCCGTGCGCGCCGCGATGAGGTGCTGGCCGCGCTCGACTCGGCGAAGCGGTTGGTGGACGTGCGCTCGCCGCAGGAGTACTCGGGCGAGCTGATCGCGATGGCCGGATACGAGCAGGAGGGCGCCCAGCGGGCGGGTCACATCCCCGGCGCCGCGTCCGTGCCGTGGGCCCAGGCGGTGCAGGAGGACGGCACCTTCAAGTCCGCCGACGACCTGCGCGAGCTCTACGGCGGCAAGGGAGTGATCGACGGCAACCCGGTCATCGCCTACTGCCGAATCGGCGAGCGGTCCGCGCACACATGGTTCGTGCTGCACGAGCTGCTCGGCCACGACGACGTCAAGAACTACGACGGCTCGTGGACCGAGTGGGGCAACCTGGTGGACGTCCCGATCGAGAAGGACGTTTAGAGAAGAGGTCCCAGCCGCTCGAGGAGCGACTGCACGATCCGCGCGGTCGCTCCCCAAACCAGGTGGCCGTTCACCGTGTAGGTGGGCGTCTTGATCGGCACCCCCTTGCGGACCAGGCGCTTCATCCTGTGTCCGCTGACGAGGTCGCGCAGCGAGAACTCGAGCACCTGCGCCACCTCGGCCTCGTGGGGCCTCCACGCGTGCCGGGGTTCGATCACGCCGACGAAGGGGTAGATGCGGTAGCCCGTGACGAACGTGCCCACCGGCGGGAGTGCCCCTGCCAGCTCGACGTCGGCCGGCGCCAGGCCGATCTCCTCGTCGGCCTCGCGCAGAGCGGTCTCGCGAAGGTCCTCCGCCGGGTGGTCCTGGCGCCCGCCCGGAAACGAGATCTCCCCGGCGTGTTGGGGCAGATCCGCCCGTCGCTCCGTGAAGACGGCGATCAGGTCGGGGTAGAGGGGCACCAGCACCGCGGCGTCCTTGGTGCCGGGAGCATCGAGCGCGGCGGCCTCCTCCGGCGTGAGCAGCAGTTCGCGGAACTCGGCAGCTCTCACACGCGTCAACGCGCGGCCGACGCGCGCTCCGCCAGGCCCGGCCAGCTCTCGATCGGTTCAGTCGACCTCACGACGTGCAGGCCGGCGGCCTCGTAGCGCTCGAAGGCGGCATCGGCTTCGTCGGTGTAGTCGACGACACCCGGCACGACGACGGGAGACGTGCAGTCCTCGAGCAGGTAGGTCCGCTCGGCGAGGCGGCGCTCGCGTACGTCGTCGTCCTTGAGCAGATCGTCGATGGTCCAGGCCAGGCAGTGGCTCTTCGCCTGCCCCGCCACGACGACC
>Ga0081538_10000681_pt1 | contig 37321 bp, 29 predicted proteins | sample TabmetS5T2R1_FD_71022 | JGI IMG/M metagenome (GOLD analysis project Ga0081538, IMG submission 71022) | Tabebuia heterophylla rhizosphere microbial communities from the University of Puerto Rico - S5T2R1 | ecosystem: Host-associated > Plants > Roots > Rhizosphere ...
GAACCGGTCGACCTCGTCATGGCGGACAGGCCGCACTGCTAAACCCTCAACCACGCTCTTCGGCACACCAGACTTCTACCAGCCACCCGCGCAAAAAGCCAGTACCGGAGCGTTAGCTCAGGTCAGGCAGCTACCGCATGGACTTTGCCGAGGCCCTGCTTGGCCAGTCAGCATACGGGCCGTATCTGCGTTGCCTATCGGCATCATCCCTTCCATGGGCCGCGCCCACTGTCGCAAGAGCTGGTGGCCGGATGGCTTGGGCTCACCCAAGCCCAACTCAGCCGAATTGAGAACGGCCCGCCGATCCGTGATCTGGATAAACTTATTCACTGGGCACAGACGCTCAGGGTTCCAGCGCAACACCTGTGGTTTGATCTGCCCGGACAGCAGCGGGGCATACCACAGGTAAATGGTGTGGGCAATGGGTTGGTTGTGCCGGATAAGACACTGCTGGTGGTCGAGTGGACGCCCGAGTGCACTGAGTCACTGCTGGAAATGGTCAGTGATGGCGGAATGACAGCAACGCCGGCTCTGGCGGTCCGTCTGGCTCATGAATGGTTGGTGCGGGAGCCACCACAGATTGTTGAGATGCAGGCGGGTAGGCACATTGGTGAGGGGCTGATCCGCAAGGTCAATTGGCGGCTTGAGCAGTTGCAGCATATGGATGATTTTATTGGCGGGTACGACCTTCACAAACTGGTCGAGAGGGAGCTTCGTGCCACCATTTACCTTCTCAAAGAAGCCGCCTACAGGGAAGCGCTGGGCAAGCGTCTGCTCGCGACCATTGCTGAACTGTGTCAGTTGGCTGGGTGGGTGGCAATCGACGCGGGGTTGTCTGCTGCGGCTGAGCGATATTATGTCAGTGGCATTCATGCTGCCCACGCGGCTGATGATACCTCCCTGCCCGGTAATCTCATCAGTTGGCTGAGCTATCTCTACAGCAACGCCGACAATCCAAACGAAGCGGTCCTGCTTGCCCGCACTGCCTACATGGGTGCCGAGCAGCGGGCGTCTGCCACCACGAAGGCGCTTTTTCAACAGCGTATTGGCTGGGCCTATGCCCGCGCCGGTGAGGCGAACCAGACCAAGCGAGCCTTGGGTCAAGCAGATCAGTCTTATGACCAACGTAACCCGGCTGATGATCCGAACTGGGTCTATTGGCTCAGTCGGGATGAGATGGAGGCTATGGCTGCGCGTTGTTATATCGAACTTCGTATGCCTAAGCGGGCGCAGCCGCTACTGTGCAATGCGCTTGATCGTTACGATGAGTCCTTTGCCCGGGAAGTCTCGTTCTACATGAGCTGGTTAGCTGAAAGTTACGTCCAGACCGGTGATATTGATGAGGCGGCCGGGCAAGCCAAGCGGGCGCTTGCGCTCTCGACACGGGTAAACTCCGCGCGAGCAAAAGGGCGGGTCGAGATGCTCCGGCGGCGGCTTCGCCCCTACCAGCACGTGGAAACAGTGCGGGAGTTTGAGGAGCTGTATCGGGAGTTGGAGGAGGGGTAAGGCCGAGAGCCGAAGCAGTCGAATCTCACGCGCATGCAAGAGAGTTAATTTTGTCCAATTACCGCTGACGCTTTACTTTAGGCCGCCCACGGTTCCAGTCCATCAAGCTTGTAGCGAGCCATCGGAAAGAGAAAGCTCGCGTATGACTACATCAGGTATATACAAAGTCCATGTCGCAGACAGCTCGGCGATCCGTTCGTAGGTTAGCGTCGGATCGACCGCTCGGCGTTGCCGGATCAGTTTACCCCGGGGTGTCGTCTCGTCGATATGCGCATACAGGCTCCACCCCACACGGAGACTGCCAGGTTCCCTGGTGCCTGTCCGTAGCGGCACCCATGCGCTGAGCCCCAACCCCCTGATCGTTCGAGCAGGGGACCATGACATTGTTGCAGTCCAAGCAAGACAATCTCACCGATACCCCGGTGATCAGCCACCCCACGAACACCCAGGCTTACTGATTGCGGGTACCATCCCTGTCACGTCGGCGTTAGCGACAGACTTGCCCGGTTTTTCTGTATGAGAGGAAGTAGGCCGGATGGCTGCTGGGCGCCATATTCCACCGCCGTTTCCACCTGCGGTGATAGAACAAGTATGCAAGATTCTGGCTGATGCAGTGACACGCTCCCAGATACCTAACTTGATCGCACCCTTGAAAGTCGCCGAACCTCCCGGTGAAGAGCGCAATACCAAGTGGAAGAGACTGTTCAACGCTGTGGCCGAGCGGCAGAATCGCAACCAGGACGGTAGGGCATTGATACGCCTGGTGATCGAGGTCGCTAATCCGGTTCTGTTCGATTCCGACGCCCAGCTGGAGCAGTTGCGAGCAGCAGTCAATGAGAAGCTGCTGTTATCCGGTTACGAGCTGCGCGCTGATGGAAACGTGCGCCGGGCTGTAACAGCCGTGACAATCGGTGAAGCGCAACGGCGGGCAGATGATATGCGTGCTGAATTGTCTCGTCGCAATGTGCACACTGATGTTCTCCGTTTCTGCCGAGCGGAGCTACTGGACAGAAACTATTTTTTATGCTGTTTTAGAAGCCTGGAAAAGTGTCGCCGACAAGCTGAGAAATATTAGTGGCATGAGCGGGGACGGTGCGCACCTCGTGGATGCCGCGTGTGGCATATCGGCTGGCCGCCCCAAGGTTGCGTTCAACAGCTTGGCCAGCGAGTGGGAAGAATCCGAACATAAAGGACTCGCGATGATAATGAAAGGAATCTACAGCACATTCCGTAACCCGGTAGCACATGCCCCGAGAATAAATTGGGCGACCTCGCGGGAGGACGCGTTGGATATGCTCACCTTGGCATCGATGCTGCACAGAAGACTCGACACGGCCATCATCCGCCATGACCCATAATCCCGACAGCTGTGGCCTCAGGTCGCGGCGGCTGCAAGACCGGTTCTCCGCCGAGGAGCTAGCGGCAGTGATCGACATCTGCTGCTCGGTACTGCGGTGCAGAAGCTGGCTGACCGGTACGGTGTCCAGCCTGCGGAGCGTGAGCGCCTGCTCCATGATCGAGGCGTTCAACGAGACCGGGCAACCAACGGTCGACATCAGTCAGGTGATGGCGATGATGCGGGTGACCGGACCCCGTGAACTGCTCCACGGCGAACGAGAGTCGTTCATTGGTGAGTACAGCGAGCAGCGTAGCGGGCTGGGGGCCTGACCGACCTCGTCAACACCATGGACCTCAAGCTCGTCGCGGTCGCGTTCGGGATGACCCCAGAGGCGGCCATGATCTAACTCGCCGACGCCAACGACCCCACAAGGGCGCCGTCATCGACAGGTAGCCAGGAATCAAATCTACGACATACTGACCCTAGGCGGCAGGCCTCCTGACAGGCCTGGGCTGCGGTGTCGATGCAGGCCCGCATCGTCCACGCTCGGTCCGCAATCCGCGCGGCGAGCGCCTCTCTTTTCCCGGTCGTTCCCTCACGCCGGACGCTTCGTCTCTCTCCCGAGATCGATCGCTGCACCGCCGCTTTGTGTCATTCAGCCCGACCGATACATACCGCACGGGCCTCAACCACACAACAGAATGGAGTGAAAAGCCCATGAGTACCAACCGAATTACCAACGGCACCGAGCGAGCGATCATCGAGAACATGCTCGACCGCAACCGCGAAGCACTCATCGAGACCGCACGCGGCCTGTCTGACGCCGACGCCCGCCGACGCCTCGTCGCGTCGCTGACGACACCGATCTCATTGATCAAGCATGCCGCTGCCGCGGAACGGATCTGGTTCCAACGATTCTGGGCGGGACTCGACGAATTTGAATGCGACGGATACTCCAACCGTGACGAGGGCACATTCGCCGTCGCCGACGACGAGTCGCTGACCGACGTCATCGCTGAGTTCGAGCGCGCAAGCCAGCGATCACGAGTGATCGCGTCCCGCTTCGACCTCGATGACACCAAGGACAATCCCCGCGAGGGCAAGGTCAGCATGCGATGGACCCTGCTCGCCATGATCGAAGAGTTCGCCAGGCACGCAGGTCACGGCGACATCCTCCGCGAACAGATCGATAAGGCCACACTCCGACAGCCGAACCCGTAAAGCTTCGGCCCTACCCAGCACATGGTCACCCGAACAAGTGCACTTTGCCGAACTAGGCTAATTCGGGGCCGTTGTCACACCGCAGCACTGTCGGATAGGTGCCACGTTGGGCGGCCAGACGGTCCAGTTCGGCAATGAGATGCTCACCGGTGATGCTGCGCTCGACCGTCCCGCCCATGCATTCGCGGGTGTGTTCGTCGACAGTACGCAGCGCTTGCCCTTACCGCAGAACCCCACCCCCCGAGCAGGATTTCATCTCAGAAATGGCCCGCAACAGCGAGGTAGTGAATGCGATTAATCGCCGTATTCGCCCAACCCCTGTGGTATTTATACATTACGGTTATCCGATGGACGAGCAAGCCGAGTGTGACGGATGTAGTGATCTGGCTAGAAAACCAGATTGGTAGCGTCCCATCGCCGGCTGCGGACTTGACCTACGAAACGTATCCAAGGGTTGTCTACTCAGCTCCTGAGGTGGAGCTAGAGTTCACTTTCGTACCTCGGCGCCGCACGACGGCACCGACCACGAAGTAACCTATTGTGATGGCTGGTCCTGTCGTTGCTCGGTTTGTGCGGCCTGCGCAGCGGCTCCGCAATGCGTTGAGTCGTAAAGTCGGCAGCAGGTACGATCACCGAGGCTGCCCCTTTGCGGTAGTAGCGAGCATCCGGACTTCAACTGCGATGTTGAAGACCTCGTGAATGCTCTCTACGGTGATGAGGTCGTCACATTCGAAATCGACAATCCTGATTCAGCTCGGCTAGATCGCAAGCGAAACGGCACCTTCGCGATTTCCGCGCGAACCCGGAAGGTCGCAACCGCCGTTTGAGCTGTGTCTTCGTACTGATGCGCGGCTGGACGCCGGACAGGAGTGACAGACCTACCGTATTCCGATTCGACAATCCATGCGCTGAAAGACCCTTTCCCGAGGACCTACTTACCGCGAACCGGCGAATGGTGAGCAGGCGACCCGAAGGGAGTGCGCATCGAATGGGAGTGAAACATCCCTTCGATTATCGGCGCGAAATATGGGACGTGCCACGGCTGCTGGGGAACTCCTGATGGGTGATGGGTGTCGCGCTCAGACCAGGCCACCATTGACATGAATGTTCTGCCCGGTGATCCAACCGCTGTCCGGGCCGGCCAGAAAGGCCACCACGCCAGCGATGTCGGTGGGTAACCCGATCCGGCCGAGCGGGGTCATGTGAGCGACCGTGTGCAGCGTCTCGTCCGGAACCGCGCCACGGAGCAGGTCTGTGTCGGTAGGGCCAGGAGAGACGGTGTTGAAGGTGATACCCCGCCCACCGAGCTCCTTCGCGGCCACCCGGATGAACTGGTCGACCGCCGCCTTGCTGGCCGCGTACACCGCTTCCCCAGGTGAGGCGTACACGGTGCTCATCGTCGATACGGCGATGACACGGCCACCGTCTCGCAACCGCCGGAGCGCATGCTGCACCGTGAAGAAGGAGCCCTTGGCATTGACCGCCATCACCCGGTCATAGTCGGCCTCAGTCACGTCACCGATCAACGTCGCCGAAGGGATACCGGCGTTGATGATCAGAACGTCCAGGCCGGACAGGCCTACCCCCGCGAAACGCCGGTCCGCTTCGTCGAACAAACGCTCGACAGCAGCCAACGCTCCCTGGTCAGCCCGCACTGCCCAGGCGTCACCGCCAGCCGCTCGCACCTCGTCCACTACCCGTGCGGCGGCGGCCTCATCGCTCCGATAGCTGAACACCACCGCCGCTCCATCAGCGGCCAACCGCAGCACGATCGCCCGCCCGATCCCGCGTGACTCACCGGTCACCACCGCTGACCGGCCCGCCAGCACCTTGCTGTCGTTACCCATGCCGCACACACTAGGCGCTTACGGCCAGTTTCGGGCCACGAGCGCCCGCCGCGACCGCACGCTCGGAACAGCATCACGAGCAGCGCGCTGCGAGACGGTGAGCACGCTGAGAGGCCGTAACGCTCATCCTCGCGGGCCGGCTGGCCCTCCTGAAGTGGGGTGGTGCGGGGCGCCCGGATGGACCGGAGCCGCTCGGCGAACTCGCGGGCGGCAGGCAGGCGGCCACAACCCGATCGATGACTGACCTCGCCAGTGATCTTCGGCTCCTTCGACGCAGCGGGTGTCGCGTATCGCAGAGCGGGCTGCGCGTTCGACGCTTCGAAGACGCTCTCGCTGTCACGATCCAACGTCGCTGAGTGCTTGCGTACCCGACGTGTTCTAGTCATACTTCTGACCAATGAGTGACGCCGTTCCACTTTCTGAGGCCAAGGCCCATCTGTCGGAGCTTGCCGATCGGGTCGAGCGGGAGCATGCACGCATCGTGGTGACGCGCCACGGCAGGCCCGCGCTCGTCCTGCTGAGTCCTGACGACCTGGAGTCGATGGAAGAAACGATCGAGATCCTTCGGGATCCCGAGTTGGTGGCCTCGCTCCGGAGGTCTCGCGAGGAGGCCGCGAGTGGTCAACGGATGCGCCTGCGCGATCACGTGTAGTCGCCGGTTGTGTATGAGGTTGAGATCACACCGGAGGGCCTTCGTCACCTGAATCAGCTTCCGGACAAGGTCAGGGCGGCTGCACTGGAAGCGATTTTGGGGCCAATTGCCGAGGCGCCTCGCCGCGCCGGGAAGCCTCTGGTAGGAGAACTTGCCGGGCTGTATTCCGCTCGCCGAGGCGACTACCGAGTGATCTACGAGATCGATGACGGGATGCACGCTGTCGTAGTTTTGCGGGTCCAGCACCGCCGGGACGTTTACCGGCCACGCTGACCTCAGGAGGCGAAGGTGGAGCGATATCTGTCGCTCAGTCACGTCCACGTCGGAGCCTCTCGTCTCGTGCTGCCCAGACGTCAGGAGACTGAGCAACCCAACCACTCGGCGTGTCGAAAACCGTGGGTTCCGGTTGCCTATCCGGCCTGGCCCGTCGCCTTACCCGCCTGCTGCCGGCTCTGCCAGTGCGCGCACGGGCGTATCCCGTCGGGCGTATGAAATGAAAAGGAAGGGGTGGGCGAGACACCGTACGTCACGTGTCTACGTGTCGCGCTTGCCGCTGCGCCACCGACCCGACCTAGAAACCCCACAACCGCGAAACCCAAGGGACACGATTGACAGGATAATCAAAACAGATTGGACACCTCGGCGCGGCGCAGATCATGTGCTGTTGAAAATCTGGCCGGCTGTGCTCGCATCGCAGTTCTGGGATGCTGCCCTCATCAGTTCATCTGGCCCAGTCTCGGCTTCCGTCAATGACCAGAGCGCTCCGCCGGCAGACATCTAAGCCGACGATCTCGGCAGCAGATATGAATGGGACCGGCTCACGGTAGCGGTAAGGCGGTCCCTGTCCGGGCTGACGTCTGAACCGCGACTGGTTGCATGACACCATCAGCACTGTTGCAGGAGAAGACACGCCGCGTTTCAACAGAAAGAACCTCAGAACGCTTTTCGCTATGAAGCCTCACGGTACCACACTCCGCCTGGGTCCATTGTGGGCGTTCGCCATTGTGTGCTGGTAGTCGCCTGTGTGGCCGTCATGGCGACCGCCTGCCTCGTGGCAAGCCTCTCCATGGCGGCATCGGCGGCGAGCCAGCCCACAGAGCGCAACCTGGGCGCGATGCTGCTCGACAGTCCAGACGTGCCGCCAGGTTTCACGCTTGACCCGCAGCACTCTGGGCCGAGCAAAGTGCATGCGGCCCTGCCCGGTTGGGCTCCGCAGGCCGTGCGCGACATCGCGGCCATGCACGGCTACGACCGGATGTGGATCCACAAGCAGGAACGGCGGGCCATCATCGCTCAAGTCCTCGAATACCCCCTGGAGATCCTCGCAGGCGCCGACGTGAACTCGACCGTGCAAGATTTCAGAAGCACCGCGACGGAAGAATTCTCCATCCCCGCAGTGCCCCATGCATACGGTTTCGTCGTCAAAGAACGCGACAAAGACGCCGCCCGTGGTGTGTACGGCATCTATGCCCAAGGCCCGCGTGCCTTCAACGTCGCCGTCATCACCTCACAACAGCCACGGCAGGCCGACGTCGCGCTGACCCGCCAGCTCGTGGAAATCCAGGCGAACAAGGCGCCGGCGGGCTCCACAAGGCTGGTCGACATTGGCGAATCAGAAACCGCAGCAAGAGCCGCGCTCGGCGCGCTCGGCGCGGGCTTGGCCTACATCGCAGGGCTTTCCCTCCTCGCATGGCTGCGCGATCCGCTGGCACGGCGGTCGGCGCGACCGACATCCCCGCCCACGGCCTCGTTGAAGACCACCATCATCGACGTGACGGCACAGGCCCGACGTCGGCGCCGCCGCGCGGCGGCCAGGCTGGTGTTGGAGGTCAGCGGCGTCGGGGTGGCGTTGAGCGGCCTGTTGCCGTTCACCTGGCCAGCAGGGCTGCTGTTCGTCGTGCTCGGCGTCGGCCTGGCGCTGGCGCCGCGGCTGGTCACCGCAGCAACCAGGCGGCGTGACGCACGCCCGCCTGCGCTGTGGACGGGTCGACGTCGTTTTGCGGTGGCTTGCGCTACGTTCGTTGCGACCGTCTGTGTGCTCGCCGGCCTGCTCGCGATGGTGCTGTACGGCGTGGGCGCAGTCGTGACCTCCCCGGCCTACGCCGACAACATCCGCATTGTGCTTGCCGGCGGCGTGCTCCTGGCAGCCGGCACCCTTGCGCAGCGTGGCGCGCGCCGCTTGGCCGCCCTCGACGCCCACGAGATGCGCCAACGCGACCCGAGGCCCATGGTGTTGTATCTGCGCGGGTTCGCCGACGACAAGCTTGCGATCCGCACCGCCACCTCTGCCCGAAAGCCGCTGCTCGACCGGCTCAGCCCGCGCCGGTTCGACCGTTTCGAGGAGGTGCTGGCCAGGCATCTGCATACCACCGGGCCGGTCGTTGCGCTCAACCCACCAGGCACCAGGCTGCCGCCGCTCGGTTCGGCGCGAGCGACGTTTTCTGCCGATGACTGGAAGCCGGCCGTCGCCGGTTGGATGAGCACCGCACGGCTCATCGTCGTCAGCGCCGCACCCGAGGTTGTCACACCGGGGCTGAAATGGGAGCTGGATACGATCGACTCCCAAAGGTGGTGGTCCAAGTCGCTGCTTGTGCTTCCTCCGCTGCCCGCCCGCACGATACGCGCACGATGGGAACAGTTCAGCGAGGCACTGGCGGACACGGCCATGGCCCGCCACGCCGTCCCTACGGATCCCGCCCGCATACTGGCGCTCGTCGGCTCCCCCGCGACCGGTTGGCTCACCGTCACCGCGAACCAGCGGACCGAGTGGAGCTACGCAGAGGCCCTCACGGTCGCAAGCACAACAACGACGCCAAACCAGACGACACCAACCCCCGATGCCGACACTTGACCGAAGGCTTACATGGCGGCCCATGAGTTCAAACGAGATCCACGTGGACATGGACCTGCCGTTCGAGGACCGCTGCCTGCCCATACAGCACAAACGCGCAGACAGTCCACTACGCGCAACTCGGCCGGGCGGCGCTATTCCTCGCGGGCCGGCTGGCCTTCCTGGAGTGGGGTGGTGCGGGGCGCCCGGATGGACTGCGAACTCGCAGGCGGCTGGAATGCGCCCGCCGGGGCGTCTTCACGCGTCGGCAGCGAGCTGCCGAGCAGCGACGACCCCAAGATCCTCATCGAAGCCATCCGCCGACAGTTGATGGCGTAATGCTGTCTCAGCGTGGGCTGTAGGCGGTGAGTTTCAGGATTGTCCTTGTACGCTCCGGTTTGGCTGAGCGGGCACTGCTGCTCGGAACCAGGTCGATCGCGTTTGAGGAGGTAACGGTGGTGGTTTCCACACGGTATGAGCAGATAAAGGCACACGACGGCGGCACCTTCGAGGCCTTCTGCGCCGTACCTAGCTCCAGGCGCGGGCCGGGGATATTGCTCTTCCAAGAGGTCTTTGGGGTTAACGACAACATGCGGAGCTTGGCGGAGCGTCTCGCTGCAGCTGGCTTCGTCACCCTCGTGCCTGACCTGTTCTGGCGGCTGGAGCCCCGGTTCGAGCGCAACGACGAATCCGGCATCGCCGACGGGATGGCCATGGTGCAGCGCTTCGATCATGTGAGCGCGGGCGCGGACATCACCTCAACGTTCGCGCACCTGCTGGCCATGCCCGAGTGCACGGGCCGAGTCGGCGGCGTCGGGTTCTGCCTCGGCGGAACGCTCGCGTACGTGTTCGCCGCCACCTCCCGCGTCGACGGACACGGCCCCGCCGCGGTTGTGTCCTACTACGGCTCGGGTATCCACGACCTGCTCCACCTCGCCGGCAGCATCTCGTGCCCGATCATGTTCCACTACGGCAGCCGTGACCCCTACATCCCCGAAGATCGCATCGCTGCTGTGGAAGCAGCAGTGTCAGACCGTCCCGGCGTCGAGTTCTACCGCTACGAGGCGGGCCACGCGTTCAGCAACTGGGACGCCCCCTCGCTGTACGACAAAGAGGCGAGCGACCTCGCCTGGGAGCGCACCCTGGACTTCCTCGCTCTGCATGGAGAGCTGTGACCAGCGGCTGGAGAACCAGTGACGCGTGCGGTCTCGGTCAACAGCGTGGGCTGAGCGAAGACGCCATGCCGAGCACGCGGGCCAGCTCTCGCGCTTGGCCTCGCAGCGCATCCGCCGCCTCGTCGTCGCCTGGCAGGCCACGTGCCAGCAGGGCGCGGGCGTAGTGGTCCTTAGTGTGGACCAAGTAGGGCTGGGCGCCGATCTGCTCGTTGGCCTTAAGCGCGACCTCGAAGTGCTGGCACGCCTCATCCAGCTGGCCCATCGTGGCCGCAAGCTGTCCCAAGAAATGCGCGACTGAGCCCAGGCAGCCGAAGCCGTGGCCTGCCACGACACAGAGCTGCTCAAAGGGCAGCAGCAGCTCATACAGCGTGGCCGCCCGCTGGGCGTCATCACAGAACGCGCAGGCCTCGGCGGCGAGAGCGATGGTGACCAGCCACATCAGGTCGCGTGGGATGCGATCGAAGTCGTTGGCGGCCAGCTGCTCGAACTCCCAGCGGGCAGCCGTCGCATCGCCGGCTGCCGCGTGGATCAAGGCCAGCGCGGCACGCCAGGCAGGCAGGTGAGGGAACTTGCGGGCGGATTCCCTGATCGCCTCCTCCAGCTCGGCCAGCCGGCCTTGCTCCTTGCGGAGAAAGAAGCGCTGGGCTCCCACCCCGCTCTGCAACTGGGTGGCATCCAGCCCCTCCATGCGCTGGCCGAAGCCCGACGCCTGGAGGTTGTGCTGCTCGGCCAGGTCAAAACGGCCCGCCATCAACGCCTGGGTGCCCCTCAAAATGTGCATCCAGTACAGGTGCACCGGTTGGCGCAGCTCCCCGGCGATGCGGGCGTAGCGATCCAGCTCGGCGTCAAGGGCCGGGGCATCGCCTCGCTGCAGGAAGCCGAGGATGCGCCACTTGTGGGCTGCCTGTGCCATCTGCTTGTCGCCGGACATCTCAGCCAGGCTGAGGATCTCGGCCGCTAAATCCAGCAGCTCTTGGAGGCTGTCAGGGCTCAAAAGAAAGAAACACTTGGTGTCGAGGACCGACGCCAGCACTTTGGCGTCGCCCAGGCGCCGGGCCATCTCCACGGCTTGTTGGCTCAAGGCCAGCGAGCGCTCCTGCAGCGCCCGCTGCTCGGCGCCGGGCTGCCAATACAGGGCCATTGCCAGGCGGCCGAGCACCCGGGCACGCAGCAGCGAGTCACCGGCGCCCAGCGTCGCCAATGCCTCCTCCAACAACGTGACCGCACGCTCGAGGGGCTCGACGAAGCTGGGCGTCACAAGGCCGAGGAATGTTCCCCCGAAACCAAGCGCGGCTCGCGCAAGCTGCTCCGGGGCGCCGAGCGCTCTGGCGCTGCCAGCCGCACCCAAGAAGGTCTCCTGGGCGCTGGCCAGCTCACCCGCCCTCGTCTGGGCATCGGCCAGGGCCAGCAGCAGCTCGCACCGGCGGGCCTCACCGGGACCTTGGGCAAGCCCCAGCTCGAACAGGCGGGCAGCCTCCTCATAGGCGAGCAGGCCTAGCGCCCGCTCCCCAGCCCGGGTGAGGTACTCGAACGCTTTTGTCGTGTTGGCGGCCTGGGCGAAGTGGTTGGCCAGCTCAGACAGATGCGGCCCCAGATCTGGGGCATACAACCCCTCCAGCGCCTCGCCGACCTGCTGGTGCAGCCGAGCGCGCCGGGCGTCGAGCTGGTGATACAGCGCGTCGCGGACCAGCGCATGAGAGAAGCGGTACCACCCCACCGTTCCCGGCGCCTCACCGACAACGCCGAACCCGGCCGCCTGCTCGATCAGCTCGACGAGCGGCTCCGTATCGACTCCGCTTGCTTCTTGGAGCACGTTGAGGTGAAACTCCCGCCCGATGACCGAGGCCACCGCCAGCACCGCTCGGGCACCCGCCGGCAGCTCCCTCAACCGCTGCTGCACCACCTCTTGCACCTGTTGAGGAACATGCGTATCGAACGCTTCCTCGAAGCGGTCCAGGTCCGGGTCGTCTTGCCCCGCCAGCGGCTGGACAAGCTGGGTCAAAAACAGTGGATTGCCACCAGTCCGCTCACAAAGCTTGGCCACCAGCCCCGGTGTGGCTTCGGCACCGGCCGTCAGCTTCACGAGGCGCGCCACGTGATCCTTGGTAAGGCCGTCAAGTGTGATCCGGCGGGTCACTGGCTCGCGGCCCAGCTCAGCCAGCACCCCGACAAAGTCCTCACTCAGGTCAGCTTGAGCGTCCCGGAAGGTCCCGATCACCAGCAGGCGCGTATCGCCCACCTGCTGGGCAAGGAATTGCAGCAGCCGCAGCGAGGACGCATCAGCCCGATGAAGGTCATCGAGCACGACAACCAACGGACCGCTGCCAGCCACCCGCTTGAGGATCCTGGTCACCGTGTCGAACTGGCGAAAGCGTGCCGCAGCCGCATCCAGCTGCGGCGGAGCAGGCAGGCCGGGGAGGCGCGCAGCGATCTCGGGTACCAGCTGAGCGATCACCGCCGCATCCGCCCCGAGCACCTGAGCCAGCCGCTCCGGCGCGCAGGTCTCTGCCCATGAGCGCAGGATCTGCTCCCATGGCCAGAACGCGGGAGCGCCGTCTGCCTCCCACATCCGCGCGCTCAGCACCTGCATGCCCGCCACCCGCGCCTGGTCGGCCAACTCGCAGGCGATTCTGGTCTTGCCGATGCCGGGCTCCCCGGCGACTAAGACCAGCCGTCCTTGCCCGGCGCAGGCCTCAGCCAGCGCCCGCCGCAGCTGCTTGAGTTCGGCGTCACGCCCTACGAAGCCTGGGCCTGTGCCCACTGGCAGCGGCGGAGCGCCAGCCGCTGGCCTATGGGTGAGGGCAAGCTGCGTTGCACGTGAAACCGGGGCTTGCCCGGACGGTGCCCGGTCGACCTGAGTGATACTCGGGCGCGCCTGCCGTGCGCCCAGCAAGCCCGCGATCCCGGCAGCCACTGAAGCCACCAGCGCCCAACGAGGATTGCGCACACCGCTGGCAGCAATCGCTGCATACGCTGCACCGGCAGCAAGAGCGACCGTCATGATTTGCGTAAGCCACGCCGCCCACTGATGGGATCGCCGGGCAAGACGTTCTGGTGATCGCTGCGCCGTGCGCATCGAGCCCTCGCCTGCGGGTGGAACGGCGTTCATGCTGGCGCGTCAGTATCGGTGTCAACGGCCAGGCGCAACGCCATGCCTGTAGCGGCGCTCGTTTCCTGCTCGCGCATGTCTCCCCCGAGGCGTTGGGTACGAGTCGCATACGCTACGCCAATTGCTCTCCTCGGTGCCGGGGTTCGCAAACTGGAGGATCCGTCCGACCATTTGGACGGGTCCTCCAGTGGGACGCGTACTGTCGCGAGGGAGCGCGAGGTGAACGGGATCGTCGAGCGGGTGCTGGGCCTTTCGGGAGCGGCTGCCTATGTCACGGTTGGGCTGCTGGCCTTCGCCGAATGCGGCACGCTGCTCGGCCTTGTCCTGCCCGGCGAGCTGGCGGTCATGCTGGGAGGCGTCCTCGCCTTCGAGGGCGGAGTCTCGCTCCCGGCGGTGCTGATCGTGGCCGCGGCATCGGCGGTGGCGGGGGACTCGGCTGGCTACCTGCTGGGCTGCCGCTACGGGAACCGGCTGCTCGCCAATCGCTCGGTTTCCCCCTGGCTGAGCTGCCGGATCGACCGAGCCCAGGCTTACCTACGCGAGAAGGGCCCGGCCGCGGTCTTCCTGGGCCGCTGGACCTCGGTGCTGCGCACGCTGGTCCCACCGCTGGCGGGCTCTGCGGGCATGGCCTACAAGAAGTTTGTGCCCGCGAGCATTGCCGGGGGCGTCTCGTGGGCCACGACGTTCGTCCTGCTGGGATATGTCGCGGGGGCCTCCTGGCGGCGAGTGGAGCGAGTCGCTGGTCGAGCGTCGCTGCTGCTCCTGCTGCTCCTGGCGGTGGCCCTGCTCACGCGCTGGAGCGCCCGTGCGCTTATCGCGCGCCGCAACCGGGTCGTGCGGCGGGCCCGGCAGATCGTCGAGCTTCCCTGGGTTCAACGGCTGGCCACGCGGTACCGGTCGCAGCTCGAGTGGCTTGCGTCCCGGTTCGACCCCCGCCTTGCCCGAGGCTTGGCGCTCACCGCCGCGCTGGCGGTCATCTCAGCCGGCATCTGGATACTCGGGGAGGTTGTCCACGATCGGCTCGCCGAGCGGGAGTTCACTCTCGTCGACACTGCGGTAGCCCGCTGGCTGGCCGCCTACCGCGAGCCTGTGGCCCTCGCAGCCGCGCGCCTCGTCGTGGCCCCTCTGCGCTGGCCATGGGCTCTGGTCACCGTCGGGACCGCGGCGGTGGCCGGTGGGCTGATCGACCACCCGCGACGCGCCGTGCGGATCGCTGCGGCCGGGGCGGGGGCACTGGCGGCAGCCGAGCTGCTGGCTACCGCCCTCCCCGAAACCGCCGGGAGCACGCGTTTTCCCGCCGACGCCGTCGCCCTCGCCTGCGCGCTCGCTGTCCAGGCGACCGCCCTGGCGGGTCACGTGCGGAGCTGGACCACCGCGATCCGCGCCGCCGCCGTCGGGGCTTTCATGTGCGTCGCCGTCGCCCTCGCGGCGCTGGTAGACGGCCATGCCGCGTTGTCGGGTGTGCTCGCTGGCGCCGCGCTCGGCGTGACCTGGGGGGCGGTTCTGGAGGTCAACGCGCGCCTGTGGCAAGCCTCGCTCCAGCCCCCGTAGCGCCCAGCTGAGCGAGGACCTGTAACGCAGCGCCATGCGGGGTCGTGGGAGGTACCGCTGTTACCGCTGCGCGGGAATTGCGGTTATCACAGGGTGGTAACTGTGCTGTGGGAGGGTGCCGTCGGGCGTCATGGCCTGGACGGGGCGAGGGATCGCTGGCGGCCGGTCGTGGCGTTGCGCTATTTGTTATGGACGCAGGTGTCCTTCTATTGCTCTTGAGCCTCTCTGCCATGTGATTCCCACGGCCGCATCCTGCTTTCTCTCCTGAGTGACTGCGACACCATCTAACATGTGATCAGACCGCACCATCTCTGCGAAGGCTCGATTGGTGTTGATATCGTCAGAGACGATCAGGCCAGCGGATGACAAATGGGCCCGAGCTAACGTGAGCTCAAAGGTCATGTGATCATAGGTATGCAGGCTGTCGTGAACAAACAGATCGATTTTCTCTAGCCTTTGGAGAAGCCGGGGGAGCACCCGCCGCGCTGATCCACAGATGTACTGCCAGTCATCCCGCAGCCTTTGCGGAACAGCACTGCGGCTTTGGCTGAACCACGGTTCCTTCAGTGGTGGCAGGTCGATGCTCCACAAACGCCCGCCTCCGTTGCTGTCGAGAGCCTCGAGAATAACCCGTGACGTGACTCCACGAGCCACGCCAGTCTCCACCACTGCTCTGGGACGCAGGTGGCGAACAGCACACCACAGTGCTCGCGCCAAGACAGGGTCCGCGTCATAATCGGGCTCACCCGGATCGGTAGAGGCAAGCGTTCGTTCAATATCAATCCAACACGTTTGAAACCCACGAGCCTCCAAACATGGCCAGTCCCACCCCAAGCGTGTGTGAATCAGCTGTAGCCATCCCGTCTGCGCGCTGATCACGTGCAACCCTTGAGACCAGCCACACGCGTCTTCCCGCAGCGATCTCATGCTCCGCGCTAACACGCGCGTTTTTCTCATCCGATCCCAGGCCTCGACAGGCCGAGTGGCAAGAAGCACCGCCCACTTACGCCCTACATCAAAATCCGGCACCGCAACTCCCGGCTGGATTGGCACACTTTGTCGCCGTATAGGGGGCTGAACAGGCCATCCTTCCGGCCATCGACGCTTGCCACCATGCGGTCTACGTCCTCTTCACCACGCTCGCCTATGCCTGGCTGGAGCGCCACTGAGGCATGGCCACAAGGCTCGCGAAAGATCCGGACGTGGCCGGTGAGTCCGTGCTGGTGGTCGAAGACGATCCCTCCGTACAGGAGATGGCCACCCTCGGTCTTGAGCAGACCCGCATGCGCAAGGCGGGTAATCCTCAGAGGCGCATTGGCAGAGCGCATCGCCATCGCGAGTGGGGTGGAAGCGCAAGCCCATCGACACCGGGGAGAGCTGCAGCGGCTGGAAACTGATGATTGTGCAAGCCTGGACCACGGATTAGCACCAGCGCTCCTCGGCGGTCGCCCGCTGGGGGAGGAGATCCTTGGAATGAGCACGGGAAGGGACGGCGCGCGCGTCCGCTGGCCGGCCGTGGCAGGCGACGGGTTCGCGCTGTTCGGCACAGCCATCGGGCGCTGCGCGATCGCATGGAGCGACCGCGGTGTCGCTGCTGTGCAGCTCCCAGAGGCGCGCGACTCCGCCACGCGTGCGCGTGTGCTCCAGCGGGCTCCGGGCGCGCGTGAGGCGCCGCCGCCGGCAGCGGTGCAGCAGGTTGTCGACGGGATCGTCGCGCTGCTCCGCGGTGAGGCGACCGACCTCTCTTTCGCCCAGCTCGACATGGAGCGGGTGCCGCCGTTCCATCGCCGGGTCTACGAGGTCACGCGCGCCATCCCGCCGGGCTCGACGCTCACGTACGGCCAGATCGCGGCACGGCTGGGGGCGCCAGGATCGGCGCGCGCGGTCGGTCGGGCGCTCGGCCGGAACCCGTTCGCGATCATCGTGCCGTGCCACCGCGTCATCGCGGCTGGCGGCAAGGCTGGCGGCTTCTCCTCCAACGGGGGCATCGCGACGAAGCTCCGGCTCCTGTCGATCGAAGGCGCGCAGCCGGGCGGCGCGCCGACGCTCTTCGACGGCGACGGCAGCCTTGGCTTCGATCCCCGCGCTGCGGTGGAGCATCTGCGCACGGCCGATCCACCGCTCGCAGCCGTTATCGACGCCGTCGGCCCGTTCGGCATGCGGCTGCACACGACTTCAAGCATCTTCGGCGCGCTCGCGGAGGCGATCGTCTACCAGCAGCTCAGCGGGAGAGCAGCGGCAACGATCTACGCTCGTGTGCGCGCGTTGTTCCCCCAGGCGCTCGAGGGCCCCAGCGCGCAGCAGCTCCTGCGCGTGCCCCACGAGCAGCTCCGCGCTGCCGGCCTCTCGCGCTCGAAGATCGCCTCGCTCCGCGACCTCGCGGAGAAGACCGTCGCTGGTGAGGTCCCCACGCTCGCCGAGGTGCAGCGCATGGGCGACGACGCGGTCGTCCAGCGGCTCACGCAGGTGCGCGGTGTCGGCCGGTGGACCGCCGAGATGCTGCTTATGTTCCGCCTCGGCCGGCCAGACGTGCTGCCCGCGGACGACTACGGCCTCCGCAAGGGGTTCGCCGCCGCCTTCGATACCGGCGAGGTGCCAACGCCGAGACAGGTCGAGGAGCACGGCGCGCTGTGGAGGCCGTACCGCACGGTGGCCAGTTGGTACCTGTGGCGGGCAGCGGAGTGGTAGGGGGAGCCACAACCGGCGTGGGCCGATCCCGAGCCTCTGGCTCGCCAGGCGCTGGTGCCCGTCACCCGCCGGTGCCGAGCTCAGCGAGGCGGGGCACGATCTCCTTGCCGGCCCGCCTGATGAACGCGGCTGGGTCACCGCTGGGCACGAGGACGACGGTGTCGATGCCGAGCCGGGCGTAGCCGTCCATCTCGCCGAGGAACCCCGCCACGTCGGCGAAGGGGTCGCGCTGCGTCCCCAGGATCGTCCGCTCGATGGTGTCCGGATCCCTCCCCTCGGCGTCGCAGTGCCAGCGCAACACGTCCAGCTTGTGCGCGACCTCCTCGGGGTTGGTGGCGAACAGGTTGCAGGCATCCGCGTAGCGGGCGACGAGGCGCAGCGTCTTACGCCCCCCCCCCCCGCCGATGAGGATCGGCGGGCGAGGCTGGGAGAGCGGTCGAGGCTCACAGATCGTCTCGGCCAGCTGGTAGTGGCGGCCCTCGAATGGGCCGTTGTCGTCGCTCCACATCTGCCGGCAGATCTGCAGCGTCTCCTCGAGGCGCTCGAACCGCTCGGCCATGGGCGGGAACGGCACCCCCAACCCGCGGTGCTCCCGCTCGTACCAAGCGGCGCCGATCCCCAGCTGAGCCCGCCCTCCCGACAGCACATCCAGGGTGGCGACGATCTTGGCCAAGAGGCCTGGGTGGCGGTAGGTCACCCCCGTGACCAGCAAGCTGAGGGTCAGCGTCTGGGTATGGGCGGCCACGAAGCCCAGCGAGGTGTAGCCCTCCAGCAGCGGATCGGTGACCGGCGCCATCCACTCCATCTGGAACCAGTGGTCCATCAGCGAGAGCCACGACACCCCCGCGTCCTCCGCGGCCTGGGCGGCGCCCGCCAGGGTCGGGCCGATCGACTCGGGGCCCCCCGGCCAGGTAAAGCTCACGATGTGGATGCCGACGCGCACTGTCTCTCCTCGGGCCGGGACTTCTGGAACCCTTGACAGGCTAATGCGCCGGTCAGCGCCGGCTTACGCTACGCGTGGGGCGCCCTGGGTGGGCTGGCTGGGTGATCCCGCCTCCTCGGGATGCCGATGGGCGCGCCCCAGCGCCGCTTTGCCCACGGTCTCGCTCCGCCACTCCCTCCTTGTATGCGCATGGCGTATACACCTATGCGACCCGGCATAGCAGGCATGCGGGCAGGCCACAGTCTGGTCCGGATAGTCGACCGTCTTCGCTCTGCCAGCCGGCGCGCGCCATAAGGACGGACCTGGACGAGATCGGCGGCGGGCGCAGTCCTCGCCGTTTCAGGCACGGCGTCCAAGCAACGCGAGCAGTCGCGTCTGCTCGTCGGCCTCGTCGGGCGGGTCCAATGCCGGTCCAAAGACACCTGGGGCACGTGCCATCTCGCCCCATCCCTGTGTGTCGGCCCAGCATCGAGCGATCTCGGCCGGATCGATGGTCTCATCCTGCCCAGTCGCCCGTGCCAGGTCCCACCCGTGGACGACCAGATCGAACGACAGGAAGGTGTCAACGGCCCACTCGAATGTCTTGGTGCCGAAGCGGCCCTCGTAGGTCTCGGTGGCCCTCGCTGGATCCTCGAGGTCGGCAAGCACCTGGCGTCGGGAGATCGCGAATGCTCCGGCCGGATCCTCATCGATCGGTGGCAGAGGCAACAGCTCCCGGTTGACCAGACCGAGGAATTGGCGGTGGGTGTCGATCACGTGGCGGACGAGGTCGAGTGCGGTCCAGCCCTCGCACGGGGATGGCGCGTCCCAACCGCCGTCTGGGACCGCAGCCACCTTAGCCGCGAAGTGGGCGGATACTCGTGCGTAGCGCTCGAAGATGCTGGCCATGCCGTGATTATCTCCGCCGCCCGGCGACCTGGCGGGAATGGATGCGGCACGGAGGCGTCAGATGGCCGGCAACGCGTGTCCCCTGGCGCCACGGTGGTGCGGGGTCGTGATCATCAAGGCGCTGGGCCTCGACTCCGCGCTCGGTCGGTGCGGCGGTGGCCGTCCACGGGCTGCCCTAGAGCCCGGCGGGATGGATCATCACCACCCCCCGCAACCGGGCGATCGACCGCCTTCGCCGCGAGGACCGGCACGCCCAGGCAGCCCTGCTGCACGCCCGTGACAAACTGGTCGAGGAGGGCGCCGTGCGCGACGACCGGCTGCGCCTGTTCAGCAGGCTGTTGCTGGGCCGTTACCTCGCCCCGGTACGGTCCTGGCGGTGGGGTTCCCAGTCGACCGTGGGAGGTCGTGTGCCGTGAAGCGGGCCCGGAGGTCCTCATGGCTGGCCGTCGCAGCGCTGACCATGACGCTCACACCGCAGACGATCAACGCGGCCCAGGCCGACCGTAGGCCACCTCCGGGGCAGCCGAAGCCGCTCGTGATCGGCCACCGGGGGGCCAGCGGGTACCGGCCCGAGCACACCCTGGCTGCCTACGAGCTGGCCATCGACATGGGCGCGGACTTCATCGAGCCCGATCTGGTCTCCACCAAGGACGGCGTGCTCGTCGCCCGCCACGAGAACGAGATCTCCGCCACCACTGACGTCGCGGGCAGGCCAGCGTTCGCGGACCGCAAGACTGCCAAGGTCATCGACGGCATCAGGATCACCGGCTGGTTCACCGAGGACTTCACCCTGGCGGAGCTCAAGACCCTGCGGGCCCAAGAGCGCATCCCCCAGCTGCGCCCGGACAACACCGCCTTCGACGGCCTATTCGAGATCCCAACATTAGACGAGGTCATCGACCTGGCACAGCGCCGACAGGTCGGGATCTACCCCGAGACCAAACACCCGACCTACTTCAACTCGATCGGCTTGTCGCTGGAGGAGCCGCTGGTGGAGGCGCTGACCGCAGCCGGCTACCGGGGCAAGAGCGCGCCGGTGTTCATCCAGTCGTTCGAGGTCGGCAACCTCACACAGCTGGCGGCGGAGACCGACCTGCCGCTCGTCCAGCTGTTGTCGGACCAAGGCGCGCCGTTCGACCTGGCCTCATCCGGAGATCCGCGCACCTATGCCGATCTGTCCACGCCCGAGGGGCTACGCGAGATCGCCACGTACGCGCAGGGCATCGGCCCAAGCAAGAACCAGATCGTGCCCCCAGACGCCTCGGGCGCGCTGGGGCAGCCCACGTCACTCGTGGAGGACGCGCACCGCGCCAGGCTGCTGGTCCATCCGTACGCCTTCCGCAACGAGAACCAGTTCCTGCCGGCCGACTTCCGCCAGGGTGACCCAGCGAACCCGGCGTTCCCGCGCGCGATTGGCAACGCACCGGCCGAGTACGCGCGGTTCTACTCGCTCGGGGTGGACGGGTTATTCAGCGACAACCCCGATACCGCGGTCGCGGCGCGTACCGTCTTTTGTGGCAATGTGCTCTTTCCAGCCACCTAGTGGCGTCAGGCGTCACAGATACTTTGGGCTACTAGTGACCATATTCACGCTCGCTTTTGTCAATGCAGGAGTTGACGACGACGCAGACATGGGCATCGTTCTCGCTGAGGATGTCTCCGTCATCGGTGGCCGCGGCGGGGAACACGTTGACTGCCAGCATAAGGATGGCAGCGGTGAGAATGACAAAAATGCGTGAGCGATTCATTGGGATCTCCGAGAGGCGAAGTAACACGTATGGAACTCCTGCGGCTCTGGATGGCGGCCCGAAGGCGATATCTCGCTTGGGGGCAGCGTCCCCACTGACGAGGAGAACTTAGAGGGCGCGCCCCACGCTGCGCAACCACCTGAAGTCAAACTTGAGTGATGCCGTGACCCAGAGGCGAACAACCGTCTCTGCTCCATCACTGGGCTCACGAGCGATAAGGTTTCTATGCGTTGAGCCTCGGGCAGTGACCATCTGCTCTCGCTGGAGCGAATACCGGCATGACCGAACGCCTGCACGTGCGCGGGCTCTCCTGGGACGACGGGGAGCCGGCGCTCTTCATGCGTTCCTTTGAGCAGGATGGGCGCGAGGAGCGGTTGCCCTTGTGTAGCGGGAGCGACCTGAGGTTGGCGGTGCACGGCCCTCCACGCTGCGTGGGGTACTGGGATGCGCTGAGCCAGAGGCGGCACCGCTGCCCCGATGGGCGTATGCTGGCCGGCGGCAGGGGCGGCCAGTGCCAGGACTGCGAGCGGGGCGGTGGCGGTTTCTACGCCCGTACCGGCATCCTCACCGAGGACAACGAGCACGCGGTCGCGTTGATGCGTGAGCCCCATGTCGCCTACTTGGCGCTGTTCGGGCGCGCTCTTGTGAAGGTTGGCGTGACGGCCGAGTGGCGGAAGCGCAACCGGGCGCTCGAGCAGGGCGCCACCGCTGCCCTGTTCTTCGCCGCGGGCGACGGCGAGGCCATGCGGCGGCTGGAGGCTGAGCTGGTCCGGCAGGCTGGCTTGCCTGACAAAGTCACCCTCAAGCAGAAACTGCGGCTGCTGTGGGATCAACCCGATCAGCCAGCAGCACAGGCGGTGCTCGGCAGGTCTTTGGAGATGGCGCGCAGCAGGTGCACACCGGAGCAGCGAGCCGTCCTCAGCGCTACACCGCAGTTCTGCTACACCCTTCCCAATTTCAACCTGGACCGCGCGGCCCTTGCCGCCGGCCGCCTTCACCTTATTCGCAGCGTGATGGGAGGTGATCGCCTCGCTGGCAAGATTGTTGGCGTCGCCGGCGCTGTGGTCATTCTTCTCTGTGATGACGAAACCCCCTATGCGCTGGATGCCCGCGCCCTCCAGGGATATTTTATTACTCAGCCCGCGAGCGGCCAGTTGCGTATTAGCGCGCCCATCCAGACTCTGACGAAACCAGTCGCTCAAGACGCATTGTTCTGATCGTGGGGATCGAAGCGCGCTGTGCCCCCGCGCCTGCTACATCTCTACGGCGTAAGATCCACCGGCGCGCTCGGGGGCCATCATGGTTTGGTCGAGGGAGCAGTAGGCCCAGTCCTCGCCGGGCTCGGCGGAGCGGATCAGCGGGTGGCCTGCGCTGCGGGCATGGGCGGAGGCGTGGCGGCCCGGCGACGAGTCGCAGCACCCCACATGCCCGCAGCGCAGGCAGATGCGCAGGTGCACCCAGTCGCTGCCGGTGCGCAGGCAGTCCTCGCAGCCGTGGGCGCTGGGGAGCGCCGGGGTGATCTCGCTCACGTGCGGGCAGGCCGTGTCGGGATCAGCCGCGAAGCGGACCACCCGCGAGGTGTCAACGACCGTGCGTGCGCCCGGCCGCCCGGCAGGCTCGACAAGCTCGCTGAGCACCGCTTTTGAAAGCCCGAGCAGGCTGGCCCGGTCCCCGCTGACGACCTTGTGCACGCCAGCGGCGACCAGCTCGTCGAGGTCACGCCCCTCGGCGGTCCGGACGACGACCGTGGCATCCGGCGCGAGCTGGCTGGCCAGCGCGGCGACGCGCGCGGCGGTCTCGGGCTCGTCGTCGGCGATGACCACGATGCGGGCCTGGCGGACGCCGGCCTCCTCGAGGGTGTGCCGCTTGGCCGAGTCGCCGAGCAGCACGTCGTGGCCAGCGTCCACAGCCTCGGAGGCGCCGTCGGGGCTCAACGTCACAATGACCAGCGGGATCCCCGCCCCGGCGAGGTCAGCCGCCAGATGGCGCGCCCCCTCGCCCCATCCGGAGATCAGCACGTGGTCGCGGTGGCCGCCGGGCGGCGGGGGAAGGTCCGGCGCGGCGGCCCGTCCCCGCCGGGCCGAGCGGGCGCCGAGGCGCGAGCCGAGCCTCCGGCCGAGCGCGGCGAGCCCGGGTGTGGCGGCCATCAGCAGCACCGTGGCGGCGATGAACGCCTGCGCGCCGCCCTCACCGAGCCCGGCGGGGGAGAGGCCGACCGCGCGGCCGGCCCGCTCCAGCACGAACGAGAACTCGCCGACCTGGGCGAGCAGCAGCGCCACCGAGCCGGCGGTGGCACTACCCGCGCCGACGGCCAGCGCGCTCACGCCGGTCGTGACGATCTTCACCACGAGCACCAGCGCGAGCGCGGTCGCGATCAGCGCCGGCTCGCGGGCCAGGAACCTGACATCGAGCAGCGTCCCGACCGACACGAAGAACGCCGCGGCGAACACGATCTGCAGCGGCAGCACCTCGCCGATCGCCTGGGTGCTGTGCCGGCTTTCGCTGACCAGCAGCCCGGCGAGGAACGCGCCGAGCGACAGCGACACCCCCGCCATCGCGGTCACGAACGCCGTGCCCAGGCAGATCGCGACGACCGTCAGCAGGAACACCTCGGGCGAGCAGGCCCGCGCGACCGCCTCGAGCAGCCGGGGCATCACCCGCCGCGCCACCACCAGGACGACCGCGACAACCGCGGCGGCGGTCCCGAGCGCGCGCGCCAGCTCCCACGCCGACCCGCCGGCGCCGCTGAGCTCCGGCAGCACCAGCACCATCCCGACGACCGCAAGATCCTGGAAGATCAGGAATGCGAGCGCGGTCTGGCCGGCCGGCGTGCTCGTCTCGACACGGTCGGCCAGCAGCTTGAGGACGATCGCGGTCGACGACAGCGCGACGAGGAACCCGGTGAAGACCGCCGCGCCGGGCGCGACGCCGAGCGCCAGCAGCAGCGCCGCCGTGAGCCCTACCGTGCCGAGGACCTGCAGGCCGCCGCCGAGCAGCACCAGCCGCTTGATCCGCGCCAGCCGGGCGAGCGAGAACTCGATGCCGATCGTGAACAGCAGCAGCACGACGCCGACCTCGGCGACGGCGTCGATCGCGGCGCGCTCGGTGACCAGGCCGAGCACGCCAGGGCCGATCAGCGTGCCCGCGAGCAAGAACCCGATGATCGGCACGATGCGCAGCCGCACGAACAGGTAGCCGAACGCCGCAGCGGCCACGACCATCGCGGCTGCTTGGGGGAAGAACGCCGGCATGCCGCCAGCCTCGGCGGCCAGTGCCGTCACGGCGCCGCTGCCCGCAGCGGCAGCCGCGCCACGAAGCTTGTGCGCCCCGGCTCGCTGGTGAACGTGAGCGTGCCGTGGTGGCGGGTCTCGACGATGCGCTTGCTGATCTCCAGGCCGAGCCCGCTGCCCGCGCCGACGGGCTTCGTGGTGAAGAACGCGTCAAAGACGCGGGGCTGCGCCTCCGGTGAGATGCCGGCGCCATCGTCGATGACCTCGACCAGGACGCTGCCGCTGGCGACCGCGGTGCGGATCACCAGCGTGCCCTCGCCGCCCATCGCGTCGACGGCGTTGTCGATCAGGTTGGTCCAGACCTGGTTCAGCTCCCCGCCGTACGCGGGCACGCGTGGCAGGCCGGGCGCGTACTCCTTGACCACCCGCACCCGGCCCAGCTTGTGGCCGAGCATCACGAGCGTGCTGTCCAGCCCGTCATGCAGGTCGACATCCTGGAATGGCGCCCGGTCCATGGAGGAGTACTGCTTGACCGCGCCGACCAGGGTCGAGATGCGGGATGCCGCGTTCTCGATCTCGCCGACCAGCGCCTCGGTCTCCAGGGTGTAGGCAAGCCAGCGCAGCGCGCCCTCCAGCGTCTCCGGCGTGGTCTGCCTGGCGACCTCGTCCGCCCACGCGGCGCCGATGCCGGCGGCCACGAACACCGGGGCAAGCTCCCAGCTCGACCCCACGCCGTGATCGGCGAGCCAGTCGCTCAGCTCGTCCTCACGGTCGGCCTCCTCCACCACCGAAAGCTGCGGAGCCTTGCGCGCCCGGTCGGCGGCGTCCTCCTGCAGCCGCACGAGCCGCCGCAGCACCTCGGGATCGAGGTCGCCCTCAGCGAGCAGCGCGAGCTTGTGGCGCATCGCCGCGACGCGCTCGCGCAGCTGGCCGGCGGCGCGCATCGCGGCGGCGGCGGGGTTGTTCAGCTCGTGCGCGAGGCCGGCGGACAGCGACCCGAGGGCCGCGAGCTTCTCGCGCTCGCGCGCCGCCCCCTCGATGGAGCGGATGCCGAGGTACAGCCCCTCCAGCAGGTGCGCCGCCATCGGGAACCAGTCGCGCATCAGCGTCGCGAACGCGGGCGCCGGCAGGCGGAAGAGCCGGCTGGGCGCCAGGGTGGCCAGGCCATGGAGGTACCCGGCCTCCTGCACCCCGGGGATGAACGCCCGGACAGCCCCGGCGTAGACGCCCCGCTGGGTGGTCTCGATCACGGTGATGACCTCGCGCCCCACCGTCCGGGTCAGGCGCAGCCCGCCGCTAAGCAGGATCCAGAAGTAGTCGGCCGGGTCGCCCTCTCGGAATACCTGCGCCGCCTCGTCGTAGACGACAATCTCGCCGCGCTCGGCGACCCAGGCCAGCTGCGCGTCGCTCAGCCCCTCGAACAAGAACGTGGTCCGCAGCTCGTCGATGGCGCTCATCCCATCTCCAGGTAGGAGTGCACGAGCGTGACGGCCATCGCGCCCTCGCCGACGGCCGACGCGACCCGCTTGATGGACCGGTGGCGCACGTCGCCAGCGACGAACACGCCGGGCACGCTGGACTCCAGGTAGTACGGGTCGCGCTCCAGCGGCCAGGCCTTTGGCCGCTTGCCGTCGCGGAGCAGGTCGGGCCCGGTGAGCAGGAACCCGCGCTCGTCGCGGGCGAAGCGGTCGCCGAGCCACTCGGTGCGTGGCGCGGCCCCGATGAACACGAACAGCCAGTTGGCGTCGACGGTCTCGACCTCGCCGGTGCGGCTGTCGCGCAGCTCCAGCTGCTCGAGGTGGCCCTGTCCGCTTGCCCCGGCGACTTCGGTGCGGGTGCGGGCGACGATGTTTTCCAGCTGCTCGATCTGCTCGATCAGGTAGTGCGACATGCCCCGCCGCAGCGAGTCGCCGCGGACGAGCAGCGTGACCGCCCGGGCGTACCGGCTGAAGTGCACGGCGGCCTGGCCGGCCGAGTTCGCGCCGCCGACCACGTAGACGTGCTCGTCCTTGCAGTTGATGGCCTCGTGCGAGGCCGCGCCGTAGTAGATGCCACGGCCGTTGAGCGCCTCCACGCCAGGTGCGGCCAGCCGGTTGTAGTCCACTCCGGTCGCCAGCACGACCGCGTGGGCGGCCAGCTCGCTGCCGTTGTCCAGCCGCAGGATCCTTGACGCGCCGCGCTCGGCGATGCCGACCACGTCGTTCGCGGCCAGGATCTCGGCGGCGAACTTGCGGCACTGGTCGCTGGCCCGGCGCGCGAGCTGCGCGCCGGAGATGCCTGCGGGGAAGCCGAGGTAGTTCTCGATCCGGGAGCTCTGCCCGGCCTGCCCGCCGGTCGCGGCCCGCTCGACGAGCAGCGTTCGCAGCCCCTCGGACGCGCCGTAGACCGCCGCGCCCAGGCCAGCTGGGCCACCGCCGACGACCACGAGGTCGTAGAACGGCAGCTCGGCGGTCACCGACAGCCCGACGCGCTCGGCCAGCTGCCGCTGCGTCGGCGCTCGCAGCACCTCCCCACCGGGCACGACCACGACCGGCAGCTCGGTGGCATCAGCCCGCGCGGCGGCCAGCAGCCGCTCGGCCTCCTCGCCCTCGGCGTCGAGCCACTCGAACGGCACGCCGTTGCGCGCGAGGAAGTCCCGGATCTCGTGTGACCGCGCTGACCAGCGATGCCCGACCACCCGCGCGCCCTCGAACGGCGGGCGCTCGGCAGCGGCCCAGTCGTCGAGCAGATCATCGAGGATCGGGTAGAGCCGCTCCTCGGGCGGATCCCAGGGTTTCAGCAGGTAGTGGTCGAGGTCCACGACGTTGATCGCCTGGATCGCCGCTTCGGTGTCGGCGTACGCGGTCAGCAGCACGCGCCGCGCCTCGGGGAACACGTCCATCGCCCGCTCGAGGAACTCGATGCCGTTCATCTCCGGCATGCGGTGGTCTGCGAGCAACACCGCCACCCGCTCGCCGCGCACAGCCAGCTCGCGCAGCGCCTCCAGCGCGGCGGGTCCCGACTCGGCCCGCAGGATCCGGTAACCCTCGCCGTAGCGACGTCGCAGGTCCCGGGCGACCGCGCGTGAGACCGAGGCATCGTCGTCGACGGTGAGCAGGACCGGCTTGCTCATGACGTCACCTTCGCGGCGGTCCGGGGCGCGCCCCCGCTGGCGAGGTCACGCTACCAGCGCCCCGGTGAGCCCGCTTCGTGCTCGGTCGCCCGTACCCAGACGACCATCAGGGCCAGCGCCGCCGCGAGGTAGACCATGCCCGCCGGGATCCACATGATGGCGCCGGCCAGCTGCTGGTCCGCGAGCGGGTCGAGGCCCCAAGGCACGGTCGTCGCCGCGTAGCCGGAGTACCACGGCGTCCGGGCGAAGGTGAGCAAGACTGAGAGGAAGACGCTCTGCATCGCCATCGCGAAGATCAGCAGGACACTGAAGCCATGCGCCGCTCGCCCCGCGCGGGCGCCGATGACCACGCGCCAGAACAGCAGGGCGGTGACCAGGAAGCTGGCGTGCTCGAGGATGTGGAGCGGCTCGCTCCGCAGGGCCGCGTCATAGGGGACCGCGGCGTGCCAGAACCACAGCGTCCCCACGTGGAGCAGCCACACGGTGGCCGGGTGGCGCAGTGCGCGCAAGTTAGCCCGCGTCAACCTGAGCCGCCTGCGCCAGCGGCCGATGGCCCGGCGCACGGCGAGCGGGCTGCCCCGCAGGAGCGTGCTGGACGGGGCGGCCAGGGCCAGCAACGGTGCCGCGACAAGCAGCAGCAGCACGTGCTGGACCATGTGCGCGGAGGCCAGCGCGCTGGATGCGGCGTCCAGCGGCGAGACCAGCGCGACGCCAACCGCCACCAGCGCGCCAGCGAAGCACCGGCCTCGCCAGAGGTCAACGCCGCGCCGCTGGCCACCGGGGCTGCTGGCCCGGCCACGCCGGTAGGCCCACACGGCGAGCAGGAGGCCGAGGAGGAGCACCGGATCCAGGTTCCACGCGCCCCACAGGTCGTGGGGCGCCAGCGGCTGGCCCGGGTGCGCCAGGATCGGGATCAGCACGGCAGGACGAGCGCCGGCAGGCCGACCAGCAGGATCGTCACGAACGAGAGCAGCGACAGCAGGAAGCCGGCGAACGCGAGCGACCCGCCGAGGTCGTGGTCCTCGTGGTCGCCGGACCGATCACCGGCCGCGCCGGCTTTGCGTGCGCGCCACTGCCGGTAGCCCCACCCAGCGAGCCCGAGGCAGGCGACCGCCGCCGCGGCGGTCGTGGCCAGCGTCACGACGGTCGGCACGGGTGGGTCGAGCAGCCGCAGCCCGGGGCCATCGCCGGTGCACCCGGCCTCGGCGACCAGGTAGACGAGCATGAAGTGGGCGAACCAGATCACCGGACCTGCCAGGAACACGACCCAGATGCCGCGTGCCCGCCGGTCCCGGGAAACGTCCACGGCGACCGGCGTCCCGTCCGCCGCCGTCCTGGAGCCGTCTCCCGGCGAGGGGCCGTCGGTAGGCGTGCGCTGACCGCTCATGTGAGGTGCGGCCCCAGGTAGAGCGCGCCGAAGCCGACGACCCACACGACGGCCATCGCGGTCCAGAACCTCGCGACGTTCGCGACGGCCGCGTGGCGGCGTGCGGTGTACAGGCCGCGGATCGCCCAGAACAGCGTCATCGCCACCATGATCATCGCGCCTGCCGCGACCACGAGGACGAAGCCGGCGAGGGTCGCGAAGATCGACCCGTAGGCGTGGGTGCCCGCCTCGACGCCCAGCTGGGCGATGTCGAGGAGCTGGACGGCCGCGCCGCTGCCCGCCAGCACAAGCGCCGCAACGAGACCGAGGATGAAGCCGCGCTGGTCGGCGGCCCGGACGCGCCGCAGCGCCGCGTAGATCGCGCCGCAGCTGGCGACTACCAGCGCGGCGGCAATGATCGCCTGGGTGAAGCCCGGCAGAGCGACGCCCTCGGGCGGCCACACCGGGTTCTCCAGCCGCAGGTAGAAGTAGCTGAGCAGCAGGCTGGCGAACGCGATGCCGACGAAGAGGATCGCCACCCCCGTCCCCCAGGTGGCGACGACGACGCTCCCCCCGGCATTGACCGCCACGTGGTGCTCACGCTCGAAGGCGTGCTCCTCCTCGACGGTCATCGGCGGCTCTTGCGGCCAGTTCCAGCAGATCACCGCGGCGACGATCACCAGCGCCCCGACCGCGACGCCCCAGCGGAGCTTCGTCAGCTCGCTGAGGAAGATGAGCACGACCCCGCATGCGGTGACCAGCGGCCAGATCGACGGGTTGGCGACCCGGAAGACCTCCTGGGGCCGCGCGTCGGCCGTCCCGACGATCACGGCGGCCCGCCACCGCAACGGCCACTGCGACAGGCCATGGACGAACCGCTCGAGGCGCTCGTCGCCCCGGTGCAGCTCGTCCTGGTCCCACAGGGGATGGCGGCTGTGGACGATCGGCAGGACCGACCATCCATGCTCTGCTGGCGGCGAGGGCAGCGCCCACTCCAGGGTGTCCCCACCCCAGGGGTTGTCCCCTGCAGGCTCGCCCCGGCGGTAGCTGCGGATCACGTTCCAGATGAACACCGCGATGCCCGGGACGATGATGAACACCCCGATGGTGGAGATCAGGTTGTAGGTCTCCCAGCCGAGGCCGGCGTCGTAGGTGTAGATCCGCCGCGGCATCCCCATCAGCCCGACGATGTGCATCGGGAAGAAGGCCACGTTGACGCCGATGAACAGCAGCCAGAAGTTCCACCTGCCGAGGCGCTCGTCCAGCATCTTGCCGGTGAACTTCGGCCACCAGTAGTAGATGCCGGCGAAGATGGGGAACGCGACGCCGCCGATCAGCACGTAGTGCAGGTGGCCGACGACGAAGTACGAGTCGTGGGCCTGCAGGTCGAAGGGCACGGCGGCCACCATCACGCCCGTGATCCCGCCGATGACGAAGATGATGAGGAAGCCGACCGCGAACAGGAGCGGCGTCTTCCACACGGGCCTGCCCGCCCAGATCGTGGCGAGCCAGGCGAAGATCTGCACCCCGGCGGGGATGGCGATGGCCATGCTGGCGGCTGCGAAGAAGCTGAGGACCAGCGGGGGCAGCCCGACGGCGAACATGTGGTGCGCCCACAGGCCGAACGACAGGAACCCGATGGCGACCAGGGCGCCGACGAACCACAGATAGCCGACGATCCGGTGCCGCACGAGGACCGGCAGGATCATTGAGATCACGCCGGCCGCCGGTATGAACTGGATGTAGACCTCCGGGTGGCCGAAGATCCAGAACAGGTGCTGCCACAGCAGCGAGCTGCCCCCTTGCCGGGGGTCGAAGAACTGGGTGCCGAAGCCGCGGTCCAGCTCGAGCAGCAGGCTGCCGATGATCAGCGGGGTGAAGGCGAACAGGATCATGAACGCCATCACCAGCACCGACCACACGAACAGCGGCATCCGGCTGAGTGTCATCCCCGGCGCCCGCATCTTCAGCACGCCGATGATGATCTCCAGGGCTGCCGCGATCGCCCCGACCTCCGCCACCCCCAGCCCCAGGACCCAGAAGTCGATGGCCAGATCCGGCGAGAACTCCGGGCCGCTGAGCGGCGTATAGGCGAACCACCCGGCGTTGGGGACCAGCTGGAAGAGCGTGCTGCTGTAGTACAGCAACCCGCCGAGCAGGAAGGTCCAGTACGAGAAGGCGCCGAGGCGGGGGAATGGCATCTCCCGGGTGCCGAGCAGCAGGGGCAGCAGCAGGATCGCGAAGCCCTCGAAGATTGGCAGGATGACCAGGAACATCGTGACCGAGCCGTGGTTGGTGAACAGCTCGTTGTACAGCTCAGGGCTTAACAGGGTGTTGTTGGGCACCGCGAGCTGAACGCGCATCGCCAGGGAGTCGAAGCTGCCGCCGAGCAACACGAAGAAGAAGCCCGTCAGCAGCAGGCGCGCGCCGATCTTGTCGTTCTGGACCCCGGTCAGCTGCCCCCGCAGGCCGGGTGGATCGGCCCAGAGGCGATCGAGCTCCTCGTGCGTCGGCGGCTCGGCGACCGACGGCGCCTGGCCGCCGGAGCGCGGGGCCTCCCGCTCGCTGCTCATTCGCCGGCGCCTTGGCCGCGGCCCTGCTGGTCAGCCACCCATGAGGCGAACCGCTCCGCCGGCTCGGCGACGACGATCAGCTTGTGGTTCGCGTGCTGCAAGCCGCAGAACTCCGCGCAGTGGCTGAGGTGCTCGCCCGGCTCGTCAGCCTGCAGGACCAGCGTGTTGGTGCCGTCGGGCAGCAGGTCCATCTTGCCGCCCAGCGCCGGCACCCAGAAGCTGTGGATCACGTCCGCGGATGTGAGTTCCAGGGCGACGGGGCGTCCCACCGGGATGTGGAGTTCGTTGGCCGTAGTGATCCCCTCATCGGGGTAACGGACCTCCCACCACCACTGGTGCCCGACGATCTCCACGACCAGCGCCCCCGGCGGGGCGGTGCCCGGCACGGCCCGCATCGTGTACACCGTCGCCCCGAACACGACGAGCAGGACGGCCAACGGCATCACCACGCCCCCCACGACGATCCAACGGTGGGACGGCTGCGCCTGCCGGGGCGGCTCAGACCCGGTTCCGGCCCGGCGACGGAGCAAGCCCACCGCGAGTAGCACCGCAAACACAGCGAACACGGCCACACCCAAGCCGAGCATCAGCCACCACAGGTCTGCCATAGCCTTAGCGGCTGGACCCTGGGGATCGAGGCTCCCGGCCGCCAGCAGCGCCATCATCCGCCGAGGAGCGTCGAGCCGACGATCGGGCAGGGCGAACCGCTACCAGGGGAAATCTCCGAGCAGTGCGCTACCGGCTGGCGTCTGCGATGCCAGGGGGTGCGCCGGTGGGTGCTCACCGGGCCGCTCACCCCACCAGTCTGCCCGACGCGGCTCCGCTGGCTCAAGGGTCGCCACACGGTTCGTTGAGTAGCGTCAAGCCGCAGCTCGTGCTTGGTCGAGGGCGACACACGCAGGCACGTGACGTAAAAGGCAACGAGGAGCGTCAGCGGCGGGCAAGCACCAACCTCGAAGCGCGATGGCACCGCTGATGCGGGCTGAGCGGTCTCGTCCATCACTCTTCCCCTTTCCATGCCATACGTCTGACGGATACGCCTATGCGCGCACTGGCATAGCCAGCAGGCATGCGGGCAAGGCCACGGCCTGGTCCGGCCCTGCGCGGTGCCCTGGCAGAGACGCCGCGCGCAGGCCATCCCATCTCACTCGAGCAGCACCAGCTGCGGCGGGTCAGCATCACGCCCACCACCTTGATGCCTGGCCTGCCGGTTGGTGTGGCGTTCGGTGCCGGGCCGCGCCTCGGGTCGCCGGTCCGCCGCCCGGTCTGGTGTCGTGGTCCGGACGGTGGACGTCCAAGCCCACTCGCACAAGTCCCCACTCGGCCGCGGCCGGCGAGCCCACGCGCGCAAGGCCGCCAGCTTGGCTGCCGGACTGAGGCCACGCTCGCCGGCCGCCGCCCGACCACCAAGCAGGGGACGTCCGGAACCGTGGCGTGGCGTTTGCCGCCTGTCCCTGCCGCAGGCTAGGTGTGGCGGTGGCCTGCGGCAGGCCTGGGCTGGGTGCGGGGTGCGGGGTCATGGGGGGCGAGCCGTCCAGTGGCCGTCCGGGCCGCGGATGAGCGTCCACCCCCGCTCGTGCACATCCCTGTGGCACCCCCAGCACAGCAAGCACAAATTGTCCAAATCGGTCGGACCCAGATCCAGCCAAAACACGATATGGTGCGCCTCGCACCAGGCGACCGGCGCTCTGCACCTCACGCACCCGCCGTCGCGGACGGCCAGCGCGCGGCGCTGCGCCGGAGTCACCGTGCGGGTGGTCCGGCCGGCGTCCAGGATCTGCGACCGGCCGTTCGTGATGACCCGGCACACCCCGGCGTCACACGCCAATCTCCGCGCGGCGTCCCCGCTGATCGCGCCAAGACGGTCGAGCTGCGCGGCCGGGGCGCCTGGCTGGCCGAGCAGGGTGGGCAGGTCCACGACCACGGTGACATGCGGACGGACCCCACCCGTCTCTGGCAGCACGCCGCCGTCTAACGCCATCTTGGCCAAGGCGACCAGCGCGTCGGCGCGGCGTTGCTCTGGGGTGCGGTCATCGTCCTCACCACGCGGCGCGGCTAAGGGGGCGAGCGCGGTGAGCACGGTCTCCCCGTCGACCGGGTCAAACCGGCCCTCAAGGCAGACCGCGCCATCAGCGGCCCGCGAGCCGTTCAGCCGGCGGGTTCTCCGAGCCCGCTCCTGCCGCGCGGCCAGGCTGTCGGGGGTCACGCTGTGCGCGTAATCATCCACCGCCGCCCGTAACCCGGCGGTGTCGGTGCCCTCCCCAGCAGCCTCTGCGACGAGTTGGTCCAACCCGGCGAGCGCGTCGCCTGGCAAATCCCGCACCGCCTGCGCCGCCACCCGGGCCTGCCCTGCGCTGATCCTCCCATCAGCCAACGCCTGGGCGGTGGCAGGCAGCCGGTCCAGGTTCCGCGCGGTGTTCGCCCTGGACGCGGCCTCGCCTGGGCTGAGTCGGCAGTGGTCGGCCAGCCATTGCTTCTCTGAGCGGGCGCCGTCGGCTTTCCAGGCCAGGCGCCGGTCGTGCTCGCCGACCAGCCGGTGGCATAGCCCGTCCAGCCGGTCGCGTTGGCGGCAGGCCTCGACGATCAGCTCGCCCAGCGCTGTGTTGTCGAGGTCGTCGAGGTCGAGGGCGGCTAGGGCGTCGACGGCTGATCTGAGTTCGCCCATCGGCCTCACCTCCCCTTACTAGAACGTATGTTCGTAGCGTAGCAGGTTGAATCGGCTTATGCCAAGCGTTTTCCATATTTGGTGGAGAAGTACTTGCTCGACGCCCATCCATGGAAACGACCGGGTCCCCCCACCAGGGCGTCTGGCTCGCTTGGACGGCTCGACGTCCTGCTCGATTCCCGTCAGTCCCTTTGGGCACGGTCGGCACCGATGCCCCCGCGGCGCGCCACTGCGGTGATGCCTCCGTGGCCCCACGCCTGCGCCTCAACGGCCATCAACGCCCGCTGCTGCCGCTCGTCCAGCAGCGGACGCAAGCTTCGAGCGCAAGCTCGAAGCTTGCGTTTAAACCTTTACGCGGCTTTCTTGATCGCGGGATCGCGGGATCGCGGGATCGCGGCGGTCGTCGGGCGCCTTTGGGGCGCCCCGGACCGGGAATATCGGATTTTGGTGGACTAGCTGGAGTACCGATGATGACGCCACAGCCAAGACGACGAAACCCCCTGCGGACCCGGGCCGGAGTGAGCTTGGCCGCCTCACGGGGCCGCTCCCAAGGCAGGCGGTCACCTGCGGCCAGTCCGCGCGCGAGACGCAGCTGGGTATAGGCGGCACAACACCGCGTCGCATAGTCAGAGCAGCGCGCCGGCCCAGCTGCCCTGGCAGCCGTGAGGTCAGTGCGGAAGCCGGTCAGCGTGGCCGCTTCTGGTTTGTTGATCCGTGGCATCACCATGCCGGCAGTTAACTACTATAGGGGACGAAAGTGGTGGAGCTGCCACCGACATGCCGTCAGGATGAGACCGATGGCCGAGCCCACCGCCACAGACCGCGAGGCCCACGCCGCGATCACCCACCGCCTAGCCCAAGTCGGGTTCACGTTGCCGGGCGCCTTGCGGTGCCGGCGTATGGCCTGCGGCAAATCAGGCTGCCGCTGTAAGGCCGATCCCCCGCGGCTGCACGGCCCAGACCATCAGTGGACCCGTATGATCGGCGGCAAAACCGTCACCCGCCGGTTGACTGAGGAGCAAGCCGCGGTCTACGGCCCCTGGTTCGGCAACGCCCGCCGGCTCCGAGCCCTGGTCAACGAGTTCGAGGCCTTATCCCTGCGGAGTTTCGAGCGAACCGAGGGCTGAGCCCCACCAAGCCCTCGCTGAGCCATCATCCTCACGCCGTAGGTTGTAGGCGCCAGGGCTGGTGCAAGGCGGCCTAATGAGCCGTCAGGCGGTGGTGAGCCGCTCGTCTAGCTCGCGGACGGACTCCAGATCATCCCACTCGGAAGGCCACCCGTCACGGACCCTGCGGAGCACCTCCTTGATCGCTCCGAAATCCAGCCCGCCGACCTCATCGAGCACCGCGATCCCCGCCGCCGACGCGCGGTCTGGATCATCGAGGTCCGTCCAAGCCACCGCAAGGTCCAGATGGGTGATCGCCCGGCGTCCTGGCAGCGCCGTGCCCTCAAGCGCCTCCTCAAACAACGGGACCGCGTCGCGGTGCCGGCCCAGGAAGTAGGGCCGAAGCCCGCGGTAGACCGTCGCGCGAGGGGTATCAGCCCAGCCTGACAGATGGCCGTGCTGCGACCAGTACCCCCAGCCCGCGTCATCCTGGCCCACCCGGGCCGCGGCGGCCAGCATGCGCCCCAGCGCCCGGCCCGAGGCGGCGTCCTCCCCAGCCAAGGCCAGCTCGCCGCTCAGCACACCATGCACGTAGGCGCGGCCAGCGGGCGGGAGATGGCGATCCAGGGCAGCGGCAGCCTGCGACGCCTCAAGCGAGCCTGCCGGCCTGCCGCCTCGCGGGAGCCGTGTGCAGGCAGGCCATGCCGCCAAAGCGATCCCGGCATAGCTGAGCGCCTCCAGACGGCGGTCGCCGGCCTCGCGGGCCAGCCCGAGCGCCTCCTGGTACCAAGACCGGGCCTCCGCATTCCGCTCGCCTTCGGCATAGGTGAAGCCCGCGAGCGCGGCGGCGTCGCTGGCGACGGCCATCAGCTGGGCGCGGACCGTGCTGTTGGTGAGCGAGTCGGCGTGGCGGAGCCGGTCGATCAGGGTGTAGGCGTGCGCGACCGCGGCGCGGGCGGTCTCGGCGCTCGGAGCGGCGAGGTATTTGGTGGCCAGCTTGGTGGCGACCTGCTGGGCGATCGCCACGTCGCCTGGGCCGATGCGGGGCCGGCCGCCGAGCCGTTGCGCCAGCGCGGTCAGCGGGCCGACGGGCAGCAGCGGGGCTATGCCCATCTCTACGCCTTTGCGGAGGAGGAGTCGGCGTTCCACCTCAAGCCTTCTTTCGTCTTTGGTGGCGAAGGTCCAGTGGAGGTCGGCGTCCTCGGTATAGCCCAGCCCAAGCTCCGCGATCGAGCTGACGTCAAGGTGCGCGCGCAGCGCGGCGGCGTGGACTCGGTCTGGGCAGTGCTTGCGCCGCTCCCAGCCGAACAGCGAGATCTCGTTAAGCTCGGTGCGCGGCCGGCAGTGCTCTTGCACGTCGCGGACGAACTCGACGCGGATCTTGCGCTTGACCTCACGGCGGATCCGTAGCTCGGTGACGACCTCCACCTTGTCCATGTGTGTCTCCCACAGTAGTCAGCATGGGTGCGCTCAACCGGAGAGTGTGCTCGCGTACGCGCTGCGTGGCGCGGTGACGCGCTCGACGCGGACGCTAACCATACTTCCGCCAGTGGGCGCTGGGTCCAGCTGGGGGAGGCGAATGCCCTGCTCGCGGCCCGACTTTATAAGCCAGGTCATTATAAGTGGACTTTCGCGGTTTGGCGCGTGGCGCGTGGGGTTAATCGCGGTGTCTACCGTGGGGCTTGCTGGGCTTATGGGGCGGAGCGGGGCTGGCAAGGCCCCTTGGTCATGCGGCGCGGGCGAGGGTGTCGACCAGGGGGCGGATGATTTTC
>Ga0081538_10000682_pt1 | contig 37272 bp, 35 predicted proteins | sample TabmetS5T2R1_FD_71022 | JGI IMG/M metagenome (GOLD analysis project Ga0081538, IMG submission 71022) | Tabebuia heterophylla rhizosphere microbial communities from the University of Puerto Rico - S5T2R1 | ecosystem: Host-associated > Plants > Roots > Rhizosphere ...
CAGATCAAGATCGAGATGCACTTCCTGCCCGACGTCTACGTGCCGTGCGAGCAGTGCCACGGCAAGCGCTACAACCGCGAGACGCTCGAGGTCCGCTTCAAGGGCAAGACGATCGCCGACGTGCTCGACATGACCGTCGAGGAGGCCGTCGACTTCTTCCAGCACATCCCGAAGATCGCGCGGCGCCTGCGGGCGCTCCACGACGTCGGCCTCGACTACATCAGGCTCGGGCAGCCCGCGACCACGCTGTCGGGCGGCGAGGCCCAGCGCGTCAAGCTGGCCAGCGAGCTCTGCAAGGTCGCGACCGGGCGCACGCTCTACATCCTCGACGAGCCGACGACGGGGCTCCACTTCGCCGACGTGCAGCGCCTGCTCGAGATGCTCGCCCGGCTCGTCGAGCAGGGCAACACCGTGGTCGTGATCGAGCACAACCTCGACGTGATCAAGACGGCCGACCGGATCATCGACCTGGGCCCCGAGGGGGGCGAGGAGGGCGGCCTGGTCGTCGCGCACGGGACGCCGGAGCAGGTGGCCGCGGCGGCGGACCGCTCTCACACCGGCAGCTTCCTGGCGAGCATCGTGAAGCCGGCCGGCCGCCGCAAGCCGGCCCGGCGCCGGGAGAAGGTGCCGGCCGCCGCCTAGCGTCCTAGGCCGGGCGGGCGCGGCGCAGCTTGCGCATCGTCTGCACGAACTCCATCCGGCGCCGCGCGACCACCACCGCGTCCATCAGCGTCGGCGCCTCTGTGGTGTCGGCGATTCCCACCGCGCAGGTGGCCGGATCGAGCATGTCCTCGAAGCGCTCGGCCCAGGCCGCGGCGCTGCGGGCGTCGGTGGCGTGGAGCAGCACCGAGAACTCGTCCGGCCCGGTCCGGGCGAGCTCGTCCACCGCGCGCACGCTCTGCCGCAGCGCCTCCGCGCAGCGCCGCAGCAGCTCGGTCCCCGCTGCGGCGCCGTGCGCGGCATTCACGTCGCGAAGGCCGTCGAGGTCGAGCACCGCCACGGCCATCGTCTCGGCCGTGCGGGCACGGCGCAGCTCCTCGCGTGACAGCAGCGCGTCGAACTGCTCCGGGCCGGCGAGCTCTGAAAGCGGATCCATTGAAATCTTCATCGGCCCGGAGGACGGGACTCTGAAATCCTCCCGCGCGTGTCGAACGCCCGTTTGTGGTGGCAGAAGTGGCTCTGGTACGAGACGAACTCGCTGCCCTGGAACCGCGCCCGGATCCACCGGGAGTTCGCCCGGCGCCGCGCCTTCGCACGCTGGCCGGTGCACGGCAACGTGCTCCAGGCCTTCCGCGACGGCCGCCTCGAAGTGGGCGAGCACACCCTCCTGGAGCCGCACGTCTGGCTCACGGCGCCGGGACAGGCACGCTTGCGCATCGGGACAGGGACCTTCCTGAACATCGCGGTGATGGTCGCGGCGGTCGATCTCGTCGAGATCGGCGACTACTGCATGTTCGCCAACGGCTGCTTCGTCACGGACGGGAACCACCGCTTCGACGACCCCGAGCGCCCGGTGCCCTGGCAGGGTTTCTCGAGCAAGGGCCCCACCCGGATCGGCGACAACGTCTGGTGCGGCGCGAACGTGGTCGTCACGAGCGGTGTGACGGTGGGCGAGCGGTCGGTGATCGGCGCGAACAGCGTCGTCACCGGGGACATCCCGCCGTTCTCGCTCGCGGCCGGGGTACCCGCCCGCGTCCTGCGCGAGATCGACTATCCCGAGCGGATCAGCACATGACGATCAGGTGGAAGGGTCGGTCCGCCTCGTTGCCGTTGCTGTTCTCGGTCCGGATTGCTACGCCGTTCACGTTCGATGCCAGCGATGCGACGCTCACCTGGCTGTTCTGGGGCGGCCCGGCGGCGCTGGTGTCGCCGATCGTGGCGAAGTAGGCGCAGCCCCGGATGTCCGCGTTGAAGATCGCCTGGTAGCGGCCGTTGCCGGTCCTGGCGACCGAGCTGACGTCCCGGCCGCGCGAGAGCTGGCCGTTCGCGTTGACGACCGCGTAGCGCGCGCCGCCGTGGGCGGTGAACGCCGACGGCACCGTGGCGAGCGACGACTCCTTGACCGTGCCCCCGCCGATCTTGTCCCTGCGGATGTCGGTGCCGGTGAGCGAGCGGTTGCGGATGTCCTTCGCGGTGACCGAGCCGTTGCGGATCGACTTGCCGGTGATCACGAGCGCGTAGGCCGAGCCGCCGAGCGACATGACCAGCGCCACCACGGCGACCACCATGGACGGTGACGGCAGCAGACGACGGAGCATTGGGACCTCCCCTTGGGGCATGGATGGGCGGAAGCGTCAACCCGGCTCCTACCCCGAAGTTGCTGCTAGCCGATCACCTGCACGACCACGGTCCGCTGGCGCGGCCGGTCGTCGAAGTCCACCAGCACCAGCTGCTGCCACGTGCCGAGCTCGAGCCGGCCGTCGCGGACCGGCACCGTCTCGGACGGCCCCACGATGGCGGCGCGGATGTGGGCGTGCGAGTTGGTGTCGTGGTTCAAGCGGTTATGGGCGTAGTCGCCCTCGGCGGGCACGAGGCGGTCGAGGGCGGCGCGCAGGTCCTGCACGCCGCCCGGCTCGTACTCCATCGCGGTCACGGCGGCCGTCGAGCCCGGCACGAACACCGAGACGACGCCGCTCTCGACACCCGCCGACTCGAGCACGCTCTGCACCCCCTCGGTGAGGTCGATGACGTCCCCGTCGCCCTCGGTCGAGAAGCGCAGCTGCCCGGTGTGCACCGCCACGAGCGACCTACAGCGTGAAGCCGCCCGTGAAGGGCTCGCCGGTGCTCTCGCCGACCAGCGCCTGCAGCCGCTCGATCTCGTCGGGGGCCATCGTGTACCCGTGCTCGGGCTCCGGGTAGCGCCGCGCCCGCACGTCCTCGGCGAAGCCCTTGACCCCGTTGATCATCTCCTCGCGGACGTTCGCGTAGCGCTTCACGAAGCGCGCCGAATGCCCGTCGTAGATGCCGAGCAGATCGTGCAGGACGAGCACCTGGCCGTCCGATGCGGGGCCGGCTCCGATGCCGATCACCGGGATCTGCATCCGCGGCATGATCACCTCGGTGAGGGCGCTTGGGATGGCCTCGAAAACCAGGGAGAAGACACCGGCGTCCTGAAGCGCAATGGCGTCGTGCATGACGTCGAGCGCGCGCTCCGCGGTGCGGCCCTGCGAGCGATAGCCGCCCAGCTGGGTGGCGCTCTGCGGCGTCAGGCCCACGTGCCCCATCACTGGGATCCCGGCGGCGACGATGGCACGGGCGCGCTCCACCGAGCTGCCGCCGCGCTCGAGCTTGACCGCGTCGCAGCCGGCCTCCTTGATGAACCGCTGGGCGTTGTGGATCGCCTGCTCGTTCGACGCCTCGTAGGAGCCGAAGGGCATGTCGCCGATCAAGAGCGGCGTGGAGAGGCCACGGCGCACAGCGGCGGCGAGCATGAGCAGCTCCTCGAGCGTGACCGGGAGCGTCGACGGGTAGCCGAGCACCGTCATGGCGCCGGAGTCGCCGACGAGGACCAGGTCGACGCCTGCCTCCTCCGCGACCTGGCCGCTCGGGTAGTCGTAGGCGGTGATCATCACGATCGGCTCCCCGAGCGCCTTCTTCTCGGCGAGCTTGGTCAGGGTGATCTCCGGGCGCTGGGTAGGCCGGTGGCTGCTCATGTCTTGCCTCCGAGGATGGTGTTGTCGATCAGCCGCGCGCGCCCTACACGGGCGGCGACGGCGAGCAGCGTCGAACCGTTCACACGGTCGACGGGGGAAAGGTCGGCGGTGGAGCGCAGCTCGAGGTAGTCCGGGTCGATGCCGTGGGCGTCGAGCTCGCCGCGGGCGGCGCCCAGGACGGCCTGGGCGTCCACCTGGCCGGCGCGCACGGTCGCCTCGGCGGCGCGCAGGGCGCGGCTCAGGCCGAGCGCGCGCTCGCGCTCGTCGGGGGTGAGGTAGGCGTTGCGCGACGAGAGCGCCAGGCCCTCGGGCTCGCGCACCGTGGGGCAGACCTCGATCCGCACCGGGATGTCGAGGTCGCGCACGAGCCGGCGGATGACGAGCGCCTGCTGGGCGTCCTTCTGGCCGAAGTACGCGACGTCCGGCCCGGCCATGTTGAAGAGCTTGGTGACGACCGTCGTCACGCCGGCGAAGTGCTCCGGGCCGCGCTGGTCCGCGGCGCCCTCGAGGGTCTCGGTCAGGCCGCCGACGGTGACGCGGGTGTCGAAGCCTTCGGGGTAGACCTCCTCCACGGGCGGGGCGAACAGCAGGTCGACGCCCTCCGCCTCGGCCAGCTCGGCGTCGCGGGCCTCGTCGCGGGGATATGTCTCGAGATCCTCTCCGGGCGCGAACTGCGCGGGGTTCACGAACAGCGAGACCACCACGACGTCGCACTGGCTGCGCGCCCGCCGGATCAGCGAGAGGTGGCCGTCGTGGAAGTACCCCATCGTGGGCACCAGGCCGATGGCGCGGCCGGCGCGCCGCTCGGGTGCGAGCGCCTCGCGCAGCTCGTTCACCGATCGCACCGTCCTCACGCAGAGACCTCCTGCCCGGCGAGGGCGCGGGTACGCCGGACGAGCTCGTCGAACAGGTCGAGCAGCTCTGGAGCGGCCTCCTCGACGGCGCGGCGCTGGGCCTCGACGGTGGCGTGGTCGCCGCGGGCGATCGGCCCTGTGAGGGCGCGCTCGGGGCCGAGCTCGGCGAGGCTGTCGACCGTGCGGCGCACCAGCGGAGCGAGCAGGGCGCGCGCCTCGTCCGGCGCCAGCCCGGCGCCGCCGGCTATGCGCTCGGCCGCGCCGAGCAGCGTGACCGTGAAGTTCGACGCGGCCGAGGCGGCCGCGTGGTAGGCGGCCCGGCCCTCGTCGTCGATCTCGAAGGGGGTCATGCCGAGCAGGCGGGCGAGATCGACGGCAAAGGCGAGCGCCTCCGTGGTGCTCCCGGCGATCGCGCACCCCGCCCCGGCGAAGGCCTCGGGGCCCGATCCCGCCGGAAAGGTCTGGAGCGGATGCATGCCGAAGGCCGCCCCGCCGGCCGGCGCCAGCGCGGTCAGCGGTGTCGCCCCGCTCGTGTGTCCCACGAGTGGCGCCGCGCCGGCCACGTTGGCCGCGGCCGCCGGGATCTCGGCGTCGGGCACGCACAGGACGATCGCGTCGCAGCCCCGCGGCACCTCGCCGCGGCCGGCCGGGCCCTCGACGTCGAGGCCGGCCTCGCGCAAGGCGGTGGAGAGCGCGGTGCCGAGACGGCCCGCGCCCACGACGCCCACACGGGCGCCGCTGAGGCTGTCTGTGGTCGGGTGCATACCCCTGCCGGTCCACTCCGATCGCCGGTAGCGGCCGGCAACCCAAGGATAGCCAGGGCGAGTTGCCGTCGACCCCGGTCCCTAGGCTTGGGCCATGCAGTCACGCAGCGCAGAGGAGCGCCGCGCCGACCTCATCGATCTCTATCGCGACGCCTCGGAGTGCGTGCGGTGCCCGCTCCACCAGGGCAGGACCAAGGTCGTCTTCGGCTCGGGCAACGCCAACGCGGATCTGATGTTCGTCGGCGAGGCGCCCGGCATGCACGAGGATCTCCAGGGCCTGCCGTTCGTCGGTCGCGCAGGGAAGCTGCTCGACCAGCTCCTCGAGGAGGTCGGCCTCCGGCGCTCGGACGTCTTCATCACGAACGTCCTGCTCTGCCGGCCTCCCGGCAACCGGGACCCGCAGCCGGACGAGATCGACACCTGCAAGCCCTACCTGCACAAGAAGATCGAGCTCATCGAGCCCAAGGTCATCTGCACGCTGGGCAACTTCGCCACCAAGCTGCTGACCCGCTCGCAGCGGGGCATCACGGGCGTCCATGGCCGCCCGCAGGTGCACGAGCTCGGCGGGCGGACCGTGCGGATCTTCCCGCTCTACCACCCAGCGGCCGCGCTGCGCAGCACGAAGACGCTCGAGGAGCTGCGCGAGGACTTCGCGAAGCTGCCGGCCCTGCTCGACGAGCCCGCGCCGGTGCCGATCGGCGCCATTGCGCCGGTCGCGGCCGCGGTGGCGGCGGCCGAGCCGGAGCTCGAGCCGCCGCAGATGGACCTGTTCGGCGCCTGAGCCGCTCGATCGTTGCCCAGGATGATGGAGAAGGTTGCGTCCAGCGCAACCAACTGCATCAGCCTTCCGGGCGGCCCGGGCCGCCCTCATTGCTGCCGTTCGCCCGCGTACTAGAGCGTTCCGCAGAGCGGGCTGTTCGCCAGCGGCGCGCCCGCGATCTGCGCTATCCGGCTCATCCGCGTCCCCGCTATGTAGCTCGGGAGCCAGTTGGTGTCGACCACCAGGTGCGTCAGGTCGCCGGCCGCCTGCATGCCGGTGTTCACCCGCACGGCAGAGCCGGAGTCGCCGGGCGCGGCCAGGCCGGACCACCCGAAGGCGCTGCTCTGCCAGGTGAGCGCCAGGCCGGCGCGCGGCGTTCCGCCGGTGCCGACCGCCAGCCCGTGGCCATAGTGGAAGACGGCCTCCGGGCCGGAGCCTCCGTAGGACCCGCACGGGCCCGCCACGACCGCGATCGTCGGGCTGACCCAGGACTGGAGCTCGGGCCGGATCGAGACGATCGCGAAGTCGTTGCCGATGCCGCCGTCCACGCTTCGCTGCACCGTGCCGACGTCCACCAGCACGGGGTTGGCGCCACCCGGCGCGAGCGTCAGCAGGGTGACCTGGTCGCCCGCCGTGCCGCAGTGGCCGGCGGTGCCGATCGAGTAGCTCCCCGGACTGCCGAAGACGAAGTTCATGGTGCAGCCAGCGGGGAAGAGCATCCAGGAGCCCGGCCGGATGCCGACCTCGCCCGGCAGGGGCGCATCCGTCGGCGCTGCCACCGGCACGCCGTTCGCGGCATCCACGCGCCGCTGGAGCGCCGGCGTGAACCACGCTGGGCGTGCGGCCTTCAGCGGGATGGCGTACCCCCCCTTGTAGCGCTTGGCCCCGTCGACCTTGCTCCAGTCGACGCTCCCGACCGGCGCGCCGAGGGGTGGAAGCGCCGCCGAGGCGCTGCCGACGGCCGCGACGAGCACGATGAGGGCGGCCCCCACGACCGCCGCGAACGACCTGCGCATGCGAAATCTCCCCCTGCCTGAATGGACTGCCCGGGAGATTCCCGGCGGCAGGAGACGCCAAACCCGCCAACCTTCCCTTGCATGACCTTGGAGACCGCTTCCGCGCGCGAGACCGAAGAGGCCGGCGCCCGGCTGGCCGAGCGGCTCGGCCCCGGCGACGTGGTGCTGGTCAGCGGCGAGCTCGGGACGGGCAAGACCACCTTCGTTCGCGGCGCGTGCCGTGCGCTCGGGATCGAGGGCCCCGTCACGAGCCCCACCTTCACGATCGGCCACGTGCTCGCGGGCTCCCCCGAGATCGCCCACCTCGACTTGTACAGGCTCGGCTCGCTCGCCGCCGAGGACCCGGCACTGCTCGAGGACTACCTCACACCCGACCGGATCGCGTTCGTGGAGTGGCCCGCCGCCGGCGAGCCCGGCTTCGAGCGGGTGGCGGCCCGCGTCCAGCTCGAGCACCTGGGCGGCGATCGGCGCCGGATCACGATCGCATGAGCATTCTCGGGATGGACACGTCCACCGCCGCCAGCGCGGTCTGTGTCCTGCGAGGCGACGGGGAGGCCTTCGAGGTCGCCCCCGAGCCGGCCGCGCTCGGGGCGCCGCCCGCGCACGCGCGTGAGCTCATGCCCGCCGTGGCCACCGTCATGGAGCAGGCCGGGCTGGGCTACCGCGACCTCGACGCGATCGCCGTGGGCGTAGGGCCGGGTACGTTCACCGGACTGCGGATCGGGATCGCCACCGCACGGGCGCTCGCGGGCGCGAACGACCTTCCTCTGAAGCCCGTGTCCTCGCTCGCCGCGCTCGCCGCGGGGATCGAGGCGGAGCTGCGGCTACCGCTCATCGACGCCAAGCGCGGCGAGCTGTTCGCGGCCCTGTACGGGGCGGATGGCGCGCCGCGCTGGGGGCCGCTGGCCGAGCCGCCGGAAGACGTGGCGGAGCGGGTCCGGGCGGACGCCGCCACGCCTCTGGCAGCCGGTGACGGCTCGGTACGATTTCGGGGGGTGCTCGAGGCGGCCGGGATACGCGTCCTTCCTGACGAATCGGGCTCCCACGTGGTTCGCGCCCTGCACGTGTGCCGCCTCGCAGCGCAGGTGCCGGGCACCCCGCCGCAGGCCGTCCGCCCCGACTACCTCAGAGCCCCCGACGCGAAGCCGCAGTGAGCCTGGACCTCGACATCCGCCGCCTGACCTACGCCGACCTCCCGCAGGTCATCGCGATCGAGCGGCGCGCGTTCCCGACGCCGTGGTCGCTGGCGATGTTCGTGCTCGAGCTCTCGAAGCCGTCCGGCATCTCACTCGCGGCGCTGATCGACGACAGGCTCGTCGGCTACCTCGTCTGCTCGCGCTACGACACGGTCTGGCACGTCATGAACGTGGCGGTGGACGACCGCCTGCTCCGCCAGGGCATCGCGACCGCGCTGCTCGAGCGGCTCTTCGACATGGCCGACAAGCCGAACGAGCAGTACACGCTCGAGGTCCGCACGTCGAACGACGCCGCAATCCGCCTCTACGAGCGCTTCGGCTTCCGCGCGGCCGGCCGCCGGCGCGCCTACTACCACGACAACCGCGAGGACGCGCTCATCATGTGGCGCACGGTGCCGGAACGCGCCACGGCGTGATCCTCGGCATCGAGACGAGCTGCGACGACACCTGCGCCGCCGTGGTCACCCGGCGCGGTGAGATCCGCTCGAACGTGATCGCCTCGCAGGGCCTGCTCCACGCCCGCTACGGCGGGGTCGTGCCGGAGATCGCCTCGCGCCACCACCTCGAGCTGGTGGACGCCGTCACGGCCGATGCGCTCGAGCGGGCGGGCGCACGCCTCGACGACCTCGAGGCCGTGGCGGTCACCCACGGCCCCGGCCTGATCGGCGCCCTGCTCGTGGGCGTGTCGTCGGCCAAGGCCATCGCCGCCTCGCGGCGGCTGCCGCTCGCGCCGGTCGACCACCTGCACGGCCACGTGACAGCGAGCATGCTGGGCGACGATCCCGTCGAGCCGCCCTTCGTGTGCCTCGTGGCCAGCGGCGGTCACACCTTCCTCGCGCGCGTGGACGACCCCGCCTCGTACGAGGTGCTCGGCGAGACCCTCGACGACGCGGCCGGGGAGGCGTTCGACAAGGGCGCCCGCCTGCTCGGCCTGGGCTACCCGGGCGGCCCCGAGCTGGACCGGCTGGCCGCCGGCGGCGATCCCGACGCGTTCGAGTTCCCGCGCAGCGCCCCGGGCGAGCTCGACTTCAGCTTCAGCGGGCTTAAGACGGCGCTGCTCTACAAGCTCCGCGACCGGCCGGACGCCGACCGCGCGGACCTCGCTGCGTCGTACCAGCGCGCGATCGTGGACGCCCTGGTGGCGCGCACGCGCCAGGGGCTCGAGCGCGAGGGCGTGGCGCGGCTCGCGATTGGAGGGGGCGTGGCCGCCAACTCGGAGCTGAGGCGTGCTGTGCGGGCGTTGGGCGTGCCGGTCTGGGTCCCGCCGATGGAGCTCTGCACGGACAACGCGGCGATGATCGCCGGCGCCGCCCGCTTCCTCGAGCCGCTGCCGTATCCCGACTATCTGGGGCTCGATGCGGCTGCGCGCCTCGGCTAGCTCATCAGGCGGGACTCCTCGAGGTCGAGCTCCCGCTCCACGCGCCGCCGCACCTCGTCGCTGATCTCGCCCCGGTTGCGCATCCCGATCAGCTCCTCGCGCTGTGCGTCGAGGAGCTCGTGCATCAGCCGAAGGTAGGCGCCGGTGCGCTCCTCGTAGCGGTCCCCGTCGCCATCCTCGCGCGCGCTGAACCTCCGGCGCCGGTAGTCGTACATTCCCCGCATGCGCTCGAGCGTGTCCGGGCGTACCCAGTCCTCGTCCGTCAGCTCTTCGGCCCGCCCGATGGCGGCCTCGGCGAGGCGGACCCGGGCCGCGATCTCCTCGCGCTCCTCCGAGCCGTCGTCCCTCACGCCGAGCCGCTCGATCAGCGGTCCGAGCGTGAGTCCCTGGCCGACCAGGGTCACGAGGATCACGACGTAGGCGAGCAGGATGATCAGCTCGCGCTCCGGGAAGGGCGCGCCCGCGTCGGTCTCGAGCGGCAGCGCGAGCGCGGCGGCCAGCGATACCGAGCCACGCATGCCCGCCCAGCCGACCACGAGCCGCTCGCGAGCGGAGGCGCGGCGCTCGCGCTGCACGGCGCGGCGGTCGATCGCCCTGATCAGGTACGTGACCGTGAACCCCCAGAGCAACCGCACTACGACCACGATGGCGCTGACAAGCAGGCCCCAGACGATCAGCTGGCCGGTGGAATAGCCGGTGATGTCGTCCATCACGTTCGGGAGCTGCAGCCCGATGAGCAGGAACAGCACCGCGTTCAGGAGGAACGTGAGGATCTCCCAGACCGCCACGCCCTGGAGCCGCATGACCGGCGTCGTCAGCTCGGGCGTGTGCCAGCCCATGTATACGCCGACCGTGACCGCCGCGATGACCCCTGAGAAGCCGAGTTCCTCCGCGGGCAGGTAGGCGGCGTATCCGCTCAGGATGGAGATCGTGATCTCCGTCGGCGGATCGTCGATCCTGCTCCGTACCTCCCGAATCAGCCAGCCGGCGGCCAGCCCGACGGCCAGGCCGCCGACCCCGGTGAGGACGAACTTGCCGGTGGCTTCCACCAGCGAGAACGAGCCCGTGACCACCGCCGCCACCGCGAACCGGTACAGGACCAGCGCGGTCCAATCGTTGGTCAAGTTCTCGCCCTCGACGACGGCGACCATGCGCCGCGGCGCGCCGATGCGCCGCATGATCTCGGCGGGCGCGACGGCATCGGTGGGGGAGACGATCGCGCCGAGCACGAACGACTCCGCCCAACCCAGGCCGATCACCTCGTGGGCGGCGACGGCGACCGCCACCATCGTGACGCCCACGAGCGGGATGGCCAGCAGCGCTATGGGTCGGGCGTAGCGGCGCAGGTCGCGCAGCGAGGTGAAGAACGCCGCGCCGTAGAGCAGCGGCGGCAGGAAGATCAGCAGGACCAGATCGGGCTCGAGCTCGACTGATGGGACGCCGGGGATGAACCCGATGACGGATCCGCCTATGACCAGCGGAATCGGGTACGGCAGCCCCAGGACGCGCGCAAGCACGGCCAGCATGGCGACCCCGACCAGGAGTCCGAAGATGACGAGCTCGATGTGCTCCACCCACCGTCTAGGGTGACAGCGATGGCCACGCTGACCCTGTACGGAAAGCCCGGCTGCCACCTGTGTGAGGGGGCACGGTCGGTCGTCCGGGGGGTCGCCGAGACCCGTGGGCTGGAGGTGGTCGAGGTGGACGTGACCAGCGATCCCGTTCTCGAGCGCCGCTACGGCGAGCGCATTCCCGTGCTGGCGCTCGGCGACGAGGAGCTGTTCGAGTTCGTCGTAGACGGCGATGCGCTCGGCAGGCGGCTCGATAAAGTGCCCTCGTGAGCTTTCGCGAGCCCATGACGGGGGGCACTGGGCTTCAGGACGGCGGGGCGGAGCGCCTGTCGCTGGGAGTCGCGGCCCGGCTCTCCCGCTACCTCCAGGTCCTCACCCAGGCCAAGAAGATGGGCCGGGAGACGATCTCGTCCCAGGAGCTGGCCGACTACACGCACGTCAACTCGACCCAGATCCGGCGCGACCTGTCCGGCTTCGGGAAGTTCGGCAAGCGGGGCGTCGGCTACAACGTGGACTCGCTGGTCTCGCAGATCCGCAAGATCCTGCGTACCACCGGCAAGCACAACATCGCGCTGTTCGGCGCCGGCAACCTCGGCCAGGCGATCGCGGGGTCGGACATCTTCGCCGACCACGGCTTCCGCGTCGTGGCGCTGTTCGACAAGGACCCCAGCAAGATCGGCAACAAGGTCAACGAGAACCTCGTGGTCCGTCCGTACGACGATCTCGACCGCGTGATCCGCGACGAGGACGTCGTCGTGGGCGTCTTGGCCGTCCCGACCGAGGCGGCCCAGGAGGTGGCCGACGACCTCGTCGAGGCCGGCGTCAAGATCATCTTCAACTACTCCGAGGCCCTGCTACAGGTGCCGCCCGAGGTGACCGTGCACACCTCGAGTCCCGCCGTCGACCTGCTCTACGCGCTCTACTTCTACCTCACCTGATGCTCGACATGGCCCGCGTCCATGAGGCGTTCGAGGCCTCAACGGACTTCACGGTCGGGATAGAGGAGGAGTTCGCGATCCTCGATCCGGAGACCCTCGCGCTCGACCACCGCTTCGAGGAGCTGCGCGACGCCGCGCAGGTCGATCCCGTGCTGGCGGAGTCGGTGGCGGGCGAGCTGATCAAGTCGGAGATCGAGATCCGCTCGGGGCGCGGCGAGACCTTCGCCGACGCGGCGGAGCGCCAGCGCGAGGCGCGCGCGCGGCTCTTCCGCCTCGCCTCCGAGCGCGACGCGCTGCTCGGCGCGACGGGCACGCATCCCTGGAGCCCCTGGCAGGAGCAGCAGATCATCGACACCGAGCACTACCACCGGGTGGCGGACGGGCTCCAGTACGTCGCGTGGCGCAACAACACGTTCTCCCTCCATGTCCACATGGGGGTGCGCGGGGCGGACCGCGCGGTCAGGGTCTGCGACCGGCTGCGTCCGGTGCTGCCGTGGGTGCTGGCGGTGTCGGCCAACTCCCCGTTCCTGGACGGGCGCAACTCCGGCCTCCACTCGGCGCGCTCGCAGATCTTCACGAAGAGCTTTCCGCGCTGCGGCATCCCCGACGCCTTCGGGAGCTGGCGGGCCTACGCCGACTACGTCGACTTCCTCGTGGGCACCGGCTCGATCGTCGAGGCCACCCAGATCTGGTGGAGCATCCGGCCCCACCACTCGTTCGGCACGGTGGAGGTCCGCATCTGCGACGCCCAGACGAGCGCCGCCGAGTCCACCGCGCTCGAGGCCCTGCTGGCTGCCTGCATCGCCCAGGCGGTGCTCGACCACGACGACGGGGTGCCGTTCGAGGATCCCGCGCCGCGCTTCCTGGAGGAGAACTTCTGGCGCGCCATCCGCCGCGGGCTCGACGGCAAGCTGATCGATCTCGAACGCGGCGAGGAGTTCCCCGCCGCCGAGGCCGCCGACCGCCTGCTCGCCTGGACGGCGCCGGCTCGCGCCCAGCTCGGGATCGAGCCGGCCCTGCCCGAGGAGAACGGCGCCCAGCGCCAGCGGCGGGCGGTCGAGCGAGGCGCCTCGCTGGCCGAGGTGTTCACGGCCGAGGTGGCCGAGACACAGCGCACGTACGCGGCGGAGGAGGTGAAGATGTGAGTGAGGAGCGGCCCGAGCAGCTGCCCGAGGTCAAGCACGTCCTGCTCAGCACGGCGATCTCGCTGGTGAACCTGGCCGGGATCCGCCTGACCGACAAGAAGGACCTGGCGCAGGCGAAGGAGGCGATCGATGCCGCCCGCGCAGTGCTCCCGCTATGCCCCGAGGAGGAGGTCGGTCCGATCCAGGAGGCACTCTCCCAGGTGCAGATGCTGTACGTGAAGGAGACCCAATCGCCGGCGGAGCCGGCCGCCGCGGACGCTGACGAGCGCGCCAAGGCCCGCTCCAAGATCTGGACCCCGCCGGGCTCGTGATCGGCATCTTCGGAGGGTCGGGCTTCTACCGCTTCCTCGACGACGTCGAGGAGATGCCGATCGCCACGCCGTACGGGCCGCCCTCGGCGCCGGTCCGCATCGGCAAGCTCGAAGGCGCTGACGTCGCCTTCATGCCGCGCCATGGCGACGAGCACACGCTCCCGCCGCACAGGATCAACTACCGGGCGAACGTCTGGGCGATGCGGGAAGTCGGCGTGCGCCGCATCGTCGGCCCGACCGCGTGCGGCTCGCTGAGGCCGGAGATCGAGCCGGGCACCTTCGTGGTCTGCGACCAGTTCGTCGACCGCACGCAGGCGCGCGAGAGCACCTTCTACGACGGCCCCCAGACCACACACGTCTCGGCCGCCGATCCGTACTGCCCCGACCTGGGCCGGACCCTGGCCGACGCTGCCAGGCAGGAGGGCATCCCGGTCGTCGAGGGGGGGACCATCGTGGTGATCCACGGTCCGCGCTTCTCCACCCGGGCGGAGTCTCGCTGGTACGCAGAGAGCGGTTTCGATCTGGTCGGAATGACCCAGTACCCCGAGTGCTGGCTCGCCCGCGAGCTGCAGCTCTGCTACGCGAACGTGGCACTTGTCACGGACTACGACGTCGGCGTGGACGGCGGGGAGGCGGTCTCGGTGGACGCGGTCATGGGTGTGTTCCGGCAGAACCTCGATAGACTCCGCGCGCTCTTGTTCCGGGCGGTGCCGATGATCGGGCCGCAGCCCGACGACCTCTGCGCTACCGCGCTCGAAGGCGCGGTCGTGCATCACTAACCGGAGGACATAACCCCTTGGAATTCCTGACTGACTGGGGCGTGATCATCGCGCTCGTGTGCGCCGGGGCGGCCGTGGTCTACGGCGTGGCCACCTCACGCTGGCTCCTGTCGCTGTCGCCCGGCAACGAGGAGATGCGATCCATCTCGCTCGCTGTGCAGGAGGGTGCGACGGCCTACCTGCGGCGCCAGTACACGATCATCGCCGGGGTCGCGGTGGTGCTCGCGATCCTGCTCGCGATCGCCCTGGAGGCCACGGACGCCGAAGGCATCCTGATCGCGATCGGCTTCCTGATCGGTGGGACGTTCTCAGGTGCGGCCGGCTTCATCGGCATGAACGTCTCCGTGCGGGCCAACGCCCGGGTGGCGGAGTCGGCGCGCTCGGGCGTGTCGCGCGCGCTCGAGGTCGCCTTCAAGGGCGGCGCCGTCACAGGGCTGCTCGTCGCCGGGCTGGCCCTGCTCGGCGTGGCCGGGTACTACGGCATCCTGATCCTGGCCGGCACCGAGGAGCGCGACGCCATCGACGCCCTCGTCGGGCTCGGGTTCGGCGGCTCGCTCATCTCGGTCTTCGCCCGGCTGGGCGGCGGCATCTTCACCAAGGCGGCCGACGTCGGCGCCGACCTCGTGGGCAAGATCGAAGCCGGCATCCCGGAGGACGACCCCCGCAACCCGGCGGTGATCGCCGACAACGTGGGGGACAACGTGGGCGACTGCGCCGGCATGGCCGCCGACCTGTTCGAGACCTACGCGGTCACCTCGGTGGCGGTGATGCTGCTCGGCGTGCTGACCTTCCAGGAGATCGGCACGGTGGCGACGTATCCGCTCGTGATCGGCGGCGTGTCGCTCGTGGCTTCGATTATCGGGACCTACGCGGTGCGCACCACCACCGGCAACGTCGAGCGCGCGCTGTACCAGGGCCTGATCGTGTCGGGCGGGCTGGCCGCGCTTGCCTTCCTGCCGATCACGCTCGCGATGATGGACGACCTCACCTTCAAGGAGGGCGTGTCGACCCTCCTGCGCGGCGGCGCGGACGAGGGGCCCAGCGGCATCGAGCTGTACCTCTGCACGCTCGTCGGCATCGGCGTGACGGCCGGCCTGTTCGTGATCACCGACTACTACACGTCCACGCGCTTCCGGCCCGTCCGCACCACGGCGCGCGCATCGCAGACGGGTCACGCCACCAACATCATCCAGGGGCTCGCCCAGGGCTTCCAGTCCACGGCGGCGCCCGCGATCCTGCTGGCGCTCGGCATCCTGATCGCCAACGAGCTGGGCGGCATCTACGGGATCGGCGTCGCGGTGATGGCGCAGCTGTCGCTGACCGGCCTGATCGTCGCGCTCGACGCCTTCGGGCCCATCACGGACAACGCGGGCGGCATCGCCGAGATGGCCGATCTGCCCGAGGACGTGCGCAACGTCACCGACCCGCTCGACGCGGTCGGCAACACGACCAAGGCGGTGACGAAGGGATATGCGATCGGGTCGGCCGTGCTTGCCGCCCTGGTGCTGTTCGCCGCCTTCGTCGAGGAGCTCCGCGAGGAGGCGGCCACGGAGGGCGAGTCGCTCGTCAGCTTCAACATCTCGCAACCCGAGGTGCTGATCGGCCTCCTGATCGGCGGCATGATGGTCTACCTGTTCGCCGCGCTCGCGATCGAGTCCGTGGGACGGGCCGGCGGCGGCGTGGTCGAGGAGGTCCGGCGCCAGTTCAAGGAGAAACCGGGCATCATGGATCGCACCGAGAAGCCCGACTACGCGCGCGCCGTCGCGATCGTGACGGCTTCGGCGCAGCGCGAGATGGTGCTACCGGCCCTGATCCCGATCATCGTGCCCGTGATCGTCGGCCTGCTGTCCACGCAGGCGCTCGGGGGGCTCTTGATCGGCGTGATCGTCGTGGGCTTCTTCGCCGCGATCTCGATGACCGCCGGCGGCGGCGCGTGGGACAACGCCAAGAAGCTGATCGAGGACGGCGAGTACGGCGGCAAGGGCTCCGAGGCACACGCCGCCTCGGTCACGGGCGACACGGTCGGCGACCCCTACAAGGACACCGCAGGCCCGGCGATCAACCCGATGATCAAGGTGGCGAACATCGTGGCGCTGCTGATAATTCCGTTCCTGGTCTAGGCACCCGCCGGGTCGAGGATCGCCGGCAGCTCCTCCCGGCCGGTCACCCCGAGCTTGGTGTAGGCGCTGTGAAGGTGGTTGTCGACGGTGCGCACCGACACCACCAGGCGCTCGGCGATCTCGCGGTTCGACAAGCCGCCGGCGGCGAGCGTCACGACCTCGCGTTCCCTGCGCGTGAGTGGCAGAGGTTCGGTCAGTTCGGCGAGAGCCGGCGTGCTCGCGCCTTCACAGCGCCGGGCGAGCGCCTGGCCGCGCGACGCGGCCGCCAGGGCGCTCGATGCCCGTCCGGCGTCCCGGTGCAATCGCGCAGCCTCGGCGCAGGCCTCGGCGGCGAGCAGGGGGGCTCCCAGCTCCTCGAACGCGGAGGCCGATGCCGTCAGCGCGTCAGCGTCGTGGCGGGCAAGGGCGTCGGCATGAGCGGCGTAGAGCCGGACAAGCCGGCCGTCGACGATCTCCGCGAGCGGAGCGAGCCGCGCCGGTGCGACGCGCCGCTCGCCGAGTCGCACGGCGTCGAACAGGATTGCCGCCTCGAACATCCGGAAGCCCATCGTGCGCATGGACTCCGCGCAGGCAAGCGCGGTCTCGATCGCAAGCGACGTCTCGCCCCTCGCAGCCGCGAGCCAGACCTCGCCATGCTCGACGAACCAGTCCGCCATCCGGTTGGACTCGACGTGCGTCGCGCGGGCCTCCTTCTGCGCCGCCTCGGCCGCCTTGAGGTCCCCCAGCAGCGAATGGCTCTGCGCCTCGATCCCAAGCGAGGCCGGACCATGGCCGAACATGTCGGCTTCCCGGAAGGCGGCGTTCGCGTCGCGCAGCCACTCGACGGCGGCGGCCGGCCTTCCCTGGGTCTCCGCGAGGAAGCCCAGGGCGAACCCGTGTATCGCGCGCGCCGGGTCCGCGCCGCGCTCGAGCGCCCGGCGGTGGGCCGACTCCCCTACCTCGGCCGCCGCGTCGAGCCGCCCAACCAGGTGCAGCGCGAAGCAGAGCGTCTTCTCGAACCACTCCAGCGCGAACGGCGCATCATGGGCCAGCGCGGCGGCCGGCTCGCGCATCCGCTCGTTCAGCTCGATGGACTCCTCCAGGCGGCCGACGACGATCAGCGCCCAGCCTGCGGTCATCGTCGCCTCGAGCGGGGCTGCGTCGGGAGACCCGGCACGCTCGAGGATCGGCATCACGATCTCGAGCGCGGCGTGGGCGTCCCCCAGGAACAGGGCAAACGTCGACCGTGCGGCGGCCAGGTCGTCGCGCAGCCGCGCGTCGCCCACCGCCTGCTCGGCCGCGTCCAGAACCTCGCGGGCCTCGGCGGAGCGCCCGAGTCGCCAGAACAGGTTCTGCGCACGCGCGAGGCTCGCGCCGGTGCGTTGCGCCTCACCATCGGCCTCAGCCTCCAGCGTGGCGAGCATCTCTTCGGCTGCCTCGATCTGCCACTCTCCAACGAGCGCCTCGGCGACTGTGTGCGATGCCTCGAAGCCGCCGCCCGCGTCCGCGGCCGCGCGAGCCAGCCGCTCCGCGAGCCGGAAGTCGAGCACCGACATCGCGCGCCGCGCGGCGGACACCAGGACTGCCGGGTTACCGGCCTCGCGCGCGTCGAGCCGCCAGGTGGCCATGCGCAGCAGGTCCTCGCGTCGCCGCCCGCCCGTCGCCTCCAGCTCGTCCGCCAGCCGGCGGCGGATCGCCCGACCCCGCAGCGACGGAGTCCCCTCGCGGACGACCTCCGAATAGAGCGGGTGCGCAAGCCGGAGGTAGAGCCGCCGCCTGTCCCGTTCCTCGACGAGGAGACCACCGCGCTGTAGGCGCTCAACCGCGTCCGTGGAGGCGATCGCGAGAATCGTCGAGGCTTCCAACGGCTCGCCCGCTGCTGCAACCTCCAGGGCGGCGCGCTCGTCATCGGTGAGGCGGCCAAGGCGCTCCTCGAGGACCTCGTACAGTCGCGGCACGTGGCCCAGGTCGCCGCTCCACTGCCAGCCTCCCGTTGCCTCGGCGAGAGTCCCGGCCTCCAAGGCGGCGAGCACGATCTCACGCAGGAACAGCGGGTTGCCGAGCGTCACCTCCCAGAGCCGGCGCAGGGTCGACGACTGGACGGGACCGCCCAGCGCTCTCGTGACGAGCTCGGCCATCTCGTCGCGCGCCAGCGCCTGGAGCTCGAGCCGCTCGGCCAGACCGTCCTTCCAGAGCGCGACGACCGGGTCGGGCGCGCGCTCGCCGCTGCGCACCGCCGCGACAACTTGAGCGTTGCCCGCGACGGCGAGGTGATGCACGAGCGCGGCCGACGAGTCGTCGAGCAGATGGGCGTCGTCGACCCCGATGACGAGCGCTCGCCCGCCGGCACGTTCGGCGATCGCGTCGCCCGCGACACGCAGCAGGTTCTGCCAAGCCTCGACGCCCGGCAGGCGGTCCGGAAGCAGGTGCGCCAGCGCGCCGAAGGGGATCGCGCGAGCGGAGTGCGTGCCCACCGCCCACGCGGTCGCCAGCCCGCGTTGGCCCGAGCGCTCGATGACCTCCGCGGCGAGCCGGGTCTTGCCGACCCCCGCGGCGCCCGCCAGCACGACACCACCCGCGCCCTCGCGTTCGAGGGCGGCTTCGACGAACAACAGCTCCTCGCGCCGCCCCGCGAGCGGCCAAGCCTGTAACACGCGTCAAGTCTAAGTCTGGTCGCACAGGGACGAAAGAGGGTCCTGAGCATCGCGCGCCGTGAAGATGAGTGGCTCTTTGCTCAGGACGAGGTGTCTCCCTTCCTGGATGCTCGGACGCGGACAGCGATGAGAGGGGAGATCATGCTCAGCGCGTGGCGTATCACGGGGACGGCCGTGCTGGTCGCGGTGGCGGTGGCAGCGCTCGGCGCGGGGTCGGCGGCGGCTGCGACCCCGGACGGCGGCGCCCTCGACAACCGGCAGGATCTCATCCTCTGGACCGGGCAGGTGGCCCGAGACGCAGCGCCGTCGGACGCGGTGCCCGAGTGCGCGGAGGTCGCCTGCGACCGCTTCGACCTGCGCGTCGACCTCCCCGGCGGCGTGTGGAAGAAGCAGCGGAGCGGCGGCGTGGAGGTCTCGATCCGCTGGTTCAGCACCTTCGGCGACAACCTGCGCCTGTACGTCTACCGGGAGGGCAGCCTCGTTGCCAGCTCGGACGGCATCATCGCGACCGCCCAGTCCGTGTTGATCCCCTCGGCCGAGGACGGGCAGTACCGGGTCTACGTGGCCTTCGACCCGGACTCGCCGAGCGACCAGGTCGCCTACGAGGGGCTCTCCCAGGTCGACTACGAGCCCAAGCGCCACCCGCGGCGGCTGCTGCTTCCCGACCTCGTCTCCCTGCCGCAGCGGAACACGACGTTCGAGACCCCGCTCGACTTCGGCTTCGAGCCGCCGCCGAACCCCGGCGACTCGTGCTTCGGCAGTGAGATCGACGAGGAGGGGGCCCAGACCTGCCTGCGCTTCGACCAGGTCTTCGCGAACACCGGCGAGGGCCCGCTCGAGCTGCGCTTCGCGTTGCCGCAGGACCCGGCGTCGAGTGCCCGGTCGGTGGTGCAGCGCATCTACAGCAGCGATCCGGCGGCCGGCTTCGAGGAGCAGCCGGCGGGCGAGTGGGAGTTCCACCCGATCCACGACCACTTCCACTACACGAGCTTCGGCGTCTCGCGGCTGTGGGCCACGAGCGGCGGCCAACGGCTCGGCGCGGCGCCGATCCGCAGCAGCCGGAAGGTGTCCTTCTGCATCGTCGACATCGAGTTGCACGCCTGGGCCGAGCGCGGCAACGACCCGCGCAGCTACAGCTTCCCCGCCTGCGTCACGCCGGCCGACAGCGACGGTGTGAACGACTACCTGATCCAGGGCATCGGCAGCGGCTGGATCGACGTCTACGACTGGTTCCTGCCTGACCAGTACGTCGAGGTGACGGGGGTGCCCGACGGCGTCTACATCCTCGACACCGTCGCTGATCCCGACAACACGATCACCGAGGCCGACGAGACCAACAACTGCACCTCGACCTACGTCGAGCTCTCCGAGATGGGCACGGGAGCGCCCAGCGCCGAGCTCGCCGGCCCTGGGCCGCCGTGCTGAGCCCCGCGGACGCCCGCGCTCTCGAGCGGCTGCCCGCGACCTACGCAGAGGTCTTGCGCCTCCGCGAGCACGGCGAGGCCGACGAGGCGATTGCCGCGCAGGTGGGCATCGAGCCTGAGGCGGTGGAGCCGCTCGTGCGGGTCGCCGAGGCCAAGCTCGCCGCGCTGGTCCAGGCGGACTCGCGCTAGCTCGCGAGGGCGCGGCTCTCCGCGCGTGCCACCTCGAGGAAGTCGGCCAGCGCAGACGAGCTGTCGCCGGCGCGCCAGCCGAGCGCCAGCGGCGCCGGTGCGATGTCCACGACCGGAATGGCGCGGAGGTCGTCGCGGCGAAGGCCCGCGCCGAGCGACAGCGGGGTGACGGCGATGCCGCACCCGCTAGCCACCAGCTCGAGCAGCTCCTCGGCGCTCGAGATGCGGGACTCGTAGAGGTCGGGCTCTCGCCCGCCGCGCTCGTCGATCATGAGCCAGAACCGCCGCCATGTGGGCGATACGTCGGAGACACCCTCGATGAAGCGCTGGTTCACGACGTCGTCGCAGAACAGCTCGTCCTTCGACGCCAGCGGATGCTCGGAGCTCAGAAGAGCGGCCCGCGGCTCCTCGAAGATCACCTCGACCTCCATCCCGGCGAGGTCCTCATCGGCGTACGGCGGCCGTAGGAAAGCCACGTCCGCGAGGCCTTCGCGGATGCACGAGACGTGGCGCACGAAGTCGAAGGCCTTCAGCTCAACAGTGACGTCCGGGTGGCGTTCCCGGAACGCCCGCACGATTGGTGTGGTCAGGCCCGCCGCCGTCTGGCCGAGGAAACCCACTCGGAGCTGGCGCGTCTCGCCCGCGGCGGCGCGCCGGGCGGCGCGTGCCGCCTCGTCGAGCGCCTCGAGCGCGGCCGGGGCCCGCTCGAGCAGTGCCGAGCCGGCGGCGGTGAGCCGGACGCTTCGCGAGGTGCGCTCGAAGAGCTGGACGCCGAGCTGGACCTCCAGCTGACGGATGGCCTGGCTGAGCGCGGGTTGGGCCATGTGCAGGCGCTGTGCAGCCCGGCCGAAATGCAGCTCCTCGGCCACGGCCACGAACTGACGCAGGGGACGGGCCTCGAGGTTCACGATCGATACGCGGCTCGAATCGGTCCAGTCGAAGCCGGTCTTGGACCGGTCAGGGGTGCCGGGACTACGGTGGCGATGTCCAATTCTACGGGCGGTCCCGACCGCGAGGAGGCGATCTGTGTGGCGAATCCAAGCCGGCGCGAGCTGATGGCGGGGGCGGGCATCGGCGTCGCAGCGTCGGGTCTCGCAGCTCCGGGGCTGGCGGCCGCGGACAGCAGCGAGCGCATCCTCGGCTCCTTCGCCGGTCCGGTGACCGTGGAGGAGCCGCCCGGCATCCCCGGCTTCATCGCACAGTTCACCTTCTCGCCCGGCGGCGGAGTGGTGGAGAGCGCGCGGCTGTACCTGCCGGGCACGCCCTTCGGCGACTGGCTCGAGACGCCGGGCAACGGCGCCTGGGAACGCACCGGCTCGCGCACCTACGCGGTGGGGTTCCAGCTCGTGATCCAGAAGGCGCCCGGCGATCCCGACGCCGGCGCGTTCGTCGGGATCGACCGCGTCTGGTGGACGGCCACGCTCGAGCGCGGTGGGGACCACCTCGCGGGGCCCTTCTTCAACGAGATCCGAGATGCGTCGGGCACGCTGCTGTTCGGCGTGCGGGGCCGGATCGAGACCGACCGGCTGTCAGCGCGGCCACCCGCCTAGCGCCTGAGCATCGCCCGTCAGGAAGATGAGTGGTCGCCTGCTCATGACACGCGGCGCCGTCTCACGGACGCTTCGGGGACAGCGCGAGCCGGCACTTGCGCGGAAGCCAATGGGGATGAGCATGAGCACGATCGCAGCGACGGCACCGTCAACCGGACCTGCGCTGGGCAAGCTGGTGGCACGCGCCCTGCTCGCGGCGACCCTGACGCTCGCACTGGTGCTGGCTGTCCCGCAGGCCGTGACGTCGCCGCCCGCGGGTGAGGCCGTCATTCCGGAGGCGGCGCCCTCGTTGGCGTTCGTCCCCAACGCGGGCCAGTCGGACCCGCGCGTCCACTTCATGGCCCAGGGCGCCGGCTACGCGTTCTTCTTCACCGACGGCGGCGTGACGCTCACGCTGAGTCGAGGCGACGCGAAGCGCTCCCTGGCGCTCGAGCTCGACTTCCGCGACGCCAACCCGGATGTCCGCCCGGTGGCCTCGGGAGAAGCCACCGGCACCGTGAACTACCTCACCGGTCCGCGGGAGGATTGGGTCACCGGCCTCGAGGCGAACTCCGAGCTCACCTATCCCGAGCTCTGGCCGGGGATCGACATGGTGTTCCGTGGCGAGGGCGGCAGGCTCAAGTACGAGTTCCACGTGGCGCCCGGCGCCGACCCGAGCCGGATCCGGCTCGCCTATCGGGGCGCGGAAGGTCTCGCACTGGGCGCCGGCGGCGCCCTCCATGTGAAGACCGCGCTCGGCTCGCTGACCGACAGCCCGCCCGTGAGCTACCAGCGGCAGGACGGCCGGCGGGTGCCGGTCGAGAGCAGCTACCAGATGCACGGGGCGACGGGCTATGGCTTCGCGGTCTCCGGCTACGACGCGAGCCGGCCGCTCGTGATCGATCCCGGGCTTGCCTACTCCACCTACCTGGGTGGCGGCACGACCAGCGGGCACGACGATTCGGCGTTCGGGCTGGCCGTCGACTCGGCCGGGAGCGCCTACCTGACCGGGACCACCACGAACCCGGCCTTCCCGACCACGCCCGGCGCGTTCGACACCACCCTCGGCGGTCAGAACGCGTTCGTCACGAAGCTCAGCGCCGACGGCTCGTCGCTCGTCTACTCGACCTATCTCGGCGGGGCGCAGATCGACAACGGCCTGGGCATCGCGGTCGACGGGCAGGGCAGCGCCTACGTCTCGGGAAGCACCAGCTCCCCCGATTTCCCGGTCACTCAGGGCAGCTACGACCCCGTCTTCGGTCAGAGCACGGACGCGTTCGTGACGAAGCTCAATCCGACCGGATCCTCGCTCGTGTACTCGAGCTACCTGGGCGGCGGCGTCCAGGACTCGGCGCAGGCGATCGCGCTCGACGCCGCGGGCAACGCCTACGTCACCGGATTCACGTCGTCGAACGCGTTTCCAACCACCCCGGGCGCCGTCGACTCGACGTTCGGCGCCGGCAACACCGACGTCTTCGTGACCAAGTTCAACCCCGCCGGGTCGTCGCTCGTGTACTCGACCTACCTCTCCGGTAACGGCATCGGCGAGCAGGGCAACGGGATCGCAGTTGACGGCGCGGGCAGTGCTTACGTGACCGGCTTCGCCGGTCAGGCAACGCTCGGTACGCAGGTGGACTACCCGACCACCGCGGGCGCCTTCGACACCACGCAGAACGGCGGCAGCGATGTGTTCGTTACGAAGCTAAACCCGACTGGATCGGCGCTCGACTACTCGACCTTCCTGGGTGGCGCGACGACGGACCAGGGCGAGGGAATCGCGCTCGGCGGGGATGGGAGCGCCCATGTCACCGGGCGCACGGCTTCGACCGCCTACCCGACCACGACGGGGGCCTTCGACGAGGGCTTCAACAGCGGCACGCACGACGCGTTCGTGACCAAGCTCAACCCCTCCGGCTCCGCGCTCGGCTATTCCACGTACCTCGGCGGCACCGGCAATGAGTTTGGGCTCGCGGTAGACGTCGACGGTCAGGGTCGGGCCCTCGTCACCGGTACGACGGCTTCCACGGGGTTCCCGACGACGGCGGGGGCCTTCGACCAGAGCTTCAACCTGGGCTTCGACGCGTTCGCGACCAGGCTCGACACCGGCGGTGCGACCCTGTCCTACTCGAGCTTCCTGGGCGGGAACGCCGTCGACGAGGGGCATGGGATCGCGGTCGATGCCGGCGGAGACATGTACGTCGCTGGCTTGACGGAGTCGTCGAACTACCCGACCACCCCGGGGGCGTTCGACACCAGCGGCGGCGGCGCCCAGAACCGTGAGGCGTTCGTGACGAAGCTGGACGAGGGCGGGGTCGCCCCGGCGTGCTCCGACGGCGCCGACAACGACGGCGACGGCAAGACCGACCATCCGGCCGACCCGGGCTGCTCCGGCCCCTCCGACTCCAGCGAGAGCCCCGATCCGCCCCCGCCGGCTCAGTGCGCCGACGGCCAGGACAACGACGGGGACGCGAAGACCGACCATCCCGCCGACCCGGGCTGCGCGTCAGCCGCGGACAACTCGGAGAGCCCGGACCCGCCGCCGCCGGCTCAGTGCGACGACGGTCAGGACAACGACGGGGACGGGAAGACGGACCATCCGGCCGACCCGGGCTGCTCGTCCGCCGCCGACAACAGCGAGAGCCCGAATCCCGGCCTGCTCGACCCGAAGCCCCCGGTTCAGACCTCGCCGCCGGCGCCGCCGGTAATCCCGCTCCAGCTCGGGACACTGGCGAAGCCGACCATCCAGGTGGTCTCCCAGTCGCCCCGGGTTCAGGGGGCGCGCGCGGCCGCGCGAGTGAACGCCAAGACCGATCCGGTTCAGCTGCACAGCAAGTGGACCGTGAAGTGGAGCGGACCGGCCGCGGCCGACAGCTGGGACGTCTGGTACCGCAAGCTCGCGAGCGGAGTGCCCGCCCCCGATTGGGAGGACCTCCTGGACACATCCGACGGCGACTTCCCGCCCACGCCCTGGAAGAGCGACGTCACGTCCAAGAAGGCGAAGCTCACAGCGGACGCAGGCTTTACGTACTGCTTCGCGGTGATCGCCTCCGCCCCCGGCAAGGCGTCACCGCCCGCGCACGTCTGCACGGCCATGCCGCACAAGGCGAACAAGCTCGGCCGTTCGAGCAACCACTGGCAGGTGAAGAGCGCGGGGGGCTACTACGGCGGCGGCTACCTCCGCTGGAACGGCCCCAATGGCATCGGCGGCGGCAAGACGAAGCGCTTGTACGGGTTGATGAGCGGGACGCTCAACCACCTCCCGGGGCCCAGGTGCACGAGCCCCGCCGTCTCGATCCCCTCCTCCAACTGCCCCGACAAGCTTCCGTATTACCCCGAGGGCTGGACCAACCTTCCACCACCCTATTGCGGCCCCACCTACGATCCTCCGGGCTGCGCGAAGACCGCGACATGGCCGTCGTGGCCGCGCCTGAAACGGATCGTCCTGGTAGCGACCAAGTGCGCAAGCTGCGGCAAAGTGCTCGTCACTGCCGAGGGAAGCCCGCTCATCGTCGGCCAGCCGTTCCGGCTCAAGCCCGTCAGATGGCAGAAGATGATCGACCTCGAGGCATCGAAGATGAAGAAGCGGCAGCTGATCACCGTCAAGACCTATGCGAACCCGTTCTCTAACACCTTCCCGGGCTGGGTCCTGAGGATCTATCCGCAGTCGGGACACCCGCGGATCGAGGGACTCGCGCTGGCCAGCGGACGCTGAGTAGTCTCGGCCCCTAGTGGCCGAGTACCGCCCGAAGCACCGTGGACTCGAGCGGGTTCTGGGGACCGGGGCCCTGTTCAGCACCGCCTACGGCAACGTAGGCAGCTCGATCTACTACGCGCTCGGCCTGGTCGCCGTGTTCGCGCTCGGGATGACCCCGGTCGTCTTCCTGATCGCAGGCCTGATCTTCGTGTGCACGGCCGCGAGCTACACCGAGGCGACCACGATGTTCCCGGAGGCCGGCGGCTCCTCCTCCTTCGCCCGCCGCGCGTTCAACGAGTTCTGGTCGGCGCTCACGGCCTGGGGCCAGATGCTCAACTACATCATCACCGTCGCGATCTCGGCGTTCTTCCTGCCCCACTACCTCGGGACGATCTGGGATCCGCTCCTCACGTCGCCCGGCGACATCATCTGCGGCGTCGCGGTCGTGCTCTTCCTCGCCGCGGTCAACGTGTTCGGCGTCAAGGAGGCTGCCGGGCTCAATGTCGTGCTGGCGATCGCCGACTTCTTGACCCAGGTCGCGCTCGTCATCCTCGGATTCGTCCTGGTCTTCTCGCCGGAGACGCTCGTCGAGAACGTGGACTTCGGCACAACCCCGACGGTGTCCGATTTCCTGATCGCCATTCCGGTCGGGATGGTCGCGTTCACCGGCATCGACACGATCTCGAACATGGCCGAGGAGGCTCGCGACTACGGGAAGACCGTGCCCCAGGCCATGCGGGGCGTCGTGGTCGCGGTGATGGCGATCTCGCTCACGCTGCCGGCCGTTGCGCTGTCGGCGATGCCGGTGGAGGACGGGCAGACGCTCCTTGCCGTCAGCTCCGAAGATGGTGGGTACGCCGACAACCCGGTCCTCGGCGTCGTGGTGAACCTCGAGCTCGGCCGCCTTCAGGGCGCCGCGGAGATCTACGTCGGACTGCTGGCATCGACGATCCTCCTCGTCGCCACCAACGCGGGCTTGATCGGGCTCTCCCGGCTCAGCTACTCGATGGGCCAGTACCGCCAGCTGCCCGAGCACCTGCGCCAGCTCCACCCGAAGTTCCGCACGCCCTACGTGGCAATCATCGTCTTCGGCGGGGTCGCCTGCCTGACCATGCTGCCGGGCGAGGCGGAGTTCCTCGGGACCGTCTACGCGTTCGGCGCGATGCTCGGCTTCACCGTCGCGCATGCATCGGTCATAGCGCTCCGGATAAAGGAACCGGACCACGAGCGGCCCTACCGGGCGCCGCTCAACCTCCCGCTGCGGGGCCGACTCATCCCGCTGTCCTCCGTACTGGGCGGGCTGGGCACTGGCATCGCCTTCCTCGTCGTGACGATCCTCAACGTCGAGACCCTCGTCACCGGTGCTGTCTGGCTGACGATCGGGATGACGGTGTACGTCGTCTACAGGCGCCGCATCGGACTGACCTTGGTCGAGACCCGCAAGGTCGTGCTTCCGGAGCCGATTGTCGAGCACGAGGTCGAGTACGAGTCGGTTCTGGTGGTCTTCGAGGAAGGCCGCTACTCCGCGGACACGATGTCCACCGCCGTCCGGCTTGCGGCCCGCCGGCGCCGAGGGATCCATGTCTTCGTTCCGGTCACCGTCCCGCCGAACCTGCCGATCGACGCAGCGATACCCGCGGAAGAGCAGCGCGCGCAATCGGTGATCGACCGCGCGCGGGTCCGGGGCGGACGCCGCGTCAGCGGTCACTGGGAGAAGGTCAGGCCGGGCGGGACCGGACGACTCATCGTGGAAGAGGCGCGGCGCATCAAGGCCAGGGCGGTCGTGATGGAGCTGCCGCCTCGCAGGGCCGGATCCAGCCTGTTCGGGAAGACCCTCGAGACCGTTCTCGCCGAGCGCCCGTGCCGCGTGATCATCACCTCGTCGCGAGGGGTCGAATTGGCGAAGGCCGCCGCCTGAAGCGGGACTACGATGGGCAGGTGCAGCGCATCTACCTCGGATCGGCCCGGGCGCTCAGCGTCGTGTTGGTCCTGCTCGGACTCGCCCTGATCGTGTCGGCGGTGGCGCGCGGCGGTGGCGTGCTTGCGCTCGGCGTCGTCGTCGGCGCCTGTCTTACCCTGGCCGGAGCGGGTCGCCTGTGGCTGATGCGCGGCGTCCGCGACGAGCCGCGGTGAGCGATTCCCGTAGTAAGGGCGGGCAGGCGCTCGCCGGTCGCGCGCGGGACCAGCTGCGCCGCGGGTCCACGGTGGCCGGCGCGACCGTGGTGCGGGGGCTCGGCGAACCGGCGCTGTTCGCGATCACGCTGAGCGCGGTCGTGGCAGGTCTCTACGTGACGGTCGGCGTCGTCGCGGAGGACGCCCTCGGGCTCACACCGGTCGTCTTCCTGGTCGCAGCGTTGTTCAACGTTGCGACGCTCCTCACCTACATCGAGGGGAGCTCCCTGCACGTGGAGCGCGGGGGCGCGTCGAGTATCGCCCGGTACGCGTTCAACGAGCTCTGGAGCTTCATCGCGGGCTGGGCGATCCTGCTCGACTACATGATCGTGATGGCCATCGGGGCCATCGCGATCACCCGCTACCTGGCCGGCGTGTGGGGGACCGCTGACGACGGTGCCACGCAGGTCGCGATCATCGCGGCCTGCTTTGCGTTCGTGATCGGTCAGAACATCCGGGGCCTCACGGCGGAGCGCCTTCGAACGGTGTTGCGCCTGTCGCTCGCCAACATCGTGGTGCTCGCCGCTCTCACGGCCATCGCGCTCGCGCAGACATTCGACGCCGGGGCGATTACCGACTCCGTGGAGCTCGGGTCGACCCCGACCTGGTCGGACGCGTTCTTCGCGGTGGGGGTGGCCACCATCGCCGCCGTCGGGATCGAGGCCGCGTCGGGCCTGGCCGGAGAGGTGCGGGTGGGGCGGCGTGGGCTCCGTCGCTTTGCGCTCGTCGGCGGGGGAGCGGCGTTCGTGCTGGTCATCACGGTGTCGGTCGCGGCGCTGATGGCGGTTCCCGTGGTCGACGGGCAGACCGAGCTCGCCGGCACCTACATCGAGGCTCCGATCCTCGGCGTGGCGGCCGCGATCGATCCCGCATGGCTGAGCGACGCCGCGCGCTACGCCATCGCGGTCCTGGCGGCCACCCTGCTGCTCGTGGCCATGAACGGGCAGATGCTCGGTTTGGCGCGGCTCAGCTACTCGCTCGCGACCAACCGGCAGATCCCCAGCCTGGCCGGACGTCTGCATTCGAGCCGCGGGACGCCGTTCGTGGCGATCACCATCGCGGGTCTGATCGCGTTCGGGCTTGCTCTTTCCGACGACGTCGTCTTCCTCGCCGGCGTGTTCGCATTCGGGGCGATGATCACGTTTGGGCTCGCGCACCTGTCGGTCGTCGTTCTGCGGTTCAGGGAGGCGGACCGTCCGAGCGCGTTCAGGATGCCGCTCTCGATACCGGTCGGCTCGGGAAGCATTCCTCTGCCAGCCGCAGCCGGCTTCCTGCTCGCACTGGCCGCGTGGGCCAGCGTGGTGCTTCTCCACTCCGGCGGGCGGATCATCGGCACGGCCTGGATCGCCGTGGGCCTGACGCTCTACGTCGCGCATCGCAAGACACTCGGCCGATCGCTCACGCAGCGCTACACGGTTCCGGCCGAGGCGCTGCAGGAGCGTGTCCAGGTGGAGTACGGCAGCATCCTCGTGCCGGTGTTCGGGGAGCCGCTCGACGACGAGATCGTCGGGACCGCGGGCCGGCTCGCGGCCGAGCACGCCGAGGAGGGGGAGGGGGGCGCCGTGCTGGAGGCGCTCTACGTGTTCGAGATCCCGATGTCGCTGCCGATCGACGCCCGCGTGCCGGACGAGCGGATCAAGGCCGCCAAGGAAGTGCTGTCCCGCGCGAAGGAGGTGGGGGAGGAGTACGAGGGCGTCGAGGTGGCGACCGCCATGGTTCGGGGCCGGAGCGCGGGCCAGGCGATCGTGGCGGAGGCGAGGCGGCGCGGGGTGGAGGCGATCGTGCTGGCCGCGGAGGAGCCGACCCGCCTCCGCGGCGGCGCCATCCTCGGCGGGCGCGGGCGGGTGCGCGAGCGCTTCATCGGCGAGACCACCCGCTACGTGGTGGAGAAGGCGCCCTGCAAGGTGATCTTGACGGCGCCGCCCGCGGGTGAAGAAGGGACCCGCGAGGGCGTCCGGCCTTGACGCGCCGGTCCATCCGGCCTTGACTAGAGTGGACCGCGAATGTTCGTTCTGATCGTCGGCTGCGGACGCGTAGGCAGCGCCATCGCCAACTCGATGCTCGCCGAGGGCCACGAGGTCTCGGTCCTGGACGAGGACGCCGAGGCCATCGCGCTGCTCGAGCGCGGCCAGGCCGGCGGGTGGGAGGAGCGCGGGGGCCGCTTCACCGAGGGCACCGCGCTCGAGATCGACGCCCTGCTCGCTGCCGGCATCGAGCAGGCGGACGCTTTCGTCGCCTCCACGGATGGAGACAACACCAATCTGGTCATCGCGCAGATCGCGAAGCGCCGCTTCAACGTGGAGCGGGTCGTGGTGCGGGTGCTCGACCCGGCGCGGGCGCGCTGGTACGCGGAGCAGGGACTTCAGACGGTCTGCCCGACGCAGACCGCGATCGAGCTGCTCGAGGCGGCGGTGCGGGGCCAGATCCGCTTCGAAGGGGTTTCCGGATAGAGCCATGTACGTCCTGATCGTCGGCGCCGGCAAGGTCGGCTGGAACCTGGCGCGCGAGCTCATCAACAAGCGCCACGAGATCACGGTGATCGAGTCCGACCAGGGCCGCTACGCCGTGGTCGAGCAGGAGCTCGAGCACAGCGCGCAGTACGGCGACGGCTCGGAGCTGTGGGTGCTCGAGCGCGCCGGGATCGAGCGCGCCGACCTGGTCGTGGCCGTGACCGGCGACGACGAGGACAACATCCTCATCTCCCAGGTGGCGCGCGAGAAGTACGGCGTCGCGCGCGTGGTGGCGCGGTGCAACAACCCCCGCAACCTGCAGCACTTCGAGCTGCTCGGCGTGAAGCCCGTCATCTCGGCCACCGACCTGATCCTCCGCCTGATCGAGCACGAGGTGCCGAAGTACGGCCTGGTCCACCTGCTCGACCTGCCCGAGGAGCGGCTCGAGATCATCGAGCTGGAGGTGGCCGACGGCTCCGAGGCCGCCGGGCGGGCCGTGAAGAACCTCGGCCTGCCGGACGGGTCGCTCGTGATCTCCATCCTCCGCGACGGCGGAGGGTTCGTGCCGAGCGGCGACTCCGTCGTACAGGCGGGCGACGAGGTGCTGCTGGTGCTCGACGTCGGGCTCGAGTCCCGCGTGACCGAGCGCTTCACCGACCGCTCCGGCGCAGCGGCATAACCATGGCCGACCGCCGCGTCGACCACCTCCTGATCGGCGGCGGGCTCGCGTCGGCGAACTGCGCCCGCTGGCTGCGCGAGGAGGGGGCGGACGGCTCGGTGCTGCTCGTGGGCCGGGAGCCCGACCCGCCCTACAACCGGCCGCCGCTGTCGAAGGGGTACCTGCAGGCGAAGGAGTCGCGCGAGGACGCCCTGTTCAGGCCGGACGAGTGGTGGGGCGAGCAGGACATCGAGCTGATGCTGCGCACCAGTGTCATGAAGCTGGACACGGGCGCGCGCGTCGCCACTTTGTCGACCAAGGAGGAGGTCGAGTTCGGCTCGGCCTTCGTGGCCACCGGCGCGAACGTGCGGCGGCTGCGCGTGGATGGCTGCGAGCTCGACGGCATCCATTACCTGCGAGCGTTCGCGAACTCGACCACGATCAGGGAGGAGGCCGAGCGCGGCGAGCGCGCCGTGGTGATCGGCGGGAGCTACATCGGCACCGAGGTGGCGGCGTCGCTGACCGCGGCGCACGGGGTGAAGTGCACGATCGTGATGCTGGAGGAGGTCACCCACGAGCGCTTCTACGGCAAGGAGGTGGGCGGCTACTTTCAGCGCGTGCTGGAGGAGCACGGGGTGGACGTGCACGGCGAGCAAGAGGTGGAGCGGTTCGAGGGCGCCGACGGCCGTGTGCGCCGCGTGGTGACGAAGGGTGGGCTCGAGCTGGACTGCGACTTCGTGGTGATCGGCGCCGGGGTGATGCCCGACGTGATGCTGGCCCGCTCGGCAGGGCTCGAGCTGGGGGAGGCCGGGGGCGTGAAGTGCTCGGCCGGCCTCGAGACGTCGGTGCCGGGCGTGTTCGCGGGCGGGGACATCTGCGAGTACGACAGCCCCATCCACGGGCGCCCGATGCGAATCGAGCACTGGGACGTGGCCTTCAACCAAGGCAAGACGGCCGCGCTGAACATGCTGGGCCGCGGCGTCGAGCACGACGTGATCCCCTACTTCTTCTCGGACCTGGCCGACTGGACGTCGATGGAGTACGTCGGCCCGGGCTCGGGCGACGTGGTAGTCCGCGGCTCACTCGACGACGGCGCGTTCTGCGCCTTCTACCTGAGCGACACGCAGGTAACGGCAGCCCTGTCAGTAGGCCGCTCGGACGACCTGGAGCACGCCCAGCGCTTCATCAAGGAGCACAGCCGGCCGGACCCGGACGCGCTGGCGGACCTGAGCACGGACCTGGCGTCTCTCTAACCCTGTGGAGCCCGAGGGCCCTACTGGGGATCAGGGACTCGAACCCCAACTTCGACATCCAGAGTGTCGCGTGCTGCCGATTACACCAATCCCCAATGGCGGAGGTTGAGTATAGGGCCGGGTTTCGGGTCCCCGGCCGGGCGCGGTCCGTCCGCTGGGCATGGGAACATGTGTTCGTGCAGGGGATCAGGGAACGCATCGAGGAGCTCTTGCAGGCCGGGGTCAGGCCCAATGAGATCGCACGCCGACTTGGGGTAGCCGGACCAACGGTCGGCTATCACGTCGCTCGCCTTCGATCGACGGACGGGAACGCGTCCAACGCGCCGGATTCCGACCCGCCAGTCCCCAGTGCCCGCGAGCAAGTCAAGACGCGGACGCTCGTCGCCGGGCTCCTCGACGGGGGTTTGAGCGCGGCCGAGATCGCGAGAACGCTGGGCATCAGCAAGGCCACGGTCTCGTACCACACGAGGCGCCTCGGGGCCGCAGTGGACTCTCGGTGTGCACGACGCTACGACTGGGAGGCGATCCAGCGCTACTACGACGTCGGACACAGCGTGCGGGACTGCCAGGCGCAATTCGGTTTCTCCAAGCAGACGTGGCACGCGGCCGTGAAGCGCGGGGCAATCGTGGCTCGGCCAGCCGCTCTTCCCATGGATCAGCTGCTTGTCGCCGGCACGTACCGCGCGCGGCACAATCTGAAGCTCCGGCTTCTCAAGGAGGGGCTGAAGGCGCCCCGGTGCGAGGAGTGTGGACTCACCGCATGGCGTGAGCGGCCGATCTCGTTCGCGTTGCATCACGTGAACGGAGATCGCCACGACAACCGGCTGGAGAACCTCAAGCTGCTGTGCCCGAATTGCCACAGCCAGACCGACAACTTCTCGGGCCGAAGCGGTCGCCGTCAGGCGGCTTGAGCGTTAGCCGCGTCGTACTCGCAGCTTCAGCGCGGTTCGCTTGCCGCGCTCGTCCACCATCGTCACCGGCACCACCACGGTTCGCTTCAGCCTCCGCTTCGTTCGCCGCAGCCGCTTCCAGACGATCTTCACTCGGCGGGCCCCGTCGCCCAGCTTGGGCTTCACCGCTCGGCGGGCGCGGCCGGCCTTTGCCTTTCGGCCGTCCACCCGTACGGCCGGTGCGCGTCGCCCGCGTTTCAGGCCCTTCGGCAGCGCCACTCGCGCCGCTTGGATGTCCGGGCCCCTGCGGGCTGCCTCCAGCACGGCGGCCAGCGTGTATCCGCGGCGCCGCTTCCTCAGCGTGACGGTCGCGCGCGGGTCGCAGCCCGGGGTCGCCAGGTCCTGCTCGAACTCGCGCACCTGGCCCGCGTGGGACGTCAGCTTCACCCTGATCGCCGTTGGCGTGCTGGCGGCGCAGAGGTCCTTCGCCAGCATCAGCGCCCCGGCCGGGCCACCGCGGAACTCGAGCGTGAAGCTGCGCAGCGGGAGGTCGGGGTTGGTGGGGAACACGTTGCGCAGCCCCTCGGCCGTGCTCTCGATCACGGCGTCGAGGCGCAGGTCAACCGGCGGCGGCAGCACCACCATCAGGCCGGGCAGCGCGGAGGGGTTGTTGTAGGCGAGGTAGACCGGGCCGCGCACCGGCTGGGCCTGCAGGGGCGAGTCGATGATCGCCGTGCCCATGCGCGAGGCATCCGGGCACGCCGTGGCGCTCGCCTGGGCGCGCGGGCACGCCTGCAGGATCGCCGCCGGGTTCGGCGCGACCGAAGTGGGGAGCGTCACCTCTGCCCGGTTCAGCGCCGCGTGCTCAGGGTCGAACCGCAGCGTCGTCGACAGCGGCGGGAAGGAATTCTCCTTCAACTGGTCCGGCGCCCCCAGCGATCCCTCGGCTCGCGGGGCGAATGCGAGCCGGTCGCAGCCGGTCGGCGTGAAACTGTCGGTGAGCTGGGAGAACACGGCGGGCGCGTCCCACGAGTTGATCCGGGCGAGCGAGCCGCCCGCGGCACAGGAGGTCGGCATCCGCATGAACGGCCCGTTGCTCGCCTGGCCGTCGAAGGTCAGCTCGACCCGCCGGACCTGGATGTCGAGTCCGCCCGCATCCCGCGGCTGATCCGCGAACAGCGTCTCGAGCCCGATCCCGTCGGGGCCGGGGCGCAGGGCCACCGGCGCCTCGAGATAGGCCTTGTTGCCGGCCGCATCGAGCTCGAGACCGAGCCGCGCCGGCTCGCCGCCGGTCGGCCGAAGGTTGTAGACGACGCCCTGCACGGCGAGGTCGGGAGGCAGATAGAGCGGACCGAGCCGCGCCGTCACGACCACCGAGCCGACCCGCGAGTTGTCCGGGCAACCCTCCGAGGAACGCAGCTGCTGGGACGTGCAGAACCCGGCGTTCTGCGGATTGCCGAGCAGACCCGGAGCCAGACGCGTGAAGGAGTCCTTTACGTCGTCCGACCCGGTCGGTGCGATCCCCTGAGTGATCTTGACGTTCGGATGTCCCCCCGCCTGCAGGCTCGACGGCTCGACCTTGAACTCGGTCAGCGTCACATCGGCGAGTGCCGGCGCGGGCACCACGAGGACCAGCAGCAGGGCCAGGGCGAAGCGACGCATCGCGCGGCAGGATACGACGCCTCAGCCTGCTGGCTCGGCCTCCGGCCCGGAAACGCATGACAGTTCCGGTGGATCCAGGCTCAGGCGATTGCCTGGCGGGCCCAGTCGCGGTACAGGCGTGCGTAGGCGCCGTCCGCTTCGAGCAGCTCCTCGTGCGTTCCCTGCTCGACGATGCGGGAGCGGTCGAGCACCACGATCCGCCCCGCGCCCCGGATCGTGGACAACCGGTGGGCGATCACGATCGCCGTGCGCCCCGCCAGCAGACGGCGCAGCCCGCGCTCGATCTGGGCCTCGGTGCGGACGTCCACGTTCGAGGTCGCCTCGTCGAGGATCAGGATGCGCGGGTCGGCCGCGGCCGCGCGCGCGAACGCCACCAGCTGGCGCTGGCCGGCCGAAAGCTGGCTGCCGCGCTCGCCCACGTCGGTGTCGTAGCCGTCTGGCAGCCGCTCGATGAAGTCGTGCGCGCCCACGGCTGCCGCCGCCGTGCGCACCTCCTCGTCGGTCGCGCCCGGCCGCCCGAAGGCGATGTTCTCGCCGATCGTGCCGGAGAACAGGAAGCTTTCCTGCGGGACGATGCCGAGTTGCGAGCGCAACGAGTGCTGCGTCACGTCGCGCAGGTCGTAGCCGTCGACCAGCACGCGCCCGTGATCCGGGTCATAGAAGCGCGCCACGAGCTTGGCGAGCGTCGACTTGCCGGCGCCCGTCGCGCCCACCAGGGCCACCGTCTGGCCGGGCGGGATGTGCAGATCCACCGAGCACAGCGCCGGGTTGTCGCCCGAGTAGGCGAACGTCACTTCGTCGAACTCGATCCCACCCTTGATGCGGGGCAGCGGGATCGCGTCCGGCTTGTCCACCAGGTCCGGCTCCTCGTCGAGCAGCTCGAAGATCTTGTCGAGCGCCGCCATGCCCGCCTGGTAGGTCGTGTAGAGCTGGGACAGCGACTGGATCGGGTCGAAGAAGCTCTGCAGGTAGAAGACGAAGGAGGCGAGCACGCCGATCGTGACCGCGCTGTCCCCGTCCAGCACCTGGTTGCCGCCGTACAGCAGGATGCCCGCGGTCGCCACGGCAGTCAGGAGCTCGACCGACGGGAAGTAGGCCGCATTGAGGTAGACCGTCCTCATGTTCACGCGCCGGTGCTCGTCGTTGAGCTCCGCGAAGCGGCTCCTGTGACGCGGCTCCTGCCCGAACGCCCGCACCACCCGCACGCCCGACAGCGTCTCCTGGAGGTATGCCGTGACCGCCGCGATCTTCTCGCGCGTGAGCCGGTAGGCGCCGCTCGAGGCCAGCCGGAACGCCACGCTCCCGGCGAGCAGCACCGGGAACGTCAGGAACGTGATCAGCGCGAGCTCGACGTCGAGCAGCACGAGGATGACCCCGGTGCCGACCAGCGTGAGCGTGGCCGAGAAAAGAGTCGAGATGCCCTCGGTGACGAGCTGGTCGAGGGCCTGAACATCGTTCGTCAGCCGCGAGATCAGCACGCCGGCCTTGTTGCGGCTGTAGAAGCCCACCGACAAGCGCTGCAGATGCTCGAACAGCTCGATCCGCAGGTCCTGCAGGGCGCGCTGGCCGACCCAGTTGATCAGGTAGGTCTGCACGTAGGTCGCGCCCCAGTTGACGAGCGCGGCCACGATGAAGACGACGAGGATGACCGTGAGCGCGCTGGTGTCGCCGCCGCGGATGCCGTCGTCGATCGCGCGTCCGGCGAGGTACGGCGGAACGAGCGCCGCCCCCGTCGCGAGGACGAGCGACACCAGCATCAGGATGACCCGATTGCGGTACGGGCCGAGGAGCGAGACGAGGTGGCGCAGCCGGGTCGACCTCACAGGTTCGCCACCTCCGCCCGCGTGAGGAAGACCTGCTCCGGCAGTCCCTTCTCGGCGATCTCCCGGTAGAGCTCGGACGTCTCGAGCAGCTCGTCGTGGGTGCCGCGCGCGGCCACCTTGCCGTCCTCCAGCACGACGACCTCGTCGGCGAGCGCGATCGTGGAGAGGCGGTGCGCGATCACGAACGTGGTGCGGCCCTCCATCACCTCGGCGAGCGCGGCCTTGATCTGGCTCTCGGTGGTCGCGTCGACGCTCGAGGTGGCGTCGTCCAGGATCAGGATGCGCGGCTCGGCGAGTAGGGCGCGGGCGATCGCGACGCGCTGACGCTGGCCGCCGCTCAGCGTCAGCCCGCGCTCGCCCACGAGCGTCTCGAGCCCGTCGGGCAGGTCGTTCACGAGGGAGCCCAGGCC
>Ga0081538_10000683_pt1 | contig 37259 bp, 35 predicted proteins | sample TabmetS5T2R1_FD_71022 | JGI IMG/M metagenome (GOLD analysis project Ga0081538, IMG submission 71022) | Tabebuia heterophylla rhizosphere microbial communities from the University of Puerto Rico - S5T2R1 | ecosystem: Host-associated > Plants > Roots > Rhizosphere ...
GGCCGGGTCTCGTCGGGCAACGTCTACGTTGCCTGGGCGCGCTACAGCGGCGGGACGGCGAACAACGTGATCCTCTTCTCCCGCTCCACCGACGGCGGCGTGACCTGGTCCCGGCCCGAGCGGATCGCCAACGCGCCCGGCGAGCTGCAGTTCACGGATATCGGGATCGGGCCCGCGGGCGCGGTCTACGTGACCTTCCGAAGCTACGACAGCTCATCCTCGCAGCAGCAGAACGCGATCCATATCGTGAGATCCACGAACGGCGGCGCGTCGTTCGGGGCGCCGCGGCTGGTGACGGCCATCGACCCGTTCGACTCGACCGACTACGGACCCGACACCTGCGGCGACGGGCCGTTCATCTGTCCGAGTGGGCTGACGTACGCACGCTTCTCGAGCCAGTCGGCGGTGGCCGCGGACGCCACCGGCGTGCACGTCGTGTGGAGCGCGCGCGTCGTAGATGGGCAGGCGAAGATCTTCGCGCGCAACTCGCCCGACGGCCTCGACTGGAGCTCGCCGACCCTGACGATCGACGCGGTCCCACGCGGGCACCAGTGGTTCCCCGACGTGGCATCGGCCGTCGGGCGGCTGTCGGTGGTGTTCCAGGACACGCGCGCCGATCCCAGCTACTCGCCCACCCTGCCGCCCGGGAACACAGGCGGCGGGCAGAACTCTGGCAACGGCGTGCTGGCCTTCGTGGCCGGCTCGTCGGACGGGGGCCAGACCTGGACCGAGACGCAAGTGAGCACCGCAGGCTCCAACCCGAACTGGGAGGTCCGGGGCGCGTCCCGCAGCCCGTTCTTCGGCGACTACAACTACGTGTCAGCGACGACCGGAGCGCGCTACGCGGTGTGGACCGACACCCGCGACCTCGTGCCCGGCACCGATCCGCGCGGCACCGCCAAGCCGGGCGGCCTGGACACATTCGACGGTGCCCAGACCTGTACTTGGGTGCCGAACGACATCAACGCGCCCGCCTTCAGCTCGCCGTCGATCGGCGATCCCTGCCTCTCGGCGGGCGGTCTAGACCAGAACATCTACGTCGCGCCACTCCCGTAGAGCCGCGACGCGACCGGGGGGACGGCCGCGCGAGCGGCCGTCCCCGGAGGTGTCAAGAGGCGCGCAAGCGGATCGCCGACGCCGACGCGATCGGCATCGAGCGAGCAGGTCGGCCAGCGCCTCCGCGTGTTAGTCGTCCAGCAGCGGGGCCGGTGGGTCAGCGCCCGCAGCTCCAGGCGGGCGGCTTCACCGCCGCCGATTGCATCCGTCCGGGGTAGAGACAGCGGTTACAACGGCTCTTGCCGCCGCGTAACCGTGGCGTAAGTACCCGCGCTCATGCTGTTCCTCGTCGGTCGCATTAAGCGGCCGCCGGCCGCATAAGCCGGGTAGCCAGGCCCCTCTCGCGCCTGCCGCGCGGCCGGATCCGATCCCTCCGAGGAGGAACTCGCATGCGCGCGCTCCGTCGCGGCCGGCTTCGCCTTGCCCTGTTCGCCTCTGCCGCGGTGGCGTGTCTCTGCGTGTCGCTCGCCTCGCCGAGTGCCGCCGCGCCGGCCAAGCTGCCGGAAGTCCTTCGGCATGGCAGCGACCTGGTCGCAGGGGGTGAGCAGTTTCGGGTCTGGGGCTTCAACTACGGCATCGGCCGCCGTTACCCGATTCTGAGCTACTTCGACCGTCCGACGGAGGGCCGGCTGAACCGAGTGGTCGCTGATATGCGTGAAGCACGCGCGCTCGGCGCTAACACGCTGAGGGTCTACCTCGAAATCAAGGCGTTCATGACGGGACCGAAAGAGCCCAGGCGACGCGCCTTCGCCGCGCTTGCCGCGCTGCTCGACAAGGCGGAGCAGCTTCGGCTTTACCTCGACCTCACCGGCAACCTCGTGTGGCGAGCGCCGCCGCGCTGGTACGACGCCCTTCCGGAACAGGCTCGGTGGGCGGTTCAGGCCCGTTTCTGGCGCGAGGTCGCACGAACGGCACGAAGCTCGCCCGCGGTGCTTGTCTACGAGCTCACCAGTGAGCCCGTGGTCGCCGAGAGTGAAAGCTGGTACAGCGGCGAGATCGACGGATTGACTTTCATCCAACGGATCGTCAGGGAGGTCGACGGCCGTGATCCATCGCAGCTGGCACGACGTTGGATCCGACTGCTCGCGGCGTCGATCCGCGCACACGATCGCCAACATCTCATCGGGGTCGGCCTACTGACGCTCGGAGGACCGTTCGCGGGCAGCAATGTCGCCGACCTGCTCGACGTGCTGCTCCTGCACGAGTATCCGGAGGAGGGGAGGGAGGGTGAAGCCATCGCGCGCGTTCGTGACTTCGCCGCGAGCGGCAAGCCCGTGATCCTCGGCGAGACCGCTCCCCTGCTTGCGACGACGGAAACGTGGCGGTCGTTCCTCAGAGGCTCCCGTCATTGCGTCGACGGCCACCTGTTCTTCTACGACGGCCGCATGCCACGGGAGCTCGGCCAGACGAGGGCCGATGCCTGGTACGCGGGCGCCCTGGACGAGTTCCGCCAGCTTCGGGGATCGCTGGAGAGCGTCGCGCCCTAGGGGCGGGAAGCCGAGGGCGGCGAGGCCGAGCGCGGCCAGCAGCGGGGGGCTGCGGCGCTTGGCGCGCGGCGACGGCTAGGCCCGCCGCGCCGTGTCCGCTGAACGACAGCAGTGAGGGATTAGGGGCCGGCTGGGGCTCGGGCGTCGGCGGCACGCCACGGTCGGCCCGGTCGGATCGCCGGGCGTTCGTGGAAGCCACCGTCCTGATTTCAGGGCGTATAGCGCCCGAAAGTCAGGACAGCGCTGATCCGTGGCGTGGAAACCATCGCTGCTCCGCTGGCGCGATCAGCCCACCTTGCCGTACGCGTCGTGGTAGTTCCACCACCCATACGGCGGGGTTTGCGGGTAGCCCTCCGGCGAGTCCTCCCATTCCTCCTGGCGACCGAGCGCCGTGATGTCGAGGTAGGTCCAGGTGCTCCCCATCGCCTCGTCGCCGCGCGCGTCGATGACGTAGGTGCGAAAGATCTCGTCACCGTCGCGGAGGAAGGCGTTGGTGGCGTGCCACTCGTCGACGCCGAAGTCCTTGTCGAAGTCGTCGGTGATCGTGTACCACGGGATCAGCTCCCATCCCATGCGTTCCTTCAAGCCCTGGATCTCTGCTTGGGGGGCGCGCGAGACGAACGCGAGCGTCGTGTCGCGCGCGTTCAGGTGGGCGGGGTGCGCGACCTGGTCGGCGACCATGGAGCAGCCCACGCAGGCCCGCTCGGGGTACGTGCCCGCCTCCGCGTATGTGGTCACGTCCGGCGCGTAGAAGAAGCGGTACACGATCAGCTGCCGGCGTCCCTCGAACAGGTCGAGCAGGCTCGCCGGGCCGTCGGGGCCTTCGAAGCGGTACTCCTTCTCCACCGCCATCCGGGGCATCCGGCGACGCTTGGCGGCCAGGGCATCGCGAGCACGGGTCAGCTTCTTCTCTTCAACGAGAAGCTCCTGGCGTGCGGCCTCCCACTCCTCTGGGGACACGATCGGCGGCAGGTTCATGCGACTCCTTCTTCTTCAGGGGCAGGTGCGTGCCCGTTGAGACACCGGCGGCGGCGAATACGGAACGGCCGCGAACCCTGCCGGTCGCGGGATGCCTAGGGCTTGACCTCCGGCGGGGTCTCGTCCTGCCCCTCGCTGAAGCGCCGCTCGGCGTGCTTCTCGGGGTCCTCCTCGCCGAGCTCCTCCTGGCCCTTGCTGAAGCGCCCGTGGCCCTGCTTCTCGGGGTCGAGTTCCTCGGGGACCTCCTCCTCGCCCGTGCTGAAGCGGCCGCGGCGCTCGTCCTCGGGATACTCGTCGGGCTCGTCCTTGCCCCGGGCGTAATCGGGGTCGCGCTCGGTGGAGTCGGGATGCTCGCTCGGATCGTGTGTCATGTCGCTGACCTCCTCTCGAGCCGGCGCGCCAGCGCGCTGGCTGAGCTTGCGTTACCCGGGTAGGGGGACTCTACGCCGCCTGTAACAGGGCGCGCAGAGAGGGGTATCACCGCCGGTGCAGCTCTTTCGACGCAAACGCTCGCTGAAGGACCGCGCGATCCGGCGTGGGCGGGCCCTGCGCAAGGCGGCTCCCCAGCTCGACATCCCGTGGGCGCGCTCGTGGCTCGCCGGCGCGGTCCGCGAGAACTTCCTGCGCTTCGTGCTGCGCCCGACGATGAACCTCTACACGCGCCGCAAGTCGACGGGCAGCGATCGGCTCTCGCGCATCAAGGGCCCGGTGATCCTGGTCGCGAACCACGCGAGCCACATCGACACGCCGGTGATCCTCGCCGCCCTGCCGCGCCGCTTTCGCAAGCGCACGGCGGTTGCCGCCGCGGCCGACTACTTCTACCGGAACCGCCTGGTCGCGGCGCTCGTCTCGGTGATCTTCAACACCGTGCCGCTCGACCGTGACGGCGGCGGCCTCGGCAAGCAGGCCACCGAGCACCTCGACAAGCTGCTCGACCAGGGCTGGAACCTGCTGCTCTACCCCGAGGGCACGCGTTCCCGCAGCGGCGGGCTCGGCCGAGTGCGGCGCGGCGCGGCGGTGCTGGCGGAGCGCCACAAGCTGCCGGTGATTCCGATCCGCGTGACCGGCACGAGCGAGGTGATGCCGCCGGGGCGCTTCTGGCCCAAGCGGCTGCACGGCAGGATCATGTCGAAGCGCCACAAGGTCGAGATCTGCTTCGGCGATCCGATCACGCCGAGCAAGGATGCCACCGCAGTGATCGACCGCGTGCAGACCTTCTTCGATGGCAACGGCGACGGTGACGGTCGCTTCGCGCGCATGCGCGGCAAGGTCACCGAGAAGGTCGCCGAGCGCTACTAGCCGCTAGTCGTCGTCGTCGATCCAGTCCGTAGTGCGCTCGACTGCCTTGCGCCACTTGCGGTAGCCCTTCTCGCGCTGCTGCGGATCCATGTCCGGGCTCCACTCCGCGGCCTTGTGCCAGTTCGCGCGCAGGCTCTCGATGTCGGGCCAGAAGCCCTCGGCGAGGCCGGCGGCATAGGCCGCCCCGAGCGACACCGTCTCGGCGACGATCGGCCGCACGACCGGCACGTCGAGCACATCGGCGAGGAACTGCATGAGCAGGTTGTTGGCGGTCATGCCGCCGTCCACGCGCAGCGCCGCCAGCTGCACCCCGTAGTCGGTGTTCATCGACTCGACCACCTCGCGGGTCTGCCAGGCGGTGGCCTCCAGCACGGCGCGCGCCAGGTGGCCCTTCTGGATGTAGCCGGTGAGCCCTGCGATCACGCCGCGGGCGTCGCTTCGCCAGTGGGGCGCGAACAGGCCGGAGAAGGCCGGCACGAAGTAGCAGCCGCCGTTGTCGTCGACGCTGCGGGCGAGCGTCTCGATCTCGGGTGCGCTCCCGATCAGGCCGAGGTTGTCGCGGAACCACTGCACGAGCGCGCCGGTCACCGCCATCGAACCCTCGAGCGCGTAGGTGGCCGGCTCGTCGCCGAGCTTGTAGCCGAGCGTCGTGAGCAGGCCGTTGTTCGAGCGCACCGGCCGCTCGCCGGTGTTGAGCAGCAGGAAGCTGCCGGTGCCGTACGTGCACTTCGCGTCGCCGGGCGAGAAGCAGGTCTGGCCGACGAGCGCCGCGTGCTGGTCTCCGAGCGCGGAGGCCACCGGCACGCCGGCGAGTGGCTCGCCGGCCTCGCCGTAGAGCTCAGCCGACGGCCGGATCTCCGGCAGCATCGCGCGCGGGATGCCCATCGCACCTAGCAGGCGGTCGTCCCAGTCGGCGGCGTCGAGGCTCATCAGCATCGTCCGACTGGCGTTGGTCACGTCGGTCACGTGTCGCCCAGTGAGCTTCCAGATCAGCCAGCTGTCCATCGTCCCGAAGAGGACCTGCCCCGCCTCGGCGCGCTCCTCGAGTCCCGGTATGCGATCGAGCAGCCAGCGGATCTTCGGGCCGGAGAAGTAGGTGGCCAGCGGCAGGCCGCAGATGTCCTGGAAGCGCTGCTGTCCGACGTCGCCGGCGAGCTCGCGACAGAGGTGGTCGGTGCGCGTGTCCTGCCACGTGATCGCGTTGCTGACCGGCTCGCCGCTGTCGCGGTTCCAGAGCACGGTCGTCTCGCGCTGGTTTGCGATGCCGAGCGCGACGAGGTCGCTCAGCTCGAGGTCCCCGCCGGTTAGCGCCTCGCCGACGACCGTCACGACGTTCTCCCAGATCTCCTTCGGGTCGTGCTCGACCCAGCCCGGGCGCGGGTAGACGTGGCGGTGCTCCTTCTGGGCGACGGACACGATTCGCGCCGACTCGTCGAAGACAAGGCAACGAGAAGAAGCGGTGCCCTGATCGATCGAGGCGACGTACTTGCTCATGCTGCTACCACGGGATCGCACCAAGCTCGCGGGAGACGGCACGCGCCGCCTCGCGCACGTACGCGACGAGTTGCTCCCGGGCGCCGCCATCCTCGCACATCCGCTCCGGTGCACCCGAGATGCCGATCGCCCCGACCGTGAGCCCGCGGCGGTCCTCGATCGGAGCCGCGAGCGATACCACTCCGTCCATCAGCTCCTCGCGGTCGATCGCCCAGCCGCGCTCGCGCACGTCCTGGAGCTCGCGCCGCAGCCGGTAAAGGTCGGTGATCGTCGACGTGGTGCAGGCGCGCAGACCGTCGCGGGTCAGCTCGGAGGCGAGGTACTGGTGGTGCGCGAGCAGCGCCTTGCCGAGCGCGGTGGCATGCACGGGCAGCAGCGCACCGACCTCGAGCGCCTGGTGGCTGTCGTCGGGACGGAAGACGTGGTGGACGACGAGTACCTGGTTCTCGTGCAGCGTCCCTATGCGGACGCTCTCCTCGCTGCGGGCGGCCAGCGCGTCCGACCAGTTGAGCGCCCGCGTGCGCAGCTCGTTGCCGTCGAGGTAGCTCGATCCCATGTGCAGGAGAGCCGCGCCGAGCTGGTACTTACCGGATTCCGGGTCCTGCTCGACGAAGCCGACGCGCTGCAGCGTGCGCAGGATGCCGTGGACGGTGGCCTTGTTCAGCTCGAGTTCGCCGGCGAGCTCCGCAACGCCCAAGCGGTGGGTCCGACCCGACAGCAGCCGTAGGATTGCGGCCGCTCGCTCGATCGACTGAATGTGGCCAGGCATGGGCGTTCCGGATCATCGCGAACCGGTGATCACAAGTTTGTGAACTGCGTTTGACATTGTCAAACGGGCTCGGATAATGTCGCGGCGCCAAGCTTTGTCCCACGAGAGGAGGAGCCTTGAGCATCTTCGGTGCTGAGACGATCGGGACGGCGCTCCTGATCCTGTTCGGAGATGGTGTCGTGGCGGCGGTGTTGCTGAACAAGTCCAAGGTTCAGAACGCTGACTGGATCGTGATCGCGCTCGGCTGGGGCTTCGCGGTCATGGTGGGCGCTTATGCCGTCGGTCAGTTCAGCGGCGCTCATCTGAATCCCGCGGTCACGGTAGGCCTATGGATCTCAGGCGCCATCGACGGCAGCGACGTACCCGAATACTTCGCTGGCGAGTTCCTGGGGGCGGCCATCGGAGCACTACTCGTGTTCCTCGCCTACTACCAACACTTCGCCGAAACCGAGGATCCAGGCCTGAAGCTTGCGGTCTTCTCGACGGGCCCGGCGATCCGCAACTACGGCTGGAACATGATCACCGAGATCATCGGCACGTTCGCGCTCGTGTTCGGCATCCTGGCGATCGCCGACAACGCGGCGCCTGGGGAATCGGGGTTGACCACGCTCCTTGTGGCCTTCCTGGTGGCGGCGATCGGATTGTCACTGGGTGGACCGACTGGTTACGCGATCAACCCGGCGCGTGACCTGAGCCCGCGCATCATGCACGCGATCCTGCCTATCCCGGGCAAGGGCACCTCCGACTGGAGCTACTCCTGGGTGCCGGTGGTCGCGCCGCTGATGGGCGGAGCGCTCGGCGGGTTCTGCTTCTGGTGGTGGTGGCCCTAGGCCCTAGACGCCCTGGGAGGCGACGACGATGAAGAAGCTGATCAACGCGCCGGACGCGGTCCTGCAGGACTCGCTCCGGGGGGTGGAGGCGGCGCATGGCGACCGGCTCCGCGTGAACTACGACCCGCCCTATGTGGTCCGGGCCGACGCTCCCGTACAGGGAAAGGTCGGTCTGGTATCGGGCGGCGGCTCGGGCCACGAGCCGATGCACGGTGGCTTCGTGGGGCGCGGGATGTTGGACGCGGCCTGCCCGGGCGAGGTGTTTACCTCGCCCACGCCGGACCAGATGCAGGAAGCGACCAAGGCCGTCGACGGTGGCGCGGGCGTCGTGCACATCGTCAAGAACTACACCGGCGACGTCATGAATTTCGACATGGCGGCTGAGCTCGCGAAGACCGAGGGCACCGAGGTGGAGTCGGTGCTGACGAATGACGACGTCGCCGTCGAGGATTCGCTGTACACGGCTGGTCGACGGGGGGTGGGGGTCACCGTCCTCGTCGAGAAGATCTGCGGCGGAGCGGCCGAGGACGGCCGCTCCCTCGCGGACGTGGCCGAGCTGGGGCGACGTGTCAACGCGAACGGCCGATCGATGGGCATGGCGCTCACGCCCTGCATCACGCCGGGCTCGGGTGAGCCGAGCTTCGAGCTGGGGGACAACGAGATCGAGATCGGGATCGGCATCCACGGGGAGCCCGGGCGCTTCCGCGAGGAGATCGGGCCCGCGTCGCAGATCGCGGAGCGGCTCGTGACGCCGATCGTCGAGGACCTGCCGTTCTCGTCCGGTGACCGCGTGCTCGCGTTCGTGAACGGCATGGGTGGCACCCCGCTGATCGAGCTGTACCTGATGTACGGCGAGGTGGCGAAGCTCCTCGAGGGCCGCGGCCTTCAGATCGAGCGGAACCTCGTCGGCAACTACATCACCTCGCTCGAGATGCAGGGCTGCTCGATCACGCTCGTGAGGCTCGACGACGAGATGGTCCGCTACTGGGACGCACCGGTCGACACACCGGCCCTGCGCTGGGGCTAGTCGAGAGTGCCGGTTACGCGCGACACCACCCTAGATTGGATGCGCCGCTTCGCGGGCGAGATGGAGGAGCACCGACAGGAGCTCGTCCGGCTCGACACTGCGATCGGCGACGGGGACCACGGGACCAACATGGACCGTGGGATGCGCAAGGCGCTCGAGAGGCTCGACGGCGCCGAGCAGGATGACCCCGGCGCCGTGCTCAAGACCGTCGCGATGGCGCTGGTCTCGAGCGTGGGCGGCGCCGCGGGGCCCCTCTACGGGACGCTGTTCCTACAGATGGGCGGGGCAATGGCCGGCCAGGAGGAGGTTGACCTGGCCGGCTACGTCGCCGCCTGGCAGAAGGGCCTCGATGGGGTCAAGGCGCGTGGCAAGGCCGAGCCCGGCGACAAGACGATGGTCGACGTGCTCACGCCGGCCATCGCCGCGATGGAGCAGGCCGGCGACCTCGACGCCGCCCTCACGGCGGCCGTCGGGGCGGCTGAGACCGGAGTGAAGGACACGATTCCGCTGGTCGCGCGCAAGGGCCGCGCGAGCTATCTCGGGGAGCGCAGCAAGGACCACCAGGATCCGGGCGCCACCTCGACCTACTACCTGTTTCGCAGCGCTGCCGAGGCGCTCGGCGGCGCAGGCTGAAAGGAGCATCTATGGCGCAGTACGCGGCAGCGCTCGATCAGGGCACCACGAGCACCCGCTGCATGATCTTCGACCACGGCGGCAATGTGGCCGCGGTCGAGCAGCTCGAGCACGAGCAGATCTATCCGAAGCCGGGCTGGGTCGAGCACGACCCGGGCGAGATCTGGCAGCGCACCCGCCAGGTCATGGATGGCGCGCTCGGCAAGGTCGGCGGCAACGCCGACGACATCGCGGCGCTCGGGGTGACGAATCAACGCGAGACGACCGTCGTTTGGGACCGCAACACCGGCGAGCCCGTCTACAACGCGATCGTCTGGCAGGACACACGGACCGACAAGATCTGCGACGAGCTCTCCGCCGACGAGGGTCAGGATCGCTTCCGGCTGAAGACCGGCTTGCCGATCGCGACCTACTTCTCGGGCCCGAAGATCCGCTGGATCCTCGAGAACGTCGACGGCGCGAGGGAGCGGGCGGAAGCCGGCGACCTGATCTTCGGCAACACCGACACCTGGTGCATCTGGAACCTCACCGGCGGCACGGATGGCGGCCTTCACCTGACGGATCCGAGCAACGCCAGCCGGACCATGTTGATGAACCTCGAGACGCTCGATTGGGACGACGCACTGCTCGACGCGATCGGGGTGCCGCGCTCGATGCTCCCAGAGATCAAGCCATCGAGCGGCCAGTACGGCGAGGTCAAGGGCGGCGCCTTCGCGGGCGTACAGGTGGCCGGCGACCTCGGCGACCAGCAGGCCGCCACCTTCGGCCAGACCTGCTTCTCCGTTGGCGAGGCGAAGAACACCTACGGCACGGGCAACTTCCTGCTGCTCAACACGGGCAATGAGGCGGTCCAGTCGAAGAACGGCCTGATCACGACTGTGGGCTACAAGATCGGCGACGACGATGCGGTCTACTGCCTCGAAGGCTCGATCGCGATCACCGGGGCGCTCGTGCAGTGGCTGCGCGACAACCTCAAGATCATCCGCTCGTCGAGCGAGGTCGAGGACCTGGCGAAGAGCGTCGAGGACAACGGCGGCGCGTACGTCGTGCCCGCGTTCTCCGGGCTGTTCGCTCCCTACTGGAAGTCCGACGCCCGCGGCGTCATCGCCGGCCTGACCCGCTACGTCAATGGCGGGCACATCGCGCGCGCCGCGCTCGAGGCGACTGCCTTCCAGAGCCGCGAGGTGGCCGATGCGATGAACGCGGACTCGGGCGTCGAGCTCGAGTCGCTGAAGGTCGACGGCGGCATGGTCGTCAACGAGACGCTCATGCAGTTCCAGGCCGACATCCTGGGCGTGCCGGTGATCCGGCCGAAGGTCGCGGAGACGACCTCGCTCGGCGCCGCCTACGCGGCCGGACTCGCCACCGGGTTCTGGGCCGAGGTCGAGGACCTGCGCGAGAACTGGGTCGAGGACAAGCGCTGGGAGCCGCAGATGGACGCGGCCGCGCGCGACGAGGCGTACCGCTTCTGGAAGAAGGCCGTCGAGCGGACCTTCGCCTGGGCGGAATAACCGTCACCAATGGGCGGGTCAGGCAGGCCTGGCCCGCCCAGTAGGCTGCCATCAGTGGTTGCGCTCGATACGGACGTGCTCGTAATCGGCGGCGGCGCGACCGGCGCAGGAGTGGCCTGGGACGCCGCGCTGCGCGGGCTGCGAGTGGTGCTCGCCGACCGGCTCGACCTCGCCGAGGGGACGAGCGGGCGCTTCCACGGGCTGCTTCACTCGGGCGGCCGCTACGTCGTCAAGGATCCCAAGGCGGCCGAGGAGTGCATCGTCGAGAACCGCGTGCTGCGCCGCATCGTGCCGGACTGCATCGAGGACACGGGCGGGATGTTCGTGACGACGCCCTGGGACGACCCCGACTACGCAGACCGCTTCGCGGACGGCTGTCGCGCCACGGGCGTCGACTGCGAGGAGGTCGAGCCCCGGGCCGCGCTTGAGTCGGAGCCTCGCCTCCACCCCCAGATCGCGCGCGCGTTCAAGGTTCCCGACGCGTCGATCGACGCCTGGAAGACGGTCTGGGCGCTCGCTCGCGGGGCCAAGGAGCGCGACGCGCAGATCCTGCCGTACCACGCCGCGGTACAGATCAAGCGCGACGGCGACGAGGTCACCGGGGCGCTCCTGCGGGACGCGCGCAGCGGTGACGAGGTCGAGGTGCAGGCGCGCGTGACAGTGAACGCGTCCGGTGCCTGGGCGGGTCAGATCGCCGACCTGGCGGGCATCGAGGGTGTCCGCATCCATCCGGGCCGCGGAATCATGATCGCGATGAACCACCGGCTCGTGAACACGGTGATCAACCGCTGCCAGATGCCGACCGACGGCGACATCATCGTCCCGATTCGCACCGTCTGCGTGATCGGCACGACCGACGTCGAGACGCCCGATCCGGACGACCAGACGGTCGCGCAGGAGGAGGTCGACGCGATGCTGGCCGACGGCGAGAAGCTCGTCCCGGGCTTCCGGGCGGCGCGCGCCCTGCGCGTTTGGACGGGGGTACGGCCGCTGTTCCAGGACACCAAGGAGGACGTCGCCTCGACGCGCGACGTCACCCGCGCACATACTCTGCTCGACCACGCGGAGCGCGACGGCGTCGGTCGCTTCGTGACGATCACCGGCGGCAAGTTCACGACCTTCCGGCTCATGGCCCAGGAAACCGTCGATGCGGTCTGCCGCCAGCTCGGCGAGCAGCGACCCTGCCTGACCGCGACGACGCCGCTGCCGGGCTCGGAGATGGGAGAGCAGTACGGACTCTCCGAGCGACTCGAGCGGCGCGAGTCGACCCTGCTCTCGGACCAGCTCGTCTGCGAGTGCGAGCTCGTCCCGCGCAGCCGGCTCGAGGATTCGCTGCACCGGCGCGGGACCGCGAACTTGGACGACATCCGCCGCGTCCTGCGGCTCGGGATGGGGCCCTGCCAGGGGGGCTTCTGCACCTACCGAGCGGCGGGCATCCTGCACAACCTCGACGGGATGTCGACCGACGATGCGAACGGCGCGTTGGTCGGCTTCCTCGAGGAACGCTGGAAAGGCTCCTGGCCGATCCTGTACGGCGACCAGCTGCGCCAGGCCCGGCTCGACGACTGGATCTACCAGGGCATGTTCGACGTGGCCCACCTGCCGCAATGAGCGACTTCCGCTACGACGTCGCGGTCGTTGGGACGGGCGTCGCCGGCCTCTGCGCGGCCGTGCGCCTGGCCGAGGGCGGCGCGAGCGTCTGCGTGCTCGCTCACGGCTACGGCTCGACACACCTCGCGCCCGGCGTCGTGGACGTGCTCGGCTACACGCCGGAGCGCGTGGAGGAGCCGGCACGCGCGCTGCCCGCCTTCGTCGAGGCGCACCCCGACCATCCATACGCGCTGCTCGGCGTCGACGCGATCGGCCCGGCGCTCGAATGGTTCAGCGAGCACATCGCGGGCGGACCGCAGCCCGGCTACTCGTACGTGGGCGGGCTCGAGCGCAACGTGCTGCTGCCCACGGCCGTGGGCGTCGCGCGGCCATCCGCGCTCGTGCCCGAGACGATGGCCCGCGGTGCGCTCGACGGCGGCGCGCCGCTCTGCATCGTCGGGGTGCCGCGCCTGCGCGACCTGCATGCATCGCTGTGCGCCGCCAACCTGACCCGGCTCGGCTTCGAGGCGCGCTCGGTCGAGCTCGACATCGGCGAGGGGCGGACGGAGATCAACGCGCTCGGGCTCGCCCGCCAGCTCGACGATCCCTCCTACCGGAACGCCGTGGCGGGCCGGCTCGGCCCGCTCCTCCGCGACGGCGAGCGGGTCGGGGTGCCCGCCATCCTCGGCCTGCGCGATCCGCACGGGGTCTGGTCGGACCTCGAGGAACGGCTCGGCCACGAGCTTTTCGAGATCCCCACGCTGCCGCCCTCGGCACCCGGCATCCGCGTGTACGACGCGCTCACCGCTGCGCTGCGGGCGGCCCGCGGCCGGCTCGTTCTCGGCGCCAAGGTAGTCGGCTCGGAGCGCGATGGCGCACGCGTGACGACCCTGCACACTCACGCCGGCGGCCGCGACACGGTCTACGAGGCCGAGCGCGTCGTGCTCGCCAGCGGCGGCTTCGCCTCCGGTGGCCTTGAGCTCGACTCGGACTGGCAGACGCACGAGCGCGCGCTCGGGCTGCCGCTGCGCGGCCTGCCCGGGCCCGGCGAGCCGCGCTTCCGCCCCGACTACTTCGGCCAGCAGCCGATGGCGAAGGTTGGGATCGCGGTGGACTCAGAGCAGCGGGCGGAGGGGACGGAGAACGTGCTAGTGGCGGGCGCGGCGCTGCCCGGCGCCGAGCCCTGGCGGGAGGGCTCGGGGGAGGGCATCGCGATCACGAGCGGCCACCGGGCCGCGGGGCTCGTGCTGACCGAGGCGGGACAGGCGGCGGCGGCATGACCGATCTCGTGGACCGCCTGCTCGAGGAGGAGATGCTGCGCGGCTCGCTCGACCATTGCGTCAAGTGCACGATCTGCGAGACCGCCTGCCCGGTCTCGAACGTCACGCCGCTGTTCCCCGGGCCCAAGTACGCGGGGCCGCAGGCGGAGCGCTTCCGCGTGCACGACGAGCCCCCCGCCGAGTGGTCGGTGGATTACTGCTCGGGCTGCGGGATCTGCACGCAGGTCTGCCCCCAGGGGGTGAAGATCGCGCAGATCAACTCCCAGGCCAGGCACAAGGTCAAAGAGCAGAAGGGCTTCTCGCTGCGCGACCGCCTGATCGCGCGGCCCACGCTGATCGGGCGGCTCGGGGTGCCCGCCGCACCGGTCGCGAACCCGTCGCTGCGCGCCAAGCCGCTGCGGGTGCTTGCCGAGAAGGTGTTCGGGATCCACCGCGACGCCGCGCTTCCGGGCTTCGCGCGGCACCGGTTCAGCTCCTGGGCGAAGCGCCACCAGAGCCCGCCCGCTTCCCGCAAGGCCGTCTACTTCCACGGCTGCGGGACCCAGTACTACGAGCCCGACGCCGGCCGCATGACCGTCGCCCTGCTCGAGCACAACGGCTTCCACGTCGAGGTTCCCAAACAGGACTGCTGCGGGCTGCCGCTGCAATCGAACGGGCTCTTCGACGACGCCCGCAGCTACGTGCTGCGGCTCGCCCGCGCGCTCGCGCCACACGTCCGCGACGGCGGGATCATCGTCGGCAACGCGACCAGCTGCACGCTGATGCTGAAGCGCGAGGCGCGCGAGATTCTCAGCCTCGAGGACGACCCCGACCTCAAGCTCGTGAGCGAGCGCACCTACGACATCTGCGAGCTGCTGCTCGAGCTGCACCACGACGGCCGGCTGAAGACGGACTTCAACCCGGTCAACGAGGTCGTGGCCTACCACGCCCCCTGTCAGCAGCAGGGCCACTTCATGGGCAAGCCGGCAGTCGAGCTGCTGTCGCTCGTGCCCGGGCTCGAGCTGCGCGAGCTCGACGCGCGCTGCTGCGGGATCGCCGGCACCTACGGCATCAAGCGCGAGAAGTACGACATCGCGATGAAGGTCGGCGCCGACCTGTTCGGCCAGATCGGCGCCTCTGGCGCCGGGCTCGTGGCCTGCGACAGCGAGACGTGCCGCTGGCAGATCGAACACGCCACCGGCCGGCACTCGGTGCATCCGCTGGAGCTGCTCCACCGCGCCTACGGGTTGTAGCTCCGGATGGTCGGTCTCGTCGTCGTCTCGCACAGCGCTTCGCTGGCCGACGGCGTCGTAGAGCTGGCGCGCGAGATGGGTGGAGAGGACGTGCGCATCGAGGCGGCCGGCGGCCTCGACGATGGCAGCGTCGGCACCGACGCGGCCCGAGTCGTCGCGGCGATCGAGCGCGCAATGACAGACGACGGCGTGCTCGTGCTGATGGACCTCGGCAGTGCGCTGATGAGCGCCGAGATGGCGACCGAGATGCTCGCAGACGGCGGTCCCGTCCTGCTGAGCGAGGCGCCGCTCGTGGAGGGCGCGGTGGCAGCGGCGGCCGCGTCGCGCGGCGGCAGCTCGCTCGAGGAGGTGGCGCGCGAGGCTCGCGGGGCGCTCGCCATGAAGAGCTCACAGCTCGGCGCTGAGGAGGCTCCGGTGGAGGAGGAGGTCGCGCCGGTCGCGGCGGACGCCGAGGCCCGCATCCCGGTGCTCAACGAGATCGGCCTGCACGCGCGGCCGGCTGCGCTCGTGGTCGAGCTCGCGTCGCGCCACGAGTCGGATCTGCGTCTGGGCAAACCGGGGGGCGGCGCACCGGTAAGCGCGCGCAGCCTCACCGGTCTGATGACGCTCGGCGCCCGGCTCGGCGACGAGCTGCTGGCGACGGCCACGGGCCCGGACGCGCGCGAGGCGCTCGACGAGCTCGAGGAGCTGGCGCGCGGCGGCTTCGGGGAGGGGGTCGTGGCCGGCGACTCTCGGCCCGCGCCGGACGAGCCTGAGCCCGACGCCGCCGCAGGAGTCCCTGCCGAGGTGCCGGAGCCCGGCACGCTGCTCAGCGGCATCGCGGCGTCGCCTGGGATCGCCCTCTCGCCGGCACGCCTGCTCAGGGCGGCGGCGGCGCCGCCCGAGCGCGAGGCGGACGATCCGGACTCCGAGCGCCGGCGGCTCGATGAGGGGCGCCAGGCGGCGCGAGTGGCAATCGAAGCCGACCGCGAGCGCGTCGCTGCCCGCGGCGCGGCCGCCGAGGCGGAGATCTTCGCCGCGCACCTGGCCCTGGTCGACGATGAAGCGTTGCTCGAGCCCGCCCGCGCGGCGATCGACGCGGGCGCAACCGCCGAGCGCGCCTGGCTCGACGCCGCGGCCGAGGTAGCCGCCACCTACCGCGCCCTCGACGCCCCGCTGCTGCGCGAGCGCGCGGCGGACGTGGACGACGTCGGCCGCCGCGTGGCAGCGGCGATCGGCGGCGAGCGCGCCGCCACGGGGCCGGTCGAGGAAGGCGTGGTCGTGGCGGACGAGCTGACCCCGGGCGAGGCGGCCGGGCTCGATCCGGCGCTCGTTCGCGGGGTTGCGACAGCACGCGGCACGCCAACCGCCCACGCCGCGATCCTGGCGCGGGCACTCGGGCTGCCCGCGGTGGTCGGGCTGGGCGCTCAGATCCTGGCCGTGCCCGAGGGAACGCCGCTGCTCCTGGACGGGGACGCCGGCTCGGTCCAGGTCGCGCCTCCGGAGGAGCTGCTCGAGGCCGCCCGCGAACGCGCCGCGCAGGCAGCCGAACGGCGCGCCGCGGCGCGAGCGCACGCGCTCGAGCCGGCCGAGACGCGCGACGGCGTGCGCGTGGAGGTCGTGGCGAACGTCGACGATCCGGCGGCGGCCGCAGCGGCGGTAGAGCTCGGCGCCGAGGGCGTCGGCCTGCTGCGAACGGAGTTCATGTTCCTCGACCAGCCGAGCCTGCCGTCCGAGGACGAGCAGGCACGCCAGATCGGTGAGATCGCCCGGGCCCTCGACGGGCGCCCGCTGATCGTGCGGACGCTCGACGCCGGGGCCGACAAGCCGTTGCCGGCGCTGCCGATGGAGCCCGAGGCCAACCCGTTCCTCGGCCGGCGCGGCATCCGGCTGTCGCTGGCGCGTCCGGAGCTGCTCGCCACGCAGCTGCGCGCCGCGCTGCGGGTGGCCGCCGAGCATCCGCTGAAGCTGATGTTCCCCATGGTCGCGACCGAGGCGGAGCTCGAGCGAGCGTTGGAGATACTCGCGCGCGCACGCGAGGAGACCGGCATCGACGCCCCGATGGAGACGGGCATCATGATCGAGGTGCCGGCCGCAGCCCTGCTCTCGGAGCGGCTGGCACGGCACGTAGACTTCTTCTCGATCGGCACCAACGACCTGACCCAGTACGTGATGGCCGCCGAGCGCGGGAACGAGCACGTGGCGCCGCTGCTGGCGGGGCCGCAGCCCGCGGTGCTCCGGCTCGTCCGCGAGACGGTCGACGGAGCCGACGCGCACGGTCGCTGGGTCGGCGTCTGCGGAGAGCTGGCCGGCGACCCTGCCGCCGCCGTCCTGCTCGCCGGTCTCGGCGTGCGCGAGCTCAGCATGGCCCCGCCGCTCGTGCCCGAGGTCAAGGCCGCACTGCGCGAGATCAGCATGGCCGACGCGCGCGCGGTGGCCGACAAGGCGCTCGCCGCCGAAGACGCCGACGAGGCGCGGCGGCTCGCCGCGGAACTTCTGTGAGCGGACCGGCCGACGGGACTGCCCCGACGGTACGGCCGCGCGCGATGCGATCGCAGAGCGACGAGACCCGCACGCGCCTGCTCGTGATCGGTACCAGCCTGCGGATCCTGCTGACGCCGGTCGTGATGGCGCTCGTGCTCGCCGGATCTGACACGGCCGCCGCGATCGTCTTCCTCGCCGCCGCGGCGACCGACTGGTTCGACGGCCGGCTGGCCCGGCGTTGGGAGGTCACGACCCGGCTCGGATCGTTCCTCGACACGACGGCGGACAAGCTGCTCGTCACGGGCGTGCTGGTCGCGCTGGTGGCGGTCGACCGCGTCTCGCCGTGGATCGCGATCGTGATCGTTGGGCGCGAGCTCGTGCTGCTCGGCCTGCGGGCCGCGGTCGCCGCCGAGGGTCGCCATCTCGAGGCCTCCCTGCTCGGCAAGTGGAAGGCCACCGTTCAGTTCGTGGCGATCGCGCTGGCGATCATCCGCCCCGACGTCATCATCGCCGGCGAGTACCTGGACGAGTGGGCGATGGTGGTGGCCGCCATCGTCACCGCCTGGTCCGGAATCGACTACCTGCTCCGCTTCTCCGCAGTCCTGCGCTCCGACCCGTGAGCCGCGTCTTCGTGACCGGGGGCAGCGGCGTGGTCGGCGGCGCGCTCATCGACTCGCTGCGCGAGCGCGGCGATGACGTGGTCGCGCTGGCTCGCTCCGACGCGGCGGGCGCCGAGCTCGAGCGCCGCGGCGCAAACATCGTCCGCGGCGACATCCTCGACGCCGACGTGCTCGCGCGCGGCATGGAGGGCTGCACCACGGTTTTCCACGTCGCGGGCGTCAACCAGCTGTGCGTGGAGGACCCGTCCCCGATGCTGCGTGCGAACATCGACGGCCCAGCGGTGGCGATCCGCGCGGCCGCGCGCGCAGGCGTCCCGCGCGTTGTCCATACCTCCTCGGCCGCCACGCTCGGCGAGCCGGAGGGAGTCGTCGGGGACGAGGACACGCCGCACCGCGGCTGGTTCCTCTCGACATACGAGCGCTCGAAGACCGAGGGCGAGAAGGTCGCGTTCGAGACCGGCAACCAGGAGGGCGTCGAGGTCGTGTCGGTCAACCCGTCGTCGGTTCAGGGACCGGGCCGGGCCGGCGGCACGGCGCGCTTCCTGCTCGCCTTCCTCGATGGTCGACTGAAGCTCTTCGTCAACACCCACGTCAGCCTCGTCGACATCAAGGACTGCAGCGCCGGACACCTGCTGGCGGCCGAGCGCGGCAAGTCGGGCGAGCGCTACGTGCTCAACGGCATGACCCTCACGATCGCCGAGGCGTTCGCGTTGGCGGCGGAGGTGGCCGGCGTCGAGCGCAGCCCGCGGCTCGTGCCGCGCGAGGCCGCGACGGTCGCCGGAACCATCGTCGAACGCGCCTTCCGGCTGGTGCGAAGGCGGCCGCCCGTGTGCCGCGAGATGGTGCAAACGCTGATCCACGGGCACAGGTACGACGGCTCGCGCGCGGAGCGCGAGCTCGGCCTGCGCTACAGCGACCCGCGCGACACGATCCGCCGGACGGTCGCCTGGGCGCGCGAGGCGGGGCTGCTACGCAACACTTAGCGGCCGATGGCCGAGTGCACCGTCAACGGTGTGCAACTCCACTACGACGAGCGCGGGAACGGAGATCCCATCCTCTGCGTGCACGGCGCCGGCAGCTCGACGCAGCTCTGGGCCGCCGCCGTAGAGGAGCTCGCGAACCTCGGCCGCGTGATCGCGTATGACCGGCGCGGCTGCAGCCGCAGCGAGCGCCCGGAGCCATACGAGCGCACGAGCGTTTCCGAGCACGCCGACGACGCGGCCGCGCTGCTCGACGCCCTCGATGCCGCACCCGCGGTAATCATCGGGCGCAGCTTCGGCGGCACGGTCGCGCTGGACATGGCGATCCGGCATCCGGACAGCGTCCGGGCGATCGCGGTGCTCGAGGGCGACGCGCCGCGCGAGCTCGCGCCCGCGACGGCTGAGTGGATCGACGCGGTCGGTGGCCGCCTGCGCGAGGTTGCCGAGCGGGACGGCGTCGATGCCGTCGGCGAGGTGCTGATCGACGAGATCTTCGGCGCGGGTGTCTGGTCGCAGCTGCCGGATGCGATGCGCAGCGTCCTAACCGAGAACGGCCCGGCGCTCCTGGCCGAGCTCGGCGGCGAGTGGTGGCTCGATGCGGACGCCGACGCGCTCGCCGGCCTTCGGCAGCCGGTGCTACTGGTCGGCGCTAGGGACTCGAGGCCAGAGCTGCGCCAGCCCACCGACGCTCTGGCCGCCGCCCTCCCCCGTGCGCGCATGGTGGTGGTCGAGGGCGGGCACCTGATCGATCCGGCGGCGCCGGAGGTGCTGGGCTTCGTCCGCGAGCTGCTCGCCGTTTAGGTCAGCGCGTCGGTATCGGCGCGAGCCTGCGCAGGAGCGAGCGGGCCGGAGCGACGTCGCCGCCCTGACGCATGACCTGATAGCGGCGCATGCGCAGGTGGGACACGATCGCCGCCGTGTGCTTGAACGGGTTGGCGGTGACCTCGCCGCTCTCGAGCGAGATCGCTGCCAGGCACGAGCCGTCGAGTTCGGCAACCATCACCCTGCCGCGGAGCGGCACCGTGCTGTCGACCTCGGCGAGGCGTCGCAGGGCGGGAGCGTCCTCATCGGTGGCCATTCGAATGGTGAGCGAGTCGATGTTCATGATTGGAAGGACCACGCTCACAGGAATGTCATTCCCCCTCTGTGAGCCGTCTCACAGGTCGAGGAAAGGGTGTCCATCGAGCCCGCATTCGTTCGTCTCCTTCGCGAAGATCCCAACAAGGAGGAACGACATGAAGTACGTGCTCTTGATTCACCAGGGCGACGCCCCCACCCCGTACGAGGAGGCCTGGTCCAAGCTCTCCACGGAGGAGCGGCAGGAGATCTCGAAGGCCTACGGCGAGATCAACCAAACGCCGGGCGTCACGCCCGGGGTCGGGCTCCAGCACCCGAACACGGCGACCACCGTGCGCGTCGAGAACGGCCAGACGCTCGTGACCGACGGGCCGTTCGTGGCCGTGAAGGAGGCGCTCGGCGGCTGGTTCGTCTTCGAGGCGGACGACCTCGACGCGGCGATCGAGATCGCATCGCGCGTGCCGGCGGCCCGCATGGGCGGCGGCGTCGAGATCCGCCCGGTGGCTGAGTGGTAGGAACGCTCGACTCCGGTCCGGGCCCGACCCGGCCCCTCGCGCAGGACAGCGATCGCTCCGGTCCGGGCCCGACCCGGCCCCTCCCGCAGGACAGCGATCGCTCCGGTCCGGGCCGAGCCCGGCCCCTCGCGCACGTCTTCCGCGACGAGTGGGGGCGTGTCCTCGCGACCCTCATCGGCTTCCTCGGCGATTTCGACCTCGCCGAGGAGGCCGCCCAGGAGGCGTTCGCCGCGGCCTCCGAGCGCTGGCCGCGCGAGGGCACTCCCGACAACCCACGCGCCTGGCTCGTCACGACCGCGCGCAACCGTGCGATCGACCGCATCCGGCGCGACCGCACGCTCGCCGCGAAGACGCGTCTGCTCGACGTTCCGCAAGCCGCGGAGGACATCTTGGACGACACCACGATTCCCGACGAGCGCCTCGAGCTCATCTTCACGTGCTGCCACCCGGCGCTCGCGCTCGAGGCGCAGGTCGCGCTCACGCTGAGGACGCTCGGCGGGCTCAGCACCGAGGAGATCGCACGCGCCTTCCTCGTCCCCGAGCCGACGATGGCCAAGCGGCTCGTGCGCGCCAAGCACCGCATCAAGGCGACCGGGATCCCCTTCCGGGTGCCGCCGGCGCATCTGCTTCCCGACCGGCTGGCCGCGGTGCTCGCGACCGTCTATCTGATCTTCAACGAGGGCTACGGCGGCCGCGGCGAGCTCGCCAACGAGGCGATCCGGCTCGGGCGGGCGCTCGCCGAGCTGATGCCCGACGAGCCCGAGGTGCGCGGGCTGCTGGCGCTGATGCTGCTGAACGACGCACGCCGCGACGCGCGCTTCGCCGAGGGCGCGGTGGTGCTCCTCGCCGACCAGGACCGCTCGCTATGGGACGCCGGGCAGATCGCTGCGGGGCGGGCGCAGCTCGACCGCGCGCTCGCGCTTGCGGGCGGAGGGCCGTACGTGCTGCAGGCGGCGCTTGCCAGCCTGCACGCCGACGACCCGCCGGACTGGCCGCAGATCGCGCTGCTGTACGGACGTCTGGCTCGGATCACCGGCTCGCCGGTCGTGGAGCTCAACCGGGCCGTGGCCATCGCGGAGGCGGGCGAGGTCGACGCGGCGCTCGCGCTCGCCGACAGCCTCGAGCTGGACAGCTACCACTACCTGCACGCCACCCGCGCCGAGCTGCTGCGGCGGCTCGGGCGGATCGACGAGGCGCGGGACGCTTACGAGCGCGCCCTGGAGCTCGTGTCTTCGGACGCCGAGCGGCGCTTCCTCGAGCGGCGGCTGGCGGGCTTGAGCCTCACTGACCAGGGGCCCGGCGCAGCACGGTGAGGTAGCCGCTGGGCCCGTAAGGTGGGGCGCCGGTCGTGGATACGCGCACGCGAAGCGCCCGGTGGCGGCGCAGGTGCCGCAGCCCCACAGTGGAGAGGCCGAGGCTCACGCTCTTCTGCTCGGCCAGCGCAAACGTGTAGGAGCTCGAGCCGAGGAGGGTGCCCCGCGGAGGCGCGGTCCCGCGGCGAGTGGCAGGGCCGTCGACCCGCAGCTCCAGCTCGAGAGGGCACGCGGCGTGTACGTCGAACGGCAAGCAGGTGAGGGTGGCGCTGAGCACGACGGGAGGAAGCCCCACCTGGAGGGGCAGGTGCGATCTCACAAACAGTCCAACCAGCCTTTCGCCGAAAGTGTCGAACGCCAGTTCCTCGCACCGGTCGTCCAGGAAGTCGTTGGGCGAGATGTCGAACACGCGGTCGGGACCTGCTCCACAACGGGCTTGCTCCGGGTCTCCGTCATCGCGGCCGAGGGAAAGCTGGTCTTTGCCGGGGCCGCCGAGCATTACGTCCCCGCCGCCGCCGCCTTCGACGAAGTCGCCGCCGCCCCGGCCCGCGATGCGGTCGTGGCCGTCGCCGCCGCTCAACCAGTTCACGCGTCGATTCCCCATCAGCCGGTCGTCGCCGGCGCCCCCGAGCGCACCCTCGACTGCCGCGACCGAATCGCGCTCACGGCCGGTCCCGCCGATCGGGGCCGCAGTGGCGAGGTCGACCCTGACGCCCGCCAAGCGACCTTCGTAGCTGATGGTGTCGGCGCCCTTGCCACCGTCGAAGAAATCACGGCCATGACCGGGACTGGTGAGGGCCACGACGGCGGCCTCGTGGAACGGATCCAGGTCGCCGTTCCGCGGCGGCGCGCGCGGGGAGGCGTCGTACAAGCGATCGGCGCCGTCGCTGGCGCGGATCACGTCGTCGCCCCGCCCGGCGTAGAGCCGCTCGCCGACGGGACCTCCCATCAGGACGTCGTCACCGGCGCCGCCGTCAGCGATCACCGGCGCCGGAAACCTCAATGCGACCCTGTCGGCGCCGCTGCCCGTCGCGACGAAGGCACGAGAGACGCCATCCTGGCCCGGTCCCGAGCAGCGCACGGTGTGGCTGTCGATCGAAGAGCAGCCGTTGCCGGGCTCGATGACCTCGGTCGGATCGCTTACGCGCGCCTCAGCGGGAGTCCCTGTGAGGCTGACCCGGTTGGCCTCGCCGGGTCCAGCCAGATAGACGAGCGCCGTCGCAGATCCGTCCGGGCAGACGCCGCCGGGCGGCACGTACGTGCACTCGCCGGGGATCACCATGTCGATCAGCTGCGCCGTCGACGCCGACGCCGGGGCAACCACCGCACAGAAGATGACCGGCACGGCGAAGGAAGCCAACCCCCGAGCCACGTGTGTATTCACCCAACGAAGTAACACCTCACGCGCCCGATCCACTCGCTCATCCCGGCCCTCGGGTTCCAGTGCGCCCGGCCGCTCCAAACGAATGTCGAGCGGCGTTTGGCTAGGCGCTGTCGAAGATCCCGCAGACCCGATCGAAACGGCCGGCGGCCAGGTCGGCCGGGGCGATCTCCACCTGGAGGCGCCCGCCGTCGGCGACCTCGAAGCCGACGCCGAAGTCCAGCCCGATCGTGATCAGGTGGCGCCAGGCGTCGACCGGGCGCTCCGTGCGCCGCCAGCACCAGCCGTCTCCGTTCGGCGTGTCCACGTACCCGAGCAGGCGGTGGCTCAGCAGACCCCTGCGGCGGTGCAGGGAGTCGCGCAGGTCCCACCAGCGATCGACCTCGCTGTCGATAAGGAGGACGTCGCTGAGTGGCGCCGCCACGGACCGCAGATCCATCCCGACGTCCGGGATGTCGGGGCGCACGGCGTAGCGGAGCTGGGCGGGGCGCAGACGCATGACAGGCGCGCGGCGCGGCGGTCGCACGCGCGCGAGCGGCGTACCCGCGGGGGCGTGGATCACGGTCGTGCAGCGCCCGCCCCAGAGCCCGGAGCCGGTGAAGTAGCGGGACTGGAAGCGGATCTCCATGAACACGAGCAGGAGGCCGCCGTGGCTCCCGAGCTCAGCGGCCTCGGGCGGCAGATCGGACAGCCGGAGCTGGCCGAGGAAGGTCATGCGCTTGCCTCGGCAATGCGGCCAGGGGGTGCCCACCGGCAGGTCGGGATTCCCGCCGAGCCGGGAACTGCCGAGCTCCCGCGGGGCGCGCTGCAGCAGCCTGCGCAGGACGAGCACGGTCGGCCGGGCGCTGGCGGCGACCCGGTCCGCGAGCAGCCCGAAGCCGGCCGCGCCCGCCGCCGCGCGGACTTCCGGCTCCGCGTAGCCCCGCGCCTGGGCCGTGGCGGGCAGGGCGAGCAGGAGGATGCAGACTGCGATGGCGCGGCGCACCGCGCCACACTATTCGCTCAAGCGCGCCCGAATGTCGCCGCGAGCTCCCTGGCGACCGGCTCGGCCTCGTCTGGCGCGCGGATCGCGAGCCGCAGCTCCGCACCGCTCGCGCTCAGCTCCAGATCGAGGAACGGGCAGCAGCGCGCCTCTGCGGCCACGACGGCCGCGAGGCGAGCGCGGATGCCAGGGTCGTTGCGAAAGCGGAGCGTCCCGTCGGCGCCGGAGCCGATGAGGGCGTCGCGGCCGAGCGCTTTGATCTCCGCCAGGCGCGCGGGGCGCTCGTCGGCCGACAGGGTGCAGGCGATGGGAATCTCGGAGGTCATGGGACTACTGTTGATGCTCAACCCGACTTGAGGTCAACCCTTCAATGGACGACGCCACGCTCACCATCGGCCAGGTCGCCGGGCGCGCCGGACTCAATGTCTCGGCGATCCGCTACTACGAGGCCGAGGGCCTGCTGCCGGAGGCGCTGCGAGTCGGCGGCCGGCGACGCTACTCGGAGGACGTCTTCGCCAGGCTCGGCGTGATCGACGTCGCCAAGCGAGCGGGTTTCTCGCTCGACGACATCCGCACGCTGCTCGAATCGGGCGATGCCGGGGAGCCCGCCCACGCCGCCCTGCAGGAGCTGGCCGGGCGTAAGCTGCCCGAGGTCCAGGAGCTGATCCAGCGCGCCGAGGCCGTTCGCGGCTGGCTCGAGGCGGCGCAGGCGTGCGACTGCGAAACGCTCGACGTCTGCGCGCTCTTCCAGAACGAGGGAGCGGCGCTGCCGCGCTAGTGCGGCGCCGGTAGCGCGTGGTCGTCCTCGTCGGGCTCTGGAGCGGGCTCGGCGCGCGTCTGGATCACGATTGCGACGATCACGATCGCGCCGCCGATCAGTGTCGCGGTGCTCGGTCGCTCGTCGAGCGCGAGCCATACCCACACAGGCCCGAGCACGACCTCGAGCAGCGTGATCAGGCCCACCTGGGCAGCTGGGATGAGGCGCGCCCCGACGGTGAGCAGCGCGAAGCCGAGTCCGATCTGGCCGATGCCAAGCGCCGCGAGCCAGCCGATGTCCGCGCTGCTGATCTCGGAGGGCGTGGCGAACGGCAGGAAGAGCGCGACGAGGATCACCTGCGAGAGACAGGTGGCCGGCGCCATCGACACCTCGTGCCGCCAGCGCGTGATGACGATCATGATCGCGAAGGCGAGCGCGGTCATGAACGCGAGCGCGTCGCCGGTCAGGTCGCCCTCGCCAGGCGCGCCGAGCAGGAGGGCGACGCCGCCGAACGCCAGCGCCATCGCCAGCACGGTGCGCCGCGTGATCGGCTCCCCGAGCGTGGCGCGGGCGAGGAGGGCGGCGAGCACCGGCGCCAGCGCCAGGATGAACAGCACGCGAGCCACGCTCGTGTGGTTGAGCGCGGCAATGAACCCGCCGGAGGCCGCCGCCACGCATAGCGCGACGGCGATGCCGGCGAGGCCGACCGAGCGGAACGCCTGCACGACCCGTCCGCGCTCCACGACCGCGACGTAGACGAGCAACGCCGCGCCCGCGAAGGCGGCACGGCCCATCACCTGCGTCGGGGTATCGAGCGTGAGCTGGCGCTGGAGGACACCGGCGGTCGACCACGCGATGGCGGCCAGGGCGACGTAGATCTGGCCGCGCCGCTGGCGCCGCGACTCCTCGAGCGCCAGCGTCGCCGTCGTCACGCCCTCAAGTCTTACCGGATGGCCCGCGCAGGCCGATCGGGGCGGCCTGGGTAGCGCTTCCATCCGTTGCCGGCGCGAACGAAGTTCGGTTCTTGACGGTCCGGCCGAATATTTATCGGCGCGCCGTTCGCGCGAGGCCCCGTTTCGGGTCACGTTGCTGACTTGACCACCCTATGGGTGCATAAGTCAGCAACGTAAGCGCGTGCCACGGCAAGACGGCCGAACGATATTCGGTCAGCGCGGCGGCACGCGCGTCGACTGCGGCGACGGGCCGCTCTGGGTGCTCGACAGCGAGCCGATCGCGGCCGTGGCATAGAGTCGCGCCGTTCCCTATGGCGAAGGACGACAAGGCCAAGCGGCTGTCGGAGTTGCTGCGCGTCCCCGAGGGGGATATCGACCTGTCCAGCGTCGATGCCGCCGCCACGCCGCAGGCGCCCGGCGGCAAGTCGGTGACCAGGGAGGACTGGGCGAACCAGGCACCCGTCCTGGCCGACCTCCAGGAGCGCCTGTTCGCGAACGGCCGCAGCGGTGATCGCCGCAGCCTGCTGTTCGTGCTGCAGGGCCTCGACAGCTCGGGCAAGGGCGGCACGGTCAAGCACGTCGTCGGCCAGGTCGACCCGCAGGGCGTGAGCATCACAGCCTTCAAGGCGCCCACGCCCGAGGAGCGGCGGCGGGGCTTCCTGTGGCGGATCCGGCGAGCGCTGCCAGCGGCCGGGATGCTGGGCGTGTTCGACCGCTCCCACTACGAGGACGTCGTGACCGTCCGCGTTCGCAAGCTGGCGCCGCGTTCGGTCTGGTCACGGCGCTACGAGGCGATCGAGCGCTTCGAGCAGGAACTTGCGAGCGACGGTATGACGATCGTCAAGTGCTTCCTGCACATCTCCCGTGCCGAGTTCGTCGAACGCCAGCTCGCCCGCATCGAGGATTCGACCAAGCACTGGAAGTACAACGCCCGAGACCTCGAGGTGTACGGCCTGTGGGACGACTACCTCGAGGCGTACAGCGAGGCGCTGGCCCGGACCAACCCCGACCACGCGCCGTGGTACGTGATTCCGGCCGATCGCAAGTGGTATCGCAACTGGGCCGTAACGAAGCTGTTGATCGAGCGGCTCGACCAGATGGGGCTCGAATGGCCGAAGGCGACCTTCGACGTTGAGGCCGAGAAGGCCCGCGTCAAGGCGCTGAAGTAGCGCGCCGCCAGGCGTAGAGTGGCGTCGCGGTGGAGTTCATTCAGCCGACCAACTGGGACGAGGCGCTGGCGGCGAAGGCGGCGGTGCCGCGGAGCATGCCGATCGCCGGCGGGACCGACGTGCTGGTCGACCTGAACTTCGACCGCGCTCGGCCCGAGGCGCTCCTCGACCTCACCCGCGTGCGCGACCTGCGCGAATGGGGCGAGGACGGTGGGATTCTGCGGATCGGCGCCGGCGTCTCATACACGCGCGTGATCGCCGAGCTCGGCGACCGGCTGCCGGGCCTCGCCATGGCCGCGCGCACGATCGGCTCGCCCCAGATCCGCAACCGCGGGACGGTGGGCGGGAACCTCGGAGCGGCGTCGCCGGCGGGCGACTCCCACCCGCCGCTGGTGGCTGCCCATGCGGAGGTCGAGCTGGCCTCCACTCGCGGTGTGCGCCGCGTGCCGGTGCGGGAGTTCTACGTCGGACCGAAGCAGAACGTCGTCGCCGACGACGAGCTGATCGCGGCGTTCCTCGTCGCGCCGGCCAGCGGGGCCGAGCAGTTCTCCAAGATCGGTACCCGCAACGCCATGGTGATCGCGGCCTGCTCGTTCGCCCTGGCGATCGACCCGGTCGCCCGCCGTGTGGGCACCGGCATCGGCTCGGCGGGTCCGACGCCGCTCGCCGCCCGCGAGGCGGAGAGCTTCCTCGAGGGCGTCCTCGGCGAGGCCGGTGGATGGGAGGCACCGGTCGATCTCGAGGAGGCGACGGTCGACCGCTTTGCCGAGCTCGTGGCCGCCGCCGCACGCCCGATCGACGACGTACGCAGCAGCGCCGCCTACCGGCGCGAGGCTCTACGCGTGCTCGCCCGCCGCACCCTCGGCTGGGCGCGGGGGGCCGGCTGATGCGGGTGCGCTGCAGCGTCAACGGCGAGCCGCGCGAGGCCGACGGCGTCTGGGAGGGCGAGAGCCTGCTGTACGTCCTGCGCGAGCGGATGGGCCTGCCCGGGTCGAAGAACGCCTGCGAGCAGGGCGAGTGCGGCTCGTGCTCGGTCTATCTCGACGGCCAGCTCGTGTGCGCCTGCCTCGTGCTCGCCGGCCAGGCCGAGGGCAGCGAGGTCGTGACCGTCGAGGGGCTCGCGGACGGCGAGGATGGGCTGCACCCGATCCAGGAGGCGTTCCTCGAGGCCGGCGCGGTGCAATGCGGCTTCTGCACCCCGGGGCTGATCGTCGCCACGCACGACCTGCTCGAACGCGACCCGGATCCCAGCGAGGCGGTCGTGCGGGAGGCCCTCGCCGGGAATCTGTGCCGCTGCACCGGCTACGCGAAGATCCTCGATGCCGTCCGGCTGGCGAGCGAGAGGCGGAGTGCATGAGCGGCGTGGCCCCACCCGTTGTGCGGCCTGCCGACGTCGTCGGCGCGAGCTCGGAGCGCCCCGACGGCGTCCCCAAGGTACTGGGCGAGTTCGCGTACTCCTCGGACCTCTGGGCGGACGGGATGCTCTGGGGGACGACCCTGCGCAGCCCGCATCCGTACGCGCGCATCCGCTCGCTCGATTACTCGCGCGCGCTCGCCGGTCCGGGCGTGCGGGCGATCCTGACCCACGAGGATGTCCCCGGCCGCAAGCTGTACGGCCTCGAGGTCCCCGACCAGCCGGTGCTGGCGATGGACGTCGTCCGCTATCAGGGCGAGCCCGTGGCGATCGTGGCGGCGGACCACCCGGAAACGGGGCGGCGGGCGGCGAGCCTGGGCGAGGTGGATTACGAGCCGCTCGAGCCGCTCGTCGACATGGAGCGGGCGATCGAGGTCGACGAGCCGCTGCTGCACCCGGGCGGCAACGTGGTGCGACGCATCCATGTGCGTCACGGTGACCTCGCGGGCGCGGAGTCCGAGGCCGATGTCGTGGTGCGCGGCGATTACGAGATGGGCATGCAGGATCAGGCCTTCCTCGGCCCCGAGTCGGGCCTTGCGATCCCAGCCGACGACGGCGGGGTCGACCTCTACGTGGCCACGCAGTGGCTCCATGTCGACCGCAGCCAGATCGCCTCCAGCCTGGGGCTGGAGCCCGAGAAGGTGCGATTGACGCTGGCCGGGGTCGGGGGTGCCTTCGGCGGCCGCGAGGACCTCTCGATGCAGACGCATGCCTGCATGCTCGCTCTGCATACCGGCCGGCCGGTCAAGATGGTCTACGCGCGCGAGGAGTCGTTCTTCGGCCACGTCCACCGGCATCCGGCTCGCATGCACTACGAGCACGGTGCGACGCGCGACGGCAGGCTCGTCTACGTGCGTGCGCGGATCGTGCTCGACGGCGGCGCTTACGCGTCGAGCTCGCGCGCCGTGTGCCATAACGCCGCGTCGATGGGCGTGGGGCCGTACGAGTGCCCCACGGCCGAGCTCGACACCTACACCGTCTACACGAACAACCCGCCCTGCGGGGCCATGCGAGGCTTCGGAGCGGTCCAGGTCTGCTTCGCCTACGAAGCACAAATGGACAAGCTGGCCGCGGCACTTGAGCTTCATCCGCTCGAGCTGAGGCGGCGGAACGCGATGGACAGCGGGTCAAGCTTCCCCACGGGCCAGGTGATCGACGGCCCGGCGCCCGTGGCCCGGCTGCTCGACGAGCTCGGGTCCATGCGGCTGCCCGACGCGCCGGCCGAGCACGGTCGCGACCTGCGCGAGCTCCCCGGCGGTGTGTCGAACACGACGCACGGGGAGGGCATCCGGCGCGGCGTGGGCTATGCGGTGGGCGTGAAGAACGTGGGTTTCTCGCATGGCTTCGACGACTACTCGACCGCGCGCGTGCGCGTGTCGGTCGCGAGCGGCGAGCCGCAGGTTGAGGTTCACACCGCCGCGTGCGAGGTCGGCCAGGGTGGCCTGACCGTGCAGGCTCAGATCGCGCGCGACATCCTGGGAATCGAGCGCGTGATCGTCCTGCCCGCCGACACCCAGGTGGGAAACGCCGGGTCGACCTCTGCCTCCCGGCAGACGTGGTTCACCGGTGGCGCGGTCAGGGACGCGTGCGAGGCGGTTCGCGAAGCTCTGCTCGAGCGGGCGGGCGGCGAGGAGATTCCGCTCGCGGAGCTGATCGGTGACGAGCCCATCGAGCGCACGCGCGAGTATCGCCCGCGCGGCACCGAGCCGCTTGACGAGTACGGCCAGGGCAACTCGCATCTGGCCTTCTGCTTCGCGGCGCACCGGGCGGTCGTCGACGTCGACGTCGAGCTCGGCCTCGTACGCGTCGTCGAGATCGCGACCGCGCAGGACGTCGGCAGGGCAATGAATCCGCTCGCCCTGGAGGGCCAGCTCGAAGGGGGCATCGCGCAGGGCCTCGGCCTGGCGCTGATGGAGGAGATACAGCTCTCCGAAGGGCGCGTGCGCAATCCCTCCTTCACGGACTACCTGATCCCGACGATCCTCGACATGCCGCCGGTGGCGAGCCGGATCCTGGAGCTCGCGCAGCCGGAGGCCCCCTACGGCCTGAACGGGGTCGCCGAGGCGCCCACCATCTCGTCCACCCCCGCGATCGTGGCGGCCATCCGCGATGCGTGCGGGCGCCCGCTCACGCGCGTGCCCGTTCGCCCCGACGACATCCTCGGCCTGGAATGACCGACATCGCCGACCTGGGCCAGCTCGATCGCGAGGCGTTCGTCGCGGAGGTCGGGTTCGCCTTCGAGTCGTCGCCGTGGGTGGCGGAAGCGGCCTGGGAGGAGCGGCCGTTCGGCTCGGTGGGCGAGCTCCACGCCGCAATGGTGCGGGCGGTCGAGCGGGCCCCGGAGGAGCGCCAGCTCGCGCTGATCCGGGCGCACCCGGAGCTGGGCGGCACCGAGGTCCTTACGCCGGCCTCGGCGTCCGAACAGGCCGCGGTCGGGCTCGACCGGGAACGCCCGCAGCTCGAGCGGGCCGTCGCCGCCTACCGCGAGCGCTTTGGCTTCCCGTTCGTCATCTGCGTGCGCGAGCACACCCCGGCCGGCATCGTCGCGAGCGCCGAGGAGCGGCTCGGCCACTCGCCAGACGAGGAGCGCGCCACGGCGCTCGCCGAGATCGCGAAGATCGCCGCGCTGCGCCTCGGCGATCGCCTCGGCGACGGCGTGGACTACGAGATCAGCTACGGCAAGTCGTCGGTACCGGTCTTCCGCCACTACGCCACGCCGCTCGCCGGCCTGCCGGAGCTGCCGGAGTCCGCGTTCCGCGGGCGCGACAACGTGCTCTTTGCGAACGAGATCACCGTGGAGGTCTTCGGGGACAACTTCCTGCCGGCATACACCCGCGGTGACAATTCGAGCGTTGTCGCCACCGATTCGATGAAGAACTTCATCCTGAGCGAGGCCCGGGAGTACGAGGGCGCGACACTCGAGGGGTACCTCGCCCGCCTCGGCAGCGGCTTTCTCGAGCGCTACGAGCAGATGCACGAGGTCCGCGTCAGCGGCCGCGAGCTTCCCTTCGACCCTGCCCAGGTGCCGCGCACGGGCGGCTTCGAGGCGAGCCGGGTGCTGCGCAGCCGCGGCTCCGGGGAGCACTCGGTCGGGTCGCTGCGCTACGGCCGCAGCGAGCGTGGCAGCGAGCTGCTCGAGCAGCGGAGCGGGCGCGTGCAGATGGAGCTGCTCAAGGTCGAGGGCAGCGCGTTCACGCGCTTCGTGCGCGACGAGTACACGACGCTGCCTGAGCGCTCGGACCGCCCGCTGTTCATCCTGCTGGACGTGCACTGGAGCTACACCGATCCGCACAACGCGCTGGGCGAGACGCCGGCGCGCTACGTCGCCGGCGAGCAGGTGCGCGACGTCTGCGCGGCGGTCTTCGACGGGCTCGTGAGCGAGTCGATCCAGCAGCTCGTGCACGAGATGGGGAAGCGCTTGCTCGAGCGCTATCCGCAGCTGCGCTCGGTCGAGCTCGCCGCGGGCAACATGACGCGCGACCCCTACGGGGACGATCGCAAGGTCTTCGTGCCGCCCTTCCCGGCTTTCGGGACGATCACGCTGAAGATGACTCGGAGCGAATGACCCCCGCCGGGAGGCTCACCACGCACGTGCTCGACACCGCTCACGGCCGCCCGGCCGAGGGCATGGCCGTCGAGCTGTTCCGGCGTGACGGCGGCGAGCCCGAGCGCCTGAAGGCCGTGCGCACCAATGCTGACGGGCGTACCGACGAGCCGCTGCTCGCCCCCGGTGAACTGCGCGCGGGCTCCTACGAGATCGTCTTCGACGTCGGCGCCTACTTCGCCGGCGCCGGCCTGGCATCCGCGGACGAGCCGTTCCTCGGCCTCGTGCCGGTGCGCTTCGGGATCGCGGACCCCGATGCGAGCTATCACGTCCCGCTGCTCGCCTCGCCCTGGGCCTACAGCACCTACCGTGGGAGCTGACGTCATTGCGCGGGCCGAGGCGCTCGCCCGCATGAGCGACGAGCCCGGCCGACTCACGCGCCTCTACGGGACCCCTGCACACCGCGCCGCGAGCGAGGCGCTGGCGGGCTGGATGAGCGCGGCCGGCATGTCCGTTGAGCGCGACGCGGTCGGCAACGTGATCGGGCGCCTCGAGGGCGAGCGGCCCGACGCGCCGCCGCTCATGCTCGGCTCGCATTTCGACAGCGTGCGCGACGCCGGGCGCTGGGACGGGACGCTTGGCGTGCTCGCAGCGATCGCGGTGGTGGAGCGGCTGCAAGCGGCCGGCCGGCACCTCGCCGTCCCGCTCGAGGTGGTGGCGTTCGCGGACGAGGAGGGCATCCGCTTCGGCACCGCGTTTCTCGGCAGCGCGGTGCTCAGCGGCCGCTTCGACCCGGCCGAGCTTGAGCGGGTCGACGCGGACGGGGTGTCGCTGGGCGACGCCATCCGGGCGTACGGGGGCGATCCCACCTCCCTCGATGCCGCCGCGCGGCCGGCGGGCGCCTATGTGGAGGTGCACATCGAGCAGGGGCCGTCCCTCGACGAGAGCGGCGTGGCACTGGGCGTGGTCACGGCAATCGCCGGCCAGACACGTGCGGTGCTGCGCTTCAGCGGGGCCGCCGGCCACGCCGGCACGGTGCCGATGGAGCTGCGCCACGACCCGCTCAGCGCCGCCGCCGAGGTGGTGCTGGCGACCGAGGCGCAGGCGCGTGAAACGCCGCCGCTGGTCGCGACGGTCGGCCGGCTCGTGGTCGAACCCGGTGCATCGAACGTGATCCCGGGCTTCGCCGAGCTCAGCCTCGACGTGCGTCATCCGGACGACGCCGCGCGCGCGGCCGCAGTCGGCCGCCTGCGCGAGCGCGCAAAGCACGCCGGACACGCGCGTGGGGTCCGAGTCGAGTGGGAGGAGCTCCTCGATCAGCCTGCGGTCGCCTGCGACGCCGCGCTGAGCGAACGGATGGTGCGGGCGGTCGAGGGCGCAGGGCTGCCTCCCATGCGACTGGCTAGCGGCGCCGGTCACGATGCCGCGGTGATGGCTGCGATCGCGCCGGTGGCGCTGCTGTTCGTCCGTTGCGCCGGCGGCGTGAGCCACCACCCCGACGAGTCCGTCGCTGCGGCCGACGTGGCGCTCGCCGTGGACGCGCTGGCCCGCTTCGTGGAGGATTTCGCGCCATGACCACGCTGCGAATCGAGGCCGGACCCTTCGAGTTCAGCGCCCGCATGGAGGAGGAGAGCGCGCCCGAGACCTGCGCCGCGTTCCAGCGCCTGCTGCCCTTCGAGAGCAAGCTCATTCATGTCCGCTGGAGCGGCGAGTCCTGCTGGGTGCCGATGGGGGACTTCGAGACAAACCTCGAGTTCGAGAACCACACGAGCCACCCGGCGCCCGGCCAGATCCTGTGGTACCCGGGCGGCTACAGCGAGACGGAGATCCTGTTTCCGTACGGCGGCTGCCGGTTCGCGTCGATCGTCGGGCAGCTGGCGGGCAACCATTTCCTCACCGTCGAGGGCGGGGGAGAGCAGCTCAAGGAGCTCGGCCGGCTGACGCTGTGGGAGGGGGCGCAGCCGATCCGCTTCTTCCCCGGGTAGTTCACCCGTGATACGTTCGCGGCCCGCCTGCTACGCAGAGCGAAAGGAGGCCCGTGGCCGGCTACTCACCGAACGGCGACGGCGAGCTCCAACGTGAGTTCGTCGAGCAGTGGCGCAATAACGCTTACGGCTGCTTCTCGTCCGGGCACAAGTTCTGTCGCGAGGTGTGCCCTGTCATGCAGGTCACTCGCAACGAGAACCACACGCCCACCGCGTTCCACGCCAACATCGTGGCGATGGAGAAGGGCCTGGTCTCGGTCGAGGACGTGGCCGACGACTTCGTCCATTGCACCCAGTGCGGCGCATGCGAGCTGCGCTGCCCGAACACGCTCTTCACCGGCGACTTCTACCGCCACCGCACGCGCACCGTCGACGTGGTCAAGGCGATGCGCGCGCTCATGGTCGCGACCGGCAACGAGCGCGAGGGCTGGAAGCTCTGGAACGAGCGGCTCGCCGAGGGCACGAACGAGCCCGTGCTGGGCGACGTGCCGGTCAGCCAGGAGCACGTGCGCGACTGGGCGGAGGGGCTCGACCTGCCAACGGGCGGCGAGACCATCCTGTTCGTCGACTGCGAAGCCGCCTTCTACCGCACGTCCTACAGCCGCGCCTTCGCGCAGCTGCTGCAGAAGGCGGGCGTCGAGTTCGGCCTGATGCGCGAGCAGTGGTGCTGCGGCGGGCCGGCCGCCGAGATGGGCTACGTCGACCTCGCGCGCAAGCACGCCGAGCACAACGTCGCGGACTGGCGGGCGGTGGGGGCCAAGCGGATTCTCGCGCCCGACCCGCACGACTACATCGCCTTCACCGAGGACTACCCGAGGCTGTTCGGGGACGACTACGACTTCGAGATCGTGCTCGGGGTCGAGCTGATCGCCGAGCTCGTGCGCGATGGGCGGCTCCAGCTCACGCAGCCGATCGAGCGCACCGTCACCTATCACGACCCGTGCCGGCTCAACAAGCGCAAGGGCGTTCACGAGCCGCCGCGCGAGCTGCTGCGCGCGATCCCCGGCCTCACCTTCAAGGACGTCGACCACGTGACGCAGTGGTCGTACTGCTCCGGCGGCGGCGCCGGTCTGCCGATCGAGAAGCCGGAGATCACCGCCGAGATCAGCCGCCGGCGCGTCGAGCGCGCCGAGCGGCTCGAGGTCGACACGCTCGTGAGCGCCTGCCCGTGGTCGGAGCGTCCGCTGTCGGAGGCGGCGGACGGGGCGCTCGAGGTGGCCGACCTGTTCGAGCTGGTCGCCGAGTCGGCAGGCATCGAGGTGGGCGGCACGACCCGCGGGCCAGCCGCGACTGCCGAGGGGATGCAATGAGCGTCGCCTACAAGAGCGCCGTCGACGAGGGCGTGATCGACGAGCTGCGCGCGATCATCGGCGACGACAACCGCGTGCTGCCGGGGCTGAGCTCGCGCGTCAACCGCACGCGCGTCCCCGCGCCGTTCCCGGTCCACCGCTGGGCCGAGTTCATGCCCGACGTGGCGGTGCTGCCGACCTCGGCCGAGGAGGTCTCCGAGGTGGTCAAGCTCGCCAACCGGCTCCGCATCCCGGTGGTCCCGCGCGCCGGCGGGACGGGGCTCTCGGATGGTGCTGTGCCGCTTCGCGGCGGCATCTGCGTCGACGTGAAGCTGATGAACAAGATCCACGAGATCGACCTCGAGGACCGCTGCGTGACGGTCGGCCCAGGCATCAACATGCTCAAGCTGAACGAGGAGCTGCGCCCGCACGGCGTCTTCTATCCCGACGACCCGGCGTCATACCCGTGCTCGCTCGTCGGCGGGCGCATCGGCACCGGCGGCTGGTCGTTGCTCGGCTCGCGCTTCGGCCACACGCGCGACCTCGTGATCTCGATGCAGGTGGTGCTGCCGACCGGCGAGATCGTCGAGATCGGCGAGGGCGGCGGACGCAAGCTGCGCAAATCGTCGACCGGGCTGACGCTGAAGCAGCTGTTCACGGGTCATCAGGGCACGCTCGGCATCACCACCGAGGCGACGCTCGAGCTCGTGCCCAAGCCGGAGGTCGAGTTCGCCGCCTTCTTCGCCTTCGACGACTACATGAAGGCCCATCGCACGACCGGGGCGCTCGCCCGCTCCGGCCTCGCGACGCTCGCCGGCGTCGTGCTGTTCGACGAGTGGAAGCTGCGTTACCTGCGCCGCGACGACGAGGCCTACATCCCACAGCCGGACTGGGTCAAGGCGGTCGTGGCGGTGGCGATGTACGGCACCCGCGCGGAGGTCGAGCCGGCCTCGAAGCGGGTGATGGAGCTCGGCCGGGCCGACGGCGGCAAGTACCTCGGCGACGAGATCTCCGAAGGCGACTGGGCCTCACGCCACGACCGCTACGCGACGCCGTTGCACGGCCGCACGCGTGACGGGCAGGTGGTGCCGATGTCGTGGCACTGCGAGGACGCCGCGCTCAACTACTCGGTGCTGCCGAAGGTGCGCGAGGAGTGGCACGCGATCGTCGAGCGCTACATCGACCAGTACGGCATCTTCGACGACTGGGGGATGTTCGCCTACACGAACGGCCCCCACAAACCGTGGGCCGACTATCTGGTCGAGATCGACGTCGGCATCTGGGAGCAGAAGCTCGACGACGACAACTGGGCGGGCTGGGTCGCCTGCAAGCGCGAGATCGCGGAGGTGGCGCTCAAGTACGGCGGCTCGATCACGGCCTGCCACGGCGCGACCCGCGAGGGCGACGCCGAGCTCGTCCCGACCGAGATGGGAAGCGCCTGGGAGGTGGTCAAGCGCATCAAGGCCGCGCTCGACCCGAACAACATCATGAACCCCGGCAAGCAGATGATGGACGAGGCCTACGAATGACGATCTTCCGTCTGGGTGAACAGAAGCCGCCGGAGCCGAAGCGCATCACGGACGACGTGGTCCAGCGCTTCGAGCACGTCTACGAGGTGGACCCGGCGAAGA
>Ga0081538_10000684_pt1 | contig 37245 bp, 31 predicted proteins | sample TabmetS5T2R1_FD_71022 | JGI IMG/M metagenome (GOLD analysis project Ga0081538, IMG submission 71022) | Tabebuia heterophylla rhizosphere microbial communities from the University of Puerto Rico - S5T2R1 | ecosystem: Host-associated > Plants > Roots > Rhizosphere ...
ACCCCGGAGTGGCCCCTCCGGCGCGACCCGGCCGACGCGGCGGCGCGCTCGGCCGAGCTCGCCGGCCGCCTCGCGGGGCACCTCGCCACGGCCGGCCGCCTCGTGATCCACGACCTCGGCGGAGGCAGCGGCGCGATGGGCCGCTGGCTTGCGCCGCGGCTGCCGGGCCCGCAGCACTGGGTCGTGCACGACCGGGACGCAGCCCTGCTGGAGCTTGCCGCCACCGGCGCCCCGGGCCCGGCCGCCGACGGGGCCGCGGTCACCGTCGAGGCGAGGCGGTCCGACATCTCGCGCCTGAGGTCGCATGATCTCGCCGGCGCGAGCCTCATCACCGCCTCGGCCCTGCTCGACCTGCTCACGGCCGAGGGGCTGGTGCGGATGCTCCGCGTCTGCACGGGGTGCCCGATGCTGCTCACACTGAACGTCGTCGGGCGCGTCGTCCTGAGCCCGGCGGACCCCCTGGACGCACGCATGGGCGCGGCGTTCAACGCCCACCAGCGCCGCGGCGGCCTGCTCGGCCCCGACGCTGTCAAGACCGCGGTGACCGAGTTGGGCGCCGAGGTCCTCGTCCGGCCGAGCCCCTGGCGACTCGGTGCGGGCCACGCCGAGCTGGCCGCCGAGTGGCTCGACGGGTGGGTCGCCGCCGCGCGCGACCAGGAGCCCGCACTGGCCGCGGAGGCCGCCGACTACCGGGACCGGCGCCTGGCGCAGGCCGCCGCCGGGGAGCTAGCCGTGACCGTTGACCATGCCGACCTGCTGGTGCTGCCGTGACGACCGCCGCCCCCACCCGGCCAAGTGCCACGGTCCGCGGGCCCGCGTGGCGGTGGATCCGCTTCGCCGCCGCCGCTGCCACGCTCGCCGTCCTCGTCTGGCACCTGGGAACCGGCCCGTTCGTCGACGGCCTCCACTCGGTCGACGCCCGGGCGCTGGCGGCCGCGTCAGGCCTGGCCGTGCTGACGACCATCTGCTGCGCCTGGCGCTGGAGGATCGTGGCGCGCGGCCTCGGTGTCGACCTGCCGCTGGCTACGGCGGTGGCCGCGTACTACCGCTCACTCTTCCTCAACGTCACACTGCCCGGCGGGGTGGTTGGCGACGTCCACCGCGGGATCAGCCACGGGCGTGACACGAGCGACGTGGGCCGCGGACTGCGCGCCGTGGCCTGGGAGCGCTCGGCCGGGCAGGTCGTGCAGGTCGTCCTCACCGTCGTCGTCCTCCTCGTCCTGCCTTCGCCCGTACAGGGGGTCATGCCGTTCGTCGCGCTCGCGCTCGTCGCGACGGCAGCGGGCGTCGCGCTGGCGGCGCGCCTGCGGCCCGCCGTCGGCCGGTCGCGGTGGGCACGGCTGCGCACCGCCGTGGCCCGCGACCTGCGCGACGCGCTGCTCGCCCGGCCCGCGTGGCCGGCCATCGCGCTCGCGTCCGCGCTCGTCCTCGCGGGCCACCTGGCCACCTTCCTGATCGCGGCGCGGAGCGCGGGGGCAACCGCGCCGCCGTCCCAAATGCTGCCGCTCGCGCTGCTCGTGCTGCAGGCGGCGGCGCTGCCCAACGTCGGCGGCTGGGGCCCGCGTGAGGGCGTCACGGCTTGGGCGTTTGCCGCCGCCGGGCTGGGCGCGTCGCTCGGGGTCGCCACCGCGGTCGTGTACGGCGTGATGGTGTTCGTCGCCAGCCTGCCGGGCGCCGTCGTCCTCGTGGCGGCCTGGGTGCGTCCCGCGCATTGGGAGGCAGTTCCGGATGTCTGAACGCCCATACACCCTGATGAGCTGCAGCGTGTCGCTCGACGGCTACCTGGGCGACCGGACGCCCCGCCTCGCCCTCTCCAACGAGGCCGACTTCGACCGGGTCGACGAGGTGCGCGCCTCATGCGACGCGATCATGGTCGGCGCGGTCACCGTGCGCACCGACAACCCGCGTCTGCTCGTGCGCTCGCGCGCGCGCCGCGAGGAGCGCACGGCCCGCGGGCTCCCGCCGTCGCCGAAGAAGATCACCGTGACGAACCGGGTGGACCTCGACGCGCGCTCGAACTTCTTCACCGCGGGCGAGGCAGAGAAGCTCGTCTACACCCCGAGCCCGCGGGTGGCCGACGCCCGCGCACGGCTCGGGCCGGCGGCGACGGTCGTGGACGCCGGCCGGCGCGTGTGCATGCGCTGGCTCACCGAGGACCTCGGTGACCGCGGCGTGGAGCGCCTCATGGTCGAGGGCGGCGGCATCGTGCACACGCAGTTCCTGGCCGACGACCTCGTCGACGAGCTGCATCTCGTCGTTGCTCCCTTCTTCGTCGGTGACTCGAGCGCTCCGCGCTTCGTGAGAGACGGTCACTTCCCGTGGAACGCGAACCGGCGCGCGGCGCTCGCGGAGGTGCGTCAGATCGGCGACGTGGTGCTGCTGCGCTACGCGCTCTCACCCCGGTTCCGGGACGAATGACCACGACGCGAGCGATCCAGAAGGCTCCGGCAGCCGGGCTGATCGCCCAGGTGCTGCTGCTGGCCGTTCTCGCCGGGACCGCCGCGCTCGGCGCGGTGGGCTGGACCGCCGGCATCGCCTGCGCCGTGACCATGGCGACGGCGCTGGCACGCGGCCTCGCGCGCGGTCCCGGGGAGCGGCTGGGGCCGGCGTCCTGGGTGACGCTCGCCCGGGCCACGCTCGCCGTCGGCGTCGCCGCCTTGGCAGCGGACTCTTTCACCCACGACACCCCGGTCGCGCTGCTCGTGACGCTCGCGGCCGTCGCCCTCGTGCTGGACGCGGTCGACGGATGGCTGGCGCGGCACACCGGAACGGCGACCGCGCTGGGGGCGCGCTTCGACGGCGAGGTCGACGCGTTCCTGATCCTCGCGCTCAGCGTCTACGTGGCCCCGGCGTGCGGCGCCTGGGTGCTCGCGATCGGCGCCGCGCGCTACCTCTTCCTCGCCGGCGAGTGGCTGCTCCCCTGGATGCGCGCGCCGCTGCCGCCGCGCCCGTGGCGCAAGGTCGTCGCGGCCACACAGGGGGTCGTGCTGACGGTCGCGGCCGCTGCGGTCCTGCCCCTGGCGCTCACGCAGGCCCTCCTCCTCGCCGCGCTCGCGCTGCTCACGGCGTCGATGGGCCAGTGCGTGTGGTGGCTGTGGTGCCGCCGGCACGCCGCCCACGAACCAGAGCTTCGGCGTGACATCGACCGGCCCCGGCGAGGGCCGCTGCGCACCGGGATCGCGGTGGCGCTCACCGTTCTCTGCCTGCTGCTCGTCTGGGCCGCCCTCGTCGCGCCAAACCACCCGAGCCGCCTCACCTTTGGCGAGTTCGCGCGGATCCCCCTCGAGCTGCTTGTCGTCGTGGCCGTGGCCGCCCTGCTGCCGGCCACCCCTCGCCGCATGCTCGCCGTGGGCCTGGGAGTGATCCTCAGTGTGCTGGTTGTGGTGAAGGTGCTCGACATCGGCTTCTTCACTGCGTTCGACCGGCCGTTCGACCCCATCGACGACTCGGGCTACGCGGGGATCGGGATCGAGACGCTGGGCCACGCGATCGGCGGGTCGAGCGCGAGCCTCGTCGTGGCCGTCGCGGTCGTGCTCATCGTCGTCCTCCTCGCCGTCCCGGTCCTTGCGCTGCTGCGCGTGACGCGGGTCGCGGCCGGTCACCGCGGCTGGGCGCTCGCGGCGGCGACGGCGCTGGGCGTGGCCTGGGTGGTCCTCCGCGTGGTCGGCGCGCCGGTCGCCTCCTCGAGCACGGCCGCCCTGGCCGTCGACGAGGTGGAGGCCGTGCGGGCCGGCCTGGCCGATCGCGCGGTGCTCGCCCGCGAGATCGCCCAGGACCGCTTCCGCGCCACTCCCGGCGAAGGGCTGCTGACGGGACTGCGGGGCAAGGACGTCCTGCTCGTGTTCGTCGAGAGCTACGGGAGGGTCGCCCTCCAGGGCCCGTCAATCTCACCCCGCATCCACGCCGTGCTCGAACGGGGCGACGCGCAGCTCCGGGCCGCGGGCTTCTCGTCGCGCAGCGCATTCCTCACCTCGCCGACCTTCGGCGGCCTCAGCTGGCTGGCGCATTCCACGCTGCAGGCGGGGATCCGCGTCGACGGCCAGCGGCGGTACGACCAGCTCGTCGAGAACGACCGGCTCACCCTCACCCGAGCGTTCAAGCGCGCCGGGTGGCGGGCGGTCGGCGCCATGCCGGGGAACCGCCGGGCGTGGCCGGTGGGCTCGACGTTCTACCACTACGACCGCGTCTACGACCGCCGAAACTTCGGCTACCGCGGCCCCGGCTTCGGCGTGTCCCCCATGCCCGACCAGTACACCCTCCTGGCCCTCCAACGTCGCGAGCTCGCCAAGCGTGACCGGCCGCCGCTCTTCGCCGAGGTCGACCTCATCTCGAGCCACGCGCCGTGGACGCGTATTCCGCGGTTCATCTCCTGGGACGACGTCGGCGACGGCTCGATCTTCGACCGCCTGCCCGCGAAGAGATCCACGAAGGCCTCGCTGTTCGGCGATGCCGACCGGGCCCGCGCCGCCTACGCGCACTCGATCGAATACTCGCTGAACACGATCTTCTCTTTCGTGCAGCGCTACGGCGACGACAACCTCGTGCTCGTCGTACTGGGCGACCATCAGCCCGCGACGGTCGTCACCGGCTACGGCGCCAGCCACGACGTGCCCATCTCGGTCATCGCCCGCGATCACAAGGTGATGGACCAGATCACAGGATGGCGCTGGCAGGACGGCATGTCGCCGAGTCCGAATGCGCCGGTCTGGCCCATGGCCGCGTTCCGTGACCGCTTCCTCGGCGCGTTCGGCTCGCCGCCGGCGAGCGGCTGACCCGGTGCCGGCGGAGGCGCGTCCGTGATACAGGACGACCGCGCGCCCTTCGACCGGGCGCTGCGCGGAGCGCGCGTGTCGGCGTACGCTCCGGGCGAGTTCGTCGGACAGGAGAGCTTTATGACCGCCGGCGAGATCCGGTCCTTGGCGGTGCAGGCCGGCGTCGGTCCGGAGGTCACCGTGCTGGACCTGTGCTGCGGCAGCGGCGGGCCTGGTCGTTACCTCACGCGCGAGCTTGGCTGCGTGTACCTGGGCGTGGACCGGAGCGCGAGCGCAATCGCCCTGGCCCGCGAGTGCGCGGGCGACCTGCCGTGCGGCTTTGCGACCGCGCATGTCCCGCCCCTGCCGGCCGGCTCCTTCGATGTCGTGCTCCTGCTCGAGACGATGCTCGCCTTCGAGGACAAGGACGCGCTGGTGCGTGAGATCGCGGCGGCGCTCCGGCCCGGCGGGCGCCTCGCCTTCACGCTCGAGGAGGGGCCGCCGCTAACGAGGGCCGAGCGGGCGGCGATGCCCGACGCCGACACGGTCTGGCTCACTCCGCTCGACGCGATGGCCGCGTGCCTGGAGCGGACCGGACTCGCCGTCACGTGGCAGGAGGACCACAGCCGCCAGCACCGCGCGATGGCCGGGGCGCTGGCGGAAGCGTTCGCTGCGGACGCCGCGGACATCGATGCGCAGATCGGCCGCCGGGCGCTCGACGAGCTGCTCGCCGCCCATCGGCTGTGGATCGAGTGGCTGGATGAGGGACGGGTCCGGAAGCTGGCGCTGGTGGCGGAGCGCTCCTAAATCAAGGCCACTGCCGTGTATTGTCGCGCCCGTGCGCATCGCGGACGTGATGACCCAGGGCGTCGTGACCGCCGAGCGCGGCGACAGCCTTCGCCGCGTAGGCGAGCTGATGCGGGATCGAAACGTCGGCTCGGTGGTCGTTTGCGACAACGACCGGCCCATCGGAGTGATCACCGACCGCGACCTCGCGCTCGCCGTGGTGGCCGACAAGGTCGACGCCGGCGACGTCGCCGGCTCACACGCCTCGCGGCCGCTCGTGACCGGCGAGGTCGAGATGGACATCGAGGAGGCGGTGGCGCTGATGATCCAGCACCGCATCCGCCGCCTGCCGGTCACGGAGGGCGAGACCCTCGTCGGCATCGTCACGATCGACGACCTGGCGGTGCGCGCCGGCGACCTCCACCAGGCGCAGCAGATCACCGCCGAGGTGGCGAAGGCCGCGCTGCCAGAGTTCTACTTCCACCAGCGGGGCGGCTGACGGATGGCGCCGCTGACGGCGGACCAGCTCCGTACCCGGCGGCGCGTGGAGAGCGTGATCCGCGTGATCGCCCCCGCGCTCGACCTGGTGCTGGCGGCGGGCGACCGGATCTCGCGGGTGGTAGAGCCCGAGGACGTGGAGTACTACCCGCCGCGCGTCACGCGGGGCGCCGAGACCACGCCCGAGCGCCGGTGAGCAACCAGGAGCAGCTCCAGTGGGAGGCCCGCTTCGGCCGTCCCGCCGCCCTCGCGGCATTCGGCGCCGCGCTCCTGCTGCTCGCCGGCACGGTGATCCTCCAGACGATGCTGGAGGACCGTCCGGGGGTGGAAGCGTTGGCCGACTTCCTCCTCTCCGTGGACGAGTCGCCGGGGTCGCTGATCCTCCAGGCGAGCGTGCAGGCGCTCGCCGCCCTCTGCCTGATCCCCGTCTTCTACTACCTGTTTCGAGCGACCATCCACCGCGCCCCGCAGATCCCGCGCTGGTTCGTCTACCTCATCTTCGCCGGCCCGCTTCTGTACGCGGTCTCGCAGGTGCTCGGCGCCGTCGAGCGCATCGACGTCGCGGAGATGTTCGCGGACGAGAGCTACACGCTCGACGATCCCGACCCCGAGCGGCTGGCGGAGGACTGCCCGGCCGTCCGCGGCGAGGTCGGCGACGACTGCGCGCAGGAGCTGCTCCAGCAGAACGCCAACCTGGCGGCCGCCCTCCCCAGCCTGATCGGCTCGGTCCTGGTCGCCTTCATGTACGTGATGGTGCCCCTACGGGCGCGCCGTGCCGGCCTGGTGAGCCCGTTCATGTCGATCCTGGGCGTGATCGCCGGCGTCCTGCTCGTGCTCCAGCTGGCGCCGCCGATGCCGATCGTGCTCCAGGCCTTCTGGCTCGGGGCGATCGGGGTGCTGTACCTCGGCAACTGGCCCGGCGGCCGCGGCCCGGCCTGGGAGAGCGGCGAGCCGGACCCCTGGCCGAGCGCGGCCGAGCGGCGCGGGCTGGGGACTCCGCGCGACGACGCCGGCGAGGCGGAGCCGGATGCGCCGGGCGCACCCACCGGGCCGACCGAGCCAGGCGAGCCCTCCGAGCCGGAGCCGGTGCCGGAGCGGCCGAGCTCCCGCAAGCGCAAGCGGAAGCGAAGCTAGGGAGCTGGACGGCGAGAGCGCCCCTGGCGGAGCGCCCTCCCCGCAGCTTCCGCCGGCCGGCGCAGCCGGGTCAAGCACGGTAGGCGCTGGCCTTGCGTGCGCCGAGCCAGCCGGCGAAGTCAAGCTCTCCCCTGCAATACCCAGAATCGTCCCGACCGTCCCGCGTGGCCGGCACGGTACAACGATCCAAGCTCTAGCATGGCCCGCCCATGGAGGGTCCCGCCCGCACGCGGCTGGTCGCGCTCGTGGTGCTACTGGCCGTGGCGGCGCCGCTCGTGATCGTCGCGGTCGTGGGCAGGGGCGGGGGTGACGAGAACGAGGACGAGGAGGCCGGCCTTCGGGTCGAGCGCTCCCCGGGCGTTTCCGAGCTGATCGTCTTCCTGACCGCCGAGGCCAACACGCCTGAGCGCGCCGGCGGCCGCCAGAGCGTGACCGTGGAGTGCCTCGACACCGGCGGACGCGTGCTCTCCCGCCAGGACGAGACCTGGCCCCTCACCGAAACCGACGGGAACACGCTCGACCCGCACGCCCACGTGCCGGTGGACCCCGCCCGCATCAACGACGTGGAGAGCTGCCGCGTGCGGCCCGCGGACCCGCCGCTCGAGGGACCGGTCTCGTAGCCCGTGGCGAGGCGGACATGCGGGCCCGGCAGCCGAGGCGGGGCAAGTTTGTTGACTATGGGGCAACAAACTTGCCTACCCTGGCCGGCGCACCCCCCTATTGCTGCCTTTCGCCGGGATTGTGACCCGGCCGGCTACCTAGACCGCCCCCGCCGCCGCGACGATCTCGCGGTAGGCACCGCGCGGGTCCTCGGCGCCGAAGATCGAGGAGCCGGCCACGAACAGGGTGGCCCCGGCGGCCGCGGTCTCGCGCGCTGTCGCGGCGTCGATCCCCCCGTCCACCTCGATGGGCACGTCGGGGCCGAGCAGCTCGCGCAGCCGGCCCACCTTCGCGGTCGACGACTCGATGTAGGGCTGGCCGCCCCAGCCGGGGTTGACGGTCATGCAGAGCAGGTGGTCGAACATCCCCGTCACGCCGAGCACCGCCTCCGGTGGCGTGGCGGGGTTTATCGCGAGGCCCGCATGCAGACCGGCGTCCCGCACCGCCTTCAGCGCATAGTGCACGTGCGGGGTGGCCTCCCAGTGCACGATCAGCGTGTCCGCGCCCGCCCCGGCGAAGTCTTCGACGCGCCGCTCCGGCCGCTCCACCATCAGGTGCACGTCCAGGACGCCGCCGCGGCCGTGGACCAGGTCGCGGAGCGCCTCGACGATCATCGCCCCGATCGAGATGGGTGGGACGAAGTGGCCGTCCATCACGTCGACGTGGATCACGCGCGCGCCCACGTCCATCAAGTCCTCGACCTGCGCGCCGAGGTGGGCGAAATCGGCGGCCAGAATGGAAGGCGCCACCCGGATGTCCTGCATCACCGGGTGCACTAGTGGTCGCCTCCGCAAATACGCCCGCGTTCGGCGGCTGCGAACCTTCGCCTGGCCGCACCCGCGATGCTCGCCAATGCGCTGCATTGGCTGCGCTCGCGTGCACGCCCAGTCTCGGTTCTCGCTCGCCGAGCCGCGTCCGTATTTCCGTCGGAGACCACTACTGGTCCGCCTCCGAATTTCCGTCGGAGACCACTACGCCCGCGTGGCCTGCTTCGCGTGCGCCCGGATCTCCGAGAGGATCCGCTCGAGGCGCGGCTCGGTGTCGCGGTCCACGAAGCTCATGGCCGCCGCCACGGCGGGGTGCACCGCCGCGATCTCGGCGTGGAGCGCGTGGGCGACGGCGCGGTAGGCCGGGTGCCCCTCCCGCCCGGACCGCAGCTCGATCAGGTGCATGGCCTCACGCGCGTTCATGTCGAGCACGTACCGGATCCGGTAGCCGAGGCAGAGCGCGTAGGGCGCGAGCTCGGGCCGTCCCATCGCGGCGATGCGCTCGTACTCGGCGCTCGACCGCTCGAGCCCCTCCCGGTACGCGCCCGCCACGCCCGCCTGCTCCAGCTCGTCGGGCACGCCCGCCCCGAGCGACGGCCCGAGCGCCTGCCACTGCACGGTGAGCATGCGGTGGCGCTGGAGGTCGCGGAAGGCGCCGTAGTCCGACACCACCTCGAAGCGGTAGCGCAGCGCCTCGAAGCCACGGCCGGGACGGTGGCGGCGGTTGCGCCGCTCGCCGACCAGCTCGCCCAACATCGTCGCGCGCTCGTCGGGCGGGAGCGCGCGCACGGCGCTGCGCGCCTCGTCCTCGGAGCAGGACGCCGCCTCGAACAGGAGCGCGGCCAACAGCTCGTCCTCGCCGCCCTCCACCGACAGCAGGCGCACGGCGGGCCCGGCCTCCTCGTCGCGGCGCACACGGTCGAGGCCGAGCCGACTCGACCAGCGCTCGGCCGCCTCCGCGCGCTGCGACAGGTACGAGATCCACTCCCCGCCGCGGTCTGGACGCTCCACGCGCACGACGAAGCTCGGCATGATCGCCTTGAGCTCCGCGAGGATCATGTCGGCGTAGTCGCGCGCCTCGGGGAGCGGCGACGCGTACAGCCGCAGCAGCAGCTGCTCGTACGCCTGGCCGGTGGCGAAGATCCCCATGTGCGACAGGGACGCCGCGGGCAGGAGGCCGCGCAGGAGGTCGAGGGCCTTGGCGCGGATCGCCCGCCGGTGCGCGGATTCGGGCTCGCCGTCGGGGCGCGGGAAGCGCTCGGAGGCCCAGGCCTCCACCCGCGGCAGCGCGTCGGCATAGGCGCCGAAGAGGAAGTCCATCGCCCGCTCGTACTCGGGGCCCAGCTCCGGGTGGCGCCAGTAGCGGTAGCCCAGCCCCTCGGCGATGGGCGCGTCGTAGGGGATATAGCGAGTTGACTGCTCGAGATAGGCCGCCAGCCGCCCGCGCTGCAGCAGCTTGGTCATCACGTTCGAGACCCACTCGCAGGCGATGTGCGCGCCGCCCAGCTGCGCGACCGAGTCGTCGCCGTAGCCCAGGAAGATGCGCTCGTAGAGCCGGCGGGCGCGCTCGCCTTCCTCGCCGTCGAAAGCTCCGTGGCCGCCCTCGCCGGCGAACTCGTCCAGGTACATGCGGCGCAGGGTGCCCCGGTAGCGGGAGTAGCGGGCGAACATCGCCCCCTTGACAGTCTCCGGCAGGTTCACAAGCCCGAACACCGGCCGGTCCAGGTTCGTGAAGTGGGGGGCGAGCGCCTCGCGCTCGGCGTCCGAGAAGGTCTCCACCGGGTAGTCCATCGGGCGCGGCCACCTTAGTACACGCTCCCGTCAGTTCGGCCGGTTTCGGCGGCGCCTGGACGCGCCTGACGGCGTCCGCGGGGATCGCCGATAAGGGGGCTACGCCCCCTTGTTCCGGCTTCGCCGGAAGCACCCCCGCATCGACTCACCCCGCGTCCACCGTCAGCCACGCCCGGTCGTCGCCGATTCCCGACCGAACTTCCGGTCGCGTGTACTCAGCGCCGCGGTCGGTCAGGCCAGCCTGTGGTTCAGCACTCGTTCGAGCCGTGCCGAGTCGGTGTCCACGGGCACGGCCTTCTCGAGCCGCATTGCGATCTTCCGCCCGTCGATCTCGAGCGTGGCGACCTGGTTGTCGAACCACGGTCCGTCGCCGATCATCCGCCAGCGCAAGCCGGGATCCGCCACGCCGGCCGAGCGCGCCAGGGCGCGGGTGAAGGCCTCGAACGCGCGCGACATCCCGATGCGGATCACCATCCGCTCCTTGCTCTCGAGCGGGTTCCGGTACGGCGAGCACACCGCCTGGTAGACGTTCGACTGCACCCCCGACCCGCGCCGGAAGGCGACCTCGTAGAGGTAGGCGTGGTGGACGTCGCCGGACAGCACGACGACGGAGGCCGGGGCGGGTCCGCGCTCGCCGGCGGCGACCGAGCGGAGCAGCTCACCGAGGCGCGCGAACGACTCCTGGAAGGCGGGCCAGTGCTCGAGATCGGCGGTCTGGCGCGCCTTCTCGGCCAGCGGCCGGAACGCCGGACCCCAGGCGCCGCCGGCCAGAGCCTCGCTCCATGCCTCGGCGTAGTGCATCCCGGGACCCAGCAGCCAGGGGAGCGACGTGGCCACCAGCACGTGGTCGAAGTCGCCGGTCAACTGCTCGGCGACCCAGTCCCACTCCTCCTCGTCCAGCATCGACCGGTCGCCCTCCTCGAGCACCCGCCCGGCGCGCGAGTCGATCACCACCAGGCGCGTCCGGCCGAGGTCGCGGGAGAAGCTCCAGCGCGTGCCCGATGTCTCCCGATCGGCGCGGCGGGCGAAGTCCTCGAGGACGGGCTCGGCGTCGTCGGCCGCCTTCACCCGGCGTAGAAGCTCGTCCTCCCGGTGTTCGCCGGGGCCGAGGTTGCCGAGGTGCTGGTACACCCAGTACGAGGAGAGCGCGCCCAGGATGTGGTGATTCCACCACTCGTGCCTGCGCATCTCCTCGAGCCAGGCCTGGGAGATGTTCCAGTCGTCGTGGACGTCGTGGTCGTCGAAGATCATCGCCGTCGAGAGCGTGGAGAGCAGCCAGCGGATCGTCGGGTCGCCCCAGCTCTCGCGGTAGAGGTGGGTGTACTCCTCGAAGTCGAGCACGCGTTCGCCGGGAGGCTCCGAGGGATCGCGGCGGCTCTCGAGGAAGGCGCGCACGAAGGGCGAGGCCTCGTCCGCGTAGACCTGGTCGCCCAGCATCAGCAGCACGTCGGGCCAGTCCTCGCGCGGGCGGTTTCGCATGCGCTGCGCGAGGGTGTGGAGGGCGTCGATCTCGCGGCCGCGGGGGTCCTCGTCCTTTCGCAGCGAGTAGGGCGGCATGTGCGGGGCGGCCACGCGGCACGAGCCGAACACCACCTCGAGCGGGCCCTCCTTGGGATAGGTGCGAAACGCGCTGGCCGGGAATCCGTCGTCCACCGGCCAGACCAGCTCGCCGTCGAGCCTGACCTCGTACTCGTGCCAGGCGCCTCGTTCGAGACCGCCGCAGCAGACGAGCGCGTAATGGTGGTCGCAGACGCAAAAGGTGCGCTCGCGGGAGCCGAGCACCTCGACCTCGCAAGGCGCATCGGTCTCGACCCAGATCACGGCCTCGGTTTCGCCGACATAGCGCAGCAGTGGGCCGAGGACTAGCTCAGGCATGGTGCGGCAGCGTAGCCTTCTTCGCCGTGGAAGTTGAGCTACAGCGGGTCGGGCGCTCGATCCACGCCGCCATGCCCGGCCGCACCCGGCATCCGCTCCGCGCGCTCGATCAGAAGGCCATGGGGCTGGCTTCGCAGGACCAGGAGCTGCGGGCGGCGCTCTTTCGGTTCGTCGACGTGACGCCGGCGTGCCGGAATCTGGACGATCTGGCGCGACATCTGACGGCGTATCTGGAAGAGGTGGATGAGCGGCCGCCTCCGATCGAAGCCGCCATGCGCATGTCCGGCACCAAGGCCGGCCGGGCCGCGCTGGGCGCCGCCGCGGCCGCGGGGGTTCGCCGCATGGCCCACCGGTTCATCGTGGGTGAGACCCCCCAGGGCGCGCTGAGGACGATCCGTCAGCTGTGGGAGGGCGGCGCGGCGGTGTCACTCGACCTGTTGGGCGAGGCGACCGTGACCCAGGCGGAGGCCGACCGCTACGCGGCGCGCTGCATGGACGCGCTCGAGACGCTCGCCGAGGCGGCGCCGCGCTGGCCCGCGCGCCCGGCCCTCGAGGCGGACTCGCTCGGGCCGCTCCCGCGCGTGAACCTGTCCGTGAAGGTCTCGGCGCTCAGCCCGCTGCTGCGCCCGGAGGCGCCCGACGTCGGGCGCGACGACGCCGCCCGGCGCATGCGCCCCCTGCTCGTGCGCGCCAAGGAGCTCGGGGCGCACCTGCACATCGACATGGAATCGGTGGACACGCTGGAGGCCACCCTGGACCTCGTCGTTGACATGCTGGACGAGGCGGAGTTCAGCGACGGGCCATCCACCGGGGTGGTCATGCAGGCGTATCTGCGCGAATCGCCGGAGCAGCTCGAGCGGGTCATCGACTGGGCGCGCGCCAGCGGGCGCCGGCCGCCGCTCGTGGTCCGGCTGGTGAAGGGCGCCTACTGGGACCACGAGGTGGTGGAGGCGCGCCAGCACGGGTGGACCCCGCCGGTGTTCGAGCAGAAGGCCGAGTCGGACCGCAACTTCGAGGGCCTGACCCGCCGCCTGCTGGAGGGCTGGCCCCACGTGCGCCCGGCGATCGCCTCTCACAACCTCCGCTCGGTGGCTCACGCGGTCGCGGCCAACCGCGCGGCCGGCCGAGAGGACCGCGACCTGGAGCTGCAGGTGCTGCGCGGACTGGGCGACGACCTCGCCGCGGCGCTCGCCTCGCACGACATGAGGGTGCGCATCTACTGCCCCGTGGGCGACATGGTGGCGGGGATGGCCTACCTGGTCCGCCGCCTGCTCGAGAACACGTCGAACGAGTCGTTCCTGGGCGACCAGCAGCGGGGCGTGCCGATCGACGAGCTGTTGGCGGCGCCGTGACGACGACCGTTTCCACCACGGGCTTCGCCAACGAGCCGATCCTCGAGCTGCGGCGCTCGGCCGCCCGCGAGTCGCTCCTCGGCGCGCTCGGCTCGCTCGACGCCCGGCTGCCCCTGTCGGTCCCGATGCGCATCGGCGGTGACAGATCCGAGGGCGACGGGGTCCTGTCCACCGATCCCGGGACGCCCGACCGGCTGGTGGCCCGCGCCGCACGAGCCACCGAGGCGGATGCCGCGGCCGCGGTGGAGGCCGCCCAGCGCGGCTTCCGGGAGTGGAGCGCGCGCTCGGCCGAGGAGCGCGCCGGGACGCTGCGCGCGGCCGCCGCGCGGCTGCGCGAGCGCCGGCTCGAGCTGGCCGCCCTCCAGGTGCGGGAGTGCGCCAAGCCGTGGCCCGAGGCCGACGGGGACGTATGCGAGGCGATCGACTTCCTCGAGTACTACGCGCTCGAGGCGCTCGACCTGGACCGCGGCGCCGGCCTGGTTCAGGCGCCGGGAGAGCGCAACACGATGCGCTACGCGCCGCGCGGGGTGGCCGCGGTGATCGCGCCGTGGAACTTCCCGCTGGCGATCCCCTGCGGCATGACGGCCGCCGCACTGGCAGCCGGCAACGCCGCGATTCTGAAGCCGGCCGAGCAGTCGCCGGCCAGCGCCGGCGCGCTGGTCGACGCACTGCACGAGGCGGGCGTGCCGCCCGATGCGCTCGCGCTGCTCCCCGGCTTCGGCGAGGCCGGCGCCGCGCTGGTGCGCGATCCGCGGGTGCACGTGATCGCCTTCACCGGCTCGGCTCCGGTCGGCCTCGAGATCGTGCGCGCCTCCGCGGACACGCCGGACGGCCAGCCGCACGTGAAGCGCGTGGTCGCGGAGATGGGCGGCAAGAACTGCGTGATCGTGGACGCCGACGCGGACCTCGACGAGGCCGTGCCCGGGATCGTGTACTCCGCCTTCGGCTACGCCGGCCAGAAGTGCTCGGCCGCCGCTCGCGTGCTCGTGCACGAGGCGATCGCCGAGACGCTGGTGGAGCGCCTGGCGGGCGCCGTCGAGGTGCTGCGGGTGGGCCAGGCGGAGGAGTTCGCCACGGAGGTGCCGCCGGTGATCGAGCGGGAGGCGCAGGAGCGGGTCGACCGCTACCGAGGTCTCGCCTCCGGCCACATCGCCGCTTCGGCCGAGCCGCCCGACTCCCCGGGCTGGTTCTGCCCGCCCACGCTGGCCTCCGGCCTCCCCGAGGACTCACCGGTCAATCGCGAGGAGATCTTCGGGCCCCTCCTGTCCGTGACCCCCGTGCGCGACCTCGACCACGCCGTCGAGATCGTCGACTCGCTGCCCTTCGCCCTGACCGGGGGCCTCTTCTCGCGCAGCCCGGCCACGGTGGAGCGGGTCGCGGCCCGTCTGCCGGTGGGAAACCTGTACGTCAACCGCGGGATCACCGGTGCGATGGTCGGCCGCCAGCCCTTCGGCGGCAACCGCCGTTCAGGGATCGGCTCGAAAGCCGGCGGCCCGGACTACCTCCTGCAGTTCGTCGAGCCGAGGGTCGTCACGGAGAACACGATGCGTCATGGCATTCCGGTCGAATGACTAACCTTGCGGCGCCGTGGTCTTCGACCTGCAGTCGCATTCGCTCCATTCCGACGGGGAGCTGACGGCCGCCCAGGTGGTCGAGAACGCCGCCGCCGGCGGTGTGCGCCTGCTCGCGCTGTCTGACCACGACACCGTCGACGGCGTCGACGAGGCCCTGGCGGCCGGTGCGCTCCACGGGGTTCGCGTGGTGCCGGCCACCGAGATCTCGGCGGTGGACGGCCCCTACGAGGACCTCCACGTGCTCGGCTATGGGATCGACCACCGCAGCGGGCTGCTGAACGAGCGCCTGCTGGACGCACGCGGCGACCGCGAGCGGCGCGCCGACGCGATGGCGAAGCGCCTCCGGGAACTGGGCTTCGAGATCGACCCCGCGCCGATCGAGGCGCGCAAGGCCGCGGGCAAGCCGGTGGGCCGGCCGCACCTCGCCGCGGCGGTGCTCGCCCATCCCGCGAACGCCCGGCGGCTCGCCGAGGAGGGGCACGCCGACGTCTCCTCGTTCATCCCGGCCTACCTGATCCAGGGGAAGCCGGGCTACGTCGCGCGCACGCATCCCACCGTCGAGGAGGCGATCGCCTGGATCCACGACGCCGCCGGGGTGGCGGTCTGGGCGCACCCGTTCTGGGACATCCACGCCGACGACGACGTGCTGGCCGCGATCGAGCGCTACCGCGCGGCCGGGCTGGACGGGGTCGAGGTGTTCTACCCGTCGCACACCGCCGAGCAGACGCTGCGCCTCGCGGACCGCTGCGAGGAGCTGGGCATGCTGGCCACCGGGTCATCCGACTACCACGGCCCGGATCACCGGCTGTTCAGCCGCTTCCGCGCTTTCGAGCTCCACGGCCGGGAGCCCAACCTCGGCCCGATCGCCCACGGCACGCTCGCCGCGCCGACCCGCGGCGGGGACGGCCTGTGCGTCTGGCTGACCGGGTTGTCGGGCTCGGGCAAGTCCACGATCGGCCGGCTGGCGGCCGGCGAGCTGCGCGACCTCGGCCATCGCGTCGAGGTGCTCGACGGCGACGACGTGCGCCAGAACCTCTGCGCGGGGCTGGGCTTCTCCCGCGAGGACCGCGACGTGAACGTGCGCAGGATCGCGTGGGTGGCCGACCTGCTCGCGCGCAACGGCGTCGTGACCTTCGTGGCCGCGGTCTCGCCGTATCGCGGCGCGCGCGACGAGGCGCGCGCGCGGATGGGCGAGCGCTTCCTCGAGGTGCACGTCCGGGCGTCGGTGGAGGAGTGCGAGCGCCGCGACGTGAAGGGGCTCTACGGCAAGGCAAGGGCGGGTGAGATAGAGGCCTTCACCGGCGTCTCGGACCCATATGAGGAGCCGCAGTCGCCCGAGCTCCTGCTGGACACAGAGCAGGAGACACCCGCCGAGTCGGCCGCCAGGCTGATCGCGCTGATCGAGGAGCGCCTGGCCGCCGGCACACCGGTGACGGCGGCCGTCTAGAGCCCGGCAAACAGCTCTTCGAGCGACAGCGCGAAGCCCAGGAGCATCGGCGATTCGAGCGTGTCGCCGCGCCCGAGCTCGACGGCCACGTCAAAGCTCGGCCCACCCGGTGACGAACGCCGGTACACGAGCACGGAATACGCGGCGTCGTCCACGAGCCACAGCTCGGCGAGCCCGCCCGCCTCATACACGCGCTTCTTGGCCCCGACGTCGTAGCGCCAGGTGGAGGGCGAGCGGATCTCGACGCACAGGTCCGGTACGTGCTCGGGGTACTCCCGCAGATCGGCCGGGATGCGCTCCTCCCGGAACCACAGGAAGTCGGGGCCGTAGACGTTGAACTCGTCCAGCTTGACGTCCGTGGGCATCATGGCGAGACCGCGCCCTTCGCCCTCATGCACCCAGGCGGCAAGCGCAAATGCGAGGCGCGTCTGCAGGATCGAGTGGACCGCCTTCGGCTCGTTCACGACGATCCGCCCGTCAACGAGCTGCTTGCGATCGCCCTCGACCGTAATCGCGTAGTACTGCTCCGCGGTCATCCGCTGCGCTGTCGCCATCGGCCACACCGACTATAAGGCCGGGCGGCAAAGCCCCAGCCCAGTGTGGTGCCTAGCGGGCCGGCAACAACGCGGCCTCGAGCTGCTCCACCACCCAGCGCTCGTAGTTCTCGGGTCTCCAGCCCCGGTCGCGTACCAGGGCGAGGTATGTGCGTTCGCTCGCGAGGGTCCAGATCAAGTCGGCGGCCTCACGCGCGCTCAGGCCGCGCCTGAGCGCCTTCTTCCGATGCAGGCTTCGGGCCAGCCGGCTCTGCGTCTGGTAGCGCCGGTCGTCGTGCTCGGCGAGCATCTGGGTGGCCTCGGGATCGGCGCCGGCGGCCGCCTCGAGCTGGGCGAACACGGCCGCCTCGCGGTCGCAGATCTGCCGGTGGATGCGAGCGAAGAGGGCGAGTTGCCTCCGCGGGCCGTCCTCGCGCTCCATCTCCCGCCACTCGGCACGGGAGGCGAGCGGGACCGACTCGTCGTCGCCTCTCACGGTCAGGTCCACGACCGCCCGGAGAACGCCCGCCTTGCTGCGCAGGCCGGCATAGACCGTAGGTACCGCCACCCCCGCCTCCTCGGCGATCGCGGCGATCGACGTCGCCGCGTACCCGTCACGAACGAACAGGCGAGCGGCCGCCTCCACGATGCGGCGCCGGGTCTCGCGCGCCTGGCGGGCCCGGCCCGAGCTGTCATAGGTACGATTGGGTATAGTCACCTATATCGAATATAGGAGAGTACAGCGATGAGCAGCATGCCCGAACGCCTGACCTTCGGCGAGGTCGAGATCCTGGTCAGGGCGCCGGCCGACATGACCCGCGGTGCCGTGACGGTCTTCGAGGAAAACGAGCCGGTCGACACCCCTCTCCACGTCCACGAGCACGAGGACGAGCTGTTCTACGTGCTGGAGGGCGAGCACGTGTTCCAGGTCGGCGACACCGAGCACCGCGCGGGGCCCGGCGAGCTCGTCTTCGCGCCGCGCGGCGTCCCGCACTCCCAGCGGCGTGTGGTGCCCCGCAAGGGACGAACGCTCGTGCTCACCTCCCCCGGAGGGCTCGAGGGCTTCTTCCGCGAGCTGGCGGAGGCCGACGCGAACGGGCAGCTCGGCCCGGAGGCTTACGCGCGGGCCTCCGAGCGGTACGGAATCACCTGGCTCTAGGTGGCCGGCCGCTCGGCCGGTGCCGGCCGTGGCGCTCCATCCGGCGGGCCGCGCTCGGCCGCCGGCCCGCCGCCGTCCCCCGGTGGAGCGTTTGCCCGCATCTGGGCCATGAACTCGGCCTGCGCCTGCGCGGGGGTGCGCCTCAGCGCCCCCATCAGCGGCAGCACCGACAGGATCAGCAGCGCCGCCTGCCGGAACGCCCACGCGAACCCCTCCCGTGCCGAGCCCGCCGTCTGGCGGATGATCTCCTCGTCGAACCCGGGCTTGGGCTCGAAGCGGTCCTCCGTGCCGCCCGAGTAGTCGTGCAGCGTCGCCTGGATCACAGCCCCGGCCTCGGCCTGCGGTATCTCCCACTCGTCGACGATGTCCTCGATCTCCTCGTCGGCGAACCAGCTCATGTGCGCATGGAGGGCGCCGCCGAAGGTGGCGATCAGGATCGCCACCCCGATGGCCGCGCCGATCTGCCGGGCGGTGTTGAGCACGCCCGACGCCAGCCCCACCATCGGACCCGCCACGGCCCCCATGGCGCCCACGTTCAGCGCCGGGAACCCGATGCCCATGCCGATCCCCAGCATGGCGAGGCCGGGCAGGATGCGCAGGTACGAGAAGGCGTTGTCGGAGGTGGAGGGGAGGAAGGAGATCCACAGCAGGCCGATCGCCATCACGATCAGGGCGGGCTTCGCGATCTCGCCCGGCGCCTTGTTGTCCGCCGCCCGCCCCACGAACGGCCACACGATCAGGCCGCAGAGCGGCACCGGCACGATCGCCAGGGCCGCCTCGATCGGCTCGTAGCCCCACAGGTTCAGGAACACCAGCGACAGCAGCAGCAGGCTGCCGATGGCGCCCGCGGCGAAGAAAAGCATGCCGAGGTTGGCGCTGCGGAACTGCGCGTTGTCCATCAGCTCGCGTCTGAGCATCGGGTTCGGCGCACGCCGCTCCCACACGACGAAAGCCACCCCGAGCAGGATCGCCGCCTGCATCAGGCTGAGCCACAGCGGCAGGTTGCCGCCGAACGGGTTCGCCTCGACGAGCGCGACCAGCAGGCAGAAGACCGCGAGGCCGAGCAGGACCATCCCCTTCAGGTCCACCTCGCGTCCGGCGCTCAGGTCCCAGGTCTCGGGCCACCAGCGAAGCGCGAGGAGCACGCCGATGATCCCGAACGGGATGTTGATCAGGAAGATCCAGTGCCAGCTCGCGACCTCGATCAGCACGCCGCCGAGCACCGGCCCGAGCGCGGACGAGACGAGCGCCACCACCGCGATCAGGGCCAGGCCGCGGCCGCGCTGGTGCGGAGGGAACACGAGCACGGTGATCGCGAACCCGAGCGGAGCGAGGATGCCCGCGCCGATCCCCTGCACGACGCGGAAGCCGATCAGCCACTCCACGGACCAGGCGAGGGCGCAGAGGCCCGACCCGATCGTGAACACGGTCAGGCCGATCACGAAGAACAGGCGCCGGCCGAACTGGTCCGCCAGCCGGCCCATCGACACGAGCAGGACGGCGAACATGATGTTGTAGGCGTTGATGACCCACGTGACGGTCCCCACGTCGGTCGACATCTCGTCCTGCAGCTCGGGGATCGCGATGTTCACGATCGAGATGTCGAGCAGGGTCATCGCCCAGGCGATCATCATCACGCCGAAGATGCGCCACTTGTTGGCGTGCATGAACTCCGCGGGCGGGTTGCGGCGCTCGTCCGTCACGTCCGTCACGGTCGCGCGGCCCCGCGGTCCTCGGCGTCGCGCCCGTCGTAGCCGAGCGCCTCGGCGTCGTCGTTGTCGTCGGGCTCGTCGTTGTCGACCGCGTCGAAGTCGTTCGGGATGCCGTCGTCGTCCTCGTCGTCGTCGCCGCGCTCCCGCGGTGGGCGGAGGGCGCCGTCGGGACCGAACTCCGGCAACGTGCCGCCGGCCACGGCCAGCGCGGCGAGCGACATGTCGGTCAGCTGGCCGGTGTCCTCGTTAGCGACGTCCTGGAAGCGCGTGATGTCGTCCTCGACCTCCTCGTCGTCGTCGTACAGACGCCGCTCGATCTCCTCGCGGTCCGCCACCATCAGCCAGCGCTTGTCGCGGACGACGATCAGCGAGCCGCTGGCGGTGATCGAGAACGGGCGATCGTAGAGGTCGTCCTCGTCCACGTCATCGAGCAGCGCCGTGAGGTCCTCGCCCCACATCTTCCCGGGGATGGTGAGGCCCAGGTACGACAGGATGGTCGGCGCCACGTCGTGGGTGGAGGCGTACCAGTCGACGTCGTCCCCCGACTTCCGCTCGTCCGGGTCTCGGATCATGAAGGGGATCTCGTACGACTCGCGGTGGGATGTGGGTGTCCCGCGCCCGATGTAGTCGTGCTCGCCGAGGGCGATGCCGATGTCGCCGAGCACGAACAGGAAGGCGTCGTCTGGCACCGCGTCCATCAGCTCCCCGAACCACTCGTCCACCGCCTCCACGTGGTCGCGGTAGGCCGAGCGCAGGTCGTCCACCTGGTCTCCGCCCCAGTCGAGCTCCACCAGCCGGTCGTTCATCGTGCCGATGCCCTCGCGGTCCACCTCGGCCGGCTTGATGTAGATCGGCGGAGCCTGAACGGCATCGACCGGATCGAACGGATCGATTCCCACGAACCCCGAGAAGTCGCGCAGCTCCCTTATGCCGGCCTTGAAGGTGCGCTCTGTGGCCCGCGTGGCCCGCCTGATCGCCGCGATCTCGTCCTCGATCCCGCCCCGTCCGGCCGACTCGACCGACCCGCCCGGTCGCTCTACCCGGCCGAAGCGAGGGCCTTCGACGATCGGGTTGTCGGTCACGTAGACCGTGTCCACCCCGGCGAGGCCCATCGTCTCCATCATCACCGGCTGCCAGTCCCAGACGGGGTTGTAGCCGGGCACGGCGGGCATGCCTTCGGTGCGCTTCCAGTCGCGAAACGGGTAGGACCGCATCCCGGTCACGAGCGTGCGCCGCACGGGAAGGGCGGGCATGGACTCCGGGATCACCCGGTCGAACCTCAGGGAATCCCCCCTGAGCACCTCGATGTTCGGAGTGTCGGTCCCGGAGTCGCCGACGTAGTCCTTCCGTACCAGCGGCAGGACGACCAGCACGGCCCGGCGCTCGCTTCCCTCGCCGTCCTGGGCCGCCGCCCGCGCCGGCAGGCCCAGCCCCGCGAGCAGGCCGGTGCCGGCGATCAGCGTGCGCCGGGTGAGCCTCACCCGCCGATCACAGCCTTGCCGCCGGAGGCGCCGAACTGGGGCAGGGTGCCGCCGGCCTCGTCCTCGAGCACCTGCCAGAGCGCGTCCACCATCTCGGGGTTGCCCGCGGCCACGTCGTGCACCTCCTGCGGGTCGGTGCGGCGGTCGTACAGGCGCTTCAGCCGCCCCTCGCTGTCGGCGAGCATGAACCAGTCGGTGTCGCCGGCCAGCAGGTGGTCGTCGTAGCAGGAGGTGAACCAGCGCCGCTCGGGAGGCGCGCCGCCGTCGAAGAGGACCGAGAGGTCCTCGCCGTTCATCTGTCCCGGCGCCCGCACGCCCATCAACGAGAGGATCGTCCGCGGTATGTCGTGGGTGGAGGCGAAGTAGTCGCTCGTCTGGCCGGCCAGCTTGCCCTCGGGGTGCCGGATCATGCAGGGCACGTGGTAGATGTGCCACTGGGCCCGGGCCGCGTGCTTTCCGAGGATCCCGTGCTCTCCGAGCGTAAGCCCGTGGTCGGACATGTAGTAGACGACGGTCTCGTCGAGCAGGTTCTCGTCCGCCAGCGTGTTCATCAGGCGCCCGACCCACTCGTCCAGGAAGGTGATCTCGGCTGCGTACAGCTCGCGGACGCGCTCCACGGTCTCGCTGTCCACGTCCACGTCGATCACCCAGGAGTAGGGCGTCTCGAAGGGCTGGATCGGGGTGATCCCCTCGAGCTCGATGCCCTTGGGGCTGCCGGCGGCGATCTGGTAGACACGCGGTGCGTCGAGCGGCTCGTGGGGGTCGAAGGCGTCGACGCCCAGGAAGAAGGGGCGCCGGTCCTTGAGGTCGTCGACGAGGTTGATGCCGCTCCGTATTACGCGCGCGGTGGGGTACTGCCGGTCGCTGTCGCGGTAGATCGAGTTCCAGCCGGCCATCGCCCGCAGGCGCCCCACCTCCACGCTGTCCGACAGGTCGGGCAGGAGGTAGCGCTCGATCGTGCTGCGCGTGGCGGGGCGCTTGAAGGGCTTGTTCAGGAAGCGGTAGGCGCCCTGGGAGTAGCTCGGCCTGGCCCAGTCGAGGGTGCGGCGGAAGTTGCCGAAGCGGGGGCCGATCAGGAACGGGTTGTCGGTGCAGTAGGCGGTTTCCACCCCGGCCTCGCCCAGCACCTCGGTGACGATCGGCTGGAAGTCCGGAATCGGAATCCATCCCGGACCGACCGGCAGCCCCTTGGTGGGCACGTAGTTGCGGAAGGGGAAGGAGCGGACACCCGTCAGGAGCGCGCGCCGCGCCGGGCCGGTGGGCATCGCCTCCGGCACCGCGTGCGAGAACATCAGCGAGTCCTTCGCGAGCGCGTCGAGGTTCGGCGTCTTGTTGCGCGGATCGGGGTTGTAGGCGCCGATGTAGTCCGCGCGCGTGGAGTCGCTGACGATCAGCACCGCGTTCGGAGCGTCGTCGGCGTGATCGGTGGCCGGCTCGAAGTAGTCGTCGCCGCAGGCGCCGAGCCCGAGCGCGGCGGCGGTGGCGCCACCTGCGCCCAGCAATCCTCGTCGTGTCAACCCCCGGTGCGAGCCCATTGCGCGCCGCAGGCTAGTACACGCGTCCGAAAGTACCGTCCGGAATCGCCGCCGAAACGGGCGGTACTTGAGGATGCGTGTACTGGTACACGCGGATTACGCTACCGCTGCTAGCGGCGGCTCCACTGAGTCTCCGGGCGCTCCTGGCGCTCGCCGTCGATCTCGACGTCGACCCGCTCGTCGTAGAAGGCGATCCTGTCCTTGATCGGCCCCACCTCGCGCAGCGGCTCGGGATAGCTCCAGGCCACGGCGTCCTCACCGGCGACCGTGAAGTGGCTGGCCCGGCCCTTGTACGGGCAGAACGTGCGGTGGTCCGACGGCTCGAGCTCCGTGCGGACGTCCTCGCGCGGCACGTACCAGCGCGGCGGCAGCCCGGTCTCGAACAGGACCACGGCGCGCTCGGTTTCGGCCACCACGTCGCCGCCGATCCTCACCGTCACGCGGCGGGAGGTGTCGCGTACGTCGATCCGGTGGTAGGGGTCGCGCGGATGGCCGGGCTGGGGCTCGTCCTCCTCGAGCCACTCGTCGAGCGCCTGGAAGTCGATCTGGATCAGGCCGTGGCGGCGCTCGAAGGCTTCCTCTGGCAGCAGGTCGAGCCGCACGTCCTCCTCGGGGAACAGCCACACCGGCAGCTTGTTCGTCTCGTGCAGCATGCGCACGTCCCGGCTGTCGACGACGGTCTCCCCGCCGAGGCGGCCCCGGATCCAGCGCGGCGAGCGCTCCAGGTACTCGACGGTGTCGTCCGGGCGGTCGAAGTTGAACGACCCGGCGGAGGTGCTCCCGAACGGGCCGGTACCGAGGGTGAGGGACATTCCCCGAGCTTACGCTTCGGCCGTGACCTTCTCCGGTACCTCGATCTCGCGCTTCAGGATCTTGCCCGTGGGGCCCTTCGGGAGCTCGTCCTCGAACCAGATCCTGCGCGGATACTTGTACGAGGCCACCTGCTCCTTGACGTACGCCTTGATCTCGTCGGGGTCGATGGACTCGCCCTTCTTCAGCACGACGGCCGCGCCCACCTCCTCCCCGAGCGACTCGTCCGGCACGCCGAGGACCGCGGCCTCCTGGATCGCCGGGTGCTCGTACAGCACCTCCTCGATCTCGCGCGGGTAGACGTTGTAGCCGCCCCGGATGATCAGGTCCTTCTTGCGGTCGACGATGAAGAAGTAGCCGTCCTCGTCCACCTTGGCCATGTCGCCGGTGCGGAACCAGCCGTCGTCGTCGATCGCCTCCTCGGTGGCCTCGGGGCGCTCCCAGTAGCACTTCATCACGTTGTGGCCGCGGATCACGATCTCGCCGACCTCGCCCTGGGGCATCTCGTTGCCGTCGTCGTCCCAGACCTGCATCTCGACGCCCTCGATCGGCGTGCCGATCGAGCCCGGCTTGCGCTCGCGGTCGGGGTGGTTGAACGAGGCGACCGGCGACGTCTCGGACAGCCCGTAGCCCTCGAGGATCGCGCAGCCGAACTTGTCCTCGAAGCCGCGGATCAGCTCGACGGGGATGGCGGCGCCGCCCGACATGCACAGCCGCAGGCAGGACGTGTCGACCGTGTCGGCCGCGTTCGCGTGGAGCATCGCGTTGTACATCGTCGGCACGCCCTGGAACACCGTCACCTTGTCCCGCTCGATGATTGCGAGCGCCTTGTCCGGGTCGAAGCGCGGCAGCAAGGTGAGGCAGGCCCCGACCGCGACGGCGCCGTTCATACCGCAGGTCTGGCCAAACGAGTGGAACAGCGGCAGCGCACCGAGGAGGACGTCCTCGTGGCTGAACTCGCCGAGCGTAGTCTGCGTGACCGTGCAGTTCCGGCGCAGGTTCGAATGGGTGAGCTCGGCGCCCTTCGGCGTGCCCGTGGTGCCGCTCGTGTAGAGGATCACCGCGGTGTCGTCGCCGGAGCGGTCGGCCACGGCCGGGTCGGGCTCGTGCTCCATGACGAGCTGCTCGAACTCGCCGGGCTTCACTAGGACGACCTCGACGGCCGCCTCGCTCGCACCCGTCTCGGCCGCCTCGCCGAAGTCGTGCCAGGCGAACAGCAGCTTGGCGCCCGAGTCCGTCAGATAGAACTTGACCTCGCGGCCCTTCAGCAGCACGTTCATGGGCACGACCACGCCGCCGGCGCGAAGGATCCCGTAGTAGATCGCCGGGAAGTAGGGCACGTTGGGAAGCATCAGGCCCACGCGGTCGCCGGGCTCGAGCCCCTTCGCCCTCAGCAGCGCCGCGATGCGCGCGCTCGACCCTTCGAGCACGGAGTAGGTCAGCTCCACGTCGTCGAGCTTGAAGGCGGTGCGGTCGCCGTGCTCGGCCGCGGTGTCGATCAGGATCGTGGCCAGGTTCTCGCTCATCCCTCGCTCCTCCGGTCGGTGATCGCAGACTATTCCAGAGGAGCGCCCGGCCCGAGCCCCCCTGGCGGCGCAGGCTGAACAAGAGCCGACGCCTCGCGTCTATACCTTTGCGGCGTGCTGCGACGCCGGGACTTCGTGCGGGCCGCGGGCGCGGGCCTTGCCGGCGCCGCGCTCGCGGGGGCGGGCTGCCGCGAGCCGTTCGGCGACCCGCGGGGGGCCCAGGCGGGACCCCGCAACATCGTCCTGATCGTCGTCGACAGCCTCCGCCCGGACCACCTCGGCTGCTACGGGAACGAGGTGGTTCGGACGCCGAACATCGACGGCCTCGCGCGCGAGAGCCTCCGCTTCACGCGCGTGTTTCCCGAGGCCATGCCGACCGTGCCGGCGCGGCGCTCCATCCTCACCGGGCGGCGCGTCTACCCGTTCCGCGGCTGGCAGCCCTGGGACGGCCTCGCCAAGCGCGCCGGCTGGTCGCCCATCATGCCGGGCACCCCGACGCTGCCCACGATCCTCCGCGAGCGGGGCTACTGGACCGCGTATGTGAGCGACAACCCGTTCCTCACCCACACCGAGGTCTTCGCGCCGTTCCGCGACAGCATCGACCGCTACGTGCGCGTGATCGGCCAGCGCGGCGTACGGCACCCGGCGGACAGCGTGCCGCGCGGAGAGGCCGTGCGCAGGCTGCCGCCGGTCATGCGCACCGAGGCCGCCATCCGCCAGGTGCGGCAATACCTGGCCAACAACGGCGGCGGCCGCGTGGACGGGGAGCAGGCTGCCGCGCGCGTGTTCCGCGCGAGCGAGCGCCTGCTCGGCGAGGCGTCCGGACGCAAGCCGTTCCTGATGGTTGTGGACTCGTTCGACCCGCACGAGTTCTGGGCGCCGCTCCGTGAGGATCTCGAGCTGTATGCCGACCCCGCCTACCGCGGAGTCGACATCGCCGACGTCCGGTACACCTGGTCCGACTACCTGTCCCGCGCCCAGCTGCGCCACCTCCGGGCCACGTACGCCGCCTCGGTGACCGCGGTCGACCGCTGGCTCGGCCACTTCCTGGCGGGACTCCGCCGCCGCGGCCTCGAGCGCGACACCGTGGTCGCTCTGGTCAGCGACCACGGCATCTACCTCGGCGAGCACCGGCTCACCGGGAAGTCGGACAGCTATCTACACCCCGAGCTGATCCAGGTGCCGCTTCTGCTGCGCGACCCGGACGGGCGCGGCGCCGGCGCCACCAGCCACTACAACGCCACCACGATCGACCTGGCGCCGACGCTGACGGCCATGGCCGGGGCGCCGCCCTCGCGTCGCTTCGAGGGCGCCGACCTCTCGCCCCTGTTCGACGGCGCCGCCCCGGCCGCAGAGCGCGGCTTCGCCTACGGCGGCTACGGCAACTTCTCGTTCATGCGCGACGAGCGCTGGGCGCTCGTGGTTCGAAACGACAACGGCTGGCGGCTGCTGTACGACCTGCGGGCCGACCCGCTGGAGCGCCTTGACGTGGCGTCCCGGCACCCGGGGGTCGCGCAGGAGATGTGGCAGCGCCTGCTCGCCGAGGTCGGCGAGCGGCCGCCGCGCTACAGCCTCGAGTGGACGCAGCAGGCGTCGCGGGCGCTCAGGGGGTGAGGCCGCCGGGGGCGTTCGAGTAAGGGCGCTTGCTTTCGCGCGTTTGAACGGCAGCAGTAAAGGGGGGTGGTCCTGGGGGTTGGGGAAGTTGCGGCCGCTATGTGGCCGTTTCTTGTTGGACCCCCGGCGCGCCGCCGCGGCGTTATCCCAGCCCGGCCAGTGCGGTGCCCACATCGCGCGCCGCGTCGAACAGCGGCTCGGGCCAGAGGCCGAACGCGATGGTTGCCGCCGCGAAGAGGACCGCGACCACGGCCACCTCGGGCTGGGCCCGCGCCTCCGCCTCCGGCGACCAGCCCGCCACGGGCTTGACGCGCCGGCGTGGCAGGGTCGGCCATTCGATCTCGTAGCCGCCCATCCACATCACCGCGACCACGCGCAGGTAGTAGGCCAGCGAGATGACCGACCCGACCACGATCACGATCCCGAGCCAGGTGTAGTCGCCGGCCACGGAGGCGTCGATCAAATAGAACTTGCCCATGAAGCCCGCCGTGGCGGGGATGCCGGCCAGCGACAGCATCGCGATCGTCATCGGCCACGCGAGCCAGGGCTCGCTTCGGCCCAGGTTGTCGAGCGACAGGAGGTCGTCGCCGTGCTCGGACACGCGCTCGCGCGCCACCACCACGGCGAACGCGGCCACGTTCATCAGCAGGTAGACGGCCAGGTAGAAGGCGGTGGCCTGGAGCCCAAGCGTCGTGCCCACGACCACGCCGGCCAGCAGGTACCCGGCCTGGGCCACGCTCGACCAGGCCAGCAGCCGCTTGAGCGAGCGCTGGGCGATGGCGCCCACGTTGCCGACCACGATGGTCACGGCGGCGAGCGCGGCCAGCGCCGGCCCCCAGTCGGGCTGCGCCTCGCCGAGCGCGTGGTCGAACAGCCGCAGGAAGATCGCGAAGGCGGCGGCCTTGGTGGCCACGGCCATGAAGGTCGTGATGGCGGTGGGGGCGCCCTGGTAGACGTCGGGCGTCCACTGGTGAAACGGGGCGACCGACGCCTTGAAGGCGAGGCCCACGGCCGCGAGGCCGATCCCGGTGAGCAGCAGGGGGTCGGTGACCGAGAGCTCGTCGGAGCCGATCGCCGCGGCGATGGCATCGAACTGCATGGCGCCGGAGGCGCCGTAGACGAGCGCCAGGCCGTAGAGCAGCGTCGCCGAGCCGACCGACCCGATCACCAGGTACTTCAGCCCGGACTCGAGCGAGGTGGCGCGCCGCAGATCGGTCGCGCACAAGACGTAGAGCGGGATCGAGAGGAGCTCGATCCCGACGAACAGGGTGATCAGGTCGGACGACTGGGCGAGCACGACCATGCCGGTGATCGATCCGAGCAGCAGCGCGTGGTACTCCCCGTGGCCGGCCTCCCGGGGGGCGATCGCGCGGACCGAGAGCGCCACGCAGACCAGCCCGGCCACGTAGAAGAGCATCGAGAGGCCCAGCGAGAGCGTGTCGACCGTCAGCGCCCCCTCGATGATCGGCCGCTGATCGCCCGGATCCCACACCCAGATCGTCAGGCCCATCGCGACGAGCAGGGTGACCGCGGTCAGCGCGGGCACGAGCACGTGCCGCACGAAGCGGGGGCGCAGCAGGCCCACCATCAACACGACGATGGAGCCTCCAACCAGCGCCAGCAGCGGTGAGAACGCCTCGTAGTCGATCTCGGGGGCCTCGACCTGGGCCGGTTGGGCGAGCAGGTCGATCACCGCGCCGCCACCTCCTGCGCCACGCCGCGCGCCTGGTCGATCGCCGCCGTGGTGGACGTCTCCGTGCGCTGCAACACGAAGTTCGGATACAGCCCGAGCGCCACGACCACCGCCACCAGGGGCGCGACCGCGGCGAGGTTCAGGGCATCGATCTCCCGCGACTCCACCGCCGGCCCGGCCCGGTTGTGCATCGTCCGCTGGAAGACGCGGATCATGTACACGGCCGCCAGCACCACGCCCAGGCTCGCCACGAGCCCGTAGACGAGCTTGTCCCCGAATGCGCCGAACAGGATCAGGATCTCGCCGACGAAGTTCGCCGACCCCGGCATCGCGAGCGTCGCGAACGTGAGAATCAGGAAGAGCGTCGCCAGCACGGGCGCCCGGAACGCCATGCCGCCCAGCTCGGAGAGCGACTCGCGACCCCCGGCGCGGGCGGCGATCACACCGATGACGAGGAACAGCGGCACCACCACGAGCCCGTGGTTCAGCATCTGGAAGACCGCCCCCTGCGCGCCCCTGTCGTCGAGGGCGAAGATCCCCAGCACGACGAAGCCGAGCTGCGCGATCGAGGAGTACGCGATCACGAGCCGCACGTTGTCCTGCGAGAACGCGAGCACCGACCCGTACAGGATCGAGAACACCGCCAGGACGATGAACAGCTCCTGCCAGTGCTGCGAGCCCTCCGGCATCACGGGGAGCACGATTCGTAGGAATCCGTAGACCCCGACCTTCGAAAGCACGGCCGACAGCAGCGCGATCGTCACGATCGGAGAGGCGCGGTAAGTCTCCGGCACCCAGCCGTGCAGCGGGAACAGCGGCGCCTTGACGAAGAAGGCGATCGCGAACAGCAGCACGATCCAGTGCTGGGTGCCCTCGCTCACGCCGCGCTGCTCGAGCACCGCGAGCGAGAACGAGATCTCGCCGCCGTCGGGCGTGGAGAGCACCCCGAGCGCGATCGCGGCGGCGAGCATCAGCAGCGAGCCCGCCAGCGTGTAGATCACGAACTTGGTGGTCGCGCGCACCCGGTCGCCCGTCCCCCACCCGCCGATCATGAAGTAGAACGGCACGAGCATCAGGTCGAAGAAGATGATGAAGAGCGCCAGGTCCTGAGCCAGGAATGCGCCCAGCACCGCGGTCTCGCCCAGGGCCAGGTTGAAGAAGAAGAGCTTCGGGCGGTCGTGCTCGGTGAACGCCGCGACCAGCGTGCACGCCACCCAGGCGACCGCGGTGAGCACGACCATGAACAGGTTGAGGCCGTCGATCCCCAGCTGGTAGCGGATGCCGAGCTCGGCGATCCACTCGTCGTCGGTCGCGTACTGCAGCCCGCCCGCGCCCGAGTCGAAGTCGGCCAGCAGCACGATCGCGTAGGCGAGCACGGCCACGGTGCCGGCGAGCACCGCCCAGCGCGCCAAGCCGCGCGGCAGGACCGCGCCGATCAGGCCGGTGGCGAGCGGCAGGAACAGGACGATCGACAGGTGGATCGTCATGAGCTCGCCAGCAGGAAGTAGAGGGCGATTCCGCCCACGCCGAGCAGCAGCAGCAGCGCGTAGGCGCGCAGGTAGCCCGTCTGGATGGCCCGGGCAAACGACGTGCCGGCGCGCACCACACCGGTGGCGCCGCCCACGATGAAGCCCTGCACGAAGTCCGTTTCGATCACACGCCGCCCGAAGGACCCGGCGCCGGTGAACGGGCGCACGAACAGGGCGTCGTACAGCTCGTCGAAGTACCACTTGTGCGCGAGGAAGTTGTGGACGGCCGCGAAGCGGTCACGGAGCCGCAGCGTGATTCCGCGCCGGCGCACGAACATCACGTAGGCGAGGGCGATGGCGGAGAGGGAGATGACCCCGCCGATGCCGAGCTCGGCCCACTCCGTGCCGGCGCTCGGGTGGACGTCGGCGTAGCGCGAGTCCTCGAAGGTCGGCTCGAGGAAGTGCTCCAGGGTGTCCGTGAGGCCGGGAACCCCGACCACCCCTCCAATGAGCGCGAGCAGCGCAAGCGGCCCCATCGCTGCCTTCATCGGCCAGGACCGCTCGGCCACGTGGTGCTCGGGGCCGGGGAAGCCGACGTCGGTGTCCTCGAGCTCGCCCGTCATCGGGTTCACCGGCTCGCCGTGCGCCACGTGGCCGCCCTCGAGTTCACGCGCCTCCGGCACGGGATCGCCGGTGAACACGCGGAACACCATGCGGAAGGCGTAGAAGGCGGTCAGGAAGGCCGCCAGGTAGCCGACCACCGCCAGGACCACGAACCCTTGTCCGCGCTCGATCGCGTAGGACAAGATCTCGTCCTTCGAGAAGAAGCCGGAGGTGAGCGGGAAGGCGGCCAGCGCGAGCGCGCCGATCGCGAACGTGATGAACGTGAACGGCATCGCCTTCCGGAAGCCGCCCATCCGGTCGAGGTCCTGGATGCCGGCCATCGCGCCGATGACCGAGCCTGCGCCCATGAACAGGAGCGCCTTGAAGAACGCGTGGGTCATCAGGTGGAAGAGGCCCGCGCCGTACGCCGCCACCGACACGCCCAGCACCATGTAGCCGATCTGGGAGATCGTGGAGTAGGCGATCACCCGCTTCAGGTCGGTCACCACGAGCGCGACCGTCGCGGCGAACAGCAGCGTGGCGGTGCCGATGACCGCGCTGATGTCCGCGGCCGTCGGCGCCAGCTCGAAGAGCGGGAACATGCGGGCGATCAGGTACACGCCCGCCGTCACCATCGTCGCGGCGTGGATCAGGGCGGAGACGGGGGTGGGGCCCTCCATCGCGTCCGGCAGCCAGGTGTGGAGCGGCAGCTGCGCGGACTTGGCGAAGGCGCCGACCAGGATCAGGAGGCAGGCGGCCACCAGGGTGGGATCGTCGGGCGCGAAGACCTCCTCGGCCCCGGCGAAGACGCCGGCGTAGTCGAGCGCGCCGGTCTCGTTCAGCAGGAGGAAGGCGGCCACGACGAGGCCCACGTCGCCGATCACGTTCATGACGAACGCCTTGATGCCGGCGTACGTTGCCGTCGTGCGCCGGTACCAGTACGAGATCAACAGGTAGGAGGCGGCGCCGACGAAGGCCCAGCCGATGATGAGGATCAGGAAGTTCGCCGCCAGGACCAGCAGCAGCATCGAGAAGACGAAGTAGTTGAGGTAGGCGAAGTAGCGCGCGTAGCCGCGGTCGCTGCCCATGTAGGCGACCGAGTAGACGTGGATCAGGAACGACACGCCGCTCACCACGAGGCACATGAACACCGAGAGCGGGTCGACCAGGATCGACAGCCCGGCCCGGGTGTCGGCCGTCGCGACGTAGGTCCAGGCGGAGTCCACGTGCGACTCCGCGTCGACCGTGTCCAGCATCCCCAGTGAGGCGAGGAACGAGCCGAGGATGGCCGCGCTCGCGATCCAGCCCGGGAGCCGGCCGGGCAGCACGCGCCAGCCGAGCGACACGATCAGCATCCCCGCGACCGGGAAGGCGAGGACGAGCCAGCCGTAGCCGGTCGCGCTCAACCGCGCAGCTCCGACATCTCGTCGACGTCGATCGGGAGCCGCCGGCGGTACATCGCCACGATGATCCCGAGCCCGATCACGACCTCACAGGCGGCGATCACCATCACGATCAGCGCGAAGACCTGGCCCGCCTCCCCGCCGTGCATGCGCGAGAACGCGATCAGCGCCAGGTTGCCGGCGTTCAGCATCAGCTCGAGGCAGAGCAGCACGACCAGCGGGTTGCGGCGGCTCATCACTCCGGCGGCGCCGATCGCGAAGATGAACGCGGAGAGGACGAGGTACCAGGTGATGTCCACTTAAGCCTCCAGCCCCCGCCGGCGCCGCGCCAGCACCACGGCGCCCACCGCGGCCACCAGCAGCAGGTAGGAGGCGGCCTCGAACGGGACCAGGAACCTGGTCAGCAGCATCTGGCCGATCGCCTCGGGCGAGCCGAATCCGGCGCCCACGTCCGCGCCGGTGGTGTCAAGGGCGTCGAGCCCGCTCGCGATGAACGCGATGCACAGCTCGATTCCCACGGCGGCGGCGAAGATCGGCCCGAACACGGCGACCGCCCCGCCCTCCGGCCGGAGCGGCTCGTCGGAGCCGCCGATGTATGCCACCACGAAGATGTAGAGCACCATCACGGCGCCCGCGTAGACCACGACCTGCGCCGCCGCCAGGAACTCGGCGTGCAGAAGCAGGAACAGGACGGCGAGCGCGACCAGGTGCGCGACCAGCGCGAGCACGGAGTAGAACGGGTTGCGCAGGACCACCACCCCGAGCGCGCCGGCAAGGGCGCCGATGGCGGCGAGGAAGAACAGGACCTGCTCGAACCACACGGCTACTCGCCTTCCCGCCGCAGCGGCGTGTGCTCGGGCGGGTCGGCGAGCAGCATCTCCTTTGTGAAGATCAGGTCGCTGCGGGTGTAGTCGGCCAGCTCGTAGTCGTTGCCCATCGTGATCGCGTCGAACGGGCAGGCCACCTCGCAGTAGCCGCAGAAGATGCAGCGGGTCATGTTGATCTCGTACACGGCCGCGTAGCGCTCGCCGGCGGAGACCTGGTTGTCGGGCGTGTTCTCCGCGGCCACCACGCGGATGCACTCGGCCGGGCACGCGGCGGCGCAGAGCGAGCAGCCCACGCACTTCTCCAGGCCGCTGTCCTCGAAGCGGTGCAGCTTGTGGCGGCCGCGGAAGCGTGGGTACACCGGCGTCTTCTCCTCCGGGTACTGGATCACGTAGTGGCCCTCGACCACCCGGCCCAGGGTGGTCCGAAGTCCGCGCAGCGTCTCGCCGAACACGCGGTAGACGGCGCCCACCCCGCCGGGCTCCGGGCCCCGGTCGATCGGGCGCGCCGCGCTCTGCCAGTCGCGAGGGGACATCACTGTGCTCCTTAGGTGGCCACCAGCACGATCGCGGTGACGAGGACGTTCAGGGTCGCCAGCGGCAGCAGGATCTTCCAGCCGAACGACATCAGCTGGTCGTAGCGCAGGCGCGGAAACGACGCGCGCACCCAGATGAAGAAGATCGCGCCCAGGACGATCTTGAGCAGCATCCAGAGCGGCGCCAGCGCCTCCGGGCCGGGGCCGTGCCAGCCGCCGAGGAAGCAGGCCGAGGCGATGGCCGAGATGATCAGGATCTCCATGTACTCGGCCATGAAGAACGAGCCGAAGCGCATCCCGCCGAACTCGGTGTTGTAGCCGCCGACGATCTCCGCGTCGCCCTCGGGGAGGTCGAACGGGGCGCGCGCGGTCTCCGCGAAGCCGGCCACCAGGAAGATGCAGAAGCCCACGAACTGCGGGATCACGTACCAGATGCCGTCCTGCGACTCGACGATGTCGACCAGGGAGAGCGACCCGGCCGTCATCGCCACTCCGAGCAGCGAGAGGCCGAGCGCCACCTCGTACGAGATCAGCTGGGCGGCCGCGCGCATCGAGCCGAGGAACGAGTACTTCGACCCCGAGGACCAGCCGCCGAGCATCAGCCCGTAGAAGGCGAGCGAGCCGAACGCGAAGAAATAAAGCAGCCCGATCGAGACGTCGATGCCGTAGAGGCCGAAGCCGCCGCCCCAGACGTCGTACGGGCCGAACGGGATGATCGCCATGGTGGCGACCGCGGTGGCCACGGAGATCACCGGCGCGATGGCCATCATCCACGGCACGGCGGTTGCCGGCGTGAAGGCCTCCTTGGAGAGCAGCTTCAGCACGTCGGCGATCGGCTGCATGGCTCCGTAGGGGCCGACCCGGTTGGGGCCGATCCGCGACTGGAAGCGGCCGATGATCTTGCGCTCGCCGAGCAGGATCAGGGGCACGAGCTGCAGGAACACCGCGAAGATCACGATCGACTTCGCGATCAGGACCAGCGTGCCCTCGACCGCGGGGTCCATCAGCTCGCCGCCACCGGTTGACGGGCGGAGGAGAGCTCGACCGGCCCGACGGGAACGCTCGCGCCGGTCACGAACACGCTGCCGGCCGGCACCGCGCTGCGGACGACGGCGACGGCGTCGATGACCGCGCCGTTCGAGGTGAGCCTCACGTCGTCGCCGTTCTCCACACCCGCCTCGCGTGCGTCCTCGACCGAGATCTCCGCACGCGCGCGCGTGGATAAGAAGCGCAGCGCGGGCGAGTGCTCCACCTCGGGACCGGTCCAGAGCGTGGGCGCGGCGGCGAGGCGCAGCCCCCGCTCCGGGGCGGGCGGCACGGGCAGCGGCTCGGTGGAGAGCTCCTCGGCGGGCAGCGCCGGCGCGGCCTCGCGCTCCTGCCAGCGAACGCCCAGGCCGCCGATCTCGTCGAGCGTGATGCCCGCGTACAGGGGCACCGCGTCGGCCAGCCGTTCAGTGACCATCGGCGCGGTCAGTGCGCCGATGCCCACCCCGAGGCGCTCACACAGGTCGTGGAGGACCCGCCACGCCGGGCGCACGTCGCCCGCGTGGCCGAGCGCCTGGCGCACGCGCTGGAGGCGCCCGTCCGGGTGCGTGATCGTGCCCTCCTTCTCCGGATAGATCTCGGCGGGGAAGACCACGTCGGCGTGCTCGTCGAGCGCCTCGCTCGGGAACTTGGCGAAGGCGACCACGGCGCTCGCCGCTTCGAGCCGCTCAGCGGGCAGCTCGTGCTCCACGAGGAGCAGCGCGCCGAGCTCGCCAGACTCGGCTATCTCGGCGGCGGTCATCCCGGTCTCGGAAGCATCCTGGAGGCCCGGGCCGAGCGTGGGGACGCACCCCACCTCGCGCAGGCCCCGGCCGTTGGTCGTGGCCGGGACCTCGATGAGACCCGACTCGGGCCTGTCGCCGACACCGAGGGCGCCGGCGAGGGCCAGGAGCGCCTCGAGGGCATGAGCCCCGCGCTCGCCGGAGGCGACCCGCTCGCCCCAGACGACCACGACGTCGCCCGCGTCCCGGAGCACGCCTGCGGCGCCCCGGAGCGCGTCCTCCGAAGCGCGCGCGCTGCCGGCGAGGTACTCGACCGGGCCGGCGGTCCTGGGGCCGCCGAGCGCCGACATCAGCCCGATCAGCGCCGCCTCCGCGGCTCCGGGCGCGAACCGCAGCGTGGCGCTCGCGTTGGGGTCCAGCGTCGATGGGCGCGACGAGGCCACCACCAGGCGGGCCCGGTTCCGGCGCACCGCCTTCCGCACCCGCAGGTCGAGGATCGGAGCCTCGTCCACGAGCTCCGTGTCGAGCACGAGGATGGCGCCGGCGTGGTCGATGTCCGAGACCTTCGCCGACAGCTCCGGCCGGGCGAAGGCCCGCGCGTGACCGCCGGACAGCGGTCCCGCCGCGCGCGAGTCCACGTGCGGGGAGCCGAGCCCCTCGCGCATCAGGCGCTGCACGAGAAAGCCCTCCTCGTTCGTCGCTCCCCCGCCGACGAGAGCGCCGGTGCGCCCGCCGGAGCGCTCCAGCGCGCGGGCGGCCTCCGACAGCGCCCGCTCCCACGACACTTCGCGCAGGAACCCGCCGTCGCGCACCAGCGGCGCGGTGATGCGCTCGGGCGCCCCGAACGACTGGTAGCCGAAGCGGCCCTTGTCGCACAGCCAGCCGTCGTCCACCTCGACGTTGTCGCGTGCCAGCACGCGCACGACCTTGGCGTCGTCGCGCAGCGTCAGCTCCACGTTGCACTGCGACGGGCACATCGTGCAGATCGAGCCGGAGCCCTCGATGTCCCACGGCCGGGCCCGGAAGCGGTAGGCGGTGGAGGTGAGCGCGCCCACCGGGCACAGCTCGATGATGTTGCCGCTGAACGGCGCCACGTAGGGGCGCCCGTCGTGGGTGCCCACGAAGGTGTGGTCGGCGCGCTCGAGGAACACGAGCTGGTGGTCCTCGGCGACCTCCTGCGAGAAGCGCACGCAGCGGTAGCAGAGGATGCAGCGCTCGCGGTCGATCGCCACCAGCGGCGACAGCTCGAGCGGCTTCTTGAAGTGGCGCTTCGGCTCGATGAAGCGAGAGCGGCCGGCGCCCCAGCCGAACGAGATGTCCTGCAGCGGGCACTCGCCGCCCTTGTCGCACACCGGGCAGTCGAGCGGGTGGTTCACGAGCAGGAACTCCACGACCGCGTTCTGCGCGTGCTTCACCCGGTCGGAGGTGGTCACCACGACCATCCCGTCGCGCACCGGGGTGGAGCACGACGTCTGCAGCTTCGGGATGCCCTCGATCTCGACCAGGCACATGCGGCAGGCCCCCACGGGCTGGCCGAGCTTCGGCTCGTAGCAGAAGTAGGGGATCTCGACGTCGCCGTACTTCGCGGCGTCCACGAGCATCGTGCCCTCGGGCGCGCGTACCTGGCGGCCGTCGATCTCGAAGCTGATCCACTTCTGCTCGGGGCGGGCCATGGCGCCTATGCGGCTCCGGCTTCCTCGACCGCGGCCAGCTCGGGGCCCGAGAAGGCCTCCCGGTCGGCGCGATCCCGCGCCTCCTCCATGTGCTGCTCGAACTCCTCGCGGAAGTGCTTCAGCATCGACGCGACCGGCATCGCCATCGAGTCGCCCAGCACGCACAGGCAGTTGCCGATGATGTTGCCCTGGACCTGCTCGAGGATGTCGAGGTCCATCGGCGTGCCCTCGCCCCGGTCGATCCGCTCGAGCGTCTTCACCGTCCAGTTCGTA